>WNGF01000863.1_pt1 | contig 71156 bp, 66 predicted proteins | sample 5400641 | NCBI WGS metagenome assembly WNGF01 (sample SAMN13153371, study PRJNA577476) | soil metagenome | isolation source: 80 cm soil or saprolite under grassland replicate 2 | place: USA:California | collected 2016-06-15
CCGAACCTCACATCTCACAAGTCACCACTGACGAGCGACTAGCCACCCGCGGCGGGCTACGCGCTGGGCAAGAACCGAGAAATGGGGCGGTCGCCCGATGCCCGTTGAAGGCTCCAACGGGACAATCCTCGGCGACGACCTGCCGGGCATCGATGGGCTCGGCACATGAAAGAGAGGACGACCATGGCAGATCGCGACGCGACTCGGTCGCCCGGCCACAGGCAGCCCCAAGCAGGGGTGACAGTCACCACCACGAGTCCGTTCGAGGCGTACAACGAGAAGACCGCGGCGGCTGATCTGCGCAGGTACCGCAAGAGGGGGCCAAGACCCTGGACCCGGACGTTGATCGAGGGGCTGAAGGCCGAGGGCGTGGAGGGCGCGACGCTGCTGGACATCGGCGGCGGGATCGGCGTTATTCAGCAAGAGTTGCTCGCCGCCGGTGCGGACCGCGCGATCAGCGTTGAGGCCTCCTCCGCCTATCTGGATGCGGCGCGGCAAGAGAACGACCGCCGCAGCCACAGCGGCCGTGTCACCTACCGGCACGGCGACTTCGTCGAGCTGGCCGAGTCGGTCCCTCCCGCCGACATCGTCACGCTCGAACGAGTCCTCAACGTGTATCCGGACTGGGAACGGCTGGCTGCGCTCTCGGCGGCACGTGCTCGGCGCCTCTACGGTGTCGTCTTCCCACGCGACACGCGCTTCGTGAGGCTCGTCATCTTCGGGATCAACTTCGTGCTGCGTGTGCAACGAAAGCGTGTCCGCGCCGCCGTCATTCCGAGCGATGCGATCGAACGGGTGGTCCGCGAGAACGGTCTCAGCCCCCACTTCTCTGCAACAGTCGGACTGGCGTGGCAGGTAGCGCTCTACCGCCGCCTCTGACCTCTCCCACGCCACATCTGGCGCGCGGCCCGGTGCCCAGCGGAGGCCACCTGACCCCGGGAACCTCGTGAGCCTCGCTTCCCTTGCCAACCAGAAGAAGCTAGCATTTCCGGCCAAGCGGCTAACGGCGCAGCGGGGGGTGGCGCGATGAGGCGACTTCGGTACGGCGTGCTCGGCATCGTGGTGGCGGTCGGGCTTGCGCTCACCCCGGGGCTGCCGGCGTCCGGCGAGCAGGCCGGGCCCGCCGCCGTGGCCCCCGGCGGGCCGGGAGCGCTGTCGCATTTCGACCTGGCCCGCAAGGACTGCCTCGGCACCGCGCGTAACCGGACGTCGAAGGTCTGGTACACCGTGGCCGGCGGCGTGCTGTCGGACGTGTACTTCCCGACCATCGACAACACCAACGTCGAGACCCTGCAATATGTCGTCACCGACGGCACCACCTTCACCGACCTGCAGACCCGGGACATGACCTATACGGTCCGGGCGCTCGACGGCTCCGGCTCGCAGAGCGCCAGCCCGGCCACAATGGCCTGCGAGGTCACCGCCACCGCCAAGAGCGGCCGCTACCGGATCGTCACCGACTACCTGACCGACCCCGACCGCGCCACCGTGCTCCTTCACACGAAGTTCCAGCCGCTGGTCGGCAGCCGCGCAGGCTACCGCCTCTACGTCCGCTTCGATACGACCGTCAACGGCAACGGGGGCGGCGGCCCTGACAACGCCGGCGCCGACAGCGGCGTGGTGGACACTACGACCGACCATCCCGTGCCGGTCGCGAGCGACGTCAATACCGCGACGATCGCCGCCAACCGCGACTATGCCCAGCCGGTCTTTGCCGCGCTCCGGCCCTCACGGCCGTTCACGCAGGTGAGCAGCGGCTTCGTCGGCAGCGAATCGGACGGCCTGGTGCAGCTCGACCGGGATCGTGCGCTCAATGTTGTCCACGACAGCGCGACTGGCGGCAACCTCGTCCAGACCGCCCAGGTGGACCTGGCACGCGGGCCGGAGGTCACGCTCGCGCTCGGCTTCGGGGCCACTCAGACCGAGGCTGTCGGCGCGGCCGGCGCCAGTCTCGCCAGCCGCCTGGATCGCCTGCTCGACCGCTACACGGCCGGGTGGGCCGTGTACGACTCGGGCCTGCGGTCGCCGGGTCGCGCCTTCGACGGCCTGCCGCCCGCCACCAGGCAGGCGCTCACGCGCGCGTATTACCTGAGCGCCAACGTGCTCAAGGCATCTGAGGACAAGACCTTCCCCGGGGCGATCGTGGCCTCCCTCGCCTCGCCCTGGGGGCAGGCGGTGGCGGCGGGAAACACCACCGGGACCTACTTCGGCTCCTATCGCGAGGTGTTCGCCCGCGACCTGTACGAGACCTTCACCGGCCTGCTGCTCGACGGTGACCTGGCCAGCGCCCGTGACACCGTGCGCTTCCTGTTCGAGCGCCAGCAGCTGCCCGACGGCTCCATGCCGCGCAACAGTCTGGTCAACGGCAAGCCCGCGCCCGACACCTTCGGCACCCAGCTCGACGAGGTCACCTACCCGATCCTCATGGCGCTACAGGCCGGCATCACCGACAAGGCGTTCTACCAGGCCCACGTCAAGCGGGCAGCCGATTTCGCCGCCAGCCATGGCCCGAGCTTCGGCGCCGAGCGCTGGGAGGAGCAGAGCGGCTTCTCGCCTTCGACCATCGCGGCCGAGGTCGCTGGGCTCGTCGCCGCGGCCACGATCGCCGACCAGGCCGGCGACCAGGCCTCGGCGCGCGTCTACCGCGGGGTCGCGGACGACTTCCAGCGCTCGGTCAAGGGCTGGACCGTTACCACCAACGGGCCCAAGAGCCCACAGCCGTACTTCATCCGGCTCTCCAAGACCGGCGACCCGAACGCCGCCGTGTCCTACAACGTCGGCAACGGCGGCCCGACCCTCGACCAGCGTGAGGTCATCGACGCCGGCTTCCTGGAGCTGACCCGGCTGGGGCTGTTGCGGGCCGACGACCCCGACGTGGTCCGCTCGCTGCCGGTGGTCGACGCCACCATCAGGTCGGAGACGGTGAATGGGTCCGGCTGGCACCGCTACAACGGCGACGGCTACGGCGATGGCAGCGCCGACGGCCATCCGTGGGCGCCGACCAACCAGGGCAGCGGGCACCTGTGGCCGGTGCTGGCCGGAGAGCGGGCCGAGCACCTGATCGCGAACGGTCAGCAGGCGACCGCGCTGGAGCTCACCGACGCCATGCGTCACTTCGCCGGCGGCGTCGGCCTCATCCCCGAGCAGGACTGGGAGAACCCCGACCTGGCGCCGTCGCCCTTCGGCACCCCGCCGGAGGTGGCCTCGATCGGCTTCGCCAACGGCCAGCCGGTCGGCTCGGCCGCACCGCTCACCTGGTCGGCGGCCCAGTACGTGCGGCTGGTGCGCGACCTGGACGCCCGGCGCCTGCTCGAGCAGCCGGCCGACACCGTGCGCCGCTACGTGGCCAGCACCCAGCGCGCCACCACCCTGACGGTCACCGCTCCGGCCGACAGGACCGCAGTGCCCGGATCGCCCGTGCGGGTGACCGGCAGCTCCGTGCCCGGCAGCACGATCGACGTTTCGGCGACCAACAGCGACAGGGACTCTGAGAACACCGTGGTGACGACCACCGCCGGCCAGGACGGCGGCTGGAGCGTGGAGGTGCCGGTCAACGGCGGCACGATCGTCCTCGACGTGGTCGCCACCGCTCGCGACGGTGGCACCGCGCACGCCCGGCGCACGGTGGTGCTCGACTTCACGCCAGGGACGGTACTGCTCGACGTCACCGATCCGGACGGCGACGACAGTGGACCCGGCAATTACGCCTACCCGACCTCGTCGAACTTCCAGCCGGGCGCGTTCGACCTGGAGCGCTTCCAGGTCCTCGACGACGGCGCCAACGTGATCTTCCGGGTGCAGACCCGCAACCTGTCGCCGACCTTCGGCAGCCCGCTCGGTGCCCAGCTCGTCGACGTGTACGTCCACGATCCGGCGGCCGCGCAGACCTCCACCGCGGCGTCGTTCCCGCAACGCAACTACGCGATCGCCGACGGATCGGCCTGGAGCCGGCTGCTGGAGGTCCAGGGCTTCGGCCAGCGCTACGTGGACGGCGGCGGGACCACCCTCGGCACGATCACGATCAGGGCCAACGAGATCTCGCGCCTGATCACCTTCAGCGTGCCCAAGGCGAGTCTCGGCCAGCCCGGGCCGGGCTGGGGATTCACGGTGGTGCTCACCGGCCAGGACGGGTTCAGCGCGGACCAGGCCCGCGGGTTTGCGCCGACGCCGCAGGAGTTCGCGTTCGGGGTCTGCGCGACGGCCTCGACCGACCCGCACTGCACGGTGGACCCGAGCACGGTGCCCAAGGCGCTGGACGTGCTGACCCCGGCGGGCGTGCTCCAGTCGGACGAGCTCGACTACACGGTGCACCAGCCGGTGACGCTTCAGGCGGTGACCATTCCCTGAGGGTTGGGCCACCGGCGGGATGCCGCTGCCCTGAGTCCGCCCAGTTGTGCGTGGGACTCGTCAGGCGGCCCATTTCTCGGCGAATGTCTCGGTCTGCTCCAGCAGCAGCACGATGGCCTGCTGCTCAGCGTCAGGCGGGTAGTCATACCTGGCAAGAAGCCGTTTGACGTTGCTGCGTAGCCGAGCGCGCGCCTGCTCGCGTACCGTCCAATCCACGGTAACGTCTCGGCGGATCGAACCCACCAAATCCCGGGCGATCATCGCCAGCTTGCTCGTTCCCAGCTCACGGACCGCGGACTCATTGGTGGCGACAGCGTCGTAGAACGCCAGCTCGTCTTCGTCCAGTCCAAGCGCACGTGCCCGGTCGCGGTCGGCGTGAACCTCGTTGGCGAGCGCGACCAGCTCGGTGATGATCTCGGCCGTGGAGAGGGCGTTGTTGGTGTAGCGGCGCATGGCCTCCAACAGCCGGTCCGAGAATCTCCGCTGCGCCACCAGGTTGTGCGAGTGGGTGGCACGGATCTGCCGTTCGAGCATGCGGCGCAGCGCCTCGATCGCCAGGTTGGGCCTCGTACTGCGGATCATCCGCTCGATGAACGCCTCGTCGAGGTGCGTGAGGTCGGGTCTGTCGATGCCAGCTGCAGCGAAGATGTCCATCACCTCGCCGGCGGCGACCGCTCCGGCGGCGAGCTGGCGCAGCGCCAGCTCAATGTCGGGTGGGTTCGGCAGCCCACGCGCCGCTCGCTCCTCCGCGTCGAATTTGGCCACCCAGATCCGGACAGCGTCGAAGAACTCGATGTCGTCGCGGTACTCCTGGACATCGGGGTGGGCTGGGCACAGCGCGAATGCCCGCAATAGCACGCGAACGGCCTTGGCGAACCGCTCGGCGAGATCAGGCTCACCCCGCCCACGCAGGTTCTCCGCGCGTACCGGGTCACGCAGGTAGTTCACGACCCCGAGCGTTGCGTCCAGGCGCGCCGTCTTGCGTCCCGAGAGCAGCACGGCGCGCCAGTCGTAGCCACGCAGGATCTGGCAGATGACGCCGTGCTGCTCGCGCACCACGCCAACCGCTTCGGAAACATCGGCGCCGATCGGGCGCTCCTGCTGGTCGCTGCGGGTGTATTCGGCCAACGCCTCGGTGAGCTTCTCGGTGATGCCGATGTAGTCGACGATCAGGCCAGCGGGCTTGTCGCGGAACGGGCGGTTCACACGGGTGATCGCCTGCATGAGCGCCGCGCCGCGCATCGGCTTGTCGAGATAGAGCGTGTGCAGCGGCGGGCAGTCGAAGCCGGTGAGCCACATCGAGGTCACGATCACCAGCTCCAGCTCGTCGTCCGGCTCCCGCATGCGCTGCTGGATGGCCTTGTTGCGGCTCTCGTTGCGTGCGTGGTGGGAGATCGGCTCCGGGTCGGACGGCTTGGCGTCGTAGACGACCTTGAGCGTGCCCTTGTCGTCAGCCTCGCGCGCCCACTCTGGACGCAGCGCCACGATCTCCTCGTACAGCAACGCGCAGACCCGGCGGCTCAGGCAGACGATCAGGCCCTTGCCGGACACGCCAGTGTGCTTGGCCATCTGCTCGCGGCGGCGCTCCCAGTGCGCGACGATGTCGGCGGCGACCTGCCGCAGCCGCTCTGGCGCGCCCACGACCTGCTCGATCATGCGAAATGCCCGCTGGAGGGTGCGCTGCTGCTCGGCTGGGAGCTGCGCGATCGCCTCGGCGGCCCGTTCGTCGAGGTCGTCGGGGTCGATGTCCTCGGGTAGCCGCACCGGCACGTGCCGGTTCTCGTAGAAGACCCGCACGGTGGCGCCGTCAGCCACCGCGCGGCTGAGGTCGTAGATGTCGATGTAGTCGCCGAACACCGCCCGGGTGTTGCGTTCCGCCTGCGAGATCGGGGTGCCGGTGAACGCGATGAAGGTCGCCCTTGGCAGCGCGTCACGGAGGTTGCGGGCGAAGCCATCCAGGAAGTCGTAGTGGCTGCGGTGCGCCTCGTCGGCTATGACGATGACGTTCCGCCGCGCGGAGAGCGTCGGATGCTCCCGCCCAGCCTTGCGCTCCTCCTCAGTGCGGCCGAACTTCTGCAGGGTGGTGAAGACGATCCCGCCGGTCGCCCTGGAGAGCAGCTCGTCGCGCAACGCATCGCGGCCACCGACCTGCACCGGCCGCTCCGGTAGCAGGCGAGTGGCCGAGAAGGTCTGGAAGAGCTGGTCATCCAGGTCGAGCCGGTCAGTGAGCACGACGATGGTCGGGTTGCCCAGTCGTGGGTCGCGCAGCACCTTCGCGGTGTAGAACTCCATTTCCTTGCTCTTGCCAGCGCCCTGCGTGTGCCACACCACGCCGGCCCGGCCGTCGGAGGCGACCGCGCGAACGGTGGTATCGATCGCCTTGGTCACCGCGAAGTACTGATGGGCCTTGGCGACCTTCTTGGTATCGATCGCACCGCCGCCCTCGGCGGAGAACGAGACGAAGTTGGCCAGCAGGTCGAGGAACCGGCGGGGCTCGAACACGCCGGCGATGAGCACCTCCAAGGCGGTGCCATCGGCCATATCGATCGGGCTGCCCCAATCGTCGACGTCCCAGGGAGCGAAGTGCTCCCACGGTGTGAAGACAGTGCCGACCCGCGCGGTGACGCCGTCGCTGGCGACCGCGATCGCGGGGATGGCGAACGCCGCCGCGCCGAGCTCGTGGAGGTAGGTGCGGAGCTGCCGGTGGGCGGTCAGGCTGTCGACGTCCTCGTCGCCGGCCTTCTTCAACTCGAACACCGCCAGCGGCAGACCATTGACATAGCAAACGATGTCGAACTTCCGCTCGTGCTGGCCGAACCTGAACAGCACCTGGTTGACCGCGAGGAACTCATTGGCGTACGGCATGCCGAAGTCGAGCAGCCAGACCGTGGGGTTGCGCTCGACGCCGTGATCGTCGTAGCTGGCGCGGACCCCACGGGTGAGGAGCTGGTGGATGCGGAAGTTCTCGGCAAGGGGGTCCTGCGACTCCCGAAGCCGGACCTGCGCGACGGCATCGTCAATGGCCGGCGGGGGCAAGCCAGGATTGATCCGCTCGATCGCGGCCCGCAGCCGGTCGACGAGCACCAGTTCGTCCCACCCTGGCCGCTCCAGGCGATCGGCGCCCGCCCTGGGAGCCACCGAGGCGCCGGGCAGGTGCTCCCAGCCCCGCTCGCCCAACCAGGCGAGGGCGTAAGCCTCCCATTCGGCCTCAGTGGGCTCGCGCGGTGTGTTCTGCACCACCTCATTACAACACCCGAGGACCAAGGTTGTCCCGAACTGGCCCGAACGCCTCAAACCGACTCCTCGACCGCCCTCTCCTCGACCGCCCTCTCCGCGTCCCTGATGCGTAGCTCGCCGGAGATGAGTTTGGGGAGAAGGGTGTCCCGCAGCTTCGCCAAGACCAGCGTCTCCCGTTCGGCCGCGTGCGCTCTGGATCGGAGCGGCATAACCTCGGCCTCGAAATCAGTGAGCAGCGACTTGGGCGGTAGCGAAACAAGGGCAGCCGCGAACCTCTCGGCTCTTACAGCCGGATATGCGCTGCCCTCAGCCACGCTTTCCAAATAATTGACGAACTCGTCCCGTGTAACGACTGAGTAAAGGTATGCCGGACCTATCCTAGTAGGAGTGATGACCGCGAAACCAGTCGACGCAACAAGTTCAGGATCTTGCTCAAGGACTAGCGCGTATGACCGACGACCCGGCCGGACAGTCGACCAAATCGTATCCCCGAAGGAGACTCCCCGGCGAGCGCGGTTCGGCGCTTCATCCCATGCGATCAGATACGGCCATGCGATACGGCCGCGAGAGACGCTTGAGATGTCAACATACCGCAAATGACCGCTGCTCTTTGGCCGAACTGTCAACTCGTTGATACTCGCGATATCTTCGAGCCGTACTAAACGCCAGCCTGCTGCGTCGTCGAACTTGGAAAGCAGTAGTGAAAGCTTCGCCGCTGCCAACTCATCTATCGTCCCTGCGGCTCGTTCGTTGACCGCGATCTTGTCGTCCAGGGCACCAAGCGTTACAGCGATCGCCTGTTGCACGGGTCGGGGTGGGAGGACGACCGGCACAGCGCTCAGGATTTGTGTGTTAAGATTTGGCATCGTCGCGCCGATAGCGTGCCGGACGATGTAGGATCGCACTTCAGGGTGGCTCAGATAGTAGGAGAGGAAACGGGAATTAGCTCCGGTTCCTAGGCGAATTCGCAGGCACCCGGTGCCACACAGCCATCCGGACTGCTCAGCCCGCACGAGCGCTCGCCGTTCTACATCCCCCCTCCGGGAATACACGATGTCTCCTGGCGCGAGGAGATACCTCTTCAGGCGTTTTGCATCTTCAGGGCTGATCCGAGCAATGCCATCTTCGATGATCACATTGTCACCGATATTCTGTGGCATAACACTCGGGATGCCGACCCGTACATAGTCAGATGCGTGGAGCTGACTTCCGAAGGGCCCTGTCTGAATGTCGCCGCCGCCGCGCGCACAGAGTTCACCAAGGCTAAGTGTTTCCCAATGCTCGGGAATCTGGCCGATCAGCGTCTCAGACATCTAATCTCCCGAGCTGCTCTCGGATCTGCTGCTCCAGGCGCGTTGAATCATCGAAGTGGGCGAAGAGTTGTTTAGTGAGATGTCTGATCTTCTCGGCGATCGGCTCGCCGTCATCCTCGACCTCAAGGGCGCCAACGTAGCGGCCGGGAGTGAGCACGAAATCGTGCTGCTTGATCTCCTCCAGGGACGCCGAGTAGCAGAAGCCAGGCTCGTCCTTGTACTCCCGCGATAGGTCGGTGCCGCGCCAGGCGTGATAGGTACCGGCGATCCTGGCGATCTCCTCGTCGGTGAGGACGCGCTCGGTGCGGTTGACCAGCACGCCCATGTTGCGTGCGTCGATGAACAGCACCTGGCCGCTCCGGTCGGCCAGCCGCTTCGCCCCCTGCGGTGTCTTGTCCCGACCCAGGAACCAGAGGCACGCGGGGATCTGGGTGGTCCGGAAGAGCTGCGGTGGCAAGGCCACCATGCACGACACCAGATCGTCCTGGACCATTGCGCGGCGGATGTCGCCCTCACCAGACTGCTTCGACGACATCGACCCGTTGGCCAGCACCACCCCGGCCACGCCGCGCGACCCCATCTTGCTGGCGATGTGCTGCAGCCAGGCGAAGTTGGCGTTGCCCATCGGCGGCACGCCATAGGTCCAGCGCGGGTCCATGACCCGGCGCTCCCCACCCCAGTCCGACATGTTGAACGGAGGATTGGCCAGCACCACGTGTGCTCGCAGGTCTGGATGCAAGTCGTCGTGGAACGTGTCGGCCCAGCGTGGCCCGAGATCGGCGCCGATGCCGTGGATGGCCAGGTTCATCTTCGCCAACCGCCAGGTGTTCTGGTTCAGCTCCTGGCCATAGACCGCGATGTCGAACGGCCGGCCACCGTGAGTCTCGATGAACCGCTCCGCCTGTACGAACATGCCGCCAGAGCCGCAGCACGGGTCGTACACCCGGCTGCCTGGCTTGGGCTCCAGGACCTCGACCAGCAGGCGGACCACGCTCTGCGGGGTGTAGAACTCCCCGCCACGCTTGCCCTCAGCGGCGGCGAACCGCTCCAGGCAGTACTCATAGACGTGACCAAGCACGTCGCGTGCCCGTCCCGGCTGCTGGGCGAACCCGATCCTGCCGATGAGATCAACCAGCTCAGCGAGACGCCGCTCGTCCACGCCGAACCGGTTGAAGATCTTGGGGAGGACACCATGCAGCTCGGGATTGGCTCCCTCGATGGCTTCCATCGCCGCGTTGACCAGCTCGCCGACGCTCTGTTCCCCCGCACCGCTCTTGGCGCCCTTGGCGATCAGGTCCCACCGTGCCGCCTTGGGCACCCAGAACACACCGCGGCCAACGTACTCGTCCCTGTCCTCGAGGAACTGCGCCGCGCGGTCACCGCTGATGCCTTCCTTGTCCAGCTCACGCTCGATCTCCTCACGCCGTTCGGTGAACGCGTCGGAGACGTACTTGAGGAACACCAAACCGAGCACGAAATGCTTGTAGTCGGCCGCGTCCATGCTGCCGCGCAGCTTGTCGGCGGCCTTCCACAGCGTGTCCTCCAGCCCGGCTCGGCTGGCCGCAACGCCGTTACGTTGTGCCATGAATCTTCCTCTCCGTACCTGGGCCGCTCGGGTCCGCGGGCGTTGGCCGCAGCCTGCCTTCTGCCGGTCCTTTCCCGGGGAGGTGGCGGCGAGACAGAGTGTGACATGGAGTGGCGACTGGCCGACGGTTCCACGAGCGCTCCAAGCCAACACAAGGTCAGCTCCCTGCGCCGTCTCCCGGCGCACCGCCGCCGAGCAGCCCCCACTAGCGATTGCCCCATTCGCTGAAGAATGGGCTCTTTGCCGCCACGTCCATGACTCCATCGCCTGTACGTGCAAGCCGCGGACGTCGAATCCCATGCCGTCGCGTGAAGCGGTCTGGACGCAACGGTCTGGACGCTCGCGACCGTGGACCGTGTTGGTTCTGGAGCGTGAGCGATGGTCGCGGTGGTTGACACGGGACTCGAAGGTCAGCAGGTCGCGCGTTCCGCAGAGGTGCCGCGCTGCCAGATAGGCTGTCTGTGAGCGTCATCAGCCTTGAGAGGAGCAACCACAAATGGCACGGCCGGGACCGATCAGCGGGTTCCCTGAATGGCTGCCCGAGCAGCGCATGATCGAACAGCAGGTGCTCGACGCCCTGCGGGTCGGGTTCGAGCTGCATGGGTTCGTGCCGATCGAGACGCGAGCGGTCGAGCCGCTTGAGCAGTTGCTCGCCAAGGGCGAGACAGACAAGGAGATCTATGTTCTGCGGCGTCTGCATGCCAGCGACGAGGAGGGCGACGCTGGCCTTGGGCTGCACTTTGACATGACGGTGCCGTTCGCGCGGTATGTGGTCGAGCATGCCGGCAAGCTGTCGTTTCCGCTGCGCCGCTACCAGATCCAGAAGGCATGGCGCGGTGAGCGTCCGCAGGAGGGCCGTTTCCGCGAGTTCGTGCAGGCCGACTTCGACGTGATCGGCCGGGGCCAGTTGCCGTTCCAATATGACGTGGAGCTGCCGCTGGTGCTGCATGAGGTGTGGTCGGCGCTGCCGTTGCCGCCGCTGCGGCTGCATGTCAACAACCGCAAGATCAACGAGGGTGTGTACCGGTCGGTCGGCATCAAGGACATTCAGGGGGTGCTGCGGGCGGTTGACAAGCTTGACAAGCTCGGCGAGCGCGGCGTGAGTGAGTTGCTGGTCGGCCAGGTGGGCTGTAGCGAGGAGCAGGCGCGGGTGTGCTTGGCGCTGGCGTGCATCTCCAGCGCGGACGACGCCTTCGTCGAGGAGGTCCGCGCGCTCGGTGTCCACGACGCCTTGTTGGACGAGGGGTTGTCGGAGCTGGCCGAGGTGGTTGCTGCCGGCCGTGAGCTGGCACCGGGGCTGATGATTGCTGACTTGCGGATCGCCCGCGGCTTGGACTACTACACCGGGACGGTGTACGAGACGGTGATGGTGGGCCATGAGGCGTTGGGGTCGGTGTGCGCTGGTGGGCGCTACGACAACCTCGCCAGCGCCGGCGACAAGCTGGTGTTTCCGGGGGTGGGGCTGTCGATCGGCGTGACGCGGGTGCTCGGGCGCTTGTTCGGCCGTGGGCTGCTGCGGGCGAGCCGCAACACGCCAACGTGTGTGCTGGTGGCGCTGCCGGCCGAGCAGGACCGGCCGCGCTGCAACCGGCTCGCCGCGATCTTGCGGGGTCGGGGCATCCCAACGGAGGTGGCGGCCGAGCCGGTGAAGTACGGCAGGCAGATCCGCTACGCGGAGCGGCGCGGCATCCCGTTTGTGTGGTTCCCGCAGGGCGAGTCGGGAGGCGATGAGGTGCGCGACATCCGCAGCGGTGTGCAACAGCCCGCCGATCCGCAGACGTGGTCGGTGCCTGCGGCGGATCTGCGGGTGCGGGTCTTGATCGACGACGCGACCAGATGATGGGCACGCGGCGGGCGGATGCTCCGGGCCGTCCGCCCTGCCGGGTTGCTGCGCTACTCGGCGGGGGGCTGGTCGAGGGCGTACTCGCCGTAGGAGGCGACCACACGGCAGGAGTCGCAGTGGGCGGGGACCTCGATCATGTTCAGGTCCAGCGTGAACAGCTCCCAGGGCGGGAACGGCACCGAGGACAGGTCCATCGCCAGCAGTCGCTGTCGTGCTGCGGCCAGCAGTTCGGCGAGCTTGGCCAGGTACTCGGCGGTCATCTGGTAGAAGGCCCGGTAGCCGTGCTCCAAGACGTAGCGGAAGTTGAACCGCAGCGACTCCACCACGATCGGGAACGGGTGCAGCGTGAAGTGGGTGGCCAGGGCGCCCATCACCTCATCGGCGTCCATGCCGCTGATGGCGTGGTCGAGTTGCCGCGGCCGAGCACGGCGGCCGCCAGGCCGCCCCGGCGCACTGCGCGCAGCCGCGGGCTTGATCGTTGTGAGGAGCGGATGGAGGTCGTTGAGGGCGCCGGTTCGATGAAGCTGTTGAGCTGGGCGGACGCGGGCGATTGCCGTTTGCCTCCGCGATAGCGGCATGCTGCCCGGATGACCTCCTGATCCGGGTAGCTGCGCATCAGGTCTGCGCTTCCGGCTGGTCATAGACGGCAATCTGAGCACAATCTATCTATCCGGATGGCGAAGCGACCGGCGGCCGGTGGAGTGCGGCGGACGGCTGGGCGGCCGCATCGTGGAGGTCACGATGACAGAGCAGCGGCTCACGATCGGCATCGAGGAAGAGTTCCAGATCGTCGGCCCCGACGGCGAGCTCAGAGCGCACATCGACACGCTGCTGGCGGCGGCCCGACCCATCCTCGGCGACGACGTCAAGGCCGAGATGCTGCAGTCGGTGGTCGAGGTCGGGACCAGGATCTGCGGCAACGTCGCCGAGGCGCGTGACGAGGTGCTGCGGTTGCGCGGCACGCTCGTGTCGCTGCTCGACCCCGAGGGACTGCGGCTGGTCGCGGCCGGCACGCATCCGTTCTCGCACTGGCGGGACCAGCGCATCACCGAGCTCGAGCGGTACAAGCTGATCGAGGACGAGATGCAGGACGTGGTTCGCAGTCTGCTGATCTTCGGCATGCACGTGCACGTCGGCATCGCCGACCCCCTGGCGCGCATCGAGGTCATGAACGAGGCGCGCTATTTCCTGCCCCACCTCCTCGCACTGTCCACCTCGAGCCCGTTCTGGGTCGGGCGCACGACCGGCCTGAAGTCCTACCGCAGCGTGGTCTGGTCCCGCTTCCCGCGCAGCGGGATCCCGCCAGAGTTCAGCTCCTACGACGAGTTCCGCAACTACGTCGAGCTGCTGGTAAGGACCAACAGCATCGACAATGGCAAGAAGATCTGGTGGGACCTGCGGCCGCACTGGCAGTACCCGACCATCGAGTTCCGCGTCTGCGACGCCTGCACCAGGGTCGACGAGGTCATGTGCATCGCCGCGCTGATCCAGGCGATCTGCGCCAAGCTCCTGGTCCTGCGGGCGCGGAACCTCGGCTTCCGCAAGTACCTGCCCACCCTGATCGGCGAGAACAAGTGGCGGGCCATGCGCTACGGCATCGACGGCCAGCTGATCGACTTCGGCAAGCTGGCGGAGGTGCCGATGCGGGATCTGGCGCTGGAGCTGCTGGAGTTCGTCGACGACGTGGTCGACCGGCTCGGCTCCCGCAGTGACGTCGAGTACGTCCACACGATGCTGCGGGAGGGCACCAGCGCCGACCGCCAGCTGCGTGTCCACCGGCAGACCGGGAGTCTCGAGGCGGTGGTCGACCACCTCGCCGAGGAGACCGTCGCCGGGGTCCCGAGGACGCCTCCCGAGGGGGCCGCTGAGGCGCCCGTCCCAGGTGAGGCGGGCGCGCCGGAAATGAGGCCCCGGACCGAGCCGATCTAAGGCTGTAGCCCGAGGTCGGGCCGGGTGCCTTAGCTCTACCGTCAGACGTGACACAAAGCGGCGAGCTGACGGAGGGCAGGATGATCACAACGTTTCTGGACTCGAGCGCGGTCCTGGCGCAACTGCACATCGACGAGCTGCGCCGGGACGCCGCCAGGGACCGCCTGCTGCGGATGGCGCGGCGGGCACGGCGGGAGCGGCAGCGGCGCGTCGCCGTTCACGCCGGACTGCGGCCAGTCGCCGTCAGGTAGCGGCGGGATGGGCGTCGAGCTCGAACCCACGACCGGAAGAGCAGGACTCACGAGCGGGCCGGACCCCGATGCCGGCCCGCTCACGTTTCCATTGTCAGTTGCCGGCGGGATACTTGCCGGCATGGCGACCGCGACCAGTCCTGCGTTCATCGGCCGGGCAACCGAGCTCGGCCGGTTGCTGGCGATGCTCGAGCGGGCCGGGCGCGGCCGGCCCGCGGTCGCGCTGGTGGCCGGCGACGCCGGGGTGGGCAAGACCCGCCTGCTCGCCGAGCTCGCCGGCCGGGCTGAGGGGCGGGGGGTCCGCGTGCTGGTGGGCGGCTGCATGGAGGTGGGGGACCTCGGCCTGCCCTACGTCCCCTTCGTCGACGCATTCCGCGACCTGGGGAGCCGGCCCGGCGAGGCCGAGCTGGCCGCCCCGCTGGTCGCCGCCGTGCCCGCCCTCGGCAAGCTGCTGCCGAGGGCGGGGGAGGACCCCGCCTCCACGGCGCCCGGGTCGAGCGACGGGTTCGAGCAGGTCCAGCTCTTGGACAGCGTGCTCACCCTGCTGGTGCGCCTGTCCGACCTGGCGCCCCTGCTGCTGGTGATCGAGGATCTGCACTGGGCCGACCGCTCCACCCGGGACCTGCTCGCCTTCCTGGTCCGGACGCTGCGCAGCGGCCGCATCGCGCTGGTCGCCAGCTACCGGTCCGACGAGCTGCACCGCCGCCATCCCCTGCGGCCGCTGCTGGCCGAGCTGGTCCGCGTGCCCGACCTCGAGCGGGTCGAGCTGTCCGCGTTCAACCGCGCCGAGCTGACCGAGTACCTGGAGGTGCTGGTCGGTGGGCAGGTCTCCAGCGCCGCCATCGACCGTATCCTGCGCCGCTCGGAGGGCAACGCCTTCTTCGCCGAGGAGCTGGTGGCCGCCGGCGCCGTGCGGGCGGAGGTCCTGCTGCCCGAGGCGCTCGCCGACGTGCTGCTCGGCCGTGTCGAGGCGCTCTCGGAGCTGGCACGGGAGGTCCTGAAGGTGGCGGCGGTGGCCGGGCGCAGGGTCGGCCATAGCCTGCTGGTCGCGGCCGCCGCTCTGCCCGAGCCCAAGCTCGAGCAGGGGCTGCGCGAGGCGATCGCCGCGCAGCTGCTGGTCACGGACCCGGTGAACGAGAGCTATCGCTTCCGCCACGCCCTGCTCCAGGAGGTGGTGTACGGCGATCTGCTGCCGGGGGAGCGGACCCGGCTGCACGCCACCTACGCGCGAGTGCTCGCCGACCGGGGTCCGGCCGCGGAGCTGGCCCACCACTGCCTGGCCGCCCACGACCTGCCCTGCGCGCTCGCCGCCCTGGTCAGAGCGGCGGCCGACGCGACGGCGGTGTCCGCCTCCGCCGAGGCCCTCCACCACCTCACCCAGGCGATCGAGCTCTGGGACCGGGTGCAGGACGCCGCCTCGGTGGCCGGCGTCGACTGGGTCGACCTGCTGCTGGACGCCGCCGATGCCGCCAGCATCTCTGGGGAGTTCCGCCACGCGGTCAGCCAGGCCCGGGAGGCCGTGGCGGCGATCGACGCCGGCACGGACCGCCCGCGCGCCGCCCTGGCGCACCAGCTCCTCGGCATCTACCTGCTGCAGGCTGACGCCGACACCGACGAGGCGCTGGCCCACTGCCGGCGGGCGGTCGAGCTGGTGGACACCAATCCCCCCACGCCGCTGCGGGCACGTGTGACCGCCTCCCTCGCCCGTGTGCTGCTGAGCGCGCGCGAGTACGACGAGGCCCGCCGCTGGTGCGACGAGGCGATCGCCGTGGCCAGGGCGGTGGGCAGCTCCAGCGAGGAGACCCATGCCCTGGTCACGCTCGCGGGCCTGGAGCAGCGCCTCGACAATGTGGACATCGGGCTCTCCCTGCTCCGCGAGGCCCGCGCCAAGGCGGCCGCGGCCAGCGATCCCGACCTCGAGCTGCGGGCGCAGTACTACCTCGGCGTCCTCGAGCTGGACCGCGGCAACCTCGCCGCCGGCGGCGCCGCCTTCGCGGAGGCTGTCGCGCTGGCCGAAGGCAGCGGCATGATCTGGAGCGAGTACGGCGTCCAGGCCCGTATGCTGCGCTGCTATGCGTATTACGTCGCGGGCTCGTGGGACGAGGCGGAGCGCCTGGCCGTCGCCATCGACGAGCGCAGTCCAGCCGCGGCCAGCCTGTCCGGCGTCGCCCTGTTCGTCGAGGTCGGTCGGGGCCGCGCGGGGGCGGGGGAGCGGATCGCCCGGATCCAGGAGGCGCACGGGGATGAGTGGGCGGGCTACATGGCCGGCGGGTGCGGCGCCGACCTCGCTCGCTGGCAGGGCGACCTGGACCAGGCCCGCGCGCTGACGGCCGCGACCCTGGCCTTGCTGGACGCCGCCGACGAGCAGTGGGAGCTCAGCGCCATCTGGCCCGCCACGCTGGGGCTTGCCGCCGAGGCCGACCGGGCCGCGCGGGCGCGTGCCGCCGCTGACGAGGCCGCCGAGGCCGAGGCGATCGAAGCGGGCCGGGCCCTGCTCGAGCGGTCCCGGGAGGTGGTGCGGCGGGCCCGCTCGATCGGCCGCCAGGTCGGTCCGGAGGCGCTCGCCTGGCTGGCGCGGGCGGAGGCCGAGTGGACGCGCCTGGAGGGGCGGGCCGATCCGGACCGCTGGGCGGCCTCGGCGGACGCGTTCGGCTACGGTTGCGTGTACGAGGAGGCCCGCTCGCGCTGGCGCCTTGCCGAGGCGCTGCTCGCGGCCGGCCGCCGCGACGACGCGCTGGCGCCGGCCCGCGCCGCCTACGCCACCGCGGTGCAGCTCGGGGCCGATCCCCTCCGGAGCGAGGTCGAGGCGCTCGCTCGCCGCGCCCGCCTCGACCTCGGCCCCCGCGTCGCGCTGAGCAACGGTCTGGCCGGTCTCGAGGCCCTCCTCACGCCGCGCGAGCGGGAGGTCCTGGGCCTGGTGAGCGCCGGACGGTCCAACCAGCAGATCGCCGAGGTGCTGTTCATCAGCCGCAAGACGGCCAGCGTTCACGTCTCCAACATCCTGGCCAAGCTCGGCGTCCACTCCCGCGTCGAGGCGGCCGCGATCGCCCACCGCCTCGGCCTGGACGCACCGGTTCCCTAGGCGCCGCGGACCCTGACGCCGTCCTTCCAGACGGCGCGGATGGCGTCGGGGAGGCGGCGAAGGTCGAACGGGTCGCCGAGATTTCAGCCAGTGAGGTGGAGCCGGTGCGCGACGGCGGCGGCCTCGCCGCGGTTGGCCACGCCGAGCTTGGCCAGGATGTTGGAGACGTGAACGCTGGCGGTCTTGTCGCTGATGAACAGCACCTCGGCGATCTGGCGGTTGGTGCGGCCGTCGGCAACCAGCGCGAGCACCTCACGCTCCCGAGGGGTGAGGCCCAGCTCGTCGGCCACCGTCGCGGGTTCCCGGGCTGGGCCGTCCGCCGCTCCCCCACCCTGCGGGGGTGCCAGCCCGATCCGCGCGCGGCGGGCCAGTGAGTCGATCTCCGCAACCAGCAGCCGCGCGCCGAACTCGCTGGCCAGCGTCCACGCCCTGGCGAGGGCCGCGCCGGCGGCGTCGGCGTGGCGGTCGCGGGCCTGCTCGGCGGCTGCCGCCTCCACGGCCATCCCGGTGCGGCAGAGCTCGGTGATCCAGTAGGGCTCGTCGGAGGTTGCCAGGATCGCCAGCCCATCGGCCACCGCGACGCGCGCTTCCGGTAGGCGGCCCTCCCACATGGCGACCTCGGCCAGGCCCGCGAACACCGGGGTGGCGGACTGCGGCTCCAGCGGTGCCGGGAGCTCGTCGAGGATCCGCCGGAAGTCGGCTTCCGCGGCGGCCAGGTCGCCCCGCCACAGCCGGAGCGTACCCCGGGCGGTCAGCGGGCCAAGCCAGTGCGCGGGCGACACGAGATCGAGGTCGAAGACCTCGGCCAGCACATGCTCGGCCTCACCCCGGCGCCCAAGGCTCAACAGTGCGATGGCGGCGTCGGGCAGCAGCTTGGTGCCGAAACCGCCCAGCGCCCCGAACTGGCGCGCCAGATCGACGCCGGCGAGATAGACGTCCACCGCGTCGGCGGTACGGCCGTTCAGCTCCAGGACGGTGGCGAGGTTCGCATGCGCCCGGTGCAGGTCGTCGACGTTACCGAGCTCCTTGGCGATCTGGCGGCCGTGCTCCAGGTGGGCGATGCCCGCCTCCAGATGCCCCAGGACGCCCAGCGAGGTGCCAAGAGTCGTCAGGGCGTGGCCCTCCACGGCCCGGTCGCCCACCTGCCGGGCGACGGCGACCGCCGCCTCGCACCGGACCTGCGCGTCCAAATGGTGGGACGCCAGCACGAGGAGCTGGCCGTGCGCGGCCAGCGCGCGGGCCAGCTCTTGCGATGGCGGCTCGGAGGGGATGGTGGCCACCGGTCGTACTGGCCTGCCAGGTTCGCCACCTCGGCGGCGCGGCGCAGCAGCGTGACCCGGTCCAGCGGGCTACGGGTCGCCGCCTCGGGCACCTGGTCCCACAGCTCCAGCGCGCGCTGGTAGTACTCGAGGGCCTCGGCCAGCGCCGAGGCCGACTCCGCGGCCTGCCCGGCCCGCACGCAGGCCAGCAGCGCCTGTCCCTGGTCATGGGTGGCGTACCAGTGGTAGGCGAGCTGGCCGCGCTCGTCGGCGGTGGCGCCCGTGCTGCCGGAGGCACCGCCGCGCTGCTCGATACGCCGGTCCAGCGCGGGGCGTAGGCGGCGTGCAGCGGGCCACGCTGCACCGGCAGCAGGTCATCGTAGATCGCCTCCTGCACCAGCGCGTGGCGGAAGACGTAGCCGCCGCTGGCGGCATCGACCGCCAGCACGTGAGGCGAAGAACGGGTTGCCCTCCGAGCGCGCCAGGATCTCCCCGACCAGCGCCGGAGCGGCCGGCTCGTCGAGGATCCCGGCGAGCAGCTCGGCCAGCTCGCGGCGGCCCAGCCGGCCAAGCTCCAGCCGCTCGGCACGGCCGCTGCGGTCAAGCTCGGCCAGGAAGGGCCGCAGCGGATGGCGGCGGTGCAGCTCGTCGCTGCGGTAGGTCAGCACCAGCGCCACGCCAGCGCGAAGGTTGCGGACCAGGAAGCCCAGCAGGTCGCGGGTGGACTGGTCGGCCCAGTGCAGGTCCTCCACCACCAGCAGCACCGGGGCGCGCTCGGCAAGGCGGTGCAGCACCCCGAGCACCAGCTCAAACAGCCGGCTCGGCGCCAGCGGGCCGCTCGCCTGCTCCCCCGGCGCCGGCACGCCCAGCTCCGGCACCAGCCGGGCCAGCTCCCCGCCAGCGCCGCCCAGCACCCGCTCCAGCTCCCCGGGATCCACGATGCGGGCGAGCGAGCGCAGCGCCTCGACCATCGGCGCGTAGGCCACGACCCCCTCGCCCACGTCCAGGCAGCCACCGCTCAGCGCGACGGCGCCGAGGTCCCCGGCATTGCCGACCAGCTCGGCGACCAGCCGGGTCTTGCCGACGCCGGCCTCGCCCGCCACCACCGGTGGTGGCGGGCTGGCCGGCCGCCGCCCGTTGCAGCGCCGCCCTGAGCTGAGCGACCTCGGCGTCGCGGTCGACCAGGACTGGACTGGAGACTCGCCGGGCCATGCCGTCGATCATCCCAGATCCCGCCTCCGGGCTCACGCCGTGGCCGGGCGCGACCGCCGGAGCAGCAGGCGCTCCCACACGGCGCGGCGGTGACGGATGGCCCGTCGTGGCCCGGTCCGCGCCTGGCGGATCAGGCGCTGCCTGGCGGCCTGCTGGTGGAGCTCGGCGACGTGCTGCGCTGCGAGCTGCTGGGTCAATTCCGGGTGCATCTCGTTCTCCTTGAGTAGCGCCATTACGTTCTCTCGGAGACCAGCATGCGGCTAAGGGGCCACCCCGCACATCGGGAGGACGAGGTACCGTCGCCCAGGTCGACCCCTCATTCCGGCGCGAACCCTGCTTATCAGCGGCAGCGGCGGCTCAGGACCTCCGGGGACGGCCAGAGAAGGGTGAGGTGCGGGCGATCAGGGCAAGATGGGGACTGGAGGGAGCGGTGGGGATGGACGAGCGGGTTGAGGCGGCGACGGCGCACTGGGCGCCGCGGTTTGTCGCCAACGGCACCGACTACGTGGACTTCCGGGCAACCCTGGAGCGCATCTCGCGCTGGGACCAATGGTGCCGGGAGTGGGGACGGACGGCGGCCGGCTACGAGGCGCTCGCCGAGCGCGCGGAGCGGGCGGGCCGGCGGCTCACCGCGGCCGGGGCCTGGCGCCGCGCCGCGCTGTGCTGGCACTGGGGCAAGTTCCTGTTCAGCGAGTACCCCGACGAGCAACGCGCCGCGCACGCCCGCACGGTCGCCTGCTTCGCGCGCGGCGCCTGGGCGCTGGAGCCGCCCGCCGAGCGGGTGGAGGTCCCCTACCAGGGCACGCGGCTGGCGAGCTACCTGCGCCTGCCGGCCGGCGACGGTCCCGTGCCCGCGGTGGTCATGATCCCCGGCCTCGACTCGGTCAAGGAGGAGCTGCAGGCGACCGCCGAGTATCTGCCGCGGCGCGGGCTCGCCACCCTCGCGGTCGACGGGCCCGGCCAGGGGGAGGCCGAGTACGAGCTGCCGATCGAGCCGGCGTACGAGCGGGTGGTGGCGGCCTGCTTCGACTGGCTGGAACGGCGTCCCGAGGTGGACGCTGAGCGGCTCGGCGTCTTCGGCGTCAGCCTCGGCGGCTACTACGCGGCCCGGGCGGCGGCCTTCGAGCCGCGCGCGCGGGCGACCGTCGCCCTGGCCGGTCCGTACGCCTTCGACCAGGGCTTCGAGCGGCTGCCGGTGCTCACTCGCGCCGCCTTCCAGCGCCGCTCGGGCGCGGCCAGCGCGCAGGAGGCGCTCGAGCGCGCCGCGGCGCTGACGCTCGCCGGCGCCGCCGGGCGCATCACCTCGCCACTGCTGGTCGTCTTCGGCAGGCTCGACCGGCTCATCGCGGCCTCCCAGGCCGAGCGGCTCGCGGCCGAGGCGCCCGGCGCCGAGCTGGCCATGTTCGAGGACGGCAACCACGGCCTGACCAACCACGTCTACGAGTCGCGCACGCTGATGGCCGACTGGTTGGCCGAGCGCCTGAAGGCTGCCGCCTGACGGCATCCGAGCGGGAGGTGGCGCCATGACCATCGTCACGATGTGACCCAACCCGCGGCGGACTTGCGATGAGCGGCAGGACGGGCCCCACCTCGCCCTGCCGCTCGGATCGCTGTTGCACTCTCTGCCACGGCTCGGCCGTGAGGCCGTGCCGCCCCATGGCTGGTGGGGTCACCTCCTCTCGAGGTAGGTTGTGACATTCGGGCCCGGTGAGAATCCCCGGACCCGCTGAGCGATTCCCGCCGGGCAGAGGGAAATCACGAAACAATCTCGGACGGCAAACGGTTTGACTTCGCTTCAGGCCCTGTCGTAGAGTCCCGCCCTGCCACCCCCATGGCTCCCCCGAACAATAGAAAGCACCTTAGCTCAGTCGCTCCCGCCGGAGTCGATGCTCCGATTCGCCTAGCGCGGGCTCGGTCAACCTTCGGGCCCTCACCCGGCCGCCCCCACGGCCGGTCTTCCCGGAGGCGTTCCCGCGGCGCCCCCAGCGTATTGGCGGAAGGCGGGAAGCGGCTTCCGACGCACCTTCTCGTCAGGCGTCGCGCCACGGCCCAGGCGAGATCGTGTTCCCCCCGTCGTGCACGACCGCGACGATTTCGAGCGATGTGAACGAGAGGCGACGAACATGATCCGGCTCGATTCGCTGCTCCCCTCCACCGCCTGAGCGGCTCCCGTCTTCTTCCCATCTGAGCGAGCTGCACCATGCGCAGCATCGCCGTGGTGGACCGCGCTCGCATATTTCAGGAGGCAGGGAGCGGCCATGACGCACACATATGACGACGACCTGGACGATCTCGACGATCTCGACGGGCTCGACAAGGGCTGGTACGAGGACGACGAGCCCCCGCTGCGCCGGTCCGCCCGGGGCCGCTCGGGCAGGATCGCCCGGCGCAGGACCACAACGCTGCTGAACGCCAGCACGGTCACCATCGTGGTGGGGTTCGCCGTCGGCACTACGGCGGTGTCAGCGGTGATCCTCGCGGGCCAGTTCCTCACCACGCGTCAGCTCTTCTTCGTGACGCACTCGGTGTTCGGGATCATCATCGTGCACGCCTTCGGCGGTGGCATCGGGACCCTCTGCACTATCAAGGACTCGCCACTCAAAGAGCTCGTCCGCAAGCTCAGCACGGCGTCCATGGCGGTGGTCGCTTGGCTCACCTCGGCGATCGGCACCTGGTTCGGCTACGCCGGCTACCGTGCCCAGCCGCCGCCAGGCGGAAATCTCGAGATGTACCCGCGAGCGTACCTGTTGAACAGCCCCAAGCTCGCCTTCTGGGAAACTTTCGCGATGGAGTGGAAGGTCCACATAGGCTGGCTCACGCCCTTCCTTGCGTCGGCGGTGGCGTTCGTCGCCCTGCGCTATGGGCGGCGCCTGGTGGCCGACGTCCAGGTGCGAAAGTTGATGACCAATCTCTTCATCATCGCGTTCGCCACCGCGCTGGTCGCGGCTGGGCTCGGTGCTCTGGTGAACGTGACCGCCCCAAATGACTTCATGCACCGCGGTTGGCACCCCTAGGAAAAGGTGGCGCGACCGTTCGTTGAAGAAGAGGTAGGTGATCGCGATGACCGGGGGCACGCTCCAAGACCGCTTCGAGGCGACGGCGTTGCCGCTGCACGACGTCGTCTATCGCGCGAATCTACGGATCACGGGTGATCCGACCGCGGCACAGGACCTCACCCAGGAGACGTACCTGCGTGCGTATCGCTCGTTCGCCACGTTCCAGAGCGGCACCAACTGCCGGGCGTGGCTGCTGCAGATCGCCCACAACGTCTTCTGCCGCGACTACCGGCAGCGCAGGCGGATCACCTGGCGCAACGCCGCCGACGACGATTTCGACCTGCTCGCTCGGGTCCCGGGGCAGATGCCCGACCCCGAGGAGGAGGTCCTGCGGCGCCTGGATCGCGAGAAGCTGCGGCGGGCGCTGGCGCAGCTCCCCGAGAATTTCCGAACCGCCATCGTCCTGGTCGAGCTTCAGGGCCGGTCCTGCGAGGAGGCGGCCGCGCTGATGGGCACGCCGAGGGGAACGGTGCTGTCACGTCTGTACCGCGGCCGGGCCCGTCTGCGTAAGATTCTCGAGGAAATTCCTCCGTAGAAATGGGAATCACGTGCTGAGGGCGTGGGTTCCCTACGGGAAACAGGAATTCGCTCCGCCCCCCACAGAAGAGGAGCATTCAAATGCCGCGGCGTCATACAGCCGTGCTTGCCTGCGCGCTAGCCGGCCTTCTGCTCGGCGTATCCGGCTGCACGATCCCGACCACCGACAACGGCGGAGGGTATGGCCCTTCCGGCCAGCCCGGCAAGGCCGACGGGCAGGCGCTCGGGCGGCCGGACCGGCCCGCCCCGGTGGTGCTGAAACGTGGCGTCCCCGTCGCTCTGAAGGCGCGCGACTCGCATTGGACACCGGCGGCCTTCGTGGTCGCGCCGGGCGCGAGCGTCATCCTCGAGGTCGCCAACGCCGACGCCATGCAGCACAACTTCACCCTGGAGGGGGAGGGGCTGTCGAAGAACCTCCCGAGCGGCGAGAAGGTGCGGGTGAAGTTCTCCGCGCCCGGTCCCGGAAGGCACCGTTTCTACTGCAAGTACCAACGCGAGGAGATGCAGGGCTGGATAACCGTCAAGTAATTCTGGCGCCGAATTATCCTGGCCGGCGCCATCCCGAGGAGGAGCTGTCATGATCCTGTCCAACCCCACGGGGCGTTCCCGGGTGCTGTGGGCGTTGCTGCTCAGCGCGGCCCTGCTGGGCGCCACCATCTTCGGCCTCGACCGCTCGACCTCGAGCGCGCAGCAGGCCTCCGAGACCACGGTCGCCGCGACCGACACCACCGCGCCGAGCGATTCCACCGGCACCACCGACACCACCACCGCCGGCGACGCGACCACCACCACGGCGGCCGGCAACGCCGACCCCAATGGCAACATCCACAACCTGCCCGTGCACGACGGCACGCAGAAGGGCAACGTCTTCAACCCGGTCCCCTACGGGGAGATCCCCGAGAACACCCCGGAGATCGTCATCGAGCGGCCGGGCAGCGGCCGGATCCTGCCGCTGAACACTGAGATCCAGGTGCGGGCACGGTTCGTCAACTTCGTGCCGGGCTTCTTCAACGATCCCAAGACGCAGTACGGCCTCGAGACGCAGCGGCTCGACGCCAACGGGAACCTCCAGGGCCACAACCACGCCTGCATCCAGCGGCTGCCCGCCGGCGGCGTGCCCGGCGTCAAGTGCGACTCCTTCGTGGTCCTGGAGCAGGAGGGGACCACCGACGTGGTCAGCAACGTGGCCCCGCCGCTCACGGTTCCCGGCCGCTACCGCATCTGCGTCGACGTGGCCAGCGGAGCGCACTACGCGGCGGCGCGGGCGTTCGCCCAGCAGGGCGGCCCCGCGGACTGCGTTCGCGTGCTGGTGATGCGACTCAACCGCCGCTGACCTCCGAACCCCCTGCCACTGAGAGGAGCCTCTCCCGATGATCAGGAAAGTCGTGATCGCAGGCCTTGCTGTCGCCACCGCCGCCGTGCTGACCGGCCCGGCAGCGCTGGCCCAGCAGTCCAGCGATTCCCAGCAGTACGGCAACGACGTCTATGCCGGCGCCGATCAGGGCGCCAGCCAGAGCACCAGCACGACCCAGAAGCCGGCCGGTGGCGCCACCCGCGCCAAGAAGACCGCAGCGGCCACGACCGCCCTCCACACCAGCCTGGTCGGCGAGGTCGAGGTCCCGCCCGGTGACCCGCAGGCGAGCGGCACGGCGGACGTCAAGGTGAGCGACGGTCAGGTCTGCTGGGACGTGCGCTGGAGCGGCATCTCCCCGACCGCATCGCACATCCACAAGGGGGCCAAGGGCACGGCCGGACCGATCGTGGTCCCCTTCTTCAAGTCGGACCAGCCGCTGAGCGGGCAGCGCCGGCAGGGCTGCACCGAGGTCAGCGCGGACCTCACCAAGGCGATCGCCCAGAACCCCGGCAACTACTACGTGAACGTCCACGACACCGAGTTCCCCAAGGGGGCGGTCCGAGGTCAGCTCGGGGGCGCAGCCGATGTGGCGGGGCAGCTTCCCAGCACCGGCAGCTTCCGCTCCAGGGGTCTGCTGATGCTCGGCCTGAGCATCGTCGCCGCCGGCTCCCTCCTGCTCGCGGTCGGACAGCGCCGCCGGCGTCCCGGCCACGCCAGGCGATGACGGTCAGGCCACTACCCGGCCCGCGGCGGGTCCCCCCCGGTCCGCCGCGGGCCGGCTCTGTCACCGGCGGCATGCTGCTCGGCCTGGTCGCATGGCTGGTCCTGCCGCTCACGCTGCTGCCGCTGCGTGCGGCACCGGCGCCGAGCTGGTCGCTGGACCGGGCCGGCGCGCTCTTTCCCGGGCTGCTGCTGTGCCTGGCGGCCGGCGCGGCGCTCGGCCCGGCGCTGCACTCGGTCGGCACGCGCCACGCCGCCCGCCGGCGGGCCGCGCGCGAGGGGCGCGGGCGGCGCGTGGTCATCGTCGGCGGCGGCTTCGGCGGCGTCGCCGTCGCGCGGCGCCTCGAGCAGCTCCTCCCGAAGGCGCCCGACCTCGACGTGACCCTGGTGAGCCAGAGCAACTACCTGCTCTTCACCCCCATGCTGGCCGAGGTCGCGGCAGGCTCGATCCAGGCGAGCAGCATCGGCGCGCCGCTGCGCGCGGTCTGCCCGCGCACCCGCTTCGTCCGCGCGGAGGTGGTGAGCCTCGACCCGGCCAGCCGGGCGGTGGGCGTGCGCACCGCCGCGGGCGAGCAGGCGCTGCCCTACGACCACCTGGTGCTGGCGCTCGGCGCGGTGTCCGACGTCGGGAGCCTGCCAGGGGTGGCGGAGCGCGCCCTCACGCTGAAGACGCTCGAGGACGCGGTGCGGCTGCGCAACCACGTCCTCGGCCAGCTCGAGCAGGCGGACGCCAGAGCTGCAGCCGCAGCTCAGCCGCTACGCCCACCGCAAGCTGGCGGCGCGGGGCGTCCAGTTCCGCCTCGGTGCGCGGGTGGTCGCCGCCACCGATGGCGCGGTGGCGCTGGCCACCGGAGAGCTGCTCCCCGCCCGCACGCTGGTATGGACGGCGGGCAACCGGCCCAGCCCGCTGCTCAGCGAGCTGCCGCTGGCCCGGGACGGCGGCGCCGTCCAGGTCGACCCCACCCTGCGGGTCGCCGGCGCGGACCGGATCTGGGCGGTCGGGGACTGCGCGCGCGTCCCCGACCTCGAGCGCGGCGGCGGCGCCTGCCCGCCGACCGCGCAGCACGCGCTGCGGCAGGGCAGGGCCGCGGCCGACAACCTGCTGGCGGTGCTGGCGGGCGCGCGTCCCAAGGCGTTCCGCTTCCGCGTGCGGGGCTTCCTGGTCGGGCTCGGTCACCAGAGCGCCGCGGCGCAGCTGCGCCACCTGCGGGTCGGCGGCCTGCCCGCCCTGCTCATCTGGCGCGCGCTGTACCTCTCGAAGCTGCCCGGGGCGGAGAAGCGGCTGCGGGTCCTGGTCGACTGGACGGTAGGGTTCCTGTTCCCGCGCGACACCACGGTGGCTGGCGGTGCGCCATCCCGGCGCCGCTCGGCGCGAGCGTCAAGGCGCGGTGCCCACGAGCGAGTGGCGTGAGGCCCGGATGCGCCCGCCCGGCAACTCGCCGCTGCGAGCGCTGGCGGCCGGCGTCCCGGCGGGGACGGCCGGCGGCTCGGTCCTCTGCGCGCTGCTGCTGCGGCGCGGCCTGGCGTTCGACAGCGTCGTGCTGCTGGTGGTGATCGTGGCGGCCGCTGGCGGTGCCTGCTTCGGGCTGCTGGTGCGGGGGCGCAATCCCAGCGAGGCGCTGTTCTTCGGGGTGGCGTTCGGCGCGCTCGGGTGGTGGCTCGGGCCGCTCACGCTGCAGCGGCTCGCCACCGGCCAGCCGCCCGCCTGGAGCGTGACGGCGGCGCAGCAGCAGTTCGCGAGCCTGCTCGGGTACCTGCTCTACGGGGCCAGCACGGGCCTGGCGTACGCGGTCCTGCGTCCAGGCGGGCGCCGTGGCCGCATCGCCGGCGCGCTGCTCCGCGGCACCCTGGCCGGGACCATCGTCGCGCTGCTGCTGCACGTGCAGGGCGGTCTGGTGGTCGGGCCGCTGCTCGGCCTGGCCCAGGCGCTCGAGACGCCGCAGCCGTCCAAGGGCTTCGGCGCGGCGCTGATCCGGGGCCAGGGCTTCGGCTTCCTGGCGTGGGCCGCCGTGCTCGGCGGCGGCGCGCGGTGGACGGTCGAGCAGGCACGCTCGAGCTTCCCGGCGCTGCTCGCGTTCCTGCTCCTCGGCGTGGCCATCGCCCTGCTGCGCCAGTGCCTCGACGGCCTCGCCGGGCTGCTGTCGCCGGAGCGCCTGCGCAGCTATCCGGGGGTCGCCGTCGCCGGCGGCCCGGTGCGCGCCGCCACGCACGGCGCGGTGGCGGGACTCCTCGGCGCCGCGGTGGCGGGACTCCTCGGCGCGGCCACGCTCGCCCTCGCGCGGCAGGCGGCGGGCGGGGTGGGCGCTGCCTCCGCCGCGGGTGCGGCGTGGAGCAGGTCGCTGCCGCTGCTCTGCGGCGCCGGCGCCGCCATCGGCGTGCCCTACGGCCTGCTGTTCCGGCGGCTCGACCGGGACCTCGAGAGCGCGCTGGGCTGCGGCCTGTCCTACGGCTTCCTCTGCTGGGCGCTCGGACCGCTCACGCTGCTCCCGGTCCTGGCCGGCCGGGACCTGCAGTGGGCCGCGGCGGAGGCGGCGGGGGCCTTCGGCGCGCTGGTCGCGCTGCTGCTCCACTGCGCCTGCCTCGGGGTGGCCTTCCACCTGCTGCAGGCGCCATACCGGGAACCGCGGCCCGCCCACCTGGAGCACGAGCCCGCCGCCCGCGACCGCGAGCCGGAGCACCAGCCCGTTGCGGCCTCCTCCGGCCTGCTGGTGACCGTCCTGCTGCTGGTCCTGATCGTCCTCACCGGGACGTGACCGCGCCGGCGGCGGCACGCTGTCGTGGCGGCCGGTCTCACCGCGGCCGGGTGCCTCGCCGCCCTCCTCCTGGTCCAGGGGGAGCGGGGCAGGGTCATGAGGCCACTCGGCTGAAGAACTGGTACACCGGCGGGAAGGTGCCGACCAGGCCGATGCCCAGCAGCGCCATGGTGAGCAGGAATGCCTTGGCGAGGCTGAGCTCCCGCTCGCGCAGGCGGGCGTGGAGGTTGAGCCAGGCGATCAGGTAGATGATCGTGGCGACCACGGCCTTGCCGGTCAGCGGCCCGGAGGGCGCGTAGAGCGTCAGGAAGTCCGAGAAGCCCGGGTACGCCGCCGCCGCGACCGTGCCGGCGCCGAGCGCCGCGCAGCCGACGCCGGCGGCGACGACCGCGGCGACGATGCCGCCGTTGGGCTCCATCTCATCGTGCGAAGAGCTGTTCATTCGGTTGGCTCCTTCTCATCGGACGGTGATGGTGCCCTTCATCATCTGCAGGTGGTATTTGCACCAGAAGGCGTAGGTCCCGGCCGAAGGCGCGGTGAACCGGACGGCGGTGACCTTCCCGACCGGCAGGTTGCGGTTCACCTTTGCTCCCTGGAACAGGAAGTTGTGCTGCATGTAGTCGTGGTTGGCGACCCTCAGGGTCACCGTCTGGCCAGGGCGCAGCAGCAGGTTCCCCGGCTTCCACTGGAACTCGAGGGCGTTGGGCGCAAGCTGGTCGATCCGCATGTCCAGGACGCCGCTCCTGGGCGCGACCGGCGTGGTCGCGGCGGCCGCCGCCTGCCCGTGGTCATGCCGCTGGACGCCGGCGGCGCTCGCGCTCGCGGCTGGCTGGGTTGGCTTGGCTGAGGCGGTGCAGCCCACCAGGCCGAGCAGCGCCATGGCGAGCAGCGCGACCACCGGTGGAGCAGGGCGTCGCCGCATGCTGAGGACCTCGCTGGGGGAGGGCGAGCGGAACCCGTTGAGAACCTCCGAGCGCGCGGCCCGATTCCCGCGTCCCGGGAAGAAGGATCGATCCGGGTCCGGCGTGGCTTCCGGCGAGCGGCCGGCGCCGCCGACAGCCCGGGTCAGCCGGAGGCTGGGCGGAGCCCGGCGGCGTCGCCGCGGGCCTCGCCCATGTAGAGGGCGAGCAGGCGAGGGTCGTCGCGGATGGCGCCCGGCTCGCCGCTGAGGGCGATGCGACCCCGCTCCAGCACGTAGGCGCGGTCGGCCAGGGCGAGGCCGCGCTCCACGTTCTGCTCGATCACCAGCATCGCCACGCCACCCCGGCTGACCACGGCCAGCGCCTCGTAGAGGCGGTCGACCACGACCGGGGCGAGGCCGAGGGAGATCTCGTCGAAGATCGCGAGGTCCGGCGCGGCCATCAGCACCCTGCCGATGGCGAGCATCTGCTGCTGGCCGCCGGAGAGCAGCCCGCCGGACAGGCGGCGGCGCTCGGCGAGGACGGGGAACAGCTCGTAGACGCCGTCGAGCCGGCCGCGGCGCTCGGTCCTGCCGGCGGCGCGGCCGCCGAGCTCGAGGTTCTCCTCGACCGAGAGGTCGGCGAAGATGCGGCGCCCTTCCAGGCAGTGGGCGACGCCGCGGCCGGCGATCTGGTCGGGACGCCGCCCGTCGATCCGCTCGCCGCCATACCAGACCGCCCCGGATGCCAGCCGGCCCATGCCGCTGATGGCCCGGGCGGTGGTGGTCTTGCCGGCGCCGTTGGCGCCGAGCAGGGTGACGATCTCGCCGCGGCGGACCTCGAGGCTGACCTCCCGCAGGGCGCGGACCGCGCCGTAGCGCACCGCGACGCCCTCCAGCCGCAGCAGCGCCTCCGCCCGGCCCGGCTCGGCCCGGGCCGCCGCGGGCCCGGGCCGAGCCGCCACAGCCGGGGGCGCGACGGCCGGGGGTGGCGCCCCCGGCCATCGCGCCCCCGGCGCCGCACCCCCGCGCGTGGCGCTGGTGCCGAGGTAGACGGCGACGACCTTGGGGTCGCGCAGCACGTCGCCGGGCGTGCCCTCGACCAGCTTGCGACCCCAGTCGAGCACGGCCACGCGGTCGCAGCAGGCCTGGATCACCTCGACCACGTGCTCGATCACCAGGATCGCCTCGACCTCGCCGCGCAGCGAGCGGATCAGCGCGATCAGCTCGGGCAGCTCGGACTCGATCAGCCCGGCGCCGATCTCGTCGAGCAGCAGCAGGCGCGGGTGCAGCGCCAGCGCCCGGGCCAGCTCGAGGCGCTTGAGGCGCAGCAGCGGCAGGGAGCCCGCCGGCTGGTCGGCGGCGTCGCCGAGGCCGGTGCGCTCCAGGATCTCGAGCCCTTCGCGTCGCGCCGCGCGCAGGCGACGCGTCCTGGCCGCGTAGAGCCGGCCGAGGAGCAGGTTCTCGAGCACGGTCATGCGGGCGAACGGCCGCGGGACCTGATGGGTGCGGCCGATGCCGAGCCGCGCCCGGGCCGGCGCCGCGAGCCGGGTGACGTCCTGCCCGTCAAGGCGGATGCGCCCGGCCGTGGCGCGCAGCGCGCCACTGACCAGCCCGACCAGGGTGCTCTTGCCGGCGCCGTTGGGGCCGATCACGCCGAGCGTCTCGCCGGAGCGCACCGCCAGGTCGAGGCCGTCGACCGCGGTCACTCCGCCGAAGCGCCTGGTGAGCCCGTCGAGCTCCAGGAGCGGACCGTCCGCGGGCAGCTCGGCGTGGCCCGCGTGGGCGGCGGGCGCCGCGGTCACGGCGCGCTCCCCGGGCGCAGCGCTCCGAGGCGGGTCTGGGCGCGGGACAGCACCCCCCACAAACCCTGCGGCGCGAAGCGGACCACCGCGATCACGATCGCGCCGGTGATCGCCAGGTGCAGCTCGGGGGAGCCACTGAGCAGTTCGGCCAGGGCGACCGTGAACACCGCCCCGATGAGCGGACCGCCCCTGGTGGCCAGCCCGCCGATCAGCACCACGGTGACGATGTCCACCGTCCATTGCAGGCCGAAGGCGCCGTACGGCTCGATCTGCGACAGCTTGCCCGCCTGCAGGCCGCCGACCACGCCCATCAGGAAGGCCGCGAAGGTGAACGCGAACAGCTTGGTGCGGAACGATACCAGGCCCATCTGGCGGGCCACGTCCTCGTCGTCGCGGACCGCGCGCAGGCTGATGGTGAGGCGGGTGCGCAGCACCAGCAGCACCAGCCCGGTGGCGGCCGCGGCCACGCCGAGCGAGAGCCAGTACAGCTGGGCCGTAGATGGCGCCGCGCTCTTCAGGAAGATGCCGATGTTCCCGCCCAGGCCGTTGAAGTTGACCATGAACAGCCGCAGCGCCTCCGCCAGCGCCAGGGTGGCGATGGTGAAGTACAGCCCGCGCAGGCGGAACAGGGCGGGGCTCACGATGGTGGCGAACGCCGCGGCGAACGCCCCCGAGACCAGCATGCCCGGCACCAGCGGCAGACCGTGGTTGGTCAGCTCCGCGGTGGTGTACTCGCCGATGCCGATGAACGCGGCCGAGCCGAGCGAGACCAGCCCGCCGTAGCCGGCCAGCAGGTTCCATGCCTGGCCCAGCGCCGCGTACTCGAAGATCCGGAACGACACCTGCTGGGCGTAGTCGCTGGTGAAGGAGGGGGCGAGGGCGAGCAGCACGGCCGCGGCCAGCAGCGCGCCAGCCCACCAGGCCCGCGTGGCCCGCCCCACGGCCGGGGGCGCCGGGACGGCCGCGTCCCGCTCGGCCGCGCGCGGCCCGGGGGCCATGCTGACCTTCACCGACCGGCCCGCCCGAGGACGCCCTGCGGCCGCAGCGCCAGGAAGGCCAGGAACACCACCAGGCCGATGAAGTCGCGGTAGCCGTCGCCGAACAGCGCACCGCCGACGCTCTCGACCACGCCCAGGCTGATGCCGCCGATGAGGGTGCCGAGCACGTTGCCGAGCCCGCCGAGCACCACCACGGCGAACCCGGTCAAGAGGTAGCCGGTGCCGGTGGTTGGCAAGAACGCGAACGCCAAGCCAACCAGGACCCCTCCGACACCGGCACAGGCAGCGCCGAGCGCGTAGGTGCGTGCGTACACGCGCCCGACGTCCACGCCGAGCATGGCCGCCGCCCCCGGGTCCTCAGAGGCGGCGCGGATCTCACGGCCCACCCCGCTGCGCTGCACCAGCAGGTGGACGGCCCCGACCACGACCAGGGCGACCGCAAAGGAGATTGCGTAGATCGCCGGCACCTCGTAGCCCGCCAGCCGCAGCGGCGCGGTCGCGTAGGAGCGGCTGAGCGACCTGGTGTCGGCGTGGAACACCTGGATGAAGAGGTTCTGGGCGATCACCGACAGACCGAAGGTGGTCAGCAGCGGGGCCTCCTGCCCCTTGCCGAGCAGCGGCAGCAGCAGGGTGCGGTGCAGCGGGTAGGCGAGCAGCGCCAGCGCCGGCGCGACCAGCAGCATGCCGGCCAGCGGGTCGAGCCCCAGCCGGGACAGCAGCACGTAGCCGAGGTAGGCGCCGAGGACGACCAGCTCCCCGTGCACCAGGTTGATGAGCCGCATCACCCCCAGGACGAGCGACAGCCCCAGCGCGGTCACCGCGAACAGCCCGCCGAGCAGCGCCCCGGAGATCAGGGCGGTGACGAGAGTGTGTCCGGAAAGGTGCAAGCGAGTGCCCGCCTCATGTGCGCTACGACGCAGGGAAGAGCAGGTTGCCGGTCTTGCGCTGGTCCGGCCACACCACCTTGGTCTGGCCGCCCTGCCACTGCAGCTCCGCGATCGGCAGCTTCGAGGTGTGCCGGTCGTCGAACTTCACCGGCCCGACGACATAGGTCTTGTCGGTCCTGCCGATCGCCTCGTTGATCTTGGTCGCCTCGGTCGACCCCGCGGCGCTGATCCCGTCCAGCAGGATCTGCGCGGCGGCGTAGCTGTCGGCGATGTGCTGGGAGTAGGTCTGCTTGGTCTCCTGCTCGAACGCCTGCCGGAGCTGGGCGGCACCGGGGTAGGGGAACGAGGCGTCCCAGTAGCCGCCGACGATCACGCCGTCGGCGAGGTTCCCCAGCGCCTGCGCGAACTGCACCGGCTCGGCGCCCTTCTCGGCCACGATCACCTGCGGGCTGTAGCCGGCCGAGGCCATCTGCTTGCGGATGGTGACCGCCTGCGGCGTCACCGCGTCGATCAGGAACACGTCGGCGCCGGTCGCCTTGGCATTGGAGATGAGCGAGTTGAACTGCGTGTTGTCCACCGGGAACGACTGCTTCGACACCACCGTGTAGCCGTACTGCGCGGCCAGCTTCGGCCACAGCTGCCCGCCGACCACCGCGCCGTCCGGGCCGTTGTCGTGCACGATCGCGACCTTGTTGTTGGTCGTGACCCCCGCCGCCCGCAGGGTCTTGAACGGCGCCTCGGCAAGGTCGGGCTCGTCGAAGAACACGTCCCAGACGTACTGCCACTGCTTGACGCTCTTGAAGGCCTGCAGCGGCGCGCAGCCGGTGACCATCGGCACGCGGTTGCGGTCGGCGACCACCGCGCCGGCCACGACCAGTGACGGGGTGCAGGAGCCGAGCAGCGCCGCCACCTTGTCCCTGGAGACCAGCGTGTCGGTGTTGGACGAGGTCGTGTTCGGATCGGTCTTGTCGTCCAGCAGGATCAGCCGGACCTTGCGCTTGGAATCGCCGACCCGCAGGCCGCCGGCCTGGTTGATCTGGTCGACCGCGTGCTGATAGCCCCAGCGCTGGAAGCTGCCGAACCCCGCCAGCGGGCCGGAAAGGGGGATCGACGCCCCGATCACGACGTCGGAGTCCGATGTCGAGGTGCTGCCCCTGCTGCAGCTCGCCACGAGCAGCATGAGCAGGGCCACGGCAGCGGCTTGCCGTGTTCCCATCCTCATTGTCCGTGCCCTCCGGAGCGCCTCGCCGGCTGTCCCGTATCGCAGCACACTTGTACTGTGAAGGGGTACGCTATGGTCCTGCTGGTGCCCTGTCAAGACGTCGCGTTGTGCTCAAAGGGGGAGCCGTGAGCCAGCCAGCCATGAGCGCCGGCTCGGAGGTGCAGGCCATCGCCCGTGCCGCGAGCATCCTGGCCGCCCTGGAGGCCGCGCCGGGAGGGTTGAGCCTCGCGCAGATCGCCCAGCGGGTCGGGCTGCCGCGCTCGACCGTGCACCGGATCGTGAAGGCGCTGACCACCGAGCGCTTCCTGGTGCCGGTCTCGGCCGCCGGCGGCGTGCGGCTCGGCCCGCGCCTGGCCGGCCTCGCCTCCGCCGCCCTCGGCGAGCTGCGCCAGCAGATCCGCCCGCAGCTCGAGCGCCTGTCCCGCGAGGTCAACGAGACCGTCGACCTGGCGGTCCTCGACCGTGACTGGGTGATCTTCATCGACCAGGTGGCCGCGCCGCAGCGGCTGCAGGCGGTCTCGGCCGTCGGCGCCAGGTTCGAGGCGCACTGCACCGCCAACGGCAAGGCGCTGCTCGCCGAGCTGCCGCCGGAGCGGGTCAGGGCGCTGCTGCCCGCCACGCTCCCGCGGCTCACCCGGCACACCATCACCAGCCGCGCCAAGCTGCTGGCCGAGCTGGAGCGGGTCCGCGCCGAGGGCGTCGCCTTCGACCGCGAGGAGCACAGCGAGGGCATCTGCGCGGTCGGCAAGACCATCCCGGACGGCATCGGCGGTCGCGCTTCGATCACCATCCCGCTGCCCGGGCTGCGCTTCTACGGCAGGGAGCGGCTGCTGGCAAAGGCGCTCGTGGAGTCGTGCGAGCTCCTCACCGAGCTGATCGAGGGCGGCCGCTCCCCGGCGCGGCCAGGCTCAGCCCGGCACCCGGGGTGAGGGCGCCCAGCGCAGCGGCTCGGGCTGGCCGAGCCGGTTGCGGAGCACGCCGACGCCGCTCACCTCCAGCTCGACCACGTCACCTGGCCGCAGCTGGCGGCCCAGCTCGAGGCCGCAGCCCAGCGGCACGGTCCCCGAGGCGATCAGCTCGCCCGGGACCAGCGGCTCCGACGAGGAGGCGTAGGCGATCAGCTCCTCGACCGACCACATGATCTGGCCGGTCGAGCCCCGTGACCACTCCTCGCCGTTGACCCGGGCGACCATGTCGAGCGACCCGATGTCCAGCTCGTCGGCGGTGGTGATCCAGGGGCCGATCGCGGTGGCGAAGTCCTTGCCCTTGGCCGGGCCGAGGCCTCCGCCCATCTCGCGCGCCTGGGCGTCACGGGCCGAGAAGTCGTTGAAGATCGTCACGCCGAACAGGTATGGGCGCGCCTCGTCGGGGGTGAGGCTGCGGCCGCCGCGGCCGATCACGAAGCCCAGCTCCAGCTCGTAGTCCATGTGCTGGGAGTAGGCGGGCCACGGCACCTCGGCCCCGTGACCGATCAGCGTGCCCGGGTTGGCCTTGTAGTAGATCGGCAGCTCGTAGATCTGCGGTGGCACCCGGCTGCCGAGACGACCGTAGGCGTTGCGGATGTGGCCCTCGAACGCCATGCAGTCGCGCATCCTCGGCGGGTCCAGCGGCGGCAGCCAGTGGTTCTCGTCGAGGGCGACGCTGGCGTCGTCAGCGGCCGCCTCGACCGCGCGAGCCGCCGCCTCCACCAGCAGCGGCCCGGCGCCGATGGCCGCGGCCATGCTGCCGGGGAACAGCGCCCGCGCCAGGCGCAGCGCCGCCTCGGGGCTCGCCCCCTGACGCTCGAGGCGGAGCCGCTCCGCCCGCGCGAGATCGACGATCCGCCCGCGCGAGGGGTCCACGAGCACCAGCCGCGCGACCGGCCCGTCGGGCCCCGCGACCTGGATTCGGCCCAGCCGCAACCCGGCCCTCCCGAGATTGACAAGCCCCATGGCCCCTGCGATGGTCATCCTTTCATTGCGGCCACATCGTGGGCAATCTGTACCGCGAAACAGGACAGGCGGGGAGGGCGACGATGGCCGGCACGACATCCGACGGCGGCCCGGCTCCGGTGATGACCCGCGAGCAGTGGAAGATGCACCCCGCGGGACACACCGGCCTGGAGTTCTACGACCTCAGCCACACCTTCGGGCCGAACGCGCCGCTGTGGCCGTACTTCGAGGACGTCGAGATCAAGCGCATCCACTACCACGCGAAGTCGGGCGTGCTGTCGCAGCGGATCAGCACGGTGATGCACTGCACCACGCACCTGGACGCCCCGGCGCACGTGGTCGAGGGCACGCCCTACACCGACGAGGTGCCGCTGGAGCAGTTCTTCGGCACCGGCGTCGCGGTGTCGATCCCCAAGAAGCAGTGGGAGGTCATCACTCCCGAGGACCTCGAGGCGGCCCGGCCGGAGATCCGTCCGGGCGACTTCGTGATCATCAACACCGGCTGGCATCACCACTACGCGGACTCGCGCAGGTACTTCATCCACTCGCCCGGTCTCTACAAGGAGGCCGGGATCTGGCTGCGGGAGCGCGGGGTCAAGGCGGTGGGCGTCGACCAGCAGGCGCTCGACCACCCGCTGGCGACCGCGATCGGCTGGCACCCCGAGGCGCCCAGCGCGCCGCTGGCCCCCTGGGCGCTGGACGAGTACAAGCAGCTCACCGGCCGCGACGCGCGCGACGACTTCCCCGAGTGGGAGCCCTGCCACCGGCAGCTCCTCGGCAACGGCATCGTGGGCTTCGAGAACGTCGGCGGCGAGCTGGACAAGGTCACCGGCAGGCGCTGCACCTTCGCCGCCTTCCCGATCAAGTGGCAGTACGGCGACGGCTCGATCGTGCGCCTGGTCGCGATCGTCGACCCGAGCGGGGAGTACCGCATCGAAAGCGGGCAGGAGGCATAGTCATGGAGGTCGTGCGTCTCTCCGAGGCCAAGCCGTACCAGGCGCCCGGGCACTTCGACATGCGCGGGCTGCGCCTCCAGGGACACCAGGCGAGCGGCGCGGAGAGCTTCTGGGTGGGCCTGTCGTACTTCCTGCCCGGCGGCGGCGTGGAGCTGGACGCCACCCCCGTGGAGAAGGTCTACGTCGTGGTCGAGGGCGAGGTGACGGTCGTCACCGAGTCTGGGACGGCCACGCTCGGCCCGCTGGACTCCTGCCGGCTGGCCCCCGACGAGGCCCGCGCGATCGAGAACCGGGCCAACCGGCCCGCGGCCATGCTGGTGGTCATGCCCTATGCGGCGGGGGGACGACCGTGACCGACGATCAGGCCGTGCTGCCCCGCGCCGTGCGCGAGCCGCTGTCGCTGTTCGACGTCGCCGGGCGCTCCGCCCTCGTCACCGGGGCGACCGGCGCGCTCGGCAGGGTCGCCGCGCTGGCGCTGGCCGCCGCCGGCGCCCGCGTGACCCTGGCCGCCGGCAACGCCACCAAGCTGGAGGCCGTGGGCCAGGAGGTCAAGGGGCTCGGCGGCGAGGCGGTGCTGGTCAACCGGCGGCCCGGGGAGGCCTCCGACGCCGAGGCGATGGTGGCCGCGGCCGTGGCCGCGTTCGGCCGCCTGGACGCGGTCGTCACCGCCTCGGGGCTCAACCGGGTCGCGCCCATCGTCGAGCAGGAGCCGGCCGACTGGGACATGGTCATGCGCGCCAATGTGCGCGGCTCGTGGCTGGTGTGCCGGGCGGCCGGGAGGCAGATGATCTCCCAGGGCGACGGCGGCAAGGTGGTGCTGGTCTCGTCGACCCGCGGGAGGCTCGGCCACCCGGCCGGGTACACCGCCTACTCGCCCTCCAAGGCCGCCGTGGACCTGCTCTGCAAGACGCTGGCGTGCGAGTGGGGGCCGCGGCGCATCACTGTCAACGCGATCGCGCCCACCGTGTTCCGCTCCGACCTCACCGCCTGGATGTACGCGGAGGAGGGCCGCGGCAGGCAGGTCCGCGAGGCCATGCTCGCCCGCATCCCCCTCGGCCGCCTCGGCGAGCCCGAGGACTTCGTCGGCGCGCTGATCTACCTGCTGGCGCCCGCCTCCGACTTCTGCACCGGCCATGTCCTGTACGTCGACGGCGGCTATACCGCGGGGTAGCTGAGCTGGTGGCTGACGAGCGGGTGGCAGTGGTCGGCGCCGGGCTGATGGGCCACGGCATCGCGCAGGTGTTCGCCGAGGCGGGCCGGCGCGTCGCCGTCTGGGACCCCGACCCGGCGGCGCGTGCCACCGTGGCCGAGCGGGTGGGCGCCAACCTGCGCGCGATCGGGCACGGCCAGGACGCGGTCGCGCGCATCGCCGTCCACGACTCGCTCGAGAGCGCGGTCGGCGACGCCGAGGTGGTGATCGAGGCCGCGCCCGAGGACCTGCCGCTCAAGCAGGAGCTGTTCGAGCGCCTCGACCGGCTCGCTCCCGCCGGGACGATGCTGGCCACCAACACCTCGGTGATGTCGGTCGGCGAGATCGGCGCCCGCGCCACCCGCCGCGGGCGGGTCCTCGGCACCCACTGGTGGAACCCGCCCTACCTGATCCCCCTGGTCGAGGTCGTGCAGGCGGAGGCGACCGGCGAGGGCGTGGTCCGGCGCATGCTCGACCTGCTGGCGGAGGTCGGCAAGACGCCGGTGCACGTGCGCCGCGACGTTCCCGGGTTCGTCGGCAACCGGCTGCAGCACGCGCTCTGGCGCGAGGCGATCGCCATCGTGGCCGCGGGGATCTGCGACGCCGAGACAGTCGACACCGTGGTCAAGCAGAGCTTCGGCCGCCGCCTCGCCGTGCTCGGCCCGCTGGAGAACGCCGACCTGGTCGGGCTCGACCTGACCCTGGCGATCCACGACTACCTGCTGCCCCACCTGGACAGCACCCCCGGGCCCGCGTCGCTGCTCCGCGACAAGGTCGCTCGCGGCGAGCTCGGCATGAAGACCGGCAAGGGCTTCCGCCAGTGGCCCCCCGGCGAGCCCGACGCCGTCCGCGCCCGCCTGCTCCGGTTCCTGGTGGATCCGTGACCACGTCTTCCGGGTCGTCGCCGGCCGGCGTCAGAGCTTGCGCAGGCCGTCCAGCACCCGCTCCAGGAGGGCGACGTCGGGGTGGGCATCGGCGGTGTGCGTGGGCTGGTAGAGCTCGACCAGGCCCTGGTCGGCCATGTCGCCGACGAGCACGCGCACGACCCCGAGCGGCAGCCGCAGCAGGGCGGAGATCTCCGCGATCGACTGGAAGCTGCGGCTGCACAGCTGTGCGATCGTCTGCTGCTCCGGGTTGCTCGTGTCACCCGGACGCGACCCGGGCGCCGTGGCGACCAGCGCCTCGATCTCCAGCTCGGCCCGGTGGGAGCGCGCCCGCCCCCGGGTCACCGTGTACGGGCGGACCAGCAGCGCCTCGTGCCGGTCCGGCTCGCTGTGGCTGTCCGTGCTCATGGGCGGCTCCGCCCCGTCTGGCGTGCCGCCGCGGCGGCCACGCGGTGGTTCATCGTATGAGCGCCGCCTGCAGCTCCGCCCGTAGCTGCGGCGTGAGCACGGTGCCGGTGCGTGTGACCAGCAGCGTCATCTCATAGCCGATGACCCCGACGTCGCCGGACGGGGCCGCCAGCACGGCCAGGCACGAGCCGTCGCTGATCGACATCACGAACAGGAATCCCTGCTGCATCTCCACGACCGTCTGGCTGACCTCGCCGGCTTCCAGCAGCCGCGCCCCTCCCTCCGCCAGGCTCGCCACGCCGCAGGTGACGGCCGAGAGCTGGTCGGCGCGGTCGAGGTCCAACCCGTCGGAGACGGCGAGCAGCAGGCCGTCCGCGGACACCACGATCGCGTGGGCGACCCCCGGCGTGTTGCGCACAAAGGTGTTGAGCAGCCAGTTGAGGCTCTGGGCGTCCTGGCTGAGCTGGGCGGTCATCAGTGTTCTCCCATGCCGTCGAGGTCGTCGAAGGGCGGTTGGCCCACCGGGCCGGCGCCGCCGTTGCCGCTGTCGCCGGCGGCCATCCGGCGCCCGCGCTCCAGGCCGCTGCGGTAGGTCGACAGCATCGCGCGGATCTGCTCGGGCGAGCGCGTCAGGCCGCTGGGCTCGGGCGGGATCCACTGGTCGGTGATGCCGGACGCCATGTTGATGCGCGGCACGCGGCGGGGCAGGCCGCTGGGAGCAGGAGGCGGGAGCTCCGGTGGCCCCTGCGGCCCGGGTGGCCCCAGCGACTCCGGCGCGCCCGGCGACCGCGGGGACTCCGGCGACGGCGCGGCGGGCGGAGGCTCGGTGACCAGGGGAGCAGGGTAGACAGGCTGCACGGCTCCCTGGGGCGCGTGCCGGCGTAGCGGCAGGTGGGCGCCGCCCGAGCTGCCAGCCTCGAACCAGTCCGACACGATCTGCGCGGACACCGGCAGGTCAGGGGCGGGCAGGTCGTGATCCGGCTCGGGGGCGACCAGCTCGGGCGCCTCGCTCGGCGCCCGTCGCCACGGCGCCTGGGGGCCGGTGAGCAGGCTGCTCGGCAGCAGCGCGAGTGCGGTCACCCCGCCGTACCAGGAGTGGCGGAGCTGCACCTTGATCGCGTGCCGCTGCGCCAGCCGGCCGACCACGTACAGGCCGAGCACCCGGGCGACGGCGAAGTCGATCGCGGGTGGGCTGGCCAGCCGCCCGTTGGCCTCCAGCAGCTCGTCGTCGCTCATGCCGAGCCCGCGGTCCTCGATCTCCAGGACGTAGCCGCCGGCGGCCCGCTGCCCGGCGATCTGCACCTGGGTCCCTGGCGGTGAGAACGAGGTGGCGTTCTCGATCAGCTCGGCCAGCAGGTGCACCACGTCCGCCACCGCATGGCCGGTCACGGCGATCTCGTCGATCGGCAGCAGCTCCACCCGCTGGTAGTCCTCGACCTCGCTCATCGCGCCGCGGACCACGTCCACCAGGCGTGCCGGCTGCGTCAGGCGGCGCCCCGCGACCGCGCCGCCGGACAGCACGATCAGGTTCTCGGCGTTGCGGCGCATCCGGGTGGCCAGGTGGTCCAGCCTGAACAGCTGCTCCAGGGAGTCGTCGTCGGCCTCCCGCTCGAGCTCGTCGATCAGCTCAAGCTGCCGGTCGACCAGGACCTGGGAGCGGCGCGCCAGGTTGAGGAAGATGTCGCCGATGCTTCTGCGCAGCGCGGCCTGCTCGACCGCGACCCGCACGGCGACCCGGTGGACGGCGTTGAACGCATCAGCGAGCCGGCCGATCTCGTCACGCGAGCGGATCGGCACCGGCGCGGTCGCCGCCCTGGTGACCTCCGCCAGGTCGACGTCCTCGTCGGCGTCCTGGAGGCGCTCCACCACCCCGGGGAGCTGCTCGTCGGCGACCTTGAGGGCGGCGCGCTCCAGGACCAGCAGGGGGCGGGCCATTGAGCGGGCCTGCAGCAGCGACAGGCCGACGCCGAGCCCCAGGACCAGCGCCATGGCGACGGTGACGATGGTTGCCTGCCGCTGGGCGTCGGACCTCGAGGTGGTCGCCGCCGCCAGCACGTTGTCCTTGAGGCCCAGCTCGAACTGGTGCAGCAGGTCGGCGCGTGCGGAGGTCGGGAAGAACCACTGCTCTGGCGTGAGGTCGGCGGGGACGTCGTTCCCGCCCCCCCGGGCGGCGAGCAGTTGCTGCTCGATCCGGTTGATCCGGTCGATGTCGCGACCGCTGACGGTCTGGTCGTACAGGTTGCGCTGCGGTTGGGTCGCCGCCGCCCGGAACTGCTCCAGCCAGGCGCTCATGCGGCCGTCCAGCGTGGCGAGCTGGCGGTACTGGTCGGCACCGAACGAGCCTTTGGTCAGCACGCCGAGCAGCAGGCTCTGCCCCTGGGAGCTGGCCTCCTTGGCGCGGGCGAGGGCGACGAACGCCGCCAGGTTGCGGGTCAGGGGCTGGCTGGTGGAGTCCTCGTCGCCGACCGTGGCGATGGCGTCGATCAGCTTGGCGATCAGCGGGTCGTAGACCTGGCCGACGTCGGAGACGTTGCTGGCCGTGGTCTCCAGCCGGGCGCGCTGGCCGCCAGGGGCGATCAGGTCGCCGAGCTGCCGCCGCGTGCTGGTCAGGTCGGCCTGGAGCGGCACGCTGTAGTTGCTCAGGTCGACCTGACGGACGCTCGCCTCCAGCGCGTGGGCCGCCTCGTTGACCAGCACCCGGTCGGCGATCATCGTGCCGAAGTTGCGGCGGTGGCCACCGGCGACATACCAGTTGGTGACGGCACGCTCGCGCTGGAGCGCGTCGACCAGGTCGGTGAGGCTGACGGCCCCGAACTGGGTGATCCTTGCCAGACGGTCGGCCGAGACGCTCGCCGAGATGCGGGAGATCGCCTGGTCGGAGGCGAGGATGGCGAGCGCGAGCAGGGGCAGGATCAGGATCGCGACCAGCTTGGACCGGATCTGCAGATTCTTCAGCATCTAGACCACCTCAGGCCGGGCCAAGCGGCTGGATCCTGCCGGCGACCGGGATCTGCGGGTAGCCGGGGTTGCTGACGAGGGTCAGGTCGAAAGGAAAGTCGCGGCCAGCGCGCCATTGCCCGCCGACCAGCGGCGACCTGGCCACCGTCGGTGGAAGCTGCTTGTCCCTGCCCCACGCCAGGTGCCCGACGACGGTGCTCATGTCGGTGGACCGCAGGGCGTCCACGATCGCCTGCCGGTCGCCGATGCCGGCGCGCTTGAGCGCGTTGGCCGCGACCTCGAAGGCGGCGTGCATCGGGCCGAGCGGCTGGGTCCACTGCCGGTAGGTCTGCCTGGTGTAGTCGGTGGCCAGCTGCGCACAGGTCTGTCCGGTCAGCGACGACCGGAACGGCCAGGTCGGGTGCCACCACACCTCGGTGGCCAGCCCGCTGGCGTTGGGCGTGAGCACCTCGACGAACGCGGGGAACAGCAGCGCCTTGCCGACGGTGGCGATCAGCGGCCGGAAGCTGTGGCGGTTCGCCTGGTTCCAGAAGGTCGCGAAGTCGGGCGGCTGCGGGTTGCCGGTCAGGATCCGGGCATCGCTGTCCAGGCATGCCTTGATCTGGTCGTCGAAGTTGTCGGTCAGGTCCTTGAACCGGGGGATGGAGGCGAACTTGAAGCCGCGGGGCTCGAAGGCGCCGGGCAGGCCGCGCTTGGGATCGGCCCATGCGTCGCCGTCGGCGTTGAGCGCGAACAGCCCTGCGATGGTCCGCCCGCCCGGGACCTGCTCCCACAGGCCTCCGAAGACCCGGATGATGTCCTCCAGCCCCCAGAAGAAGTGATAGGTCCACTTGAACGGCTGCGGGTGCTCGGGGTTCTTCTGGCGCCCGAAGTACCACGGCTGCCATGGCGCGCTGCTGGAGAGGCACGGCACGCCGGCGTGCTCGCACGCGTCGGCGACCGGGTTGACCGTCTCCGGTGCGCCCGCCACGACCATCAGGTCGATGCCGCTGTCGATGAGGTCGCGGGCGACCTCCTTGGCGCGGGCCGGGTCCGAGGCGTTGTCGCGGACCCGGATCTCGACGGGGTAGGAGCGCCCACCGATCTTCAGCCCGTCCTTCAACACCTCGCGGACCTGCCTGAACACGAATGCGTCCGACTCCCCGAACCCGGCGAGGCTGCCGCTCTGGGACGAGACCGCGCCGAAGCGGATGGCCCGCGACGTCGGCGTGCCGCTGCCGCTCGAGATGCAGCCGCTCGGCAGCGCCGCCAGCCCCGCGGCGGCGGTGAGGCCACCGGTCACCCGCAGGAACCGGCGGCGGTCCAGTCGCCACCCTGCGAGCCGCTGCTGGAGGGGCGACGCTGCTGCCCCGTTGTCGGTCACCGCTCACCTCCGTGGACATGTCGGATCTTGCGTCCACGGAACGTTGCCTTGGTCCGCTAATGAGCTGGTAATGAGCTAGCGACCAGCCTCCTGCCAGGCGCACAGGAGCATCTCGGTGGTGAAGCCAGGCCCGAAGGCGAGCATCAGCCCGAGGGCGCCATGGGCGGGGCGCTGCTGGTTGAAGGTCCGCCGCAGCACGTCCAGGACCACCACGCTGGAGACGTTGCCGACCTGCCGCAGGCTCTGCCAGCTCAGCCGCAGCAGGTCTGGCCCGAGGCCGAGACCCTGCTGCACGGCACGCAGCACGGCGGGCCCGCCGGTGTGGCAGATGACGAACTCCAGATCGCCCGGCGTGCGGCCGTGCTGTTCGAGGAATGCCACAACGGCCGGGATGACCTTGGGCACGGTGGCCCTGACCTTGGGGTGGGTGGCGAAGTGGAAGCCGAGCTCGGCGGTGGTCCCGCTGATGACCTCGGTGGAGGTGGGCACCAGGTGCTGGGCGTTGGCCAGCAGGCGCACACCCGCGGTGTGGTCGTCGGCGCGGACGACAGCGGCGCCGGCGCCGTCGCCGAACAGGCCGGTGCTGATGAAGTCGGAGATCGACGTCTTGGTGGGCTGGTAGGACAGCGAGCACAGCTCCACCGCGACCACCAGCGCGTTGGTGGCCTGGCCGCCCGGCTGCCGGCGGGGGTGGGCGTCGAGGTAGTCCTGGGCCTGGGCGAGGGCGCTGGCGCCGGCGGCGCAGCCGAGCTGCTGGATGGGCAGCCGCCGCACGGTCGGCCTGAGCCCGAGCGCGCCGGCGATGTGGGCGTCGGGGCCGGGCAGCATGTAGCCGGTGCAGGAGACGACCACCAGCGCGTCGACGTCTTCGGGGTCGAGCCCGGCGTCGGCCAGGGCCTGCTTGGCGGCGCGGGTGCCGAGCTGGACGGCGTGCTCGCCGTAGAGCTGGTTGCGCTGGCCGAAGGTGGAGGCCGCGAGGGTCTCGGCAAGTGGGCGCAGCATGTGGCGGGTGCGCACCTCGGTGTTGTGGATGACCTGCAGGCCGCGGTCCAGCTGCGGGAGCCCGTGGTACTGCTCGGCGATGGCGTCGGCCATGGCCTGCTGGGGGATCAGGTGGTCGGGCCAGACCAGCGAGGGCGCGCAGACGGTGGCCACCTTCAGCCTCCCGCGGTGGGGATGGGGTGCAGGCTGCACAGGGGTTGGCCGGGAGTGACGATCTGCCCGGCGGTCACCAGCCAGGAGTCGACCCGGCCGCCGAAGGGGCTGTGGATCTGCTGGATGGTGGTGTGGTTGCGCAGCTCGCCGATCAGCGTGCCGCGCATGATGGCCTGGGTCCCGTCGCCGGTGGTGGCCAGCATGGCCGGGTGGAAGCGGCCGTGGTCGGGGGCGACGACGAACTGCAGCGGCAGCACCAGCATCTCACCCTGCCCGCCCTGAAGCTCATCGAGCCACCAGGAGGGCTGCGGAAGGGCCATCATCGGGACCACCGGCTGGTTGTGCGGGCGGGGAGGTCGGGATCACCAGGCGTCGTAGGCTTCCGATTCGACGCCCTGCGCCGGGGCGTAGTCGTGACTGGTCTGTGGGGTGTGGTCGATGAGGACGCGGCCGCACCAGCATGGCGGCGGGGGCGTGACGGGCGGTGGCGGGCTGGTGGCCATGAGCGCCTTCCTTGATCGTTCGCTCCACGCCGGCCCCTCGTGCGGCGGCGAGGTGGACGTGTAGATGATAGAGAGTGGTCGCTCTCATCCACAAGAGGCAGTTCCACGAAGCTGGGGCCGGGCACCCCCCTACCTGGTGGGATCTCATTCTGAGACACTCCAACTGTCCGGGATATGCGTTTATGATGACGGTGCACGGGTGGGCCCATCGGCGGTGGACGACGATGAAACGTTCGACCGGCAGCCGTCCTGTCGGCGGCTGCATGCCTTGAGGAGCGACCCGGGTGGCGAGCGTCTCGGATAAAGCGGCCGGCCTTGCTCGCGCGCGCGAGGCCTTCCTGACCTCCGCCGAGCTGGGGGCTCGCGAGGTGCGCGAGACCATTCTCACCTCCTGGCGCCGCTCCCGCTTCTGGGGGGTCGCCGTCGATCAGGTGGAGCTGCCGTACCGCGGCGACGTCGATGCCGACACCCGCCTCGTGCAAGCGGCCAAGCCGGTGCTGGACCGGCTCGAGCGCGAGCTCGCCGACACCCGCATGACCGCCATCCTGACCGACGCGCAGGCATGGGTGGTCGACCGCAGGGCAGGCGAGCCCTCGCTGAACTCCTACCTCGACAAGGTCCTGCTCGCGCCCGGCTTCAGCTACGCGGAGAAGTTCATCGGCACCAACGGCATCGGCACCGCGCTGGAGGAGAAGCGTGCCTTCCACGTCTTCGGGGGCGAGCACTTCGTCGACCGCCTGCAGACGCTCTCCTGCGCCGGCGCGCCGATCCGGGACCCGATCAGCGGCAACGTCGCGGGGATCATCGACGTGACCTGCTGGCGGGCCGACGCCAGCCTGCTGATGAGCGTGCTGGTCCAGGAGGCGGCCCGCGACATCGAGGGTCGGCTGTTCGAGCTGAGCTGCGAGCGCGAGCGTGCCCTGCTGCAGGAGTTCCTGGCGACCTGCCGCCGCACCAAGCGGCCGGTCCTGTCGATCAGCGACGACCTGACCATCACCAACTTCGGTGCCGCGCACCTGCTGGACCACGACGACTACGCGATCGTCCGAGAGCGGGCCGTCGAGCTGGCCGGGTTGCCGCGCGAGACGGCGGGCGAGGTGCTCCTCTCCGGCGGCCAGCTCGCCCGGCTGCGCTGCCGTCCGGTCAGCAGCCACTCCGGCATCGCCGGGACCATCGTCGAGATCCGGCTCACCGAGGAGAACGGGCCCAGACGTGGCACGGGCACGCCGCGGACCACCTCCCTGCCGGGCCTTGCGGGGCGCAGCTCCGCGTGGGCGAGGGTCTGCCACGAGGTTGACACCCACTGTCGCAGGCGCTCGTGGCTCCTGCTGGTCGGCGAGCCGGGCGTCGGCAAGGTCGCGCTGGCCCGGGCGGCCCATCGACGGTCGTTCCCGGAGGCGCCACTGCCGGTGATCGATGCCGTCGACTGCCAGGAGGACGCCATCGACACCTGGCTCGCGCAGGTGCGGACACACCTGCGCGAGGCTGGCGAGACGGTCGTGCTGCGGCACCTCGACCAGCTCAGCCCCCCGGCCGCCCGCGCCCTTGCCGATGCCCTCGACCAGGCCAGCCGTGCCGACGAGCGGCGCTGGGTGGTGGGCACGCTCACCGCGGCGACGATCGTCGGCAAGGAGCTCGACGTGCTCCTGCGCCACTTCGCGGCGTCGCTCACCGTGCCGCCGCTGCGCCACCGCATCGGCGACGTCCAGGACCTCGTGCCCGTGCTCCTGCGGCGGCACGCGCCCGCCGGCACGGCGGTGGAGTGCTCGCCGGAGGTGATGCAGACACTCCTGCGCAAGGCCTGGCCGGGCAACGTCGCTGAGCTCGAGCGGGTGCTGCGTGCGGTGCTGGCGCGCCAGCGGAGCGGCCACATCAGGCTCGAGGACCTTCCCGAAGACGTCCACGCCACCAGCCGCAGGGTGCTCACGCCGTTCGAATCGCTCGAGCGTGACGCCATCGCCCTCGCCCTTGTCAAGACAGCAGGCAACCGCACCGAGGCGGCGGCCCAGCTCGGCATCTCCCGCGCGACCATCTACCGCAAGATCCACGCCTACGGGATCGAGATCGAGGGGCAGGAGCGGTAAGGCGATGCCACCTCCGGTCACGATCTCAAGATGAGACAACGCCGATCCGGGTCTCACGTTGTGAGATGAACAGCACACGGGCGTATCCGCCGATCCCAGAAGAAGGTGATTAATGGTGGCGCGCACGGCGCAGATACAACCCGCAGAGGCGGGTGAAACACAGCGATCGGAGTTCCGTCCCGGCAGAGGACCGATCGACTGGCTCGGGGGCTGGCGAACCGGCATCGTCGCCCCGCTCATCATCCTGGCGCTCGCCTTCGCCTGGCGGATCTACCAGCAGTTCACCGCCTGGACCAAGGGGATCGACGCCTCCAGCCACGACTTCAGCATCTACTACCGGATCCCGCTGGTGGTCGAGCTGCTCGGGGTGACGGCATTCACGCTCGGCTGGTGGGGCTGGCTGATAAGGACGGGAAGGACGATCGCCCAGAGGATCTCGCACAACGAGGAGGTCCGCCGCATCGCGGTGTTCTGGGGGCTGATCGGGGCGACCTCTGTCACCCTCTACATCGAGGCGAGCTTCTGGCCCAACCAGGACGCATCCTGGCACCAGACGGCCGTCCGGGACACGGCCTTCACCCCCTCCCACATCCCGATGTTCTACCTGTTCTTCCCGCTCGGGATCACCATGACCATCGGGACCTACCTGTACGGCCGTACCCGGCTGCCCAAGGTCTACGGGGTGGAGAAGGGCTTCCCGTGGTCGTTCGCGCTGCTGATCGCCGCGTCGGTGACCGAGATGATGCAGGTCGCCATGAACGAGTGGGGCCACAGCCTGTGGATCCCTGAGGAGATCTTCGCAGTCCCGTTCCACTGGCCATTCGTGTTCTACGGGTGGCTGGCCGGCGGCATCTTCGCCCTCTGGGCCGAGACGCTGATCCGGCTGCTCGGTATCGAGGACGAGGTCGCGGCGGAGGCGGAACCGCCCGCGAAAGAAGTCGTCGCCTAGGCGGCCACGCCTCGGCGACACCAGACACCAGCGAGAGCGAGACGGAGATCAGACCGGGGTCTGGTCGTCGCCGTCCCGCGCCGTCCGTGGACCCCCTGATCGGAGGTATCGATGGCCTCTGTAACGGCGGATCTCAAGGCCAGAGAGCGAGCCGGCGAGCTGCGGCAGCTTCTGGGCAGGAAATACCGCTACATCGATCGCAAGTGGGACGTCATGTTCTGGGTCACCGCGGCGTTCGTCGTCGGGGCGGCCGCGGACATCACCAAGCAGCTCTTCGCGGGTGACTGGGACTTCTGGACGGACTGGAAGGACGCGCAGTGGTGGCCGATCATCACGCCCTTCGCGATCATCATCATCCCGTCCGCGCTGCAGTACATCCAGTGGCTCGCGTGGAAGTTCCCGACCGGCGCGGTGTACACCACGGTGTGCCTGTGGGCGTGCGTCGAGATCGGCAGATGGCTGCAGTGGCGCTTCTTCGTGTACTACCCGATCAACTTCGTGTGGCCGGCCACGGCGGTGCTCGCCGGGATCTGGCTCGACTGGGTCTTATTGAAATCGAAAAGCTGGGTGATAACGGGGGTTGTCGGCGCGATGGGCTGGACGCTGATCTTCTGGGCGTCCAACTACATCATGCTGGCGCCCTACCTGCAGCCGGTGAATTTCATGGGCCACACCCTCACGCTCGCCGACGTGCAGGGCATCGAGTACCTGCGGACCCAGACCCCTGAGTACCTGCGGCTCATCGAGCAGGGCTCGCTGCGGACCTTCCTCGGGGAGACGCTGTACGTGGCGCTCGCGTTCGGGGCGACGGTGGCGATCGCGGGCTACTGGATCGGGCAGTTCATCGGACGGATGCTCGCGATATGGCCGATCGGGAAGTTCGCCAAGAAGATCTGAGCCGAGCTGGCAGCTTGAGCAACGGAAAGGAGACGTAGCGACCATGAGGCGACGACTCCTCTTCGCCGTCCCGCTGGGGCTCGCGCTCGCGCTGTTGACCGCGCCGGCCGCCTTCGCACACGGCGAGCACTCCCAGGAGCCCTGGTTGCGTCTGAGCACCGTGGCGTTCTGGAACACCAGTTTCTCGACCCAGACGATACAGCAGGGCCAGGAGCTGACCATCACCGGCACGGCGAAGGTCCTCGAGACCTGGCCGAAGACCTTGCCGGACCCCGAGACCGCGTTCATCGGCGTCGAGTCGCCCGGCCCGGCGTTCCTCTTGAAGGACCGGGTCATCAACGACCAGGCGGCGCCAGCCTCCTTCTACATCGAGCGCGGCGGCGTGTACAACTACAGGATGACGCTGGTCGGCCGGGTGCCGGGGACCTACCACGTCCATCCCACCTTCGCGGTCCGGTCGGCGGGCACGCTGATCGGGCCCGGCCAGTACATCCGGGTGACCAAGAGCGCCGCCGGGTTCTCCAACCCGGTCCAGCTCTACAATGGCAAGACCGTGAACCTCGAGTCCTATGGGCTCGGATGGCCGGTGATGGGCTTCTCGGTCCTCACCTTCGCCCTCGGGATGGTCTGGCTGCTGTGGTGGATCGTGCCGAAGCCGACCGTCAGCCGGCTGGCGGTGACCAGCCAGCTCTCGGTGAACGACGACGGCGGCGACGCGGTCGGGCTGGTCACCAGGCGTGACCACCGCGCTATGAACGTGATCATGCTGGCGGCCGTGCTGCTGCTCGCGGGCGGCTGGATCTGGCAGGCGACCGCGTTCAAGACCAAGATCCCCCAGCAGGTCGACCGCTTCAGGATCGCGTCGGCCGCGCAGCCTGCGACGTTCGCCACGGCGACGCTCAACAAGATCACCTATGACCGCAAGGCGCGGTCGCTTACGATGGACCTGCAGGCTGTCAACCAGGGCAAGACCCCGATGGAGCTGAGGGCGGTCCACTTCGCCAACCTGATCTTCCTGCCCGGCGCGGCCTCGAGCGCCGCCGCCCTGCCGGGCGCCGACGGCACCTTTGAGGCCTCGCCAAGCGGGCCGGTGGCCGCCGGTGCGACCGGGACCCTCACGCTCACCATCCGGGGCAGGACGCTGACACTCAACGACCTCGTACCGACCGGGACCGCCAACACCAACATGACCGCGGTGCTCGAGTTCGCCGACTCGAGCAACACCAGCAACTTCGTCACCGTCCAGCAGTTCCTGACGCCCATCTTCGACTGACGACCCGGCTCGACTGACGACGCAACCGACGACGGCCTGGCCGGCGAGGGCCCACTCCCCGGCCAGGCCCGAAGGGACGGCGACACGATGCCCGGTTTCACGCTCGCGCACGGCGGCGACGCCTCGGGGCTCGGCATGCTCGCGTTCCTCCCCGTCGGGCTCCTGCTGCTCGTCGGCATCATCCTCGCGCTGCGCCCGACGATGACGGGGACGGGGCGCGCCGACGAGGAGGACGACGACTCGGCGCAGGACCCGCAGCGGAAACCAGACGAAGGCCGCCGCTGAACGCACGGCACGGTAGGAGCGCCAGGAGCACGCTCCGGGAGGGACAGGGGACATGGAGGTCGTCATCGCCCACGGCTCGGGAGGGGGCCTCGGCCTCCTTGCCTTCTTCCCCGCGGGCCTGCTGCTGCTGATCGGGCTCGTGCTGATGATTTCTCCGGTCGTCTCCCAGACCGGCCGCCCCGTCGTCCGCGAGGAGGACGAGGACGACCTCGCCAGCCGGGTGCTCGGCGAGGAGGAGGCGCTGGAGCTGCGCAGGCGGGCGCGCCGCAGGCGGGCGGTGCGCAGGCGGACGCTGCGCGCGGCCGTCTCCGGGAAGCTGGGCCGTGGCAAGGGCAGCGACGAGACCCGGCGCTAGGCGTTTGAGGGAGGGACATGGCGGAGGTACGGAGCGTGCCGCGGGGCGAGGCCATCGACCGCGCCCTCGTCCCGGGGGCCATGGCCGGGCTCGTCGCGGCGGTCGTCATGGGGCTGTTCGCGATGATCGCCGCCGTAACCTGGCGGCACCTGCCGTTCTCCACGCCCCTGCGCGAGATCGCCGTCCTCGCCGTGCCGCCCGCCCAGCAGGCGGCGGGCGGGCAGCAGCTCGATACCGCCCGGGAGCCGCTGGTCCTGGCCGGCGCGATCCACCTGGCGGTCGGCGCGCTCTTCGGCGCGGTGTTCGGTCTCGCGGCCCGCGTCGCGCGTCTGCGTGGCAGCGCCGCGGTGGCGGCCGGGATCGTCTACGGCCTGGTCGTCATGGCGCTCATGAGCGTGGTCGTGCTTCCCGCGGCGGGACGGCTCTCGGAAGCGGGGGAGCCGATCTCGAACCTGGCCGGCGGGGTGGGCTGGGCCACGTTCACCGCCGTGCACGTGCTCTTCGGGCTCGTCCTCGGGCTGTGGGTCCTGGTCAGGCCCTGGGACGTGGCCCGGGAACCGACCGTGCCCGGGAACCGGGAGGGAGGTGACCGACTGACGCGGTGAAGCCTTCGCAATCGTTGTCGCATCCCCCGAGGCCGGTCACGGCTGCGGCTACAAGGAGTGAGGCGGATGAGGGACGGACAGTTCGTGTTCGACGCGCACAGCGGCTACTGGGACGCAAGCCGGCAGAACTGCAAGAACCGCTTTGGCGAGGCGTTCATCGAGACGTTCTATGCGTTCCACACCGGCTTGAACCCCCCCGACCCCCGCTGGACGATGGACTACGAGCAGCAGTTCCGCAAGGTCGACCCGGACTGGTACCTGGAGGAGATGTTCGTCAAGGGCGACGCCGACATGTCGGTCCTGTCGACCCAGGTGCTGATGGACTTCTACCACACCGGCTTCGTCAACCCCGAGCGCAACGCCCAGCTCGCCGCGCGGGCGCCGGAGCGCATCATCCCGCTCGGCGGGGTCGACCCGCGGGCGCCGGACGCGGTGGAGCAGGTCGAGCGGCAGATCACCGAGCTGGGCATGAAGGGCTTCAAGTGGTACACGGCTGAGTGGCGGGGCGAGTCGCGCGGCTGGAAGGCCAACGACCCGATGGTCTACCCCTGCTACGAGAAGGCCCTCGAGCTCGGCGTCACCAACCACTTCTTCCACAAGGGCCCGGCGGTGGAGCCGCTGTCCATGGAGAAGTTCGACGTCCGCGACATCGACGAGCCGGCCTGGCTGTACCCGGAGATGAACCTGATCATCGACCACTGCGGCGCGCCCAGGGTCGAGGAGTTCTGCTGGATCGCGACCCGCTGCCCGAACGTCTACGCCGGGTTGGCGGTGGTGCTGGCGTTCGTCCACAACCGGCCGCGATGGTTCGCCGAGACCATGGCGAATCTCCTCTTCTGGCTGGGACCGGACCGGATCGTGTACGGCACCGACTTCCCGATCTGGTACCCGCACTGGCAGCTGGCGGACTTCATGGCCTTCGAGCTGCCCGAGGACCTCAAGCAGCAGTACGGGGTGGACCTCACCCCGGAGATCAAGCAGAAGATCATCGGCGGCAACATCGCGCGGCTGTACGGCGTCGACGTGGACGCCAAGCTCGAGACGATCGCCAAGGACGAGCTCTCCGAGCGCCGGCGCGAGTACCTGGCCAGCCAGCCGGCGAGCGAGACCGGCGTGGCCGGCACGGAGTCGCGATGAGCCGGGACTCCCAGCCCGCGGTGCGGGTCGACCTGGAGCGCGTGCGCAAGGTCGCCGGCGGCGTCAAGGACCCGGAGGTGCGGACCTCGATCGCGGAGCTGGGGCTGCTGGACGGGGTGGAGGTGGACGGCGGCCGGGTGACGGTCCGCTTCCACCTCACCTCGCCGCTGTGCCCGGCCAGGTTCGCGGGCGAGATCGGCCGCGAGATCCGCCGCCGCGTGGCGCGCATCGATGGGGTGGAGTCCGTGGAGGTGGTGCTCGGCGACCACTTCATGGCCGAGGCGCTGCACCGGCTCATCAACGAGGGCGATCGCGCCGCCGCCACCCGGGGGCTGCTGCGGTGACCGACCCGGCCCGGGTCCTCATCGGGCGGCGGGAGCTGGCCCTGCTGGAGGTGCCGAGCGTGCGCCGCATGGCGGAGGTGCTGGCGGCGCGCTGCCGGGAGCCGTCCTGGGTCCGCACGCTGGTCGCCGGCGTGGACCGCTTCCGGACGCTCACCGGCACGCCCGACCTCGAGGAGCTGCTCGAGGCGGCCCGCGCGGAGCCTGCCGTGGCCGAGCGGTCGCTGGCCGCGCTCGCCCGCGCGCTCGACGGGCGAGCCGACGCGGCCGTCGCCGGCCTGGCGATGGGGCCAAAGGTCTGGTTCCGCCTGGGCGGCGTGCCCGTCGCCTGGCGGCCGCTGCCGGCCGCGGTGGTGGCCCCGCGCCTGCCGCCGGCCGGCCTGCCCGACCCGGTCCACCGGATCGTGCTGCTGGCTCCGATCGGCAGCGGGCTGTACCTCGCCGAGCTGCTGCGGCTGCGTGTCGGCGACCTCGGCTCGCTCGACGCTGACGGGCGCCTGCTCCCCGACCCGCGGGCCGAGCCGCTCGCGGTCCGCTACCAGCAGCGCCGCGGCCGGAGCGCGGAACGGATCACCTTCCTGTCGCTGGCGGCACGCGAGGCGGTCCTGGAGCACCTCGACAGGCGGCGGCGCGCCGGTGTGGACGCGGGACCCGCCGCGCCGCTGGTCGCGGGGCCCGACGGCGGCCCCGTGCCCCGCGCGACCGTCGCCGCGGCGCGGCGGCGGGCCAACGCGGTCATCCACACGGCCAGCAACCTCAACGTGGAGCTGTGTCGCAAGACCGGGGAGTTCTTCCGCACCTGGGGCCTCCCCGGGTCCCATTTCACCCCCACCCCTGCGCCCCCGCTGGCCGTCACCCAGGGGGCGGAAGGAGGCGAGCAGCGATGAAGGCGGTCCGACTGCAAAAGTACGAGCAACGGCCCGTCGTCGAGCAGGTTCCCGAGCCCAGGATCACGGGGCCGCTCGACGTGATCGTGCGTATCGGTGGGGCCGGGCTGTGCCGCACCGATCTGCACCTGGTCGAGGGGCAGTGGGCCGACCTGACCGGCACGCCCCTGCCGTTCACGCTCGGGCACGAGAACGCGGGTTGGGTCCACGAGGTCGGCGCCGGCGTCACCCACCTCGCACCGGGCGACACCGTGATCCTGCACCCACAGGCCACCTGCGGGCTGTGCCGCGCCTGCCGCGCCGGCGAGGACATGCACTGCGTGGACTCGACCTTCCCCGGGCTCAACACCGACGGCGGCATGGCCGACTTCCTGAAGACCGGCGCCCGCGCGGTCGTCAAGATCGACCCGGCGCTGCAGCCCGCCGACGTGGCCGCCCTGGCCGACGCCGGCCTGACCGCCTACCACGCGGTCAAGAAGGCCGCCCCGATGCTGTACCCGGGGACCACGGCGGTCGTGATGGGGGCCGGCGGGCTCGGCCACATCGGCATCCAGTCGCTCAAGGCACTCACCCCGGCCGAGATCATCGTGGTCGACCGCTCCGAGCCGGCGCTCGAGCTGGCCAAGGGCATGGGCGCCGATCACACCGTGCAGGCGACCGGCGACCAGGTCGAGCAGGTCAAGGAGCTCACCGACGGCCAGGGCGCCGAGGTCGTGATCGACTTCGTGGGGGAGCGGGGCGCTGAGGCCGACAGCTGGCAGATGACCCGGCGGGCCGGCTCGCACTTCGTGATCGGCTACGGCGGCACGGTGCAGGTGCCGACGATCGACATCATCTCCACCGAGCGCAACGTCATCGGCAACCTGGTCGGCACCTACAACGATCTGGCCGAGCTGATGACCCTGGCCGCCCAGGGCAAGGTCAAGCTGCACACTCGGACCTACCCGCTGGACGCTGTCAACGACGCCATGTCCGATCTGGACGGCGGCCGCCTGCAAGGCCGCGGCATCCTCGTACCGTAGTGCTGCCCGGGCTCGGCCTCGACGCCGTGCGTTTCGACGAGTGACAAGGGAAGGGCGCCATCGACCCTGAACGGTCGGTTACCATCGCGGCCATCGTCTTCTTCGTGAAGGCGGTGGGTTTCATCGTGGTCGTCGTCTTGGCCCTGTCGCGCTCGCTTTCGCTGGGCGCCCGCGTCGTGCCCTTGCTCTTGGCGGCGGGGACCATCGGGGCGGGCGCGGGCCTGCTGCGGTGGAAGCGCTGGGCCTGGCTGCTCGCGCTCTGTGTGTTGCTCGCCGATGCCACGCTGGTGGGCGGGATCTTGCGCTTGCTGATCGACCTGGGGCTGCTGTTCCTACTGGTACGGCCGCAAGTGCGGTCCAGGTTCGGCCTCTGAGCACGATCGGGCCGGGCGCCGCCCTCCCGGTCAGGCCTCCCTTCTACCTCGGTGACAGGTGCGGCAGGAAACCGTCGAGCTCGCCCAGGACCAGCTCGGGCTGCTCCTCGGGCAGGAAATGGCCGCAGTCGGGGATCGCCGCCCCGCTCACCTTGCCGGCGTATGCCTGCCAGACCTCCAGCGCGGGGAGTCGACCGAACAGGCCGCCGGCGCCCCACAGCACCAGGACGGGCATGGTCAGCTTGTGGCCGGCCGCGGCGTCCGCGTCGTCGTGCTCGGCATCCTGGGGGAAGGACGCCCGGTAGTCGTCGAAGCCGGCCCGCAGCGCGCCCGGTGCGGAGAACGCGCGCACGTACTCCGCCACGGCCGCCTCGTCCAGGCCGACCCGGTTGTGCGTCCAGCGCTCGAAGAAGTATCCGAGATAGGCCGCGGGATCGGCGCCGGCGAGCAGCTCGGGCAGGTCGGGCTGAAGATGGAACAGCCAGTGCCAGTAGCGGCGCGCCAGCTCCATGTCCATGCGACGCCACATCTCCCGGGTGGGGATGATGTCCATCACCACCAGGCGCTCGACCTCCTCGGGGTGGTCCAGCCCCCAACGGTGCCCCACCCGGGCGCCGCGGTCGTGCCCGATCACCGTGGCCGTCTCGAACCCGAGGACGCGCATGAGGCCGCGGATGTCCCCGGCCATGGTGCGCTTGTCGAAGCCGCTCGAAGGCTTGTCGCTGCGGCCATAGCCGCGCAGGTCGGGTGCGACGACGGTGTAGCCCTCGCTGAGCCGGCCGATCAGGTGGCGCCAGCAGTAGCCCGTCTGCGGCCAGCCGTGCAGGAGCACCAGCAGTGGTCCCTCGCCGGCCCGGCGGCAGTGGATCCGCAGGCCGTCGACGAGCACGGTCTGCTCGGGGATGTTCGCCATCGCGTCGCTGCTCCTCAAGCTATGAGCCCTTTGCCATACCTGCGGCAAGGGTGCGCATCATCTGGAGTGCCTGGTCTGCCCACTGCGCCGCGCTCCGGTACCGCTCCAGGGTGCGCCGGTATACCTGGATCTCCTGGGGCTCGTTGACCTGGAGCTCGGCGCTGAGCGTCTCCACAGTGATAAGAGTGTCGTCGTCCAGCTCGAAGACGACGAAGGGGTGCAGGTAGGCATCCGGGGCTTCCTGATCGAGCAAGAGCACCCCGAGCGAGACGTTGGGCAGACTGGCGACAGACACGAGCCGGTCGATCTGGGCGGCCATCAGCTCGGGGGGTCCCGGTCGCCAACGGAGCGCCCCCTCGGTGATGATGAACTCAAAGCGTTTTCGTTGGTCGTAAAGGATCGTCTGGCGCTCCATGCGCTGTGCGACGGCCCCTGCCAGGTCAGTTTGCGATGAGGGGTTGCCCTGCGCCATGACGCGCCGGGCGTAATCGGCAATTTGTAAGAGGCCCGGGACCATCGTTGGTTGAAACACCAAAATGGCCGTGGCTTCGCGCTCCAGCTCGGCAATCTCGCGCTGACGCTGGGTCAAGCCCAGACGGTGGAGGATGCGCCAGCTCGTAGCTTGGGTTGCAAGGCGTCTGACCAGGTCGCCCAGCTGGTCCAATTCCTCCGGGGTGGCGTGGGTTGCCTCGGCCCAGGCTCGTACGTCCTCGACGCTGGGGACGCTACGCCCCGTCTCGATGCGGGAGACGCGCGGTTGATTGGTGTTGAGGAGCCGGGCGAGGTCAGCACCGGTAAGCCCCGCCCGGCGGCGAAGCTCCAGGAGTTTTCCGCCGAGCTGGCGGCGTGCCTCCTCTTGGATCAAAGTCTGGCCAGATACTCCTTCAGGGTGACGGAACGAGTAAGGACGAGATCGCGCTGGCGGCGGTAGAGCACGACGTCCTCGACCTGCTCCATGCCGAGGAAGCGCCCCTCGTCGTCGTAATGTAACCGGATCGCCACCGTCTCATCCATGAGCCAGTAATCGCTCAATTGGCCTACAGCCTGCTGAACGTGGGACGCTTCCGCGATGCGGCAATCCTCGCCGCAGTCGACGCTGGGGATCTGCGTGGTGAACTCAAAGCGCAGGTAATCGCTCAGTGGCGGCGTGACCACGTGAACTCGCTGCATCCGCTTACCGGCTCGGCATGCCTCTTGGACGAGCCTCAGCCACGAGTCGTTGGCTGGCGTCAGCTCGGGCAGTTGCCCGGAGCGCTGCCACTCCGCGAACCACGCCTCCTCCTGGGGGACTGAGTAAACCGGCAAGGTCTCCAGCCGGAAGGCCGAGCGCTGGAAGTTCTGGAGCCACCAGGCGAGATCAGGCATCGGCCTGGCCCAGCAGTTCGGCCGGGATCTCCACCAGGGCCTCGCCCTCCGGCACGGTCACGTCAGCATCCGTGACGACGTAGCCCTGCACAACGATGGTGCCCCGGTCGCTTCGGTAGATCGTCGGGCATGTCCCGTCCCTGCAGCATCCCCGCAGCGGCGTGAGCTTCACGATGCACCTCCCGCATCAAACCGCGTGACCCGCATACCTTGAACGCGCCCGTTTGCGCTGGTCAAGTGCTACTTCAACAATTAGGGCTTGACCAGCGCCTATGCATAGTGAGTATTATATGTACTTCCTGTATCGCACGCTGAAGGCGGGATGAGCGAGCCCTACGGAGTGCTGAACCTCGGCGAGTGGTCGGTGTGGTGCCGGGCTTGTCCGTGGCGCGGCAAGCCCGAGCCACTCACGGACCGCCAGGTGGGAGGAGGTGATGCTCAAAGAGAGGGTCATTTGCATCTGCACCGGCCGGGCGTGCCCACGGTTCTTCCGCACGACGTCCCGGGGAAGCCCCGCGCCCGGCCGCTTTCGCACAGGAGCCGCCAATGGTACTTCGCTGGCTTCGTCGCAGGTGCTTCGTGTGCCGTCGCCCCCTGATCCTGCACACGACCGGGCGGGAATATGCCTGCGAGCACATGCCACTCCCGATCACCTTGACCGAGAACGGTCTGAGCATGGTCCAAACGGAAACCGCTGAGGTGGCCTTGCACAAGTAATCCGCAATCTGACGGATGAAGGGGAAGCGTAAGGACATCACGGCCGGGGCCGGCCCTGAGCCTGAGAGAGGCTTGGGGCCGCCCCTTTTGGGCCACCCCTTACGGCCGCTCCTGAGGTTCGAGTACCGGTAGAATCGCCCTGGCCTGGGCTGGCTGCCGAGCCGATCGAGGAGGACCGATGTCCGCCCGCGCAACGCCGCCGTTCCGCGCCGACCACGTCGGCAGCCTGCTCCGTCCAACCCGGCTGCTCCAGGCACGCGAGGACTGCGCCGCCGGGCGGATCTCCGCCGCGGCGCTGCGGGCGGTCGAGGACGAGGCGATCCGTGAGGTGGTGCGGATGCAGCACGACGTGGGGCTGCGGTCGGCCACCGACGGCGAGTTCCGCCGTACCTCCTGGCACATGGACTACATCTACCAGCTCGGGGGCATCAGCAGGGCCGAGGGGAGCCTGAAGGTCCAGTTCTTCAACGAGCAGGGGACACTGGAGTTCACCTCCGCCGCGCTGAAGGTCCACGACAAGGTGCGGCTGGAGCACACCATCTTCGGGGAGGATTTCCAGGCGCTCAGAGCACTGACCGACGAGACGGGCGCGACGGCCAAGCTCACCATCCCCTCGCCGAACATGGTGCACTACCGTGGTGGCCGCGCGGCGATCGACCCCGACGTCTACCCCGACATCGAGGAGTTCTGGACCGACCTCAGCGCCGCCTACGCGGAGGAGGTCCGGCGCCTGGGCGAGCTGGGCTGCCTTTACCTACAGTTCGACGACACCAGCCTGGCCTACCTCAACGACCCCCGCCAGCGGGAGCAGATCGCGCAGCGCGGCGAGGATGCCGAGCACCTGCATCTGCGCTACATCCGCCAGATCAACCAGGCGCTGGCGCACAAGCCGGCGGGGATGACCGTGACCACGCATATGTGCCGCGGCAACTTCCGCTCCTCGTGGGCCGCTGAGGGCGGCTACGACTTCGTTGCCGAGGCGCTGTTCAGTGAGCTGGGCGTTGACGGGTTCTTTCTGGAGTACGACGACGCGCGCTCGGGCGGCTTCGAGCCGCTGCGGTTCGTCCCCAGGGACAAGTTGGTCGTCCTCGGCCTGGTCACCACCAAGCGGGGCGAGCTGGAGAGCAAGGACCAGCTCAAACGGCGCATCGAGGAGGCGAGCCGCTTCGTGCCGCTGGACCAGCTGTGCCTGTCCCCGCAGTGCGGCTTCTCCTCGACGGTCGAGGGCAACGTGCTCACCTACGAGCAGCAGGTCGCCAAGCTCCGCCTCATCGTGGAGACCGCCGAGGAGGTGTGGGGCTGAGCCGCTGATCGGGGCGGTGCCACAGTCTCGACGGCCAGGGTGTCCGCCGAGACTGTACAGTACTGCTCATGGACGCGACCGGACAGCAGGACACAGAGGCCACCCCGACCGGCGTGCCCGGGCTGGACCTCGGCGCCCGACTGCGGGTCGAGCGCCTGCGGCAGGGGATGTCGTTGCGTGAGATGGCCCGGCGCCTGGGCATGAGCGCCAGTGCCGTGTCGCAGATCGAGACCGGCAAGGCCCAGCCCTCCGTGAGCAAGCTGTTCGACATCGTCAACCTGCTGGGCACGTCTCTGGACGGCCTGCTCGCCGGCCACTCCGCCCAGCCTGGCGGCGGCGCCCGCGCTCGCGCGCGGGAGGTCGAGGGGCGTGAGGGTGAGGCCCGTGAGGGTGAGGCCCGCGGGGCCTCCTCGGCGCCGGCCCGTGCCCTCGCGGCAGAGGGCTTCTTCTCCTTCCAGAGCGCGGACGAGCACGACGTCCTGGCGCTCGATTCCGGCGTGCAGTGGCGCCGGCTCACTGCGGGCTCGCTCCCGGGCGTGGAGTTCCTGCACGTGACCTACTCTCCGGGCGGCCGCTCCTCCAGTGAGGGCGCATTCATGCGCCATGCCGGCCAGGAGTTCGGCTACGTCCTTTCCGGGCTGTTGGTGGTCGAAGTTGGCTTCGACTCCTATGAGCTGTCGGCCGGCGCGGCGATCAGCTTCCCGGCAACCACCCCGCACCGGCTGAGCAACCCGGGATCGGAGCCGGCGTACGCGATCTGGCTGGTCCTCGGCCGCCACGCCCACTGAGGGCCACCAGTTCCCGGCCCGCGTCCCACTGCCGCTCTTGACCGCACCGGCAGCCGTTCATAAGCTCCCCCTTAACGGCTGTGATGCTGCACTTAACGCCGCCGGGGAAGAGGGCCGATGGGCATCCGAACGTATGGACTGAACGCCGTCGACTGGGAAGAGCGGATCGACCTCGGCCGGCTGCGCCAGGAACGGCTGGCGCGCCTGAAGGAGGCACTGGAGCGGTCCGACCTGGGAGCGCTGCTGACCTTCGACTTCCACAACATCCGCTACATGACCTCGACGCACATAGGCACCTGGGCGATGGACAAGCTGATCCGGTTCGCCCTGCTGCCGCGAGGTGGCGAGCCAATCGTCTGGGACTTCGGCTCGGCCGCCCGCCACCACCAGATCTACAACCCCTGGCTCGATGGCAGGCCGGACCAGCCCGAGCTGGGCCGGGCCCGCGCCGGGATCTCCACCCTGCGCGGCGCCTTCCACCCGAAGGCGAACATCGCCGATGACGTCGCCCGTAAGATCCGGCGCGAGCTCGACGAGTGCGGCCTCGCCCGCGAGCCGATCGGCATCGACATCGTGGAGATGCCGGTGCTGTCCGCGCTGCAGGCCGCCGGCCTGACGGTGGTCGACGGCCAGCAGGTGTTCCTCGACGCGCGGCGCATCAAGACCAAGGACGAGATCGGCCTGCTCACCACCGCGGTCACGCTGGTGGACGCGGCCTATGAGGAGCTGTACAGCTTCCTGCGGCCGGGGGTGCGCGAGAACGAGTGCGTCGGCCTGGTGAGCAAGGTCCTCTACGACCTCGGCTCCGAGCACGTCGAGGGGGTCAATGCCATCTCCGGGGAGCGCTGCTCACCGCACCCGCACGTCTACAGCGACCGCATCCTGCGCCCGGGAGATCCGGCCTTCTTCGACATCCTGCACAGCTTCAACGGCTACCGGACCTGCTACTACCGCACCTTTGCCGTGGGCAGCGCCTCCACCGCCATGCGCGATGCCTACCGCCGCTGCCGCGACTACATGGACGAGGCGATCGCGCTGGTCAAGCCCGGCGCCACCACGGCCGACATCGTCTCGGTCTGGCCAAGGGCGGAGGAGTTCGGCTTCCCCAACGAGGAGGCCGCCTTCGCCCTGCAGTACGGCCACGGCGTCGGCCTGTCGATCTGGGAGAAGCCGATCTTCAGCCACCTGGTATCGCTCAACAAGCCCGAGCTCCTCGAGGAGGGGATGCTCTTCGCGCTGGAGACCTACTGGCCGGCCTCGGACGGCTGGTCGGCCGCGCGGATCGAGGAGGAGGTGGTGGTCACGGCCGACGGCTGCGAGGTCATCACCAAGTTCCCGGCCGAGGAGCTGCTGGTCGCCGGGCGTCGCTACTGGGCCATGGACGGCCCCCTCCCGACGCTGCGCGAGCCCGAGTCCCACCGCAACCGGCAGGCTGGCGCCGGTCCGGCCAGCCCAGCCCCTGGACGAATGTAATCTCACGCTCGACAACGCAGTCCGGTTGTTTCCGCCGAAAGGGGATGGCCATGGCGAACCGACTCCTGCTTCGTGGTGGATACGTGCTGACGGTGGACCCCGAGCTCGGCGACCTGCCCAAGGGTGACGTCCTGATCGACGGGGACACGATCGCCGCGGTCGCGTCCCAGGTCGATGCCGACGCCGAGGTCGTCGACGTCGAGGGCAGCGTGGTGATCCCCGGCTTTGTGGACACGCACCGCCACACCTGGGAGGCGGCGATCCGTGGCTGCGCCCCCAACGCCACCCTCGACGACTACTTCGTGGAGGTACTGGACACCTTCGCGCCCCTGTACCGCCCCGAGGACGTCTATGCCAGCAACCTCGCCGGGGCGCTCGAGTGCGTGAACGCCGGCATCACCACCCTGGTCGACTGGTCGCACATCAACAACACGCCAGAGCACCCCGACGCCGCGATCCGGGGGCTGTACGAGGCCGGCATCCGGGCCCAGTACGCCTACGGCAGCGCCAACACCTCGCTCAACGACTACTGGAACGGGAGCAAGATCGCGATCCCCACCGACGACGTCCGGCGCGTGCGGGACACCTATTTCTCCTCGGACGACCGCCTGCTCACGATGGCGATGGCGACCCGGGGGCCGGGGTTCTGCGTCGACGACGTGGTACGGGCCGAGTGGGCCGCCGCGCGCGAGCTCGGCATCCCGATCACCGTCCACGCCGGCATGGGCCGCCTGGCCGGCCGGTTCGGCATGATCAAGCAGCTCAACGATCTGGGCCTGCTCGGCTCGGACACCACCTACATCCACTGCTGCTATTTCAGCGACGAGGAATGGCGGCTGGTGGCGGACACCGGCGGCACCATCTCGATCGCGCCCCAGGTCGAGGCGCAGATGGGCCACGGCTGGCCGCCGGTCAACAAGGCACGCGAGTTCGGGCTGCGCCCGAGCCTGAGCATCGACGTCGTCACCACGGTGCCCGGCGACATGTTCACCCAGATGCGCTGCGCCTTCGGCTGCGAGCGGGCGAGGGTGAACGCGATCGCCTGGGAGGCCAACACCGAGGTGCCCGAGAACATGCTCACAGCGCGGGACATGCTCGAGATGGCCACGATCAACGGCGCCCGCGTCGCCGGGCTCGAGAGCCGCACCGGCTCGCTCACGCCGGGCAAGAAGGCGGACATCGTGGTGGTCGACGGCACCTCGGTCAACGTCGCCCCGGTGATCGACCCGGTCGCGGCCGTGACGCTCTGTGCCGACGTCTCCAACGTGGACACCGTGATCATCGACGGGAAGATCCGCAAGCGGGACGGCAAGCTCCTCGCCGACGTCGGCAAGGCGCGCCAGCTGGTCGAGGCCTCCCGTGACCACCTGCTCCAGCAGCTCGCGGAGAAGAAGGAGGCATGAGCTCCAGGCACGCCGTGCGCCGGGCGGCCGACGCCGACCTGGCGGTCCCGGAGGGCTGGAAGGCACACAGCCAGGGCTTCAGCCGCTGGTCCGTGGTGGACGAGGCGGCGGGCGCGGTCCATACCGGCTTCGGCATCTGCGCGCTCGAGCCGGGTGGCCACCTGGCCGCCCACGTCCGCTCTTTCGAGGAGAGCTTCCACGTCCTCCAGGGCGAGGTGGTGCTGGAGACGAGCGAGCGGGCGTTCCTCCTGCGTGCGGGCGACTACGGGTTGCTGCCGGTGGGCGTCCCGCACGCCTGGAGGGGCGCGGGCCGTGGCGGCCGCTGGGCCGATATGCTGGCACCGCAGCCGCGCGCCCGCTTCGGGGGAGACACCTTCTTCGTGCCTCCGCTGGAGGTGGCCGGACCGCCGCTGCCGGTCGACGTCCGCGACCCCCGGACCCGGTCCTTCGGCCACATCGAGCCGGCGAGCATGGACGTCCACAAGCAGACCCAGGAGCTGCTCGAGGTCTCGGCGAGCATGCGGACCGCGCTGCTGGCCTACAGCGGGATCACCGTGAAGATGATGGTGGACACCGAGCTCGGAGCGGTGCTGTCGACCATGTTCATGGTCCAGTACGAGCCAGAGGGCGTGGCGGGCACGCACGATCACCCGCTGGAGGAGACCTACCTGATCCTGGACGGCGAGGTCGACGCCAGCTTCGACGGGAAGCGCTACCGGCTTGGCGCCGGCGACGTGGCCTGGGCCGGCGTGGGCTGCGTGCACGCGTTCTCCAACGCGCGGGACGACATGCCGGTGCGCTGGCTGGAGACCCAGGCGCCCTGCCCACCCATGCGGCACTCCTACCGGTTCACCCGCGACTGGGACTACCTGGGTGCCACCCTGACCTGAGCGGAGCGACGCCACGAGCACCAAGGAGGCGAGCGATGGCGGACGGTAAGAGCGTGGTCGTGATCGGAGGGACCTCCGGGATCGGGCGGGAGGTGGCGCGGTTCTTTGCCGACCGTGGCTGCGACGTCACCCTCTCCGGCCGCGGCGCCGGTCGCGCGAAGGACGTGGCCGGCGAGCTCGGCGGGCGGACCCGCGGGATCGCCCTGGACCTGGCCCAGACCGAGGAGATCGCCGGCAGGCTCGCCGACGTGGGTCAGGTCGACCACCTCGTGCTCGCCGCGATCGAGCGCGACGAGAACACCGCACGGGAGTACGACATAGCGCGCGCGACCCGGCTGGCGACGCTGAAGCTCATCGGCTACACCGAGGTCATCCACGCGCTCATCGGGCGGATGGGCAGCGACAGCTCGATGGTCCTGTTCGGCGGGCAGGCAAAGGACCGGCCCTACAAGGGCTCCATGACCGTGACGACGGTGAACGGCGGCATCGAGGCGATGGTGCGGGCGCTCGCGGTCGAGCTCGCGCCGATCCGCGTGAACGCCATCCATCCGGGCATCGTCGGTGACAGCCCCTATTGGCGCCAGAAGGGCGAGAGGGTTCTGGAGCCGATCCGGGCGCGCACTCCCACCGGCCGTCTGGTGACCATGCAGGACGTGGTGGGCGCGGTCGTCTTCCTGCTCGAGAACCGCTCGATGAACGGCGCCGACCTGCGCATCGACGGCGGCACCCTGCTGCTCTGAGCGCCGCCGCCGCCGACGGCAAGGCAGGGGAGCGGGTGACGGGAAGCGGGCCCCGCCGGTAGACTCACCGCCATGACCCACCTGGACGAGCAGGGCCGCCCGGAACCCCCCCTCGCGGCCGACGAGACCGCCACCCTCCTGGGCTTCCTGGAGTACCAGCGCGCGACCCTGGCGTGGAAGTGCGCGGGACTGGACGCGGCCGGCCTGAGGGCGACCGTCGCCGCCTCGTCGATGACCCTGGGCGGGATGCTCAAGCACCTGGCCCACGTCGAGGACGTCTGGTGCTCCCGGTGGCTGCACGGGCGCGACCGGCAGCCCCCGTGGGACACGGTGGACTGGGAAGCCGACCCCGACTGGGACTGGCGCTCGGCCGCCGAGGACACCCCCGAGCAGCTCCAGACGCTCTGGCAGGACACCGTGGCCCGCTCCCGCTCCCTGATCACGGAGGCACTGGCCGACGGCGGCCCGGAGCGGCTGGCCCGGCGCACCTGGCCCGACGGTCGGGCACCCAGCCTGCGATGGATCCTGGTCCACCTGGTCGAGGAGTACGCGCGGCACAACGGCCATGCCGACCTGCTCCGGGAGTCGGTGGACGGGCTCACCGGGGAGTAGCCGCCGGGCGGACAGCCCCCTTCCAGGGCCTGGATCAGGCTGTCGGCCGAGCGATCGTCATGAACGCGACCAGCAGGCGGTGCCCGGTGGTCGCCCCGGAGACCCGCCAGCGCTTACAGCACGCCAGCCTCGCGGGAGGCTGAGGAGATCAGCCGCCACAGCGTCGCCGGGTCCTCGACGTGGGCGTTGTGGCCGAGCCCCGGCAGCTCGCGCACGTCGGCTGGGAAGGCGGTCAGGTCCGCGCCGCTGACCATCGGGTCATCGGCCCCGCGCGCGAGGATCACCTTGGCTCGGGCGGCACCGAGGTGGCGTGCCACGTCCGGCGGTCCCACCCGGTTGGCGGCCGGGTCGAAGGCAAGGCGCCAGCGGTCGTCGAGCGCGACGATGCCCGATGACACGATCGCAGCGGCCGGCTCCCTGGCGCCGTCCAACCCGATCGATCGGAGGTAGCGGGCGGCCGCCTCCTCCCGCGTCTCGAACCAGCGCACCGGCTGGCCGGCCCGGCGCCGCAGGCCCTCGACCTCCTGGTCGCTCCAGCGGACCTTGATGCCCAGGCCGATCACGGCCGCGATGTCGAGCGCGTACCGCTCGCCGGCGAGCAGGATGCCGACGTAGCCGCCCATCGAGTGCCCGGCGACCACCACCGGGCCCGGCCGCGCGCTCAGCAGGAGCTGGAGCTGGCGCGCGTGCGCCTCGTAGGAGTATGCGGGCCGGTGCCCGGAGCGCCCGTGGCCGGGGAGGTCGACGAGCACGCGGGTGCCCGGCCAGTCCACGGCGAGGTCGCACACGCCGCGCCAGACCTCCCCGGTCGCGCCCAGCCCGTGGAGCAGCAGCAGGGTCGGCGCTCCGCTGCCGTGCTCCTCGTGCCAGACCGCCGGCTCCCCGCTCATGCCCGGCCCTCGCGGCTGGTCCGGGTAATGGTCGGTCACCGAGAAGATGCTAAAGCGCACGATCCCTCCGCACTCCGTCGTCGCGGACGCCTGGCCCCACGAGTCTCCACCATCAGGAGGGAGAGGTGAACCGGAGGTCGTGGGCGCCGGCGCCGGCGGCGGCGAAGCCGAGGAGCCGAGCGCCCTCCTCGGCCACGGCGGTGCGATCCGGCTCGGGCAGTGACCCGAACAGCTCGACGGTCAGGGTGGCGGTGTCGTGCTGGCGGGTGACCTTCCACGTGCCGCGGACGAAGCCGTCGACCAGCAGTGAGCCCTTGGTGAAGACCAGGTCGCGGTGCTGGTCGGCGATGACGCGCGTCCGGTCGGCATGAGAGAGCAGCAGATTGTCGTATTCGGGCAGGAACCGCGGCGGGACCGGGGTGTCAGGGTCGGGCCGCGGCGCGTCGGGCAGGTCGAGCAGTTCGTTGCCCGCCTCGTCGTGGAAGGTGCGCAGCCGCGGCCGGAGCCGCTCGACGACCTCGCGCAGCCGGGTCAGCCAGCACCAGGCCTGCACGTCGTTGACGGTGGCCGGGCCGAACGCGGCGAGGTAGCGCATGACCAGCCCGTCAGCCGTGCTGTCACGCGCCGGCGGGCGGCCGAGCCAGCCCTCGGCCGTGGTCCAGGTGGCCTGCCCGCCCGAGCCCCAGATGCCGCGCGGTGGCACCTGGACCAGCGGCACCAGGTAGCGGACGGCGTAGGCCAGCGACACGGCGTCGCGGTCGGGCCACCGCTGACCCAGCAGCTTGCCGAGCACCGCGATGGTGCGCGGCTGCTCCTCGAGCAGCGCCCGACCGGCCGCCAGCAGCGGCTCCACGTCCATCCCCGCGAGGTTCCGGCCGAAGGGGCTGCCCGAGTACAGCCCGCGCTCCAGGACCGGCTGCAGCAGCGGGCGCAGCGCCAGGCAGTCCCGCGCGGTCACCAGGTGCAGCGTCGTCCGCATCAGCGGGGTGCGCACCGCGCCGCGCTGCTCGATCAACTGGGCCAGCTCGTCCGGGCGAAAGCCGTCCAGCCGCGTCCACAGGCCGACATAGGGTGCGTTGGGCACCTGGGCCTGCATGCCCACCAGCCGCTCGATCGCCTCGGCGGCGGTCAGCTCCCAGCGCCGCAGCAGCAGCTGCCGCGCCAGCGTGGCGCGGTTGAGTGCCCGCCGGCTGAGCGCGTCGCCAGGTCCACCGCCGCTTCGCACGTCGATGCGACCCGCTACCGCGTCGCCCAGGTGTGGCGCACCGCTTCCGCGACGGAGCTGGCCTGCGCCAGACCGGCGGCGACGGCCGGGGCCCGCCGCGACGGGTCGAGCGGGTTGGGGCCGATCGCCTCGAGCGCGGCCGGGGCCGGCGAGACGACCAGCACCTTCGCCTCGGGCCCGAGGCTGGCGATCTCCTCGTCCAGCGAGCCGCCCAGCAGGTTGCCGACAATCGGCGCCAGGATCACGACCACACCGTGGCCGGCCGCGAGGTCGGCGTTGGTGCCAGAGCGGACACCCCCGTCCATGTAGCGGCGCCCGTCGACGGTCACCGGCGGCCACACACCGGGAACGGCGCAGCTCGCCGCGACGGCGAGCACGAGCGGGACCCCGGCGTCCCGGTCCCAGACGACGGGATCGCCGGTGGCGGTGTCCACGGCGGTGATCAGCAGCCGCCGCGCCGGCCACTCGTGGCGGGGCAGGCGCGACGTGATGATCGCCAGGCGCTCGCTCTCGCTGGCCGTCGGCGCCATCAGCGCCAGGGCACCGATCCGGGCACGCAGCTCCCGCGGGCTCCGCACGCCCTGCATGAGCCCGGTGAACGCCGCCGCCATCCGCTCCAGGTCGAAGTCGACTGTCCGCTCCCTGGCGGCCAGCGCCGGCGACCGTTGCATCTCAACCAGCTCGCCGAGGTCGTTTCCGTCGCTGGCCTGCGAGCCGACCACCGACCCGGCGGAGGTTCCCACCACCAGGTCGGCGCTGCTGAGGTCCAGGCCGGCGTCCAGAAGCCCCTTGAGGATGCCGAGCTCCCATGCGATCCCGGTGACCCCACCGCCGCCCAGCACCAGCGCCCTGCCCGTCATGCCACCAATTCTACGGCGCCCAGCAGCTGGTGGACCCTCCCCGTCTACGCGAGGCGCTTGCGCAGGCGGCAGACGGCCCGATCTTCATCGACCTGCTCGTATCCGGCGGCGGCGTAGAGGCGACGGGCGGGCAGGTTGCCGACGTTGACGTTCAGAAGCAGCTCGTCGATTCCGTCGCGGACGAGTCGCTCCTCGAGGGCGGCAAGCATCGCGCGGCCGTACCCCACCCCGCGGAACGACTCGGCGACGGTGATCTGGTAGAGGAAGGCGCTGCGCGAGCCCTTGTCGCTCGGCCGTACCCAGAGCCAGCCGACGGCCACTCCGTCCGCACCGATCGCCGACCAGATGTCATGTCCCTGCCCGCCCGCCTCGGCGAGCTCACGCTCGAGCGCCGGCATCAGCTCTGCGCGAGCGCGATCGAGAGCTTCCGAGCGGGGCCAGGCGGCATCGCGTATCCGCTCCTCGGCGTAGTTCGCCACTTCCTCCTGCACGAACGCTTCGCGGTCCTGCTCGGCGAGACGTCCGAGCGTGATCTCTCGAGCCCCCGCTGCGTTCATCGACCGGCGGTACGCCGTGGCGACTCGTCCATGACCCTTCGTCTCCCCTTCTTCTCCACGCCGCACCGAACCCACGCCGGTTCAGCAGGCTCCTGGGGCCCGGTCGCGCAGCGCTGCTGGACCGCACCGGGGCAGCGTGGTTACCTTACGGTAACTATGAGCGTGCTGGCCAGCCGGCTCGACCGGGCGTCCGCGACCTATCGCGCCAACCGGAGCGCCAACCTGCGGCTGCTCGAGGAGCTCGCCGAGCAGCTCGCGCAGGCCAGGGCGGGCGGCGGCGAGCGCTATGTCGCCCGCCACCGGGCGCGGGGCAAGCTGCTCGCCAGGGAGCGGATCGAGCTGCTGCTCGACCGCGACGCCCCGTTCCTGGAGCTGTCGCCGCTGGCCGCCTGGGGCACCGACTTCCAGGTCGGCGCCAGCGTGGTCACCGGCATCGGCGCGGTCAGCGGCGTCGAATGCGTGATCGTGGCCAGCGACCCGACCGTGCGCGGCGGCGCCACCAACCCCTTCAGCCTGCGCAAGACCCTGCGGGCGATGGAGATCGCCGAGCGCAATCGGCTGCCGCTGCTGCAGCTCATCGAGTCTGGCGGCGCCGACCTGCCGACCCAGTCGCAGATCTTCATTCCCGGCGGAGCCGTATTCCGCAACTTGACGCGCCTGTCGCGCGCGGGCATCCCCACGGTCGCGCTGGTGTTCGGCAATTCGACCGCCGGCGGCGCCTACGTGCCCGGGATGTCCGACCACACCATCATGGTCGCCGGGCGCGCCAAGGTGTTCCTCGGCGGGCCGCCGCTGGTCAAGGTGGCCACCGGCGAGGACGCCGACGACGAGGAGCTCGGCGGCGCCGAGATGCATGCGCGCACCTCGGGCCTGGCCGACCTGCTGGCCGCCGACGAGCGCGACTGCGTCCGGCTGGGACGGCAGGTGGTCGCCGATCTCAACTGGCGCAAGCTGGGCCCGGGACCGGCGGCGGCGCCCGACCAGCCGCGCTACGACCCCGACGAGCTGCTCGGCCTGGCGCCGGTGGACCTGAAGCAGCCCGCGGACATCCGCGAGATCCTCGCCCGGGTGCTGGACGGCTCGCGCTTCGAGGAGTGGAAGCCGCTGTACGGCGCCAACCTGGTCACCGGCTGGGCATCCGTCCACGGCTTCCCGGTCGGCGTGCTCGCCAACGCCCAGGGCGTGCTGTTCAGCGAGGAGTCCAACAAGGCGGCGCACTTCATCCAGCTCGCCAACAAGGCCGACCTGCCGCTGGTCTTCCTCCAGAACACCACTGGCTACATGGTCGGCAAGCGTTACGAGCAGCAGGGGATCATCAAGGACGGCGCCAAGATGATCAACGCCGTCTCCAACTCCACCGTGCCGCACCTCACCGTGATCGTCGGCGCGTCCTACGGGGCCGGCGGCTACGGCATGGCCGGGCGCGCCTACGATCCGCGCCTGCTGTTCACCTGGCCGGCGAGCAAGACCGCGGTCATGGGCCCCGACCAGCTCGCCGGGGTCATGTCGATCCTGGCACGCCAATCGGCCGAGGTGGGCGGCCGCCCCTTCGACGAGGCGGCGGACCAGGCCATGC
>WNGF01000818.1_pt1 | contig 71073 bp, 76 predicted proteins | sample 5400641 | NCBI WGS metagenome assembly WNGF01 (sample SAMN13153371, study PRJNA577476) | soil metagenome | isolation source: 80 cm soil or saprolite under grassland replicate 2 | place: USA:California | collected 2016-06-15
TGATCGAGCGTGGAGGCCGGCACGCCGGCTGACATCGGCACGTCGAAGGGCGGGTTCACCGCGGCCACGACGCCGTCGTGCCAGCCGTGGAAATGACCGTGGAACTTCACGATGCGGGAGCGGCCGGTATAGGCGCGCGCGATGCGCATGGCCAGATGCGTGGCCTCGGTGCCGGACATGGTGAAGCGGACCATCTCGGCCGAAGGCACGAGCCGGCAGACGAGCTCGGCCCAGCGCACCTCGAGCTCGTGGCAGGCGCCCAGATGCGTGCCGAGGGCCGCCTGCGCTTGAATAGCCTTGACCACGGCCGGATGGCAGTGGCCGAGGAAGAGCGCGCCGTGCCCCATCCAGTAATCCACGTACTCGTGGCCGTCCACGTCCCGTTTCTTCGAGCCCAAGGCGCGCTCCACGTACACCGGGTAGGGCACCAGGTGGCGGCCGTCGTGGGTGACGCCGCCCGGAATGACGGCGCGCGCCCGCTCGAACAGCGCGGCGGACTTCGGATGAAGGCTCCGGTACGTGTCCCACACGCGGGACGGCTTCGTCGCCTGCGTCATCGGTTCCGGCCTCCGGTCTTTCGGGGTTGGGCGAAGAGCCTCAGCAGCTCCAGCATGCCGACATGGGCCTCCAAAGGCAAGCCGTCTACGGTGGCCTCGTGGCGCCGCGTGATGCCGTCCACGGCGCCCGCCGCCACACAGGCTCGCACCATCGCGCGCTCCTCCTCGGCCGAATGCAGTAGCTCGCGCGCCGTGAGCCGCGAGAGCTCGGCCACTACGGCGTAGGCGCCCCAGTTGGAGGTGCCCGCCACGACGAGATGCTTGACGCGGACGATCGACGCGATGGCTCGCGCGCGCGATCCACCCCGCGCGATGCGCGGCCGCACATTGCCCATGCCGATCTCATTGCCGCCGTCGCCGATGCCGATGGTCACCACGCGCTTGGGCGCCTGGAGGAACAGCTCGTCGAGCGGGCCATTCCACTCTTTCACCGAGTCGCCGCGGGCGCTCCGGTAGTCGCCGTCGGACGCGCGGCCTGGGCGCTCGATGCTCACGAGATGATCGGGCGCGTATTCGCCGAGAATCCGGCGCGCGGCCCCGGCCGCATCGCTCATCGTGTGGAAGGTGACGACCTCGACGGGCTCGCCGAGCGCCGCGAGCGCCGCCTGGAGCGGCGGCACCGTCGCCGCGTCGGTGACATAGGTCACCGCAGCGCCGAGCCGGCGCAGCGCCCGGCCGAGCACGGCCGCGCCCGGCGGCCCGTCGGTTTCGGGCAGCCCCGGCCCAACGGCAAAGCCGGTGGTGAGCAGCGCCCGTCGGCTCCTCCGGAGCGCGCCCGCCGCGGCGGCCGCGCCCCCACGGACGAAAAAGCGCTCGATGCCGCGCCCGCCGGGGTCGAGCGCCAGGAGGTGATCGATCATGCGCGGCTAGCGCCGCGGCGGGGGCGGCGTGTCGGGCTGCGGCACGGTGAAGTTCATCACCACCGCGTTCTCGCCATCCTTGCCGAAGGTGACGAGAAGGCCGATCTTGTAGAAGAAGGTGGTTTGCCCGCCCTCGGTGGAGATTCCGTCCGGCACGCCCCAGCCGTTGATGATGGCATTGCGCGCGAAGATATGTGGCTTGGGCTCGAGCCGAAGGATGCGCACCACATTGGCCTTGTAGCCCCCGGGCGTGAGCAGCCCGATGTCCACGACCATCCGCACCAGTCCCGCCGGCGCGCGAGGCCCCTCATAGGTCCACTGGATGGTGTCGTAGCCCTCGACCTTGGCGCGCGTCTCCTTGCTGGCCGCTCCATAGCGCTCGCGTACCTGCTCGAGCGTGGTCACGCCGGCCTCGATGCTGCCCCATCCCGCCGCAACGGCCAGGTCGGGAAGCGCGAGGAGAGTGAAAAGGGCGAGAGGCAGGATCCGCCGCGCCATCAAAAGCCCATCGCCGCGCCGTCGCCCCGAGGATCGGCGCCGCCGCGCAGGGTGCCGTCCTTGATGGTGATCCCCTGGGCATGGCCCATGCGGAGGAACCAGTCGGAGACGGCCACGACGCGGTGGCCGCGCGCCGCGAGCCCCTCGCGCACCGCCTCGGGCACGCGCGACTCGATCCGCACTTGATCCGCGGCATCGCCCGGGTCGATGGGGCCCGTGACGAAGCGCGGGCGCTCGATCGCCTCCTGAATCTCCATCTTGTAGTCCAGCAGATTCGTGAGCGCCTGGACGTGGAACATGGCCTGCCCATCGCCGCCCATGGTGGCATAGCCCGCCACAGGCGCGCTGTCGCGCGTGACGATACAGGCGAGCAGGGTGTGGAACGGCCGCTTGCGCGGGCCGAAGCTATTCGGGTGCCTGGGATCCGTGCTGAAATAGGCCCCGCGGTTCTGGAGGACCACCCCCGTCTCCATCGGCATCACGCCGGAGCCGAAGGACTTGTACAGGCTCTGGATGACGCTGAGGACGTTGCCGCGGCCGTCGGCCACGACAAAGCCCGTGGTGTCGCCGTCGAGGTCGCCCCACTTGTGCGCCTGGGCCTTCTCCGGGTCGAATGCGCGACGCCGGCGCGCCGCGTACTGCTTGTCCAGTAAGCGCGCGACGGGCACCTCGGAATGCTTGGGATCCGCCACCCAGCGGTCGCGGTCGGCATAGGCCATCTTCGTCATTTCGATCAGCAGGTGCAGGTGCTCCACCGACTGCGGGGGATGGGCCGTGAGGTCGAAGCCCTCGAGCAGATTGAGGGCCAGCAGCGCCGCCACGCCCTGGGTCGGCGGAGGCGGCTCGTACACCGTCCAGCCGCGGTAGTCGGTCGAGATCGGCTCGCCCCACTCCCCGCTGTGCTCCTGCAGGTCGCTGGCGGTGACGAAGCCGTCGGTGCCGAGCCGCAGCGTGATGGCCCGCGACACCCAGCCGGTGTAGAAGACGTCCGGGTCCGCCCCGAGATCAGCGAGGGTGCGGCCGAGGTCAACCTGGCGAAAGCACTCGCCGGGCTCGGGAAGGCGCCCACCGGGCACGAAGACCCGATGCCACTCGCGATCGTCGTTGGTCTCGGCGCGCGCGCGTATCGCCTGGCAGACGATATCCGAAATCGGAAACCCGTCCTTGGCGTAGTGGATGGCCGGCTCCAGCAGGGTCGCGAGCGGCCGCGACCCGAAGCGCTCCAGCAGCATCTTCCACGCCCGCGTGGCGCCGGGCACGCTGACGGAGCCGGGCCCGGTGAGCGGGACGCGGCTGAGGCCGCGCATGCCGAGCTCCTCCAGCCGGGCGCGCGCGCCCGAGCGCCCCGCGCCATTGAGGAAGTGCACGCGCTTGCTCGCGGCGTCGTAGTAGAGGCAGAAAAAGTCGCCGCCCACGCCGCAGTAATTGGGCTGGGTCACCGCGAGGACGGCATTGACGGCGACGGCGGCGTCGGCCACCGTGCCGCCCGACTTGAGCACGTCGACGCCCGCGAGCGAGGCCAGCGGATGGCAGGAGGCCACCATGCCGCCGCGGCCCATGGGCGCCTGCCGATGCGCGTATCCGATCTCGGCCATCTCAGCTCCTTGACAGCACTTTGGAAATCTCGTCCTGCGGGAAGCTCGGCATTGGCCGGGCATGCCCGCCGGACGCGAGGCTCACGCCGTCGCTGCGCGGGGTGACCCGCCCGATCGCGGCGCACTCGACGCCGGCGGCACGGCAGGCCGACACGACGGCCGGCGCGTCGGCGGCCGCGACGGTGAGCAGCAGCGCGCCCGATGCGATGGTGCCCAGCGGATCGAGTCCGAAGGCCTCACAGAGCAGCCGCCCGTCGGCCAGCACGGGAACCCGCTCGCGATCGACGCGCACGCCCACGTCCGCGGCCTGAGCCAGCTCCCAGCAGGCCGTCGCGAGCCCGCCCTCCGTGGGATCGTGCATGGCGTGAACCCGCGCCGCCGCGCACGCCGCGCGCGCTTCAGGGACCACGCTGATGCCGGGCCGCTTGAGCAGCTCCGCCGCGCGTTGAACCGCGGCGGCTGGGACGCCGCGTCGCTCGGCCTCTGCTCCGTGCTCGCGCGCGAGGATCGCGGCGCCCTCGAGCGGGACGCCCTTGGTCAGCAGCAGGACGTCACCCACCTGCGCGCCGCCGGTGGTGACGAGGCAGTCCTTTTCCACCTCGCCCAGCATGCAGCCCACCACGATCGGCCTCGGCAGCCCGACCGTCACCTCGGTGTGGCCGCCGACGAGGACGACGCCGAGCTCCGCGCACGCGCTCGCGAGCTCTTCGAAGAGCCGCTCCACGCCCGTCTCGCTCGTGCCGCCGTCGGGCAGGAGCAGCGTCGCGAGAAACCAGAGCGGCCGTGCGCCGCGCACCGCGACGTCATTGGCATTGACGTGGAGGGCGTACCAGCCGATCTCGTCCGTCGCGAACGTGATGGGATCGGTTGTGGCGACGAGGTAGCGGTCGCCCATGTCGAGGACGGCTGCGTCCTCGCCCACCTTGGGCCCCACGACCACGCGCGCGTCATCCGCCGCGTGCTTGCCGAAGATCCGCTCGAGCAGCTCGGCTCGGAGTTTGCCTACCGGCAGCGGCGGCATGGCTTCCGTAGTATAGGAGCCGCTCCGAGCGGAATCAAGGCGCCGCGCCGCGATTTCGCGATCCGGTATGATGGGCCGCGTGAGCATTCCAGCCGGCGCGCCCCTTCTCGAATGCGTGCCCAACGTGAGCGAGGGACGCGACGCGCGCGTGGTCCAGACGCTCGCCGACGCCATTCGTCGTCTCACGACGGTGAGGCTGGTCAATGTGCACGCCGACCCGGATCATCACCGCTCCGTCTTCACGATTCTGGGTCCGCCCACCGCCGTCGAGGCCGCCGTGCTCGCGCTGGCGGACGCCGTGATGGCGGCCGTTGACATGCGCGGGCACACCGGCGCGCATCCGCGCATGGGGGCGCTGGACGTGGTGCCCTTCGTGCCGCTCCGCGGCCTCGGGATGGCGGATGCCGTGGCGTCGGCGCGGCGCGTGGGCGAGGCGATCGCGCGCGCGTACGATCTGCCCGTCTACCTCTATGGCGCGGCCGCCTCGACGCCCGCGCGGCTCTCGCAGAGCGCCGTGCGCGCCGGCCAGTACGAAGGGCTCGCCGCGAAGCTCGCCGATCCGGCCTGGCGTCCCGACTACGGCCCGGCGCGCTTCAACCCGCGTCTCGGCGCCACCGCGGTGGGCGCGCGCGACGTGCTCGTGGCCTACAATGTCTGGCTCGGCTCGGACGATCTCAGCGCGGCGCGCGCGATCGCCCGCTCGGTGCGCGAATCATCGGGGGGGCTGCCCGCCGTGCAGGCGATGGGACTGCTGCTCGAGCGCCGGAGGCTCGCGCAGGTCTCGATGAATCTCCTCGACTATCGCCGCACGGGCCTTGCCAAGGCCTACGACGCCGTATGCGCGGCGGCCGCCGGCCTCGGCGTCGCGGTCAAGCGCGGCGAGCTGGTGGGACTGGCGCCGCGCGCCGCCTTTGAGGGACGCGTGCCGGCCAGCGTGGGCTTGTCGGATATCGGTGACGCCGATTACCTGGAGACCTATCTCTAGCGCCTCACGCCGGCCGCAATCTGTCAGTTCAGCGTGACGCCCGTCGGATTGCCGACGGGTCGGCTCGCCGCCGATCCCCAATATCTGTGGGTCGCCGGGCCCAGGGACCACCACTGGCAGGGCAGCGGGTCGCCCGAACCGTGGCACTCACCTTGCTTGAATGGAGGCGGGAGAGCATGTCAATGGCTTCTCGGGCCATTCAGACGGTGTCAGCGCTCGCGCTGCTCGGGGCGCTCATCCCTCTGCCCGCGACAGCCGAGCCCGGCGCCGTCGGCGTCGTCACCACGCTTCAGGGCACCGCCCTGGTCCAGCGCGCGGCCCTGTCTGCGCCGAAGCCCCTCCTCTTCAAGGACGATGTCTTCTCTCGCGACCGGATCAGCACGGGCGAACGCACTCTGGTTCGCGTGCTCCTGGGCGGAAAAGCCGTGGTCACCGTGCGCGAGCTCTCGGTGCTGTCCATCAGCGAGCAGGGCGGCCGCGCGGTGGTCGCGCTGGACTCGGGCGCGGTGACGGCGAGCGTGGCCCACAGCAGGCTGGCGCCGGGCGAGAGCATCGAGATCCGCACCCGCAATGCGGTGGCCGCGGTCCGCGGCACCGTGCTCAGCGTCGAGGCGGGTGAGGCGCCGGCCGGGGCTGGGGGCGGTCCCGCCGTTCCGCTTAGCCGCATCCATGTCCTCAGCGGAAACGTCGAAGTCAGCGCCAGCGCCGATCCGGCCGCGGTCACGGTCATGGTCGGCGCTCAGCAGCAGGTGAGCGTTACGGGCAATACGCTTGGCGCGGTCCTCCCGGCTCCAGCGCTCGCTGCGGGCTCCCAGTCAGGGCCGGCCGCGCCCCAGCATGACGCGCCCCCCGATCCTTTCGTGGATGCTCTCGCAATGAGGGAAAACGGGAGAGCGCTCGGCCTGGCCCACTCGATCCTGGGCCCCGATCCAGGGGGAGGCGGCCAGAGCGATGAGGTCGGCGGCGGCCGGCTGCAGCAGGACAATGCACTCGCGACCTTCGGCGGCCCGGATGGGGATGGGCGGCGGGGTGGCCGAGGACGCGGGGCAGGCGGCGGCATGCCGAACGTGCCGATCACCGCCATCAGCCGCGGCAATAATGGCCACGGCCACGGCCACCACTGAGAACGCCTGCCTGACACCTCCTCGCTTTCGACGACGGCGACGAGAAAGTTAGAAGCTAGAATCCCGGCTGTGAGGGGAACCTACTCGCTTCAGCCGTGGATGATCCTGGCTCTCGTATTGGCGCTCGGCGCCGGCTGTCAAGCCGGTCCCTCGGCGATATCGATCAAGAGGCCCGCGCCGGCGCGGAGCACCGCCTCCTCCCGCGCATATCAGGGCTACTGGCTGTCTCGAATCGATCCAGGCGCTAGCTGCGAGGCCTGCTACATGCCGCTGCTCCTCGTCCGCGGGCCGCTCGAAGGGCTGAGCATCCCGGTCGAGCCCGTCGCCACGTCCAGCGGGCGAGCGGCGACTCGCATGACGCCGGACGATCTCGTGCTCCAGCCATCCATCTATGTGATCACGTACGAGAAAGATTCAATCTGGAACACGGATTGCGCGCCGTTCAAGCTGCCGAGCGGCATCACAGCGGTGCGCGCGGAAGACCGGACTGTCGTGATGGACGGCGTTCGATACCGGTACGACGCCGCCCCGAGAGCGGACGTTATCGGATTGCTGAGCAGTCCGAGCGGACGAATTCCCCTGCACCGGATCTCCGGGCCGACCTGCGGAGCCGAGGAGACGATCGCGAGGCTGCTCTCGGAGCTCGGGATCCCGGGACAGAGCCGCTAGGGCGAGCCCGACGCGAGCCGGCTAGAAGAGGCCGGAGGCGGCCCGGAGCGCGGCCATCACCAGCGGCTTGGGATACAGGCCCATGATGACGACGCCGGCGGCGCAGAAGAGGATGGCGAGGCTCAGCAGCGGCGCCACGCGCACGGGAGTGGCCGTCTCGGGCGCATCAATGTACATGCGCTTGGCCACCAGCAGGTAGTAGAAGAGCGCGACCACGGTGAGCACCGCGCCCACCAGCACGAGCCAGTAGAGCCCCTGCTCAGCCGCCGCCCAGAACACGTAGAGCTTCGCCCAGAATCCCGCCACGAAGGGAATGCCCCCGAGGGAGAGCAGGAAGAGCAGCATGGCCAGCGCGAGCACGGGCGAGCGTTGAGCCAGCCCCCGGTAGGCGGCGATGGCCTCCGAGCCGTCGCTTTGCGCGACGGCCTCGACCACCAGGAAGGCGCCCATGTTCCCGAACAGATAGGCGACGAGATAGAAGAGCATCATCGCCGCACCATTGGCGGAAACGGCGGCGAAGCCCACCAGCATGTAGCCGATGTGAGCGATACCGGAGTAGGCCAGGAGCCGCTTGAGATTCTGCTGCGGGATGGCCATGAGATTGCCCGCGATGATCGTAACGGCGGCGAGCCCGGCCGCCATCGGGACCCAGAGCGCCACGCGGTCACCCATGCCTTCGAGGTAGAGGCGGAAGATCACGAGAAAACCGGCCGCCTTGGGCGCCACCGAGAGCCAGGCCACGAACGGCGTGCTGGCCGCCTCGTACGTATCGGGCACCCACATGTGGAAGGGGAAAGCCGCGATCTTGAAGCCGAGCCCGCTCAGCGCCAGGACCATGCCGAGCAGGAGCAGCGGATGGCCGCTCTCGAGCGCGCGGGCGACGCCGCGAATGTCCGTGGTGCCCGTGATCCCGTAGACGAAGGAGAGCCCGTACACGAGCACGGCGGAGGAGACGGTGCCGACGAGGAAGAACTTGAGCGCCGCCTCGACGGCCTCGGCATCGCGCTTGAGAAAGCCCGAGAGATAGTAGAGCGGGATGGACATGAGCTCGAAGGCGACGAAGAGCAGGATCAGATCGCGGGCCGACGCGAGCACGAGCATGCCGAGCAGCGAGGCCAGGAGGGCCAGATAGTACTCGGTGGCGCGCCGGGCGAAGGTCACCGCGCGTAGCGACAGCGAGCCCAGAATGCCGATGATCGTGGCCAGCAGGAAGAGCCGCTTGGCGAACAGCGCGAGGTCGTCCTGCACGAAGGTTCCCTGGAAGATCTCGCCGCTCGACTCCGAGCGCCAGGCCACGCCGAAGAGCGCGACGAGGCCCACCACCGCGACCACGCCCACGCGGCGCTTGTCCTCGCGCCGGCTCAGCAGCCCGGTAAAGAAGATGACCGCGATGAGCAGGACGAGGCCCACCTCGAGAACGAGCGGGCTCCCCAGCACGGGCAGACTACTCATGGGAAGACGCCCAGCCGATTCAGCAGGGGGACGGTGGCGGTGTCCACCGGGAGAAGCGCGATGCTCGGCACCACGCCGAAGAGCACGATCACGAAGACCAGGATCCACAGCGCCGCCCACTCGGGCCCCCGCGCGTCTGGCAGGTCGTGGAAGCGCGGGTCCGGGGCCTGCGGCCCCCAGAAGATCTGCTTGGCGACGCGCAGCACGTAGATCGAAGTCAGGAAGGCCCCCAGCACTCCCGGGAACAGCCACCAGGGGTAGCGGGACTGCCAGGCGCCCAGGAAGGTCAGGAACTCCGCGACGAAGCCGGCCGTGGCCGGCAGACCGAGCGAGGAGAGGCCGGCGATGGTGAAGGCCGTCGCGATGCCCGGCATCATCCGGCCGAAGCCGCCCATCTTGAAGATCTCCCGCGAGTGCGCCTTCTCGTACACCAGGCCGACCAGCGCGAAGAAGAGGCCTGTCATGATGCCGTGGGCGAACATCTGGAACACCGAGCCGTTCAGCCCCGTCTCCGTCAAGGTGGCAGCGCCCAGCATCACCACGCCCATGTGCGATACGGAGGAATAGGCGATCACGTATTTGAGATCGGTCTGCGCCATGGCCGAGAGCGCGCCGTAGACGATATTGATGCAGCCGATGGTCCCGACCAGCCACACCCACTGGTGCGTGCCCTCGGGCAGCAGTCCCATGCCGAGGCGGACCACGCCATAGGCCCCGAGCTTCATCAGCACGCCCGCGTGGAGCATGGACACCGCCGTCGGCGCCGAGGCATGCCCATCGGGCGACCAGGTATGCAGTGGCCAGATGCCGGCCAGAATGCCGAAGCCGACATAGAAGGCGAGGAAGACCCAGGACTGCAAATGCGGGTCGAACTCGGCCAGCTCCATCTCGAGGAAGGAGAACGAGGTCGAGCCCCCAGCCACGTAGAGGGCCAGGACACCGACCAGGATGAAGGCCGACCCGAAGAGTAGGTACAGGGTCAGCTTCATCGCCGCGTATTCCTTGGTGCCGACGCCGGTGCGCCCCATCGCCCAGCCGAAGATACCCTGCGGCCGGATCTCGCCGCTCGAGCCCCAGATGCCGATCAGCAGGTACATCGGCAGCACCGCGATCTCGTAGAAGAGGAAGAGGACGAAGAGATCGAGGGAGACGAAGACGCCGAAGACGCCGGTGACGAGCACCAGCAGGAGCGCGTAGAACTCCTGGCTCCGCTCCTTGACCGTCCACGAGGCGAAGGTGCCGGCGAAGATGATGATGGCGGTGAGCAGCACCAGCAGCAGGCTCATCCCGTCCACGCCCAGCTGGTAGTTGATCCCCAGCGGCGGGACCAGCGCGATCTCCTCGAAGTACTGGAAGCCCGCCGCCTCCCGGTCGTAACAGGAGTACGTGGCGACCGACAGGACCAGCGCGAGGCCGGTGGCGCACACGGCGATGCCGCGCACCAGCAGCGGCCGGTGGCGGGCCAGGAACATGATGAGGACGGCCGCCACGAAGGGCGACCACGTGATGATGGACAGCGGATGGATAGACGAGAGCGACAGGCAGGCGTTCATCGGTACAACCGGGCCAGGATCATCAGGAAGAGCACCCCCAGCGCCACGCCGTAGATATAGTCCTGCGGCAAGCCGGACTGGATGCGGCGTAGCCTGTCGCCGGCGATCAGCGCCCAGGCGCTGAACAAGTTCACCAGGCCGTCCACCAGGTAGCGGTCGATCCAGCCGATGAGCCGCGAGAGGCCGAGGATGATCCTGCGGTAGATGCCGCCGAAGAGGTCGTCGAGCCAGAAGCGGCGGACCGCGGCGGCGCGGATCGGGCCAAAGGCGTCGGCCAGCCGCTGGGCGTCCACGACCTTGGATCCATACGTGAGCCAGGCGAGCGCGATGCCGGCCAGCGCGACGGCGATGGCCCCGTACTCGAGCCAGTGCGGGCTTTCGACCTCGACCGTCGGGTGCGGAATGAGCGTGACGCCGATGGCGATGGCGAGCAGCGCCAGGACCCAGAGGGGCAGCGTCATGATCCAGGGCGCGTCATGGGCGTGGGCTCCGGCACCATGCGCGCCGCCCGGCCCGCCCGCATGAGCCTCCGCGGCGGGAGCGCCGAAGAAGGCGATGAAGACGACCCGGAACATGTAAAAGGCCGTGAGGAAGGCCGTCAGCACCAGCATCGCGAGCGGCACCGTGAGGCCGCCCTCGAATACCGCGCCCAGGATCTGCTCCTTGGAGAAGAATCCGCCGAAGGCCGGGATGCCCGCGAGCGACAGCGTGCCGATCAGGAACACGACGAAGGTCTGCGGCATCGTCCGTCGGAGCCCGCCCATCGCATGGATGTCATTGGTCCCGACGGCGTGAATCACCGCGCCCGCCCCCAGGAACAGCAGCGCCTTGAACACGCCATGGGTGAGCAGGTGGTGGAAGCCCGCCACCGCGAACCCCGCGCCGATGGCCGCCATCATGTAGCCGAGCTGAGAGACCGTGGAATAAGCGAGCACGCGCTTGATGTCGGTCTGCACGCAGGCGAGCGTGGCGGCCAGCAGCGCCGTGAACGCGCCCACCCAGCCCACCAGCTCGAGCACGCCCGGCGTGAGCGCGAACATCCACGCGGTGCGGAACAGCAGATAGACGCCCGCCGTCACCATGGTCGCCGCGTGAATGAGCGCGGAGACCGGTGTCGGGCCTTCCATCGCATCCGGCAGCCAGACGTGCAGTGGGAACTGGGCCGATTTGCCGGCCGCGCCCATGTAGATCCCGAAGGTGATCAGGCTCAGGCCGGCCACCGGCAGCGTGCCGGCGCGCGCCATCGCGGCGAGGTCCACGAAGTCGAACGATCCGGCCAGGCGCCAGAGCAACACGATGCCGATCAGCATCCCCACGTCGCCCGCCTTGGTGATCCAGAACGCCTTTACCGCCGCGCGCGCGGCCTCGGGCTTCTCGTACCAGTAGCCGATCAGCAGGTAGGAGCAGAGCCCGACCAGCTCCCAGCAGATGAACAGCTGGACGAAATTGGGCGCCAGCACCAGCCCCATCATCGAGAAGGCGAAGAGCGATTGGTAGGCGTAGTAGCGGCCGAGCGAGCCCGGCGTCTCGCCGGAGAGGTAGCCCACGGAGTAGAGCTGGACCAGGAACGAGATCAGCGCCACCAGCACCAGCATCAGCGTCGAGTCGCTGTCGGCCAGCACCCCCACCGACGCGAGGGTGCTGCCTTCCAGCGGGATCCACTCCCACATCAGGCGGCTCGAGCGCCCGGCCGTCGACACCCACCAGGCCGCGACCGCGGCCAGAAGCGCGTAGGCGGAGAAGGCGATCGAGACCCAGGCGGCGGGACGGCCCGAGCGGCGCAGGCGGTAGACCACGCTCAGCAGCAGGAACGCGACGGCCGGCGCGAGCCAGGCGAACAGCGCGAGCCATCCGGTGAGTCCGGTGAGTCTCATGGGGCCGCGGTCATCCTCTGAGGATGTCCAGGTGGTCGGCCACCACGGTGCGCCGGATGCGGAAGATGAGGATGATCAGAGCCAGCCCCAGCGCCACCTCGGCCACGGTGATCGCGATGGTGAAGACCGTGAAGATCATCCCGGTTGGATCCCCGCGGAAGCGGGCGAAGGCGACCAGGTTGATATTGACAGCATTGAGCATGAGCTCGATGCCCAGCAGGATGCCGATGGTATTGCGCCGGGTGACCACGCCGAAGAGGCCGGTCGCGAACAGGACGGCCGCCAGCGTGAGGTAGGCCTGCAGTCCCATCGGCTACTCGTCAGGGCGCGCGAAATAGATCGCGCCGAGCAGGGCGGCGACGAACAAAACTCCCAGCAGCTCGAAGGGCAGCACGTAGCGCGTGAGCAGGAGCTGGCCTATGGCCCGGGTGAGATCCCCGGTCATCGCGGGCCGCGTCGCGGGCAGCGGCACGCTGCGCACGAAGAGCAGCACGGCCGCCAGCAGCGCGCCCGCCACGACGAAGCCATTGACGAGCTGCCGGCTCGTCTGAGTGATCCGGTCCCCGACGAGCCGCTCGGTCACGACGATGGCGAAGACCACGATGGTAACGACGCCGCCGGCGTAGAGCAGGAGCTGGACGGCAGCCAGGAACTCCGCGTCCAGGCTGAGGAAGATGCCGGCCGTCGCGGTCAGCGAGAGCGCGAGGTACAGCACCGAATGGAAGAGGTTCTTGCTGAGCACGACGGCGAAGGCGGAGGCGAGCAGCACGGCCGCCAGCCCCCAGAATGCCAACGGCTCCAGACTCACTCGGCCTTCTCCGCGGCCTTCGCGGGCTCCCCTTCGGCGCGGGGGGCCTTGGGCGGAGTCTGCATGTCGCGCAGGAGATTGCCCGTGGCCCAGGAGGGCTCGAACTGAAGCCCGAGATGATGGAGCCGGTCCTTGTCCAGCAGCAGCTCCCGCCGGTCGGTCGTCGCCACGTCGAAGGACTTCATCATGATGATGGCGTCGGTCGGGCAGACCTGGACGCACAGCTCGCAGAACTCGCAGGCGTACAGCTCGAGGGTGAAGGTCTTGGCGTAGTTCCGCTTCTCCGCCTTGAGCATCTCCACCTTGATCACCTGCGGCGGGCAGATGTACTCGCAGAGCCGGCAGCCGATGCAGTTCTCCTCGCCGGTCTCCTTATCGTAGGTGAGCGCGAGCACGCCGCGGTAGCGGTCCGGATAGACGCGCTTGATATCAGGATAGTGGACGGTGATGGGCCGCCGGATGAGATTGATCAGGGTGACGCGCATGGCGCGGCCCACGGCGCGGACGAGACCGCCCAGGTCCCGCCAGAACCGGTCGCCCAGATCGGTGCGCGGTCTATCAGACACTGGAGGGCCCCCGCAGCACGACCACCAGCGCCGTCACCATGAGTAACACGAGGCTCACCGGCAGCAACAGCTTCCAGGAAATCGCCAGGATCTGGTCCACGCGGATCCGCACGAAGCTCCAGCGCACCCAGGTCACGAGGAGAAAGACAACGAGGGCCTTGAGGAGGAACCAGACGGGCCCCATCCAGACGGGCCCCGGCCCCGCCCAGGCGCCGAGGAAGAGCAGGGCGCCGAGGAATGAAGTGCCGAGGATATGCGCGTATTCGCCGAGCTGGATCAGCGCGAACTTCATTCCGGAATATTCGACGCGGAAGCCCGCGATGAGCTCCGACTCCGCCTCCAGGATGTCGAACGGCACGCGGTTCTCCGCCGCGAGCGTCGCGACGATATAGGCGGCAAAGGCCAGCTGGCCGATCACCGGATAGAAGACGAACCAGCCGAAGAATCCGTGCTGGGCGGCGGCGATGTCCGACAGCCGGAGCGAGCCGGTGAGGACCACAGGGACCAGCGCGGTGAAGATGAACGGCAGATCGTAGGAGATGATTTGGTTCACCGCGCGCATAGCCGAGAGCAGGGCGTACTTGTTGTTGGAGCCCCAGCCGCCCATGAACAGACCCACGATCTCCATGGCCGAGACCGCCAGGAAGAAGAGGATCCCGATGTTCAGATCCGCGATGCCGAGCCCGGGCGCGAACGGGATCGTGGCGAAGATCAGCATGCACGGGATCAGGAACACGATGGGCGCCAGGTTGTAGACCGTGCGGTCGGCCAGGCGCGGGACGACGTCCTCCTTCATCATGAGCTTGAGCGCGTCGGCGATAGGCTGGAGCAGACCATGCGGGCCCACACGGTACGGGCCGATGCGGGACTGCATGCGCGCGGCGAATTTGCGCTCAAGCAGGGTCACATAGGTGACCACCCCGATGATGGCATTGAGAACGATGAAGGCGGCGATGAAGCCCCAAAGCGCCTCGGACTCCAGGGGACTCATCTCCCTCTCCGTTTCAGGGAGAGGGACCTGGTCATCATCGCCATCAGCGGTCCACCTCGCCGAAGACCGGATCGACCGAGCCCATGATGGCGACCACGTCGGCGACCTTGCACCCGATGAGGATGTGGGGCAGCACGGCCAGGTTCGAGAACGACGCGCCCCGCCACTTCATCCGGTACGGCTTGGCGCCGCCGTCGGCCACGAGATAGCAGCCGACTTCCCCCCGCGCGCCCTCGACCCGCGCGTAGGCCTCGCCCTTCGGAATGCGCACCTGCCCCACCGACTTCACGCCCGGCCTCGACGAGATCGGTCCCGCCGGCAGCCCGTCGAGGGCCTGGCGCACGATCTTGATCGACTCGCGGAACTCGACCATCCGCACGCGATAGCGCGCGTAGCAATCGCCCTCCGGCTGCACCGGCACCTTGAAATCGAACTCTTCGTAGGAGGAATAGGGCTCGGCGCGGCGAATGTCATAGTTGACGCCGGAGCCTCGGATGAGCGGCCCCGAGATCCCGAGCTCCTGGGCCAGCTCCCGCGAGATCGTCCCCACGCCCTGGGTGCGCGCCTGGAAGAAGGCGTTGGACTCGAGCATGTCCTCGTACTCGTCGAGCCGCCGGTCGATGAAGGCGATGGTATCGCGGACCTGCTTGTCCCAGCCCGCGGGGGCGTCGTAGCGCGTGCCGCCCACCTGATGGAAGCCGTAGAGCAGGCGCGCGCCGGTCAGCGCCTCGAAGAGATCCAGCACCATCTCCCGCTCGCGGATGCAGTAGAGGAAGATCGTGGCGCCGCCGCCCAGCGCGCCGCCCATGTCCAGCGTCCAGGTCCCGAGCCAGATACAGTGCGAGGCGATGCGCTGCAGCTCCGCCGCGATCACGCGGAGGTACTGGGCGCGCTTGGGCACGTCGATCTTCCCGATCAGCTCCGCGGCGCGAACGTAGGCCAGCTCGCTGGTCATGGCGGCGACGTAATCGGTCTTGGACGCGATGGAGGGGTATTGCGTGTAGGTCAAGGTCTCGCCGAGCTTCTCGTGGCAGCGGTGGAGATAGCCGATGATGGCGTCCACACCGACCACGGTCTCGCCCTCGAGCAACAGGATCGCGCGGAACACGCCGTGAGAGGACGGGTGCTGAGGCCCCATGTTCATGGTGAGGCGCTCGCTGCCTCCGTACCCCATCTCGATGACCTTCCGCGCTTCCGGATCGGCCATGGCTATTTCATCGGCGAGTGCGGTGACGGATAGAGCACGATCGCCTGCATGTGGGCCAGCAGCGGCGCCGACTTGGGCAGGAAGGATTGCCAGGCGGGATCCTGGGCGAGCCTGGCTCGGGCGGCCGCGCGCTCATTGAGATCGCGGTACACCCACATGTGCACGACTTCGTTGAGCTGGGCGATCTCGGTCTGCCAGAGTCCCACCCGCCGCATGTACTTCTCGCGGGCCGGCATGACCTCCTTGAAGAGCTGGATCCACTCGCCCGCCTTGCCGACGTGCGCCCGGTACCAGCGCAGCTCGTACACATTGCCGGTATCGCCGGGCGGCTGGAGCGGCAGCGCGGCCGAGAGGATCTTATTCTCCTGGGCGAGGAGCATGGATCGGATCTGTGGGATGTAGCCCTTGGTCCAGTCTTCGTTCTTGGCGAGCTCGGCGCGCAGCCGCTCGCGCTCGTTCAGGCTGTCGAAGGTCCAGAGATGGACGACCTGATTGAGCGTGCCGAACTCCGTGTACCAGAAGCCCTCGAGCTTGCCATACTTGTCGCCGCGGGTCTTGCGACCCACCTCACTGGAGAGCTTGAGGTACTGGCCCTGCATGCCCGGCGCCAGCGTATACGTCCGCAGCTCCTGAATCATCGGGGGCTCACCTCATCGGGGAGAAATCGGTGGGGAGCAGGATCTTCGTGCGCATCTCCTGCATGAGCGGGTTCAGCCCTCTGACCGTCTCGGCCCACGTGGCGTCCGCCATCACCTTCTTGCGGACTTCGGCCCGCGACTGCAGATCGGCATAGCCCCAGAGGTGATACACCATGTTGAGGCGGCCGAGCTCGGACGACCACACGCCGACGGGCGCGGAGTATTTGACGCGCGCGGGGAGGCCCTTGCCGAAGAGGGCCAGCCATTCGCCGACCTTGCCCGGGTGGAGTCGGTAGTAGCGGAGCTCGTAGACGCCATTGCCTTCGCCCGGCGTGAAGGGCCAGACATCCGACGGGATCAGCACGGTGGCTTCCTGGCGGCGGTGGCACTCGCGCGCATGGGGCAGATATTTGGTCGTCCAGTCAGGATCCTTGGCCAGCGCGCTCCGCACGGCGGTACGGTGGGCGAAATCGTCGTACTCCCAGAGATGCACCACCTGATTCAGGTCGCCAACTTCAGTGGTCCAGTAGCCCGCGCATTTGGAGTGGCGGGTCCGGATCGCGTAGCCGACCTCCCGCGTGAGGTTGAGGAAGTCGGCGGCCTTATTCGGCTTGAGGGTATAGGTCCTGAGCTCGTGGATCATGATCGTCGATCACCGGTACGGCGGATGCGGCGTGTCGACCGCGTAGGCCTTCAGCAGCGGATGGCCTTCCCAGTCTTGCGGCAGGAGGATCCGCCGCAGGTCCGGATGGCCCTCGTAGCGGATGCCGAACATGTCGTAGCCTTCGCGCTCCATCCAGTCGGCGCCTTTGTACATCGGCACCAGCGAGGGGCAGCGTGTCTCGCCGGCCGGCAGCCGCGTTTTCATCGTGAGCGCGAAGTTGGCGTCCAGATTCTCGACGCGCGCGATCACCTCGAGCCCCTGCTCCTTCCAGTCGACGGCCGTGGAAAAGTTGAAGTACAGGCAGCCCAGCGAGTCCTTGGCGAAGCGCGCGAGCTCGACCCATCGCTCGACCGGCACGCTGACGACGAGCAGCGCCCCGTCGCCCTCGGCGGGCACGCCGAAGCGCTCCTGGATCGCGGCTCGCGCCTGCTCGGGAGTCACGAAGCTAGTCGGTCTTCGGGTTGGAGGGGGGACGCTGCCCCGTCTGACGGAAGTGCTGGATCTTCTCCTGGAGCAGGAGCAGGCCGTTGAGCAGCGACTCGGGCGGCGGCGGGCAGCCGGGCACGTAGACGTCCACCGGGATCACGCGGTCCACGCCCTTGACCACGTGGTAGCCGTGGCGGAACGGCCCGCCGGAATTGGCGCAGGAGCCCATGGACACGGCCCACTTGGGATCGGGCATCTGCTCGTAGATGCGCTGGAGCATAGGCGCCATCTTGATGGTGACCGTGCCCGACACGATCATGAGATCGGAATGGCGCGGCGACGCGAACGGCACCATGCCGAGCCGCTCCACGTCGAAGCGCGAGGCGAAGGTCGCCATCATCTCGATGGCGCAGCAGGCGAGCCCGAACGTCACGGGCCAGACCGAGGACTTCCGGGCCCAGTTGAGGAAGGCGTCCGTCACGGTCGTGACGACGAAACCGCCGGGGAAGTGGAAGATTCCCTCCTCCACGCTTTCGAACAGGGCCGAGTGCTTGTCGCCCTCGGGACGCTCCTGGTGGTACTTCTCCCATTCCTGGAGGTCCTTGAATTCGGTCCAGACCGCCGGCGGGATCTGCGGAGTGGGCGCCTTTACTTCCATTCCAGGATCCCCTCCTTGTACGCGTACATCCAGCCGAGCGAGAGAATGCCGAGGAAGAGCGCCATCGTGCCCACGGCCCAGAGGCCCAGCGTCCGGAGCGTCAGGAGCCAGGGGAAGAGGAACACCGCCAGAGCGTCGAAGACGATGAAGATCAGCGCGACCAGGTAGAAGCCGACGGGGAACTGCACCCAGGCCTCGCCGATGGTCTCGGAGCCGCATTCGTAGTTTTCGAGCTTGGAGAAAAACGGGCGGGCCGGGCGCAGGAGCGCGGCCACTGCGAGGGACACCACGGCGAAGGCCACGATGAGCGCCAGATAAATGACGACGGGCAGATAACCGGTCACGCTACGCCTCCCTGAGGAGTTACAAACCGCGCGGAGTATATCACGGCCGTCAGACCGCGGAATGGGGCTTTTGGCCTACCAAGGCCTGCTCCTACACGTATTATACCTGCGGGCTCAAGTGCCGAGGTAAGTTGCCAGGTACTCGAGGATGATCGCCTTGTCCTCGGGCGGGATCGGCGCCCCGTAGCTGATCATGCGATCAACAATGACCTCCCATCCGGCCCGGTCCTGGCGCTGCTGGGCGACCGTCTCCAGGCTGTGGCAGATAACGCAGCGTCCAGATACGATCTCCCGATTCTTTCCGGCAGGAAGCGGATTATCCTGGGCCGGCGGCCCTGCCGCCCGGCCGAGCAGGATTCCCGCCATCAGCGCGCCGCATAGCAGCGCTGCCGTCCTACGCCACATTGACCCGGACGGCGTGGATCACGTTCCAGCGGTATCCCTGCGGGTCCGGGGGCCGACTTGCAGGCTGGACGCGGCCCAGCGAGTCCGTGGCGCGCGCCATCACGGTATGCGCGCCGCCCTTGGCCTCCCATGAGAACTCCCAGCGCCGCCAGGCATAGCGATGCTCCTCGCCGCCGAGCTTGGCCGGTACCCAGCTCTTGCCGCCGTCGGTTGATACGTCCACGGCGATGATCGTGCCCTCGCCCGCCCAGGCGAAGCCCGAGACCGGGTGCGTGCCGGCGGCGAGCCGCGCTCCATCGACCGGCCTCACGATCAGGGACTTGCACTCGAGCGATTGGAGCGAATACGTCTGCTTCGGATCCTCGGCGCGCGGGGAGCGATAGCTACGCTGCATGAACGGCCCACCCCATTCCTTGTCGGCCAGCGTGAGGCGCGTCAGCCACTTGAGCGAGGCGGAGCCGATCCAGCCGGGGATGAGCAGGCGCGCGGGACCGCCGTGCAGATGCGGTACCGGGCGGCCGTTCATCTCCAGCGCCACCATGGTGTGCGGCTCCATCGCCTTCCAGATCGGGTGGCTCCGAATGAAGTCCGGCGCCTGCGGCGTGGGCGGGGCATCATTGCCATCGGGCACCACGTGCTTGGCCGTTGGCCGCGGCTTGGCCAGGCGCAGGATGTCGGCGAGCCGCACGCCCTTCCACACCGCGTTGCCCACCGCGCCGTTCTCCCACTGGATGCCCGAGGCCTTGGGGGTGTAGAAGCCGCGCCCATTGCCGGCGCATTCGAGCGTGATGGTCTGCGTCACCTGCTCCATGCGCCAGAGGTCCTCGAGGCGGAGCGTGAGCGGTTTCTCCACTTCGCCGTCGATCTGCAGGGCGTACTGCGCGGGGTCCATCTCGGGCCCGTCGTAATTGTTCCGCACGTAGAAGAGCTCGTACGGGGTGATCTCGCTGGTGAGCTCGGCCAGGGGAGCCTCCAGGTTCAGCGGCCGCGGACTGCGAACGATGAGCTTGGACTTGGACGGAAGCGCCGGCAAGGGCGCCTGGGTCATTTGCGACGCGCAGCCGCCCAGCAGCGCGGCGGCGGCCCCGATCTGGATGACGAAGGCCCGACGGCTCACGGCTCCCGCGGCTTCCGGCTCTCGGCTCTGCTCATCCATGGTCGACCTCCTCTGAGCTCGGTCTAGGCGTGGCGGCGGAATCATACGTCGAGTCTCGGCACGCGAGCAAGGTGCGGCCTCGGCCACTCAGGTCCGGGCTGGAACGCGCGACAATTCGTCGTAGAGATAGACCACGGAGCGCATCGCCTTGGCCCAGTCGCCCAGGTGAAGGCTCTCGTTTTCGGAGTGGGCATTGCACGCGGGATCGGCCACGCCGGTGAGCAGGCACGGGGCACCCTTGAGCAGCTCGGCAAAGGGACGCACGAAGCCGATGGTGCCGCCGGAGCCGATCATGGCGGCCTCCCGTCCGAATCCGGCCTTGAGCGCTCGCCGCGCTGCCTCGAAGGCCGGGCCGTCCGGATCGGTGGTCCACCAGGGCGCGCCACCCGACAGCCGCGCCGTCACCTTGGCGCCGTGCGGACGCCGGCTGGTCAGTTTCTTGATTAGAAGCCGCCCGGCTTCCCGCGCGTCCATGTCGGGGACGGTGCGCAGCGACAGCCGCGCGCGGGCGGCCTCGATGATCTGATTGGAGGAGCCGAGCAAGGGACGCGCTTCGAGCGCGATCACGGTGAGCGCGGGCCGCGTCCAGAGCTGCTCGTAAATCGAGTGCCCGCCCTCGCGCAGAAGTTGCACTCCGGGCAGCATGCCGGCCTCACGCTTGAACTTGGCCTCGCTGAAGCGCAGGCGGCGGATGCGGGCGAGCTGATTCCGGCTCGGGCGGGCGACCTTGCGATAGAGGCCCGGCACATTGAGCGACCCTTTCCGGCCCTGGAGATCCGCGATGAGCCGGCAGAGGATCTGGACCGCGTCGGGCACGGCCCCGCCCCAGGCGCCGCTGTGCACGGGCTGGCGAAGGCACTGCACCTCGACGTCCACCTGGCAGATACCGCGCAGCTGGCAGGTCAGGGCCGGAACGCCCGTCTCGAAGTTTCCCGTGTCCGTGAGCACGATGAAGTCGGCGATCATCTTCGTGCGGTACTGCTCGAGGAAAGCGCCGAGGTGCTGGGAGCCGATCTCCTCTTCGCCCTCGATGATGAACTTCACATTGCACGGCAGGGCACCCGAGGCCTCGAGGTAGGACGCCACCGCCGCCACATGCGCCATCACCCCGCCCTTGTCGTCGGCCGTCCCGCGCCCGTAGAGCCGGCCGTCGCGCTCGGTGGGCTCGAAGGCCGGCGAGAGCCATTTCTCGGGACGCCCCGGCGGCTGCACATCATGGTGCCCGTAGAGGAGGAGCGTGGGCGCGCCGGGGCGCCTGAGCCAGTCGCCGTAGACATAGGGGTGCACGCCGGGGACCTCGAGAACCTCGACGTGCTCCACACGAGCCCGGCGGAGCGCCTCGGCGGTCGCCTCGGCTGAACGCCGTACTTCCTCGGGCGGGAATCCCTTGGCCGAGACGCTGGGAATGCGCACCATCTCGCCGAGCGTGCGCTTGAAGTCGGCGACGTGGCGCTCGAGATAGCCCAGCGCGCCCGCCACGGCCCCGTTGGACGGCGTCATCGGCCTAGCCGCGATCGCACATGAATGAGGATATTGAGGCGGGCGGGCGGCGCCGCGGGCGGTTCCACGCGGTCGCGCGAAGTGGGACCCCCGAGTCCCGTCCGCGGCTCGAAGAGCGCGTTCGGGCGAGTGGGTGACGAAGCCGGCCGCGTGGAACCGCCCGCGGCGACAGGACCCACCCATCTCAGCTGTGGCGCGCTCATGAGGTGTGGGCTAGAGGTGCTTGGCGAAGAACTCCAGCGTGCGCTGCCGCGCCAGCCTTGCGCTGGGCTCGTGGTAGCTAGCCCGCTCGTCGCAGTTGAAGCCGTGCCCGGCCGGATAGACGTGCATCGGCAGATCGGGATGAGCGGCTCGGACCCGCGCATGATGCTCCGGCGGAATGGATTGATCGGTCTCGCCCCAATGGAGCAGCACCGGGCAGCGCGGCTTCTCCGCGGCCGCGTCGGCGATGCCGCCGCCGTAGTAGCCCACCGCGCATGCCACGCCGTCGATACGTGTGGCCGCCAGCCAGGCCAGCGTGCCGCCGAAGCAATAGCCGACGACGCCGACCTTGAGCCGCTCGGCCGCCAGGGCCTTGACGGCTGCGCGAACGTCCTTGACGGCGTCCTCGACGGGAAGTTTCCCCCGGACGGCGCGGCCACGCTCGATATCCTCGGGCTTGTAGCCAATGGCGAAGTCGCGCTCGACGCGGTCGAAGATGGCCGGCGCCAGCGCGACATAGCCATCGGCCGCGAAGCCGTCGGCGACCCGTTTGATATGAGAGTTGACGCCGAAGATCTCCTGCACGACGACAAGCCCGCCGCGCGGCGTCCCCTTGGGCGCCACGCGATAGGCGGAAAGCTTGTGGCCGTCCTCGGCCGTGAGCGTGATGGTCTCTCCCATTGGTGCGCTCCTCAGGGGGTTGCGGTGTCCAGGTCGATGGTGTCCCGGCGCTCAGCGGTGCTCCGCATGACGCCTCCGGGTTCCCGAGCCTACGCTCCCGCCGCGGGACAAGTCAACCCGGGCGCGCGGGGACAGCTGCCCGAGTCCGCCTGGCCTAACGGGCCGACAGGCGCCGCCCGATACGGTGCTCGATCACATGGGTAACGGCGGAGAAGTCCTCCTTGCCCCAGCCGTGCTCCACGGCCTCTTGGTACGTCAGCGCGGTGAGCTCGAGCATGGGCGCCGGCACCTTGCAGGCTCGCGCCAGAGCGAGCGCGAGCCCGGCATCCTTGAGCATGAGCTCGAGCATGAAGGTGGGGGAGAACTCCCCGTCGAAGATCCGCTTGGCCCGGCGGTCGAAGTAGGTCCCGTACGCCATCCCGCCGCCGTTCCGCACGACGTCGTAGAACGTCTGGGGGTCCACCCCGGACTGGACGCAGACGGCGAGCGCCTCGGCCACGGCCACCGAGGTGACCGCCGCGAGCCCGTTGTGGATGAGCTTCACGCGATTGGCCATTCCCGAGCCGCCGACGTACATATGCCGCTTGCCCATGATCTCCAGATACGGCGCGATCACCTCGACCTTCGAGGCCTCACCGCCGACGATGAAGAAGATCTGTCCCTCGACGGCCTGGGGCTGCGAGCCCAGCATGGGCGTATCCATGTGATGGACGCCGGCGCGGCCAAGCGCTTCGCTGATCTGCACGGTGACCTCGGGTCCCACCGTCGAGCAGTCGCAGGTGACCAGGCCGGAGCGGGCGCCGGCCGCGATGCCCCGGGGCTTGAGGTACACCTCTCGCACAATATCGTTATTGGGCAGGCAGGTGAACAGCACGTCGACCTGAGCGGCCACCTCCGCGGGCGAAGCGGCCGCGCTCACTCCTGCCGCCTTCGAGGCGGCCGCAACGGCCGCGGGTGACGCGTCGTGGACGACCAGCGCGGCGCCCCCCTTGGCCAGATTGGACGCCATCGGCATCCCCATGGTGCCCAGCCCGATGAATCCCACTTTCCCGTGCATGGAATCCTCCTCTTGAATTCGCCGGATCAACTCCGCGACCGACGGAAGACGAACAGATCCACGTCCTCGTGGACGGCTTGACCCTGGTCATGGGCAGCGCAGTACCGCGTGAGTGCTCGCAATCCCGCCTCGAACTCGGAATCCGATACGAGCCTGAGCGTGGAGATCGCCCGCCTCGCGACCCGCTCGGCATAGGCCGCGAGCCCTTGCGCGGTGGGCTGGCGCACCGTCGTCAGCCGGTCGGGCTCGAAGCCCGACCGCCGGGCCGCCTCCACCAGCGCCGACCGCGCCGGCATCCGCTCCTGGTCGATCGCCCGCGCGCTCGGGAAGAAGCGCATCCAGAGGTAGGAGTCGAGGGTCTCGTGGGTGGCCGTGGCGACGGCCAGCCGGCCCTCCTGCCGGAGGACGCGGGCAAACTCGCTCAGCGCCGCCCCCTGGGCACCGAGGTGATGGTAGACCCAGGCGAGCAAGACGAGATCGACGCTGCCCGCCTTGATCGGCAGCTGCTCGGCGACGGCTTGGATGAGGCGGAGGGCGTCGGGATCCTCCAGTGGCGCGGATGCAGTGAGCATGTCGCGCGAGGGGTCGACTCCGTAGACCGTGACGGGAAAGATCTCGAGGAAGAGTCGCGCAAAACGACCCGTGCCGCAGCCGACATCGAGGACGCGCGCGAGCGGCGCCGAGCCAAGGTGATCACGGAGGGCTTCGGCCCAGATCGCCCGCGTGGCGGCGGACATCTCCCGCGCGGCGGGATAGACCGCGTGAATGCCGCTGCCGTCGTAGCGGAAGCTCACGAGCAGCCGTTCCTAATTGAGCTCGTCGATGGTCAGGCGGAAGCTCGGAACGAAGGTCTCGAGAAAATAGCGCAGTTCGGGCAGCTCGATCCGCTCCACCGTTGTCCGCAGCGTCTTCTCCGCTTGGGCGAACTCCGGATTGCCGGCATTGAGCTCTTCCAGGCATTTGATATAGGCGCACAGCTTGTCCGCCGCCTTGACCAGTTCGTGGCTGACCCGGTCTGCATCCCGGAACCGGAAGAGCCCTTCATAGTCCGGCTTGAGCGGATCCGGAAGCATTCCGAGCAGGCGTTCCCGCGCCGCCGCTTCGATGGAGCCGTAAGCCGTCTTGATCTCGGGATTGAATTGCTTCACCGGCGTTGGCAGGTCACCGGTCAGCACCTCGCCGACATCGTGGTAGAGCGCCAGCAGCGCCGGCCGCGGCGGGTCCGCGCCGCCGCCGAAGAGCCGGTTGCGGATCACCGCCAGCGCATGGGCGATCAGCGCGACCCGCAGGCTGTGCTCCTGGATGTTCTCGGGATACGTGCTGCGCATCAGTCCCCAGCGCCGGATGAACTTCATCCGGGACAGGTAGGCGAAGAAATGGCTCATCTCAAACCCCTCGCGCGCTAGGATCGGCTGCTCGCCCCGTGCAATCGCTCTGAGCGATGGCAAGGGTTGGTGCCGGGAGAGGGGGTCGAACCCTCACGGGCCTTTCGGCCCAAAGGTTTTTGAGACCTTCGCGTCTGCCAGTTCCGCCATCCCGGCTCGGGAGGTAGTGGCTAGTCTAGCGAGCCGGGGCAGGGTCGCGCAAGTATCGGCCAACCTTGACAAGTTTGGCCGCAAACGGTAGGCTGACCTCTCGCGGTGGGGCTGTAGCTCAGTTGGGAGAGCACAAGGCTGGCAGTCTTGGGGTCAGGGGTTCGAGCCCCCTCAGCTCCACCAAATATTCGAAGAGGGCTGCGCACTTGCGCAGCCCTCTTGCTTTATGAGCGTGGAGACTGATGCGCCGCGGATCTGAGTCTGAGGCTCAGGCTCCGGGATTGCCGCTGGGAATGATGGCGAAGCCGCGGACGCGGAGGCTCTCGTCCACCTCGGGGTGGCTCCGGCGCTCCGCGCGCTGCTTGTCCGCCTCCGGATCCTGGCCGGGCTCATGGCGCTCGCCCTCGCGGCGGTCGAGCAGGACGGTCACGGGCTCGTTGGCGAACTCCTGCTTGAGATAATCGCAGAGCTGGACATTGTAGCGGGCGACGACGAAGAGGTGTCCCAGCGCCATCAGTCCTTCCGCGGCCCGCGCCTCGGCCGGCGCGCCCGTTGCCGCGATGTCGCCCAAGAGCTTGAGCGCCCACGCCTGATGGCCGCGCTCCTTGTGGTTCATCGCCAACTCGAGCGCCTGCTGCGCCACCGTGCGGGCGCGATCGATCTCGCCGGCCGCGAGGAGCCCCTCGCCCAGATTGATCGTCCAGAGCGCGAGATATGCGCGCACGCCGAGCTCCTCGGTGAGCCGCACGCCGTCCTCGAGGAGCTTCAGCCCTTCCTCCGACCGCCCCCGCAGCACGCACACGAGCCCGAGCAGCGAGGAGGGGATCGGCCGCCAGACGTCCAGGCCCTTCTCGCGGCACGCATCGAGGCTCGACTGCAGGAGCGGCAGCGCCCGGCCGAGCTGGCCACGGCGCAACCAGACGAGACCGGCAAGCGTCCGGCCGATGGTCTGCGTGTAGGCGTGGCCGCTGGCCTCCGCGGCGCTCTGCGCCTTTTCGACAAAAGACTCGGCCGCGTCGAACTCGCCGAGCTCGGCCAGGGTGAACGCCAGCCAGCCGCTGGAGGTCACGAATGAAATGCCAGTCTGGGCGCCCGGGCCGTCCGTTGGCGCCGCCCCCAGCGCGTCCACATTCTGCCGCAGGATCGACTCGGCGCGCTTGTACTGTCCCTGGGCGTGGCAGGAATAGCCGAGGTAGCCGCGCGCCAGCGCCTGCAGCGCCGGGTCGTGTGCCGCGTCGCCGATCCGCAAGCATCGCTCGCCGTACTCGATCGCCAGCTCCGGATCGCCCTTGAGATAGTAGTAGTTGATGAGATAGGTGTAGACGCGCGCCAGGCGCTGCTCGTCGCCCAGCTTCTCCGCCATCGCCTCGGCCTCGTGAGAGAGCGTCAGGACGCGCTCGAGCTGGCCCATCTGCAGCAGCGGCGGCCGCAGGTCGAGGCGGAGGTCGATGGCCTGCTCCATCGTCTCCCGGCCCTCGGGCAGATGTGCGAGCGCGCCGAGTGCCTGCTCGAAGACCATCACGGCTTCGCGGTTGGCCGCGCGCGAGGCCGCCTTGGCGCCGGCCTGGCGCAGGTAGGTCACGGCCCTGCGCCACACCTCGCCGCGGAGGGCGTGATGCGCGAGCCGCTCCACCTGCTCGGTGAGCCGGTCGGCGTGCACCGTCTCGATGGCCTCCATCACGGCCCCGTGCAGCGCGCGCCGCCGGTCCTGGAGAAGCGAGCCGTAGGCCACCTCGTGGGTCAGCGCGTGCTTGAAGGTGTACTCCACCGAGGGGAAAAGGCTGACCTCGTAGAGGAACTCTCCCGTCTGCAGCTGGGACAGATTGCGGCGGAGCGCATCTTCCGGCTGCTCCGCGATCGCCTGGAGCAGGGCGAGCGGCACATCTTTCCCGATGACGGACGCCGCCTGAAGCAGGCGCTTGGCCTCGGGGGACAGGCGGTCGATGCGTGCCGCGAGCACCGCCTGCACGGTGGCCGGGACCTGGATCTGCTGGATCTCCTTCGCCGGCCGGTAGGCGCCCCGGGCGCCGACGAGCGCCTTGGTCTCCACCAGCGTCCGGACGCTTTCCTCGAGGAAGAAGGGATTGCCCTCTGTGCGGCTGATCAGCAGCTGCTTGACCGGCGCGAGCCCCGGGTCCTCGCCGACCAGCGCGTGCAGCAGCTCGTCGGCGCTGCCCGGCGGCAGCGGATCCATGCGGAACTGGGTGTAATAAGGCTTGCTGCCCCAGCCGTGCTGGTATTCGGGCCGGTAGTTGACGAGCACGAGCGCGCGCGCCATAGGAAGGCTCTCGACCAGGCTGTCGAGGAAGGCCTGCGTCTCGGAGTCGACCCAATGGAGATTTTCGAAGACCAGCAGAAGCGGCTGGACCTGGCTCTCGCGCAGCAGCAGCCGCTTGACCGCGTCCAGCATTCGCTGCCGGCGCTGCGGCGGGTCCGGCGTCTGCCACTCCGGGTCCTCCACGGGCACGTCCAGGAGCTGCAGGAAGGCGGGCAAGGTGGGACGGAGGCTTTCATCGAGCGTAAGGAGCTTGCCGGTGACCTTCTCGCGAATGCGCCGGGCATCGTCGCGGTCCTCGATCTGGAAGTACGATTTCAGCATCTCGCTCACGGCGAGATACGGACTGGCCTTGCCGTACGACATCGACGAGCTCTCGAGGATGAGCCAGCCGTGGGCGCGATGCGAATGGGTAAACTCCCAAAAGAGACGGGATTTCCCCACTCCGGGCTCGCCGGCCACCGCCACGATCTGGCCGTGCCCCGCCGCCCCGCGCTCGAGGGCCTGGCGCAGCGCCTCGACCTCCGTCTCGCGGCCCACGAAAGGCGTGAGCCCGCGCGCCACCGCCGCCTGGAGCCGCGAGCGCACGGGCCCGAAGCGAATCAGCTCGAAAATCTCGACGGGCTCGGGCAGCCCCTTGACGGGGACCGGCCCCAAGGGTTTGACCTCGACATAGCCCTCGGCCAGCCTCAGCGTGTCCCGCGTGATGAGCGTCGTGCCGGGGCGGGCGAGCTGCTCCATGCGCGCGGCCAGGTGGGTGGTCTGGCCGATCGCGGAGTAATCCATGTGCAGGTCGCTGCCGATGGCGCGCACGACGACCTCGCCCGAATTGAGCCCGACGCGGATCTGGACGTCCACGCCCTCGCTCCGGCGCAGCTCTTCGGCGTACCAGCCGACTGTTTCCTGCATCCGCAGCGCGGCATGGCAGGCGCGCACGGCATGGTCCTCGTGGGCGAGCGGCGCCCCGAAGAGCGCCATCACGCCATCGCCCATCACCTGGTTCACGGTGCCCTCGTAACGATGCACGGCTTCCATCATCCGCTCGAGCACCGGATCGAGAATCTTCCGCGCCTCCTCGGGATCCTGGTCGGCCATCAGCTCCATGGAGCCCTTGAGGTCGGCGAAGAGGACGGTGACCTGTTTGCGCTCGCCTTCGAGAGCGTCACGGGAGGTGAGGATCTTCTCGGCCAAGTGCTTGGGCGTATAGCCTTGCGGTGAGGCGAAACGCTCGGGTGATGGCGTGCCGACGGGCGCGCCGCAGGAGCCGCAGAACCGCTTGTCGGGGAGCATCTCGGCGCCGCAGCCGGCGCAGATCAGCGCCAGGCGGCTGCCGCATTCCTCGCAGAACCGCACCCCATCACGATTCGCGACCTGACACCGGGGACACTTCACCGATCGATCCTCCCCGCGGCTCTCCGAATAGCCGGTGTGCCGCAGTCAATACTGGATGGGACAGCTTATCCGCGCCCGGCAGGGCGGTCAAGCTCAATCCGCCGCCGATTTGCGCTTATTGCGTCACGAGTTGGGCCCTGCCGACCCCGTCTCGCTGGGCTCGAGCCGGTAGCGCCGCACCTGAGCCTCGACGTCGCGGACCATGTCGCCGTCGAGCTCGATCCGCACCTCGTGGGCCTCCACCTCCCACCGGCGGACGGCGGACAGCCAGCCCAGGATGCGCCGCGCCTCGGGCGCGAGTCGGCGGCCGCGGTAGATCAACGTCTTCCGGCTCGCCGACGTCAATTCTTCGCGCTCTTCGACGGGAGGCCCGCACAATCGGACGACCTCGGCGGCAGTTGTCCGGCCGGGAACGATCTGTGCCAGGAGGGCGCGCGACAGAATGACGCCGCTCTCCCGCGGACGCAGAGCGCCGGTCCAGCCTCCGAGGTGGAGGCGTGCCGACAGCGCGGTCCCGGCGCGCAGCGCCGCGCGGCCGATGATGGGGCCCAAGGCCGGCCCCAGCGCCAGCAGCACGAGCGGGATCAGGACGAGGGCCAGGCCTTGCAGCCGCGAGAAGTAGCCGAACTGGACGGAGAGGTTCTGCGGCACGATGCCTTCGCCGGTGCCGAGAAACAGCGAGACCACCTCGGTGCTCTCCAGCGATTCGCTGAGCCGGCGGATGCTCGTGGGCGGGAAGACCTGCTCGATCTTGAGCCGATCGGAGTGCGCGAAGTTCACCACGAGCTCGGAGGGCGCGTCGGCCAGCCTCAGCAGGCGGTCGCGATGGGCGAAGTACATGGGGAAGAGCGGCCGGTCCCGCACCTCGTTGAAGGTCAGCGAGATCTGGTGGCGGTCCCCGATGAAGACGTTCTCGAGCCAGGTTCCCTTCTTGGGCTTCACGAGCCCCGGCACGCGCAGCGTCAGATCCATCAGCCAGGCGCGGTTGGCCATCTGAGGCGTCCAGGGGAGACGGATCCACGTGGCCGGCGGGCTCAGCCCCAGGGTCGTATTGTCCTGGACGAAGATGACGAAGGGCGCGCCGCCCGGAACCGGCTCGGCACGGGCCTCGCTGCCGACCGCGTAGAGGCTTTGCGCGACGAGGGGCAGCCGTCCGTCGCCGATGACGGTGAATCCGCGCGCTTCGACATAGCGGGCCAGCGCGGGATCGGCCGCCTGACCCACGACCGTGCCCGCCACCTCGCCCGGCCAGAGCAGATAGAGATCCTGCTCCATCCCGGCGACACTCCGGTTCTGCGGGACCGCGAGGCTCCATAGCACGTGGATCTCGACGGGGCCGAGGTCCGGTGTGACGTGGGCGCGAATGATGAGCGGGCCGACCTCGAACGCGGAGTCAGGACGCGAGGCGAAGAAGAGTTGGGCCTCGGCGACAGCCGGCGCCACGACGAGCAGAGCCGCCAGGAGCCAGGCGCGCCAGCGGCGGATCATCCGCGCCGCGCAGATCCGGCCGTCATCCGAGGCGAAACCGGGCGCGGCTTCCGCATGGCCCGCTCAGGATATCACTTTCGAGCGCCCCTCCCCGCCTATGGTAGTCTTCGGCCATGTCCGCCACGTCCGCCCTGGCCGAGTTCATCGCCAAGAGCCGATGGGAAGACTGCCCCGCGGCGGCCGTCGAGGCCGCACGGCGCGCCATCCTCGACTGCCTCGGGGTGATGCTGGCAGGCTCGGCGGAGCCCGCGGCCCGCATCGTCCAGAAAGTGGCGGACGCCGAGGGCGGCACGCCGCTCTGCACCGTGGTGGGCACAGGCCGGCGCAGCGGAGCCGTCTGGGCCGCGCTCTGCAACGGCACCGCCGCTCACGCGCTCGATTTCGACGACACGAACTTCGCGATGATGGGACACCCCTCTGCGCCCGTCCTGTCCGCGGCGCTGGCGGCGGCGGAATTGGCGCTGGCCGACGGGCGCGCTCTGGTCCATGCCTTCCTGCTCGGCTTCGAGGTCGAGACCTCGCTGGCAGAAGTGCTCAATCCGCCCCACTACGAGCGGGGCTGGCACGCGACCTGTACCCTCGGCACGCTCGGGGCGGCGGCGGCGGCCGCGCGGCTGCTCGGCCTGGACGCGGAGCAGGCGCGCACGGCGCTGGCGGTCGCAGCCTCGCAGGCCTCCGGGCTCAAGGAAAACTTCGGCACGATGACCAAGCCGTTCCACGCCGGCCATGCCGCGCGGAGCGGCATCCTGGCCGCGCTGCTGGCGCGCGAAGGCTGGACGGCCTCCGAGCAGGCCATCGAGGGACCGCAGGGCTTTCTTCGCGTGCTGGGCGCGGGCAAGATCGACCTCGACGCGCTCGAGCGACTCGGCGCGCCGTGGAAAATCCTGACCACGGGCGTGGCCGTGAAGCCGTATCCCTCCTGCGCCTGCACGCATTCCATCATAGACGGGACGCTCGAGCTGCGGCGCGCCCACGGGCTGCGGCCCGAGCAGATCGCGGAGGTCACGGTCGGCGTCAACACGACGGTGCCCAAGATCCTCATCCACTCGGACCCGCGGACCGGCCTGCAGGCGAAATTCTCGGCCGAGTTCGCCGCGGCGGCGGCGCTCAGCGAGGAGCGCGTCGGTCTGACGACCTTCACCGACGACAGGGTGCAGGACCCGCGCATCCGCGCGCTCATGAAGCGGGTGCGGATGGTCGTGGACCCCGAGATTCCGGGTGACCTCGAGCGCCACGTCTGGACACGCGTGACGATCCGCCTCGCCGACGGGCGGGCGCTGAGCATCGGGCCGCGCGAGGTGCCGGGGCATCCGAGCAATCCCCTGCCGCGTCAGGCGCTGCGGGAGAAGTTCGATGAGTGCGCCGGTGTCGCGCTGCCGCCGGACCGCGTGGACTCGGTGCGCGAGATGGTGGAGGGTCTGGATGGCTGTCCGGACGTTCGCAGCCTGACGGCGATCCTCTCAGCAGGCTGAGCGCGAATCCTCCGGATTACCTCTGAGATCCTGGCGCCCGTGGTGGCCGCCGGGCGCGATCAGTGGTGGCAGGTCACGCACTCGAGGGGGGCCTTCCGCTTCGCCTTCTCGCTCTCGGGAGTCTGCGCCACCGAGGGCACGGGCAGCTCCGCCACCTTCTGCACGGCGCCGACGCCCTGCGCGTTGACCGACCGGTGGCACTCGACACACCAGCCCATCGTGAGCGTGGGCGGCGCCGCCGGCATCCCCGCCAGGTTCTGCAGGTCATTGATCAGGTTCTGACCGGTTTGCGCGCTGACGCGCTCCATGGCTTCGATGCGCCCGTGGCAGGTCTGGCACTGCACGCCGGCCTGCACGTGCGACTTGTGCGGGAACTGGGCGTGCTCGGGAATCTTGAAGACGCGCACCCACGGGATCGGCTCCTTCTTGTTCCAGTACTCGTGCAGCTTCTGGACCTCCGGATTGCCCTGCGCCGCGATGATCTTGTGGCAGCCCATGCAGCGCTCGACCGACGGCAGTCCCGCAGCGCTCGAGCGGCGCGCGCCGGCATGACAGTACTGGCAGGCGATCTGGAACGACCCGGCGTGGATCACGTGGCTGAAGAAGATGGGCTGCACCGGCCCCTCGCGCTTCGTCGGCACCGGCAGTACGTGTTTGGGATCGAAGGGCGGCTGGGCGATGCTGCGCACGTAAGCGATCACGTCGCGAATCTGCGGATCTCCCAGGAAAGGCTTGAACGCGGGCATGAGCGGCGAGAGCCCCACGGAATCGGCGCCGTGGGCGATGATGCTGAAGAGAAAATGATCCGGAAGCGGATTCAACACGCGGCCCTCGGTGAGATTCTGAGGCTTGACCGCCAGGTTCTGGCCTGAGATGCCGTCGCCCTTGCCCTGAGGCCCGTGGCACGTGGCGCAATATTGCCCGTAGAGCGCCTTCCCGCGTTCGATCTGTGGCGCATTGGAAGGAACCGGATGACCGGCCCCCGGCGCGGGCGTCTCAAGGCTTGTGCCCGGCTTGGCGGGTGCCGTCGCCGATTTTGCCGCGGGGATCTGGATGCCCAGCAGGATCCCGAGGAGCGCTACCGCGATCACCGCGGTGGCGATCAAGGCGGGTCGAGCGATGCGCATAGTCTCTTTCATCTCGCTTGAATGTCAAACCGTCCGGTTGGGCGGTTGGGCTCCTTCGCCCAAGGGCTCATCCGAACTGCCTCGCTTGAATGTCAAACCATCCGGTTGGGCGGTTGGGCTCCTTCGCCCAAGGGCTCATCTTCCGTCTCGCTTGAACACCAAACCATTTAGTTTGGCCGTTGGGCTCCTTCGCGCAAGCGCTCATCCGAACTGCTTCGCGCAGCGGCCAGGGCGCTCATCGGAGCGTGCGCGCCACCATAGGGCTCCTTCGCCCAAGCGATCTTCCATCTCGCCTAAATGTCAACCTCGTCAGTTTGGCTCTTCGCACACATGCTGTCCAATGGTCGCAAGGTTGGGAGTTCTCCGGGTCGACGAGGTCACTCGCGAGATACTAGGCGAGGTCATCCAGAAAATCAAGGCGTCCGGGCTGGGCGTCTCTACCATCGAGCACGTGCGGATGCCGCTCCGGGGCTTTTACCGCGACCTAGTCGAGCGCAAGGTCCTCACGGTGAACCCGGCCGAGAATCTCCGATTCTTCACGGGGCGCATGCGACGGGGCAAGCGCGTCGCGTTCTTCACGGCCGAGGAAGCCACCAAACTCATCGCTCCTGAGGAGCGCCAACGAGGCCACCGGAAAGAAGCGGCGGCGCCCAGGACTTCGAGCGCCGCCGTCTGAACAACGACCTACCGACCTAGCGGCTACTACCGCCAGTGATGCCGATGAGGCGCGTAATACCCAGGCCCCGGATAGGCGCGGTAGTACATGCCCCCGTAGTATCCGGGACCGATCCAGACGAACGGCGCTGGGGCCGCGACCGCGACGGCTGGCGGCTCGGCTGCCACCACACAGCCTCCCGCTGCGAAGGCGATGGACGTGAACAGCAAGCACAACAAACTGAATCGCTGTCTCATGGGTGATACCCCCTTCCCACGAGTTCGAGCAGCAAGTTCCGCGCCACTCAAGCGGCCCCTGTTTTTCCGGGCACTTCTGAATCGACGTTCATTCCTGACCGTGCAATCTTTACTGTCCCCACTTCCCCTCCGGTCGCGCTCACGCCCTCGCCCTTCCCGTCCGCCGTCGTCGTCCTCAGGCCCGCAGCCGAGTAGTCTCGTAAAACGATGTCCGCTCTCAAGGTGACGCCAGCGACGGGCCGCTCAATCTCCTTTCGAGCGATTCAGGCGCACGCCGCAGAACGGACAGAAGGTGATTCCGACGGACTGCGGCTCGCCTGGGACACGATCGTCACGCAGCCACCAGCCCATCTCATCCGACATTCGCCTCGACACTCGGTTTAGCCGCCGAGGTAAAGGCGTTTGACCTCCGGGTCTTTGAGCAGCGACTGCCCGGTCCCCTCGAAGCGGTTCCGTCCCAGCTCCAGGACGTAACCGCGGTCGGCCACGGCCAGCGCGCGGGCGGCGTTCTGCTCGACCACCATGAGCGTGAAGCCCGAGCGCTTCATCTCCACGAGCTTGTCGAAGATGAGCGCCACGAATTTGGGCGCGAGGCCGAGCGACGGCTCGTCCAGCAGGATGAGCTTCGGCGTGGTCATCAGCGCCCGGCCGATGGCGACCATTTGCTGCTCGCCGCCAGACATCGTGCCGGCGCGCTGGCGCGCGCGCTCGGCGAGGATCGGGAAGAGCGCGTACGCCCGGTCCAGCGCGTCGCGGATCCGGCGAGAATCGCGCTCGATATAGGCCCCCATCTCGAGGTTCTCGAGCACCGTCATCTGCGGAAAGACGATGCGTCCCTGCGGGACATAGGCGAGACCCCGACGCAGGATCTGGTCGGGCCGGAGTCCGGCCATGTCCTGGCCGTCGAAGATCACGCGTCCGCTCGAGGGGCGCAGGAATCCCACGATGGTCTTGAAGGCGGTGGACTTGCCCGCGCCATTGGGACCGATCACGCTCACCATCTCGCCCGGGCGCACTTCCAGCGTGACGTCGTGGAGGATGGGCATCTTGCCGTAGCCGGCGGTCAGCCCCTCCGCGTGGAGCAGGGGCGTCGTCACGGCCGACGCTCGCAGATATAAAGGATGTGAGGATACGGCAAGATATCCACCATCAGGTGACGGCGGACCCTGAAGCCCACCTGCTCCAAGAGCTGCTGCAGCTCTTCGGCCTCCCAGTAGCGCACCGGAGTTCGGGGATCCATGATCTTGTCGAGCGCGCGGGTGAACCAGCGCTTGTAGGCGGGCTGGGTATCGACGTCCTTGATGAGCAGCGGCCTCCCCGCTGGGAGGGCCTTTGCCACCTGCTCGAGCAGCGGGCGGACGGCTTCCGGCAGGATGTGGTGGACGATATCGAGCATGTAGACAGTGTCGAATTTGGCGGCGCCTCGGAAGTCCATGACATTGCCTACCTCGTAGCGGACATTGCCGAGGCCGAGCTTTTCCGCGGCCGCGCGGGCCACCGCGATGCGCCGCGGATTGAGATCGAGCCCCTCGATTTCGAGGTCGCGATACACGCTCGCGTAATACAAGGAGAAGAGGCCGAAGCCGCAGCCCAGGTCCAGCACTCTGCCGCGCTCGGGCAGATACTGGCCGATCTCGTCGAGGAAGCGCTGGCGCAGGATCCAGAAGCGCCCCCAGCAGTAGGCGCGGACGACGAGGTCGTCGTAGGCCCGGATGACGCTAAGAACGGCTTCGCTTCGCATAGATCCGGTAGCCGTCGCCCTCGACGGCCAGGCGATAGGAATCCTCGAGGAGGCGTTGGACCTCGGGGAAGTCCGAGAGGCGACCGTAGCCCTGACGATTCCAGGTGTCCCTGAAGACGACGATGGCGGCCGGCTGGCCGATCTCCAGCCCGCGCGCGAACTCCGCGCGCAGCGCCCGGATGCGAGGGTCATCCTGGTCGTGGAAGAAGTGAAAGTCGTAGAGGAATCGCGTCGGCTGGCGAAGGCCGAGCGTGAAGAGCGCGTGAATGCCGCCTTCGGTCACGTCCATCACCTGCACGGTGGGTGCAGGATCATGCCCTCCCCGCGGCAGCAGGCGACGGAGGTCGCTCGTGACGGCGGCGACGCGATGAGCCTTGTCGGCGACCCACGGCGCGTCGAGCGCATGAGCGCCCTTGACTCCGAGCACAACCACGAGCCCCGCCCACAGCACGAGCGCGACACCGCGCCGCGCCCCGGCGCGGGACGCGGCGCGCGCGCCGGCGGCGGCAAGCGGCGCGAGCGCGCAGAGAAAACACGCCAGCGGATAGAGCTGGTATTCCCACCCCTTGCCCTGGATCCAGAAGTGGAGGGCGCCGTACGCCGCTCCCATCACGGCGAGCGCCTTTCTCGCGGTGAATCCTTCCCGCGCCGGCGAGAGCAGGGCGACGGCTGTGAGCCCGGCGAAGAGCAGCCAGAGCTGCCAGCCATACTCGTACCAGCGGAGCGCGGCCCAGGCCGGCATACGGCCGACACGACTGTAGAGCGGCAGCACGTACCCGACGAGGATGTCCACGAAGGGTCCGAAGCCCCCACGCCAGGCCAGCCATCCGAACACAAGCGCCGGAACGACCAGGGCTCCGCCCACCACTGCGGCGGCCGCCCGCGCCGGCGGAAACCCCTGGCGCCGGGCGGCGCCGATGACGGCCAGGATGCAGCCCACCCAGAGAAGACCCGCGTGGGGCTTGACGGTCATCGCCGCGCCGAGCGACAGCCCGCCGATCAGCAGCGGGGCCAGCGCGCCGTGACGCTCGATGGCTCGCGCCACGCCGAAGGTTCCGGCCAGGAGAAACAGGCAGAGGAGAAAATCGCGCTGCCCGACCCGCCAGGCGCCGCCGCTCAGGTGGTAGAGGGCGAAGAGCGCGGCGCCGCCGGCCGCGGTCCAGCCGCCGCACATGGGCCGGCAAAAGATGAAGAGGAGGACGCAGAGCGCCGCCAGCCATCCAAGATCGAAGAGCCGCCACGCCAGGTCGCCGTGTCCGCCCACGCCGAGCACGCCCAGGTGAATCAAGTACACGCCCGGCACGTTCATGTCGAAGACGTCGCGGTACGGCACCGCGCCCCGAGTGATGAGCCAGGCGACATAGTGCATGAGTGGGGCGTCGTGGATGAGCGGCCAGCCGAGAGAGCGGGAGACGAGGACGCCGAGCAGCGCCACGCTAGCGGCCAAAATAAGCTTCAATGACACGCTCGTCGGTCTGGATCACGCCCGGCGGTCCCTCGGCCAGCTTCTCGCCGTGGTCGAGGACGAACACGGTCTCGCACAGCCCCATCACGACCTTCATGTCGTGCTCCACCAGCAGCACCGTCTTGCCCCGCTCGCGAAGGGTCCGCACCGCGTCCAAGAGCTCGTTGAGCAGCGTGCGGTTGACGCCGGCGGCCGGCTCGTCGAGCAGGATCAGCTCCGGATCGGTCATCAAGACCCGGATGAACTCGACGAGCTTTTGCTGACCGTAGGAGAGGTTGCCCGCGAACTCGTTTGCCAGCCGCTCGAGCTTGACGAAGCGCAGCAGCTCCTCGGCGCGCGCCCGCGCCCCCGCGTAGCCGGACGTCGTGACGACCAGGAGGTTCTCCAGAGCCGTGAGCTCGGGGAAGACTCGGATCATCTGGAAGGTGCGTCCCATGCCGCGGTGGGAGATCTTGTGTGGCTTGAGTCCGTCGATCCGCTCGCCCTTGAAGCGGATCTCGCCCCCGTTGCGCGTCTCCAAACCGGTAATGCAGTTGAAGAGCGTGGTCTTTCCCGAGCCGTTGGGGCCGATGAGCCCGTAGATCTTGCCCGGCTCCAAGGAGAGCGACACGCGATTCACCGCCGTGACGCCGCCGAAGCGCTTGACCAGATCGCTGATCTCGAGGATGGGCGCCATCAGCGCGTCAGATCGTTCTCGGGAGGTTGTACTTCTGCTGAAGGACACCCAGAATGCCGCGAGGCATAAGCAGGACAACGCCGACGATGATCGCGCCGAAGAGCAGCTGGTGGAGGTAGATGAACCGCGCCCAGACCATCTCCTGCAGGGTGAAGAGGAGCACCGCGCCGAGCACCGGGCCCCAGATGGTGCCCTTTCCGCCGAAGAGGGCCATGACGATCATCGTGATCGTCATGATCAGGGGGAAGACGGAGGTGGGCTCGATATAGCCCTGATCGCGCGCGGCCAGCCCGCCCACGATGCCGGGCGCGACCGCGGAGAGCAGAAAGGCGTAGAGCTTGTACCGAAAGGTGTCGATGCCCATCGCCTCCGCGGCGACTTCGTCTTCCCGGATTGTCATTAGCCTCAGCCCGAACCGCGAGGTGACGATGACATAGGTCAGTGCCGTCACCGCGACGGCGATCAGCCCCATGGCGTAGTAGATCGGGACGCTCGCGTACAGCGTGGGCAGCGAGAGGCCATTGCCGCCGCCGGTCAAGCCCTCATAGTAGGACGCGATCACCCGCAAGACCTCGTTGAGCCCCAGCATCGCGATGGCGAAGTACGGGCCCTTGAGCCGAAGGCACGGCCACCCGATGAGGAGGGCAAGAAACGCCGCCATCACGCCGCCGGCCGCCGCGGCGATGGGCCATGGCCACGCCAGGCGCGTGATCAGAATGCCTGCGCTGTAGGCGCCCATGCCAAAGAAGGCGACGTGCCCGAAGGAGACGTAGCCCGTCAGTCCCGAGATCAGGTTCCAGGACTGGGCGAGCGCGATCCACATGAACATCTGGAGCATGAAGCGGATCCCGTAGCCCGTCGCTTGCAGCGGGTACAGCGATAGGGCCACCAGCGCTACCGCGAGGGCGAGCGTCAGCCAGCGCCTCACGAGGCGCGTCCCCTCAGCAGCCCCTGGGGCCTCAGCAGCAGGACGAGGACGAGCAGGACATAGGCGACCGCCTCATTCACCTGGGTCGTGAGGAACAGCGACGCCAGCTGCTCGACCAGGCCGAGCAGCACGCCGCCCAGTAGGGCGCCCGGGTAGCTGCCGGCGCCGCCCAGCACGATCACGAGGAAGGCCTTGAACGTGTACACCTGGCCCATGTCCGGCTGAATCGCCACCATGACGGCGACGAGCGATCCGCCCGCCGCCGCCAGCGCCGAGGCGATGCCGAAGGCGAACATGTGGATGCGCTGAACGTCGATGCCGCATACCTGAGCGACCTCGCGGCTCTGGGACACCGCGCGGAGCGCCTTGCCGAGTCGGGCGTTCTGGAGGAACACGAAGGCCGCCGCGGTGATCAGAATCGCGAAGGCGCAGGCGATGACGCGAGACTTGGAGAACGCAAAGGGACCCAGGACGAACGATCCGGTCAGGTACTCGACCGAGCGCAGGTCGGAGGTGAAGGCCAGCTGCGCCAAGTTCACGATCGCGATGGAGACGCCGAACGTCAACAGCAGCGAGGAGAGCTCCGGAGCATCCACCACCCGCTGGACCAGCACGCGTTGGAGGATCACGCCCACCAGAAAGAGCAGCGGCATCGACACCAGCAGCGAGAGGTACGGGTTCAGGCCGAGCCAGTTGAAGAGCCAGAACGTCGTATACGCGCCCAGCATCAGCAGCGGCCCGTGGGCGACATTGAGCACCCGCATCACGCCAAAGATGAGCCCGAGCCCGAGGGCCACCATGGCATAGAGCGACCCGGCCAGGAGTCCCGAGATGACGACCTGGCCCAGCATGGCGGGGGTGATGATCACGGTTTACGGGGCTCCTGGAACGAGCCCGCGCCCGCCGGCTCTCCGGCGGGCACGCGGGGTGTGGGGCGTCAGCAAGCGGGTTCGGCTACCGCTGGTTCCAGGGGGGAGTGGGGAAGCGCGGCTTGCCGCTGGCGAGCTCGTCCGGCCACACCGTCACCTTCTTGCCGTCGAGCCACTGGAACATCACCATCTTGTGCGCGACCTGGAAGCCATCGGCGTCCACCTTGTAGTCGCCGAAGAACGTCCGCGTTTCCAGCTTGAGCAGCTGCTCGCGCACCTTGTCCGAGTCCAAGCTGCCGGCGCGGCGCACGCCTTCCGCATAGAGGACGCAGCCCGCGTAGCCGGCGGCCGAGTGGTAGACCGGCTCGTGCCCGAACTTCTTCTGATAAGCGGCGACAAATTCCTTCTGGCCCGGATAGGGCAGGCTCGGCTCCCATTGGGTCGAGCCGTACACGAATTCGGCGTTCTGCTTGAGGAGATCGTAGAACTTCGGGAGATCCCCGCCCACCGTGACGCCGTACATCTTGGGATTGACGTTCAGCTCCTTCATCTGGCGCGTGATGGCCACGGCGTCATCGAAGTAGGTGGACGCCGCGATCACGTCAGGGTTGACCGCCCTGATCTTCACCAGGAGAGCGGAGAAGTCCGTGTTGCCCTTCGGGTACGCCTCCTGCAGGACCACCTGCATGCCCTTCTTCTTGGCGATCTCGGCGACGCCGACGGCGGAGGCCTTGGTGAAGAGCGTGTCCTCGTTGAGGACGGCCACGGTCTTGAGGCCGCGCTTGGCCGCCATGTCGACGAGCCCCTCCAGGTATGCCTCGGCCGGGGAGATGACCATGAAGATGTACTTGCGGCCCTTCCGGAAGATGGAAGTCGTGGCGGCCAGCGGCGAGACCATAACCTTCTGGTACTTCTCGCTGACATTAGCCACCGCCTCCGTGATCGGCGAGGAGTACGGTCCCATCACCGCGTCTACCTTGTCCTCGGTGATCAGCTTCTCGTACAGCCGCACGGCGGTGGCCGGCATGGATTGATCGTCGTACATCACGAACTCGACTTTGCGCCCCAGCATGCCGCCTTTGGCGTTCAAGTGCTCTGCGCACAGCTCGTACCCTTCCTTCTGGTACGAGCCGGGCTGGGCGTAGGTGCCGGTCAGCGAGAGCGAGGCGCCGATTCTGATCGGCGCCTGCGCCTGGACCGGCAGGGCGTCGGACAGCAAGCCGATCACCGCGAGGGCGACGGCCGGAAGCTTCCAGGAGATCGTCCGCATGCGAATCCTCCTCGATTGCCCAGTGGAGCGGATCGTGGTGCCAGCGGAATGGGGCTTGTTTTTAGCAGACTTGCCCCGACGTGTCAAGGCGCCCGAGCCGGGCCGGCGCGAGCCTTGACAAGCCGCCGGCTCAATTCTAGAGTCTGCGTGCCCTACACCCCCAGCGAACCGCTAAGGAGGGCCTGACGATGCGACGAATCGGTATGTTCGGCCTGGTGTTCGGGATTCTCCTCCTCGCCGCGGCCGCGCCGGCGCCGGCGCAGGACGCGCTCAAGATCGGCGCGCCGCAGCCGATGACCGGCCCCGACGCTCCCTTTGGGGACAAGTTCAAGAAGGCCTACGGGATGGCCGTTGAAGAGATCAATGCCAAGGGCGGCGTGAACGGCAAGAAGATCGAAGTCATCATCGATGACCACCAGGCCAAGAACGCGCTGGCGGCGACGGTGGCCGAGAAGCTGATCACCCAGACGAAGGTCCTGGTCCTCACCGGCGGGCGCGCCTCGGGTCAGGCAGTGGAGATCGCCTCGGTCGCCCAGCGGCTCAAGACGCCGTACGTGGTGGACCATCCCTCGGCCGACATCATCACCGCCAAGGGCTTCGAGTGGGTCTTCCGCAACAACCCCACCGGCTCCATCTATCCGCAGGCGTTCAACAAGTTCATCAGCGAAGTTCCGGGCGCCATGCCGAAATCCGCCGCGGTGGTCTACGACAACACGGTCTTCGGCAAGACGATTGCGAACTCGGCGATGACGTTCCTGAAATCCAAGAACGTGCCGATCGTCGGCGACGAGGCGTACCCCGTCAACAGCCTGGACTTCAAGCCGGTGATGACGAAGGTCAAAGCCACCAATCCGGATTTTCTCCTCATGGTCGCCGTGGCCACCACCGACGCCATCTTGCTCACGAAGCATGCCAAGGAGATCGGCGTCGCGCCGCGCGCCTTCGTTGGATTCGGCGGCGGCTTCGGCGTGGAGGATCTCGCCAAGGAGCTCGGCCCCCAGAGCCAGAACGTTTTCTCCTCGGCGGCGTGGTCCGGTAATCCGAACGATCCGGCCGTGAAGGCATTCTACAAGAAGTTCCACGACAAGTACGGCATCTGGCCGAAGGAGCACGAAGTCGAAGGCTATTCGATCGTCTTCGTGATCGCCGACGCGCTCCGGCGCACCCCGCTCACGGGCAATCTGGACGCCGACCGCGAGGCAATCCGCCAGTCGCTCCTCAAGACGGACATGACCACCGTGTTCGGCAAGGTGAAGTTCGGCAACTGGAGCGGCCCGCTCGGCGACAAGTATACGAACCAGAACATCTACTCTCCCGACCACTCGGTGCTGGCACAGTGGCTGGACGGCAAGCTGATGAACGTCTGGCCCAAGAGCAATGCCGAGACCAACTACGTGTTCCCGGACAACACAGTAAAGCGGTAAGTCCGACCGGCGGCAGGCGAGAGGCTCCTTCGCTCGGCCCGGCATTCGCCGGAGCTCCCCGCCTGCCGCCGACCTCCCCCCGTGGACACCTTCGTCCAGAGCGTCGTCAGCGGAATTCTAACCGGCTCGCTCTACGCCATGATCGGCGTGGGACTGACGGTGGTCTTCGGCGTCATGCGCATCATCAATCTCGCGCACGGCGACCTGGTGATGCTGGGCATGTACGGCGCGTTCTGGGGCCATGTCGTGTGGAAGCTGGACCCATTCGTGTCCATCATCGTCTGGGTGCCCCTGATGTTCCTGGGCGGCATGCTGGTGTACCGCTTCCTCCTCCGCGCCATCATCCCCGGCGGTGAGCTGAACACTCTGCTCTACACGGCCGGCCTTTCGCTCCTCATCGCCAACCTGGCGCTGTTCGCCTGGACCGGCGACTACCGGACGATCAAGCTCACGTACGCGATCACACCGCTCCGTCCTTTCGGCATCGCGGTCCCGGTTCCGCTGGCCATCGCCTTCGCGCTCGCCATTCTGATCACGCTGGCGCTCTATCTGTTCCTCGCCCGTACCGACCTCGGGCGCGCCGTTCGCGCGACCAGCCAGAACCCCGAGGCGGCGGCGCTCATGGGCATCGATGTCGAGCGCATCTCCATGGTGACCTTCGGCCTCGGCAGCGCGCTGGCTGGCGCCTCGGGCGTGCTCCTCGGGCCCTCACTCTATCTGTACCCCACGGTGGGCGAGATTCTCATCGCCAAGTGCTTCGTGATCGTCGTGCTAGGGGGACTCGGCTCGGTCGTGGGCGCCATCGCCGGTGGGATCCTGCTCGGCCTGGTGGAATCTCTCGGCGCCGTGTACGTGTCCGTGGCCTACAAGGACACGATCGGCTTCGTGATCTTCCTGCTCGTCCTGCTCTTTCGCCCCTCGGGACTCTTCGGCGTCGGCAAGTCATGACCCGCGCGGCGGTGGTCGCCGTGATCCTCCTGCTGATGCTCGCGCCTCCGCTTCTCACGTCGAATCAATTCCTCCTCCACCTGGGCATCACGGTGCTGCTCTGGACGCTGCTCGGCGCGTCGTGGAATCTCCTGGGTGGCTTCGGCGGCCAGGTCTCGTTCGGCCACGCGACGTTCTTCGGCGTGGGAGCGTACGTCACCATGATCCTCTATCTTCGATTGGGCCTCGCGCCGTGGTACGGGATGGTGCTGGGCGGTGTCGCCGCCGTGCTCGTCTCGCTGCCCATCGGCCTGATCTGCTTCAGGCTGCGGGGACCGTACTTTTCGCTTTCCACGTTGGCCGTGGCGGAGATCGTCCGGCTCGTCGCGCTCAATTGGGAGGCGCTGACCAACGGCCCCGTCGGTCTCCTCATCACCACCTTGCCGCGGGTCGCCCTCGGCGCGCGGGCGGTCAACTGGGAGAGCAAGGTCCCCTTCTACTACATCATCGCGACGCTGGCGGTGCTGGCGATGGCGGCGACGTGGAAGCTCTCACGGGCCCGGCTCGGCGCCTATCTGCTGGCGATCCGCGAGGACGAAGATGCCGCGGAGGCGGTGGGGATCGACACCGTCCGCGCCAAGGTCCTGACGCTCGCGCTCTCCGCCTTTTTCACCGGCTTGGCCGGCGGCTTCTACGGTCTCTACTTCCGTTATGTCGATCCTGACGCGGTGTTCCCGATCGCGCTGTCGGTCGAGATGGTGTTCATCGCCGTCGTGGGCGGTCTCGCCACGGTCATCGGCCCGGTGATCGGGGCCGTGTTCCTGACGACGATGGGCGAGCTCTTTCGCGAACGCTTCCTGGTCGGGCACCTGATCTTCTACGGGCTCTTCATGATGCTGGCCATCCGTTACCTCCCCGAGGGCATTTGGGGCGGTGCCCGCCGCGCCTGGGCCGGGCGGCGCTGAGGCCGGGCGGCCGTGCCGCTGCTGACTGTCACCGATCTCACCAAGAACTTCGGCGGACTTCGCGCCGTCGCCGGCTTCTCGTTCACCGTCGAGCCCGGCGAGATCCTCGGGCTCATCGGCCCCAATGGCGCCGGCAAGACCACCGTCTTCAACCTGATCACGGGATTCCTCCGCCCGACCTCAGGCCAGATTCTCCTCGACGGCCGGAGCGTGGTCGGCCTGCGTCCCCACGCCGTCACCCGGCGGGGAATCGCGCGCACCTTCCAGCTCGTCAAGCCGTTCCCGAAGCTCAGCGCGCGGGAGAATGTCACCCTCGCCGCCTTTGCCCACGAGGCGTCACGGCGGCGCGCAGAGAGCGCGGCCGGCCAGATCCTCGAGCGCGTCGGACTCCTGGACAAGCTCGACTCCCCGGCCGCCGATCTCACCCTGGGCGAGCAGAAGCGCCTCGAGATGGCACGTGCCCTGGCCACCCGCCCCCAACTCCTCTTGCTCGACGAACCCATGGGAGGCCTCAATCCGCGCGAGGTGGACGAGGCCTCGGCGCTGGTCAAGGAGATCCGAGCCGGCGGGGTGTCGGTCGTGCTGGTCGAGCACGTGATGAAGGCCATCATGCGCATCTCGGATCGCGTGGTGGTGATCCACCACGGCGAGAAGATCGCCGACGGCGCGCCGGATCAGGTGGTCCGGGACCCCGCCGTGATCGCCGCCTACCTGGGCACCAGAGTCGCCTGACATGCTGCTGCGGGTGGAGAACCTCGAGGTCGCCTATGGCAAGATCCAAGCGCTGTGGGGGGTCACCTTCGACATCCCCGAAGGTGAGATCATCGCAGTGGTCGGCGCCAATGGCGCCGGGAAGACCACCACGCTCAAGACCATTTCCGGACTCCTTCGTCCCAAAGCCGGCCGCGTCGCCCTCGGCGACCGCCGGCTGGAACGCCTCTCGCCCGCCGAAATCGTTGAGCTGGGCGTCGTCCACGTGCCGGAGGGACGCAAGCTCTTCCCCGAGATGACGGTGCTCGACAACCTGCTGATCGGAGGCTACCCGCGGGCGGTCCGGGCCCAGCGCCGCCGGCGGCTCGAGGAAGTGTTCGCCGTGTTCCCGCGGCTGGCCGAGCGGCGCCGGCAGCTGGCGGGCACTCTCTCGGGCGGCGAGCAGCAGATGGTGGCCATCGGCCGCGGCCTCATGGCCGGACCCAAGATCCTGATGCTCGACGAGCCGTCGCTCGGGCTGGCGCCGATCATGGTGCAGGAGATGTTTCGAGTGATCGGCCAGATCAACCGCGCGGGCGTCACCGTGCTCCTGGTCGAGCAGGACACCGAGCATGCGCTGGCCCTGGCCCATCGAGGGTTCGTGCTCGAGTCGGGCCGGGTCGTGCTGTCGGGGACGGGGCCGGAGCTCCTGGCGAACACGCGTGTCCGCGAGGCGTACCTCGGCCTCTGACCGCCTGTCGAGCCCGGCACGACTTGACGTGACGCCGCAGAACGTGAATCATGCCGTCGTCATGGCGAAAGAGGTGCAGGTCGTGCATCACCCCCGCCGCCGGCGCGACGTGATGATGCCCTACGCGCCGGCGCTCCTGATCCGGCGCGGGAGCCTGCTGTTCTTGTCCGGTGTCACGGCGGCGCCCGTCTACCACAGCCATCCCCACCGCGAGGAGGAGTTCGACCTGCCTTCGCACATGCGCGACCAGGCGGTGCTGACGATGGAGAATCTCAAGCAGACGCTCGAGGCGGCGGGCTGTACCCTCGGCGACGTGGTCTCGGCTACGCGCTATCTCACCGACGCCGGCGAGCAAGACGATCTCAATCGCGTCTGGGCCGAATACCTGGGCGACCACCTGCCGACGACGACCACCGTCGAGGTCTCGCGGCTCGCGACCCACCCGCGCTGCAAGCTCGAGATCAGCGCCATCGCCGTCGCGGACTCGACGCCTCCGAAGCGCCGGCGCAAGCGTTCGCGATCCGCGCGGACGGCCCGGCGGCCCCGCACATGACACCGGCCACCCTGGGATTCATCGGGCTGGGCGCCATGGGCGGGCGGATGGTCAAGCGCCTGCTCGATGCCGGTCACCCCGTCGTGGGCTACAACCGCACCGCCGCGAAGGCTCACGCGCTCGTCGCGGCGGGGATGAAGCTCGCTGTCTCGCCGCGACAAACGGCCGAAGCGGCCGACGTCATCTTCAGCATGGTGACCAATACCGAGGCGCTCGACGCCATCGCCCACGGGGCCGACGGCGTGCTGGCGGGTCTCCGGCCGGGGAGCGTATGGGTGGAGATGAGCACGGTCAGCCCCGACGCAAGCCGTCGGCTCGCCGAAGAAGCGCGCGGCCGGGACGCCGCCATGCTGGACGCGCCCGTGTCGGGCAGCGTGCTCACCCTCGAGCAGGGACAGCTGTCGATCATGGTGGGCGGGGCGGCGGCCGCCCTCGAGCGCGCACGCCCCTACTTGCTGGCGATCGGCCCCACCATCACGCATGTGGGAGCCAACGGGCTGGCGGTGACCATGAAGATCGCCACCAACCTCGGCCTCATCGTTCAGATGCTGGCCTTCTGCGAGGCCGTGCTTCTCGCGGAGAAATCCGGGATCGACCGCGGGCGCGCGGTCGAGACTCTGCTCAAGAGCGTGATCGCGTCGCCCATGGTCAAATACCGCGGGCCGTTCGTGCTCGGCATGCCCGAGGAAGCGTGGTTCAACGTCCCCATGATGCAGAAAGATGTCGAGCTGGCGCTCGAGCTGGGCCATCAGGTGGGCGTGCCTCTGCCCGCCACGGCGCTGTGCCAGGCCGTGCTGACCGCGGCCCGAGGGCTGGGCCTCGGCGAATACGATTTTGCCGTCGTCTTCGACGTGCTGGCGCGGTTGAGCGGCCTGCCCCCGAGCCCCAAGGCGAGACCGGGCGCCTAGCCCACGATAAGGAGGATGACCCATGGGCCTTCCGACCTACGGCACGATGGCGGTGGACTGGGAGGAGCGCGTCAACTTCGACCGCTTGCGCGAGGAGCGTCTCGCGCGCGTGAGCAGTGAGCTCGACCGGTCCGAGCTGGGCGGCCTGCTCTGCTTCGACATGTACAACATCCGCTACATCACCAACACGACCATCGGCGAGTGGGCGCGAGACAAGCTCTCGCGCTTCACCCTTCTGCCCCGCGGCGATCAGCCCATCATGTGGGACTTCGGCTCCGCGGCCAAGCATCACCGGCTCTACTGCCCCTGGCTCGGAGAACGCTCGCGCGCCGGCATTTCGCTGTTGCGTGGCGCCATGACCCCCGAGATGGGCCGCGCCGAGGACCTGGCTCGGAAGATCAAGCGCGAGCTCGAAATGCGCGGCCTCCACACCGCGCCGCTGGGCGTGGACGTCGTCGAGATGCCGATCCTCAACGCGCTCCAGAAGGAAGGGCTCACCGTCGTCGACGGGCAGCAGCTCATGCAGACCGCGCGGCGGATCAAGACGCGGGACGAGATCATCCTGCTCAACACGTCGGCCATGATGGTGGACGCCGCCTACGACGATCTCTATCAGGCGCTGCGGCCGGGCATCCGGGAAAACGAGCTGGTGGGCATCGCCGCCAAGAAGCTCTACGACCTGGGCTCGGAGGATGTCGAGGCCGTCAACGCCATCGCGGGCGAGCGCTGCAACCCGCACCCCCACGTGTTTTCCGACCGCGTGCTGCGCCCGGGCGACCCCGCCTACTTCGACATCCTGCACTCCTACATGGGCTACCGCACCTGCTACTACCGCTCCTTCGCGGTGGGCAGCGCCTCGCACGCGATGGTGGATGCCTACAAGCGCTGTCGCGAGATGCTGGACGTCGCGATTTCGATGGTGAAGCCGGGCGTGACCACCGCGGACATCGCGGCGACCTGGCCCCGGGCTCAGGAGTTCGGATTCCCCGACGAGGAGGCCTGCTTCGGGCTGCAGTACGGCCACGGCGTGGGGCTTTCCATCTGGGAGCAGCCCGTGATGAGCCGGCTCGTCTCGCTCGACCATCCGGTCCCGCTCGAAGCCGGCATGGTCTTCGCGCTCGAGAACTTTTGGCCGGCCTCCGACGGCTGGTCGGCGGCGCGCATCGAGGAGGAGATCCTCGTCACCGACACCGGGCACGAGATCCTCACCCGGTTCCCGGCCGAGACCTTGATCGTTGCCGGCACCCGCTACTGGACCGCGACGGGTCCGCTGGCCGGAACGCGCGAGCTCGAGCCCCCGGCCCCGCAGCCGCGAGTGACGAAGCGCTCCTAGATCGGGCGCCGGCCGCCGGCTCGCCGATCGCTCAGGGGTCCTCCACGGCCTCGTAGCGCAGCCACCGGGACTGCATCCAGCGGACCGCGAGCAGGTCTTCGAAGGCCGACCAGGCTCGGTTGCGGATCCCGTAGTGCGACACGCCGAATCGCCGCGGGCGGTGATTCACGGGCAGCTCCAGCACGCGGTGACCGGCCAGACGGAGCAGCGTGGGGATGAAGCGGTGGAAGCCGCGGAAGCGCGGCAGGTCGGCAAGGCACCCACCGCGAATCACCCGCAGCGTGCACGCGCTGTCCCGGACGCTCTCGCTCGTGACCGCGTTCCGAATCGCGTTGGCGATCCGGGAGGAGGCGCGCTTGAGCCAGGGATCCTGGCGCGATTGTCGCCATCCGGTCACGGCGTCGTAGCCGTGGAGATGTGCCAGCATCCGCGGGATGTCGCGTGCGTCGTTCTGCAGGTCGGTGTCCATGGTGACGACCATCCGGCCCCGCGCGCGGCGGAATCCCGCGTCGAGCGCAGCGGAGAGGCCCGAGTTCTGCTTGAGCCGAACGAGCCGTGCACGCGGGTCGCGGGCGCAAATCTCTCTGATGACGTCGCTGGAGCCGTCGGTGCTGCCGTCGTCCACAAAAATCGCCTCAGCCGCCCATCCGGTGGCATCCAGCACCGCGCGGAGCTCTGACCACGCGATGGGAAGATTGTCGGCCTCGTTGAACGCCGGCAAGATCACCGACAGTTCGAGTGGGGCCGCCTCTGCCGGCCCCTCGATCACGGCCGCTTCCCCACCAGCAGCATCTGATGGCGCGCCACGCGCCCCGATGCCAGCACCTGCCATTCGCTCCCGGCCTCCCGGCGGAAAGAGGCCCATCGATCCTCGCGTATCAGCAGCATCTCTCCCTCGCGCGACGCCCCGAGAAACGCCCTGAGCGTCTCGGGCTCCTGGATTTCTCGAATCGAGCGCCGCAGATAGAAATCATAGGCCAGTCCGGCGTCCGGGTACCCGAACAGCCGGCTGCCAGGAGACAGCTTGGCCGCCGCGCGGGCGGCAAAGCTCGGGACGTCGTACCACTCCGTATACCGGCTCGGGTACGTCCAGGCCTCGATGAACAGGATACCGCCGAGCGCAAGCGCCAGCGCGGAGGTCGCGAGGAGCCCCGAGCGGCGCAGCGCGAGCGCGACGAGCGCCGCCACGGGACCGGCCAGGGCGAGGGCGGCGACGATCAGGCGCTCCCAGCCCGCGCCGGGCAGGAAGATGAACGCGTCAGCGTCGCCGCCATCCAGGCGCCCCGACAGCAAGAGTGCCGCGCCCGCAGCCGAGAAGAGCAGCACCCCGAGCACCGCGGCGACCGCGACCCGGCGGCCGCGGCCGGATGGCTCCGCCGGCGCGCGCACCAGGAATTCGGCCGCCAGCAGGATCAAGATCGGCACGACCGGCAGGAAGTAGCGCGCGCGCTGCTCCCCGGACAGGCTCACCGCCGCGGCCATGACGAGCATCCACAGGATCAGCTCACGGCGATGGCCGCCGCGGTCACGGCAGCCCCACCAGATCGCCGGCACGAGGAGAAGCGACCACGGCAAGATCCGCCAGAGATTCCCCAGCAGGGCGCCGAGCTTCGATCCCGCGGCATGGCGAAAATACCATTCTCCATAATGGCCGGCCACGACCGTCTTGAGGTAGCTTCGCTCCGGCTGGAGGAGATAGGGAACCAGCCAGGGAAGCGCCGACAGCCCGATCACGACGAGTCCCGTCGGAAGCCGCAGCCAGCGCAGTCCGGCCCGGCCCTCCTCGACGACCGCCACGACGATCGCTGCTCCCAGCACCATGAGCGCGGCGGGCCCCTTGGTGGCGAGTCCGCCGCCCACGCAGAGGTAGAACGCGATGAGCCGCCAGCCGCCGGACGGCGCCGCGCGGGCGGCCAGGAAGAAATAGAGCGCCCAGGTGAGCCACGCGGTCAGCATCACATCGGAGAGCACCTGGTGGGACATGAAGAAGAAAAACGGCGCCGTCATCAGCGCCAGCGCGGCGGCCACTGCCACCTCCCATCCCCAGAGCAGGCGGCCGATGGAGGCGACGGCCAGAAGAGTGGCCACCGCGGCGATGATCGAGGCCCACGGCGCGGTGCCGTCACTGACCGCCCCGACCGGCCACGAGGTCAGCGCCACCGCCCAGAAGAACAACGGCGGCTTGTTCAGGTAAATGACGCCCCGCACGCGCGGAAGCTGCCAATGGCCGTGCTCCACGGCTTCCCTGGCGAGGAGCGCGAAGCGGGCCTCGTCCTGGTTGAAGAGCGGCCGCCGGCCGACCGGCAGCGCGAACAAGACGAGCGCCGCCAGCACAACCGCCAGGAGCGCGGCCGCGGGCCGGCGGCTCAGATCACCCCCGCGTGACGGGCGCGCGCGGCGATCTTGCGGGCGCGCGTGAGGTGCGGCATGTCCATCATCTGGCCCTTCCACGCGAAGGCGCCGGCCCCTCGCTTGGCGTGCTCTTCGAAGGCTGCGATGAGCGCCACCGCCTCCTCGGCCTCGGCGCGCGACGGGGTGAACACCTCGTTGATCACCGGGATCTGATTGGGATGGATGGAGATTTTCCCGGTAAAGCCCATCGCCACCCCATCCCGGCATTCCCGCCGCAGGCCCTCCAGATCGGCGATGTTGGTATAGACGGTGTCGAGGGCCTCCACCGAGGCCGTGGACGCCGCAACGGCGCACATCACGCGAGCATAGCGCGGGATGTCGAGGTACCGTCCCTCGGCATCACGCGTTTTCGGCAACCCCATGGCCGCGGACAGGTCTTCGATTCCCCAGGAGATGGCGGCAATGCGAGGGCTCGCGGCCGCCACCTCGCCGATGTGCAGGAGACCCTCCGGCGTTTCGGTGGCGATGAGCACGAGCTGGGTCGAGCCGAAGCGCAGCCCGTGCCGCTGCTCGAGCCGGTCCAGGATGGCCGCGATTCGCTGGACGTCCTCGGCGCGCCGCGGCTTGGGCACGACATAGCCGTCCGGGCGCCCAGCGATGGTCTCCTCGAGATCCGCTTCGGCGTACATCGTGAAGATCGGATTCATGCGCACCCACCGCTCGCGCGGGCCGAAGTCGAGCGTTTCGAGCCATCGCCGCACGATGGGCCGCGTGGCTGCTTTCTTGTCCGGCGTCACGGCATCCTCGAGGTCGAGGATGAGTCCGTCGGCGGGCAGGGTGAGGGCCTTCTGGATCATCTTCTCATTGCCGCCCGGCACGAAATGCAGGGACCGGCGCATCAGGCATTCCGCCGGCGCATCATCGCGGCGCGCCGGCACGTCATGACGATTTCGCCGTGCTGATTGCGGGCGCGGTGCTCGAAGATCACGACGCCCCACTGAGGGCGCGATTTCGACTCGCGCTTGTCGACCACCTCGGTCTCGGCGTAGATGGTATCGCCATGGAAGACCGGCTTGGGAAACTCCGTCTTTTCGAATCCCAGATTCCCCACGGTCGTTCCGAGCGTCGTCTCGCTCACCGAGAGGCCGATGGCGACGCCCAGCGTGAGCAAGCTGTTCACCAGCGGCTTGCCGAACTCGGCCTTCGCCGCCGCGTGGAAGTCCACGTGCAGCGGCTGCGGATTCATCGTCAGGCAGGAGAAGAAGACATTGTCCGCTTCGGTGATCGTGCGGCCGGGCTGGTGCTGAAAGACCTGCCCGACCATCAGCTCCTCGAACAGCTTGCCAGCCATTCGTCCCTCCTTGGCCGCTCGGGTGCCCTTCATGGCGACGCGGCGCGACGATGATATCCCTCGGGCTCCACGCGTCAAGGGGCAGCGGGCCGCCGCTTGACACCGGGCCGGCTCCGGGCCTTAGTAGAAATACCCGGCGATGTCCCCCTCGGCTCCTCCCACTCTCCGTCGCGGCGCAACCGCGCTGCTGCTGCTGGACCTGCAGCGCGACTTCATGGATCCGGAGGGCATCTACGCGCGGCACGGGCTGCCCATCGAGCGGCTGCGGGCCATCATCCCAGCCGTCGCAGAGGTGGCGCGCGCGAGCCGCGCGGCCCACGTCCCCATCTTCGCGTCGAAGTTCACGGTGTACACGGCCCCGGGCGGCGCGCCGCTCGGTCTCGACCACATCATCAAAGCGCGGCCATTCCTGCTCCAGGAGGGCTTCCGCCTCCAGGACCCGGGGCGGGAGCTCATCCCCGAGCTCCCGCGGCCGGACTACGAGCTCGACAAGCCGCGCTTCTCCGCCTTCCACGGCACGCCGCTGGAAGTGCTGCTCCGCTCGCTGGACATCGACACGCTGGTGCTGAGTGGCATCGTCACCCATGGGGGCGTGGAGGCCACGGCGCGTGACGCGATGATCCGCGACTTCTCCGTGGTGATCCTCGAGGACTGCGTGGCGGCGTTCGACGAGGATCTCCACCTGGCCTCATTGCGCGGCCTGGGCCTCTACCTCACGGTCATGGATTCGACGGCCTACCTCCGCGCGCTGAGAAGCTAGCCCAGCCCGTCTGTCCCGGTTTCCTCCAACCCGACCGCAGCCTCGCGATTCCTCACTCCATGGGGGGGATTTGGCCGTCCACAGGTTACCCACATATTGTGGATAGGGCTGTCTCCGAGCCCAGGATATAGGGTTCAAGAGAGCCAGGTCATCGGCGAAAAGGCAAATGTTGACGTGCGTTTAGGCTTCGACTAGAGTATCCGCGCTTAGAATCCGCCTCATACCAGCGCCCCCAGGAGTGGGAGGCATTCATGATCACGGTTCCCGCGCATCGGGTGAAGCAATTCGGGGTTGAGTTCTTCCAGGCCTCCTTCTCAGCGAAGGACATCGATCGCCTGGTAAAGTTCGAGGTCCTGGGCTATGGGGGCGACAGCGCGGCGCCCGCGAAGGCGCGGCGCGCGAATCGCGCCCGCGTGAACTGGGAAGCGCTGGAAAAGCGGATCGGCGAGAGCGAGACCGCGTATCAGCGCCCCGTGATTCGCCGCAAGATCGACGAGCTGGTCAATTACTACCGGGACTGCAAGGACGCGGGAACCCTGCCGGCCATTCCGGGGGCCGTGATCATCACCTCCGAGAAGCGGTTCACGTTCACGCCGATGGCGAGCCAGCACGATCTCGGGTTGCTACAGATCCCGGAGGAACACGGCGTGCTGCGCGTGCTGGACGGCCAGCACCGGCTGCTGGCGCTCCACGCGCTGACCCAGGCGGGCGAGAACCTGGGTATCGAGGTGCCCGCGGTGCTCTTCGATCGGCTCGACGCCCGCCAGATCGTCGAGCTATTCGTCACCATCAACGCCAAGCATACCCGCCTCAACCCCTCACACATCGTGAGCCTGGCGGGCCGCAAGCTCTACCCGGATCCCAATCAGGCCCTGGCACACGACGTCATCCGCTCGCTCAACGAGGATGAGACCTCTCCGCTGCACGGGGACATCAAGATGCTCGGCACCGGGCGCGGCCGCGTCTCGCAGGCGCCGCTGGCCGAGGAGATCGTGGATTTCCTCGAGGCGGTGGAGAAGATCGGCGGCGGCGCGCGCATGAATGAGCTGCGCCAGAACGCCAAGCGGTTTTTCCTGAACTACATGAAGGCCGTCGCGGCCGCTTTCCCGATGGCGTGGGCGGGACGCAAGTACTCGATCAAGACCGGCGCCGCGCTGCGCGCCTTCATTCGCGTGGCGCCAGACGTGATGGCGCGCGCGCGCGAGCTCAAACGCGACGCGTTCGACTTCCACGCGATCCGCGACGCGGTCAAACCGTGGGGCGACCGCCTCAAGGACCGTCGCTTCGAGACCGAACGGGAATGGAAGGCGAAGCTGGCGGGCGGCACGCGCGGCACGGTCGAGGCGCTCACGCGCGAGCTTCGCGAGTCGCTGAGAGCCTGATCAGCCCGCTTCCGGCCAGGGGAAGTTCGCGTCGAGGATTTCGAAGCTCTTCTTGCCGCCCGGCAGCTGCGCCACGACCGTGTCGCCGACCGTCTTGCCGATCAGCGTGCGTGCGAGCGGCGCCATGATCGAGATCCGGCCGCGCGGCGGATCGGCTTCGTCCGATCCCACGATCTGGTAAGCGGTCTCCTTCCCCTCTTCGTCCTCGAGCCGGACCGTGGAGCCGAACGTCACGCGGTCGCCGGACGTGGGCGGCTCGATCACCTCGGCCGTGCTGACCTTGTTCTCGAGCTCCTTGATTCGCGCCTCGACGAAGCTCTGTTTCTCCCGCGCGGCATGGTACTCGGCGTTCTCGGACAGATCCCCGTGGGCGCGCGCCTCGGCGATTGCGCGCGTGATCGCGGGACGCTCTTCCTTCTTCAGTCGCTCGAGCTCGGATTTGAGCCGGTCGTATCCCGGCCGCGTCATCGGAGTGCGCTGGATGGCCATGCGTTCTACGCGGTCGCTTCCTTCCGGGCGCGGATCGCTCGCTACCGCGGCGGCAGCTTCTCGCCGCCCACTTCGATCTTGGCGGATGCCAGCCGGGTGCGGATCCAGCTCTCCCACGCCAGGTTGCGCTTCTGATCGAGCACCTGCTTTTCGATGTCCGCGCGCTCCTTCTCGAACTGTCCGGCATCGGGGGGCTGACGATCCAGCGTTTTGACCAGGTAGACGCCGGCCTCGGTCCGGATCGGCTCCGACACTCCGCCCACGGCGGTCTGCGCCGCCGCCAGGAATACGGCATTGGGCACCGCGCCCCGTTCCTTGGGCGGGTCGGCCCGCGAGAAGAGCGGCAGCTCGCCGGTCGCGAATCCTTCGTGCTGCGCCGCCGCGCGGAAGTCCCCCCCTTTGCCGAGCGTCCCCGTCAGCGCCTTCGCCTTGTCGGTCGCGCGGGCCTCGGCTCCGTCGCGTTTGAAGGCGTCGGCGACGCGGTCCTTGATTTCCGCTAAGGGCGGCACGCCCGCCGGGACCTGCCCCACAACCTTGACGATGACATAGCCGCCCGCCGTGCGGTTGACCGGCGACACGCCACCCATCGCGAGCGAGAACACCGCCTCCTCGAGCTGGGCGTCGCGCCCCAGGCCCTCGAGCGCGTCGCCCCGAGCAATGGTCGCCTCCCGCACGTCGAGACCCAGCCCGCGCGCCTCGACGCCGAAGTCAGACGCCGCCTGGAGCTTGGCCTTGACGTCATCGGCCCGCGTGCGCGCCCCGCGGTCACTGCGCTCGCTGAGCATCGCCTCCTTGATCTTGCCCGCTACATCCTTGAAGGGCGTGCGGCCGCCTTCCTTCACATCGAGAATCTTGATCGCGTGGTAGCCGAACTGCGTGCGCACGGGGCTCGCGGACACCTCGCCCTTCTTCATCGCGAACGCCGCCTGCTCGAACTGCGGCACCAGCTCGCCGGGTCCGACGAAGCCCAGATCGCCGCCTTGGCCGGAGTTGGCCTTGTCGTCGGAGACTTCTCTCGCCAGCTTCCCGAAATCTTCGCCCGCCTTTGCCCGCCGGATCACCTCTTCCACCTTTGCCTTGGCCTGGTTCTCCGCCTCGCTGCCGCCGACCGGCGGCACGCGGACGAGGACGTGGGCCACCCGGATCCGCCGCGGCTGCTCGAATTCGGCGCTGTGCTCCTTGTAATACGCCTCGGCGTCGGCGTCCGAGACGGGCTGGGCGAATGCCTTTGGACTCACGACGACGTACTGGAGCCGCCGGCGCTCGGGACGCGTGAACTGCGCCGCATGGCTCTTCATGTAGGCGTCGAGGTCCGCGTCGCTCACGGGAACCTGAGCCATCAGCGGCCGCACATCGAGGTGCGCCCACGCCGCCCGCACTTTTTCATGGCGCAGGTCGTAGGCCTGCCGCAGCTCGGCCTCGGACACCTTGACGCCTTCTTTGATCAGCCTCTCCATCTTCTGACGGGTTAAGCCCCGCTTGATCTCCTCATAGAATTCATTCGGATCGATGCGCTCCCGCTTCAGCACACTGAGATAACGCTCCTGCGAGAATTTCCCATCCTCTTGAAAGACGCGAAACTCTCGGATCACCGCGCTCACGTCTTCATGAGACGCGGCGATTCCCTCTCGATCCGCACCCTGGACGACCACCGCTTCCGTGATCAGCTCGTTCAGCACCTGCTGGCTGAGCCCCATACGCTCGGCCAGCTCTGGAGTCATCCGCTGGCGGCTCAGCCGCTCGTACGCCGCCGCATAGTTCGCCTGCGCGCGGCGAAACCGCTCGATCGGAATCTCCTCACCGTTCACGCTGGCGATGACGTTGGGCTTGCTGCCGCCGGGCAGCGCGCTGGTGCCGAAGTAAAAGAGCACGCCCGAGGTCAGGATGAAGATCGCGATGACGGCCAGCAGCACGATCTTCAGGCTCCTGGCGTATTCCCGCATGATGCTGATCACGGCGACGGCCTCCCGGAGACACGCAAAGTGAACGCCACTCGAAGCCCTAGCCTACCATAGCGGCCACGGGACGGGGGCGAGATCGCGCTAGATGCGGACAGATACGAGCGACGCGGCGAGCCTCTGCAGCGCCGGCAGGGCGAAGTAGACGACGAACGCCGCCGCGGCGGCGTACATCATGGGGCGGACCTGCGCACCCTTGCCCCGCACGACCTTGATGAAGCAGTAGGCGATGAACCCGGCGCCGATCCCGTTCGTGATCGAGTAGGTGAACGGCATCACCGCGAGCGTCAGCAGCGCCGGAAACCCCTCGTCGAGATCGGTGAAGGGAATCTCGCGGACGATCCCCATCATCAGGTAGCCGACCACGATCAGCGCGGGCGCCGTCGCCTGGGCGGGGACGATGCCGGCGACCGGCGCCAGGAAGAGCGCCAGAAGAAAACACGCGCCCGTGACCACCGAGGCCAGCCCCGTCCTGGCGCCCGCGGAGACGCCCGCCGCCGATTCGATGTAAGTCGTCGCCGACGACGCCCCCGCCGCGCCTCCCGCCACCGCGGCCAGGGAGTCCACGAGCAGCACGCGGTTGAGCCGCGGCAGCTTGCCGTCCCGGGTGAGCCAGCCGGCCTCGCCGCCGATCCCGATCACCGTCCCCATGGTGTCGAAGAAATCGGAGAGCATGACCGAGAAGATGATCACGCAGGCAGCGAGGATCCCGGCGCGGGCGAACACTGAGAGATCGACGCCCGCGCCGAGGGTGGCGAAGTCCGGCAGCGCGAGCCACGAGGTCGGGATCACGGCCTGACCCGGCGTGGGAAAAGCGCGGCCGGCGGTGGCCGAATTGACGAGAACGGCGAGCGCCGTCGTCAGCGCAATGCCGATCAGCAGGCTGCCGCTCGCCCCGCGCGCCTGAAGCCAGAGCGTCACCAGGAGGCCGAACAGCGCGACGCCGACGGACGCCGAGGTCAGCTCGCCCAGGGTCAACGGCACGCCGGGCGGGCCGGGCGTGACCACGCCGGCCGAGACCAAGCCGATGAACAGGATGAACAGGCCGATGCCGACGCTGATGGCCCGTTTGAGCGCCACGGGGATGGCGTCCATGATCGCCTCGCGGAACCCGGTGAGCACGAGGATCGTGATCGCGATGCCCTCGAGGAAGACGACGCCCATCGCGGCCTGCCACGGCAGCTTCATGCCCCCGATGAGCTGGAATGCCACGACGGCGTTCAGGCCCATTCCCGAGGCCAGCGCCAGCGGGTAGTTCGTGGCGAGCCCCATCGCGATCGTGAGCGCGCCCGCCACGAGACATGTCGCGGCCTGGGTGGCCGCGAATGGCGGGCCCTGGCCCTGCAGGGCGGGGACGCCGGAAAAGGAGAGGATGGCCGGGTTCACGAAGATGATATACGCCATCACCATGAAGGTGGTCAGGCCACCGCGGACCTCGCCGCCCACGGTCGCTCCGTGTTGCGCGAGGCCGAAGTAGCGCTCGAGCACCGCTCAGTCGGCCTCGGGCTCTCCGACCTGGGGTGGCGCCGCCCCTTCTTCCGGCACGACGCGGCGGGCGACGGTGAGGAACCCGGTATGCGCGACCATGCGGTGGAACGGACGGACCGAGGTGCCGTCGATGTTCCAGGGGCGGAACAGCGTCTCGAAGGTTTCCAGCAGCGCATAGCCCGGGTGGCGGCGCAGTGCCTCGCTGAGATGATGGGACTGGATGATGGTGGGCACGTAGGAGAGGAAGATGCCGCCGGACCGCAGCACTCGCGCCACCGGCTCGACCAGGAGCCACGGCTCCGGCAGATCGAAGACCGCCCGATCAACCGGCTCCTCTTCGGCCAGCCCTTCCTCGACAGGTCTCAGCCTCACGGCCAGATTGGTGACTTCGCCCATCCGCAGATGGATATTGGCCAGCGCCCGGCGCGCGAAGTCCTCGCGCTGCTCGTAGCTGATCACCTTGCCCTCGGGCCCGACGGCTCGGAGCAGCGCGAGCGTGAGCGCTCCTGAGCCCATGCCGGCCTCGAGCACGCGCGCGCCGGGGAAGATGTCGGCCCAGAACATGACCATGGCCAGGTCTTTCGGATAGATCACCTGGGCGCCGCGCGGCATGTCGAGCACGTATTCGGCCAGTGTCGGCCGGAGCGCCAGATAACGCATCCCCTTCGAGCTGCGCACCCACGAGCCGTCCGGCTCGCCGATGATGGTGTCGTGCGGGATCCAGCCGCGGTCCGAATGGAACGTGTCGCCCTTGCGCAGCAGGAGCAGATGGCGCTTACCGCGCTGATCGATGAGCAGCGCCTGCTCGCCATCCTGGAACCGATCGGCGATGCTCATGGCATGCGCCCTAGCGTGAGCGCGGCGGCTCGGGCAGGAACATCGCCAACGCGAATCCAAGCAGCGGCATCAGCGCCGAGACCCAGAGCGCGCGCGTCAGACCGAAGTGGTCGGCGACCCAGCCCAGCATTGTCACGCCCAGGCCGCCCGCGCCGATGGCGAAGCCGACGATGAGGCCGGACGCCATCCCCGGATTGCGCGGCATATAGGCTTGGCCCAGGACGACGGACACGGTGAAGGTCGAGACCAGGACGAAGCCCAGCCCTCCCAGGACGACGAAGGCGAGCGGACCGGACACGAAGAAGAAAGAGATCGCGATGGGCGTGGCGAGCAGGAAGACGCTCACCACGTAGCGGCGCACTCCGACGCGATCGGCGACGGGTCCCGCCACGAGCGTGCCGACGACCCCCGCGCCCAGGAAGATGGCCAGCAACGTGCCCACCAGACGCGGATCGCCATGCAGCACCTCGAGGTAGTAAAACGGCACGTAGGTGGTGAATCCCAACTGGGTCCACGAGCGCACCGCGATCACCATGATCAACAGGCTCATCGCCCCGACCATGGTCCTGGGCCCACCGGCCGCCGCTGTTTTCGCCTGCGCCGGGAGCGGCACCGAGAGCATCGGCAGCGCCCCGGTGAGGAGCGCGGCCGCGAGGACGCCCGGAATCAGCATCCCGAGGCTTCCCGCCATCCCGAACGGACCGGTGAGCAGCGCCGTGATCAGCGGCGGCCCGAGGGCGATTCCGATATTCCCACCGGTAGAGAACACGCTCACGCCGGTGGCCTTACGATCGCCGGCCACGGCCGTGGCGGTGCGATAGCCTTCGGGATGATAGGCGGCGACTCCGAAGCCGGTGATCACGACGAGCGCGAGCACGACGGCATAGGAAGGCGCCAGTCCCGTGAAGGCGAGCCCGAGCGAGGAGAGAAACACGGACAGCGGCAGCAGCCAGCGGCGCGCGGTCCGGTCGGCAAAGTAACCGAAGAGCGGCTGAATCAGCGACGACGTCACATTAGCCACGAGCACGATGACGCCCGTGGCCGTATAGGACAGCGCGAGCGACGCCTTGAGGAATGGCAGAATCGCCGGCAGCGCGCCTTGATTCGTGTCGATCACGAGGTGCCCGAGCGCCAGCAGGCTCAGCAGACGCATATTGGGCCGCACTCGCTCGGCGGAAGCGACGGGAACGGATGCCTGAAGCGTGACGGCGGGGGCGGTCGGGTCCGGGGTCATATGCGCCTATGCTACACTAACTTCGCCGTGAAGGTCATCGAGCTCGGCCATGTCTCCCTCTTCGTGCGGGACCTCGAGGCCTCGCTGCGCTTTTACCGTGACCTCCTCGGCCTCAAGGAGACGGGGCGCGCCAAGGGCGGCCGAATCGCCTTCCTCTCGACCGGCGTCCACCATCACGATGTCTCGCTCGAAATTGCCCGGACCGAAGGCCCGGCGGCCGTCAAGGGCGCGCCGGGGCTCTACCACATCGCCTTTTGCGTCGGCGCGAGCCGTGACGACCTCGACAGCGCGCGCCGCGAAGTCGAGCGGTACGGCCTCGCTCCCTTCGGCGAAGTCACGGGCGCCAATCCGTCCTTCTGCGTGAAGGATCCCGACGGCCACGAGATCGAGCTCTACGTCGAAGCCTCAGCGTAAGCCGGCCGGCGGGCGGGCGCGCCACATCAGCAGCAGCGCCGCGGCCAGCACGGCCGCCACGAAGCCGGCCAGGTAGATTCCCGTCCGATCGAAGACGGCGCCCCCCACCCAGGCGGGCATCGCCGGGCCACCTCCCCCCGCGGCGCGCCGAACTCCTCACCAGCGGGAGATAGAGAACGGCGAAGGCCATGACGATGCCGTTGACGAGCGAGCGGCGGGCCTGAGCGGACGGGCCCAGTACGCGCTAGGCCCCGAAGGCGTCGAGACCGGTGATATCGCGGCCGATGATCAGGGTGTGAATGTCGTGCGTGCCCTCGTAGGTATTGACCGTCTCGAGATTCATCATGTGACGGATAATCGGATGCTCGTCCACAATTCCGGCGGCGCCGAGAATGTCGCGGCCCATGCGGGCCGCCTCGAGCGCCATCTGGACATTGTTCATCTTGGCCATGGAGATCTGCTGCGGCCGCACCTTGCCCGCGTCCTTGAGCTGGCCGAGACGCAGGCAGAGCAGCTGCGCCTTGGTGATCTCCGTCACCATCCAGACCAGCTTCTGCTGGACGAGCTGGAAGGAGCCGATGGGCTTGCCGAACTGGATGCGCTGCTGCGCGTACTGCAGCGCCCAATCGTAGCAGGCCATGGCGGCGCCGATGGCGCCCCAGGCGATCCCGTACCGCGCCTGGCTGAGACAGCCGAGCGGCCCTTTAAGCCCTTTGACGCCGGGCAGCTTGTTGTCCACCGGAATCCGACAGTCCTGGAAGGACAGCTCCGAGGTGATCGACGCGCGCATGGAGAACTTGCCATGGATGTCGAGCGTGCCGAACCCGGGTGTCCCCTTCTCCACCAGGTAGCCGCCGATCTCGCCGTCGTCGTCCTTGGCCCACACCACGGCCACGTCGGCCACCGAGCCGTTGGTGATCCACAGCTTGGTGCCGTTGAGGACGTACTCCGTGCCCTTCTTCAGCGCGCGCGTCTTCATCCCGCCGGGATCGGAGCCGTAATCCGGCTCGGTGAGCCCGAAGCAGCCCAGCACCTCTCCGGCCTGAAGCCGCGGCAGCCACCGGTCCTTCTGCGTCTCGGAGCCATACGCGGAGATCGGATACATCACGAGGCCGCTCTGCACCGATGCGAAGGAGCGCAGGCCCGAGTCTCCCCGCTCGAGCTCCTGCATGATGAGCCCGTAGGCGATATTGTCCAGCCCCGCGCAGCCGTAGCCCTTGAGCGTGGCGCCCAAGACGCCCATCTCGCCCAGATCCTTTGCCAGCTCCATCGGAAAGGTTCCGGCGCGGTGGTGCGGTCCCACGATGGGCAGGAACTTCGCCTCGACCCAGTCGCGCACGGCGTCCCGCATCATCCGCTGCTCTTCCGTCAACAGCTCGTCGATGCCGTAGTAGTCAACGCCCCGAAATTTTTCCATGGCTACGATCCTTCCCGGAGAATGTCCGCGCCCTCAGAGGTTGGTGGGATGAGCGGGACGGTCCTCGCCGAGCGCCTCCTCGAGCGCGGCCGCCAGCCGCTGATCGTGCTCGTGGCTCATCGCGAAGATCCGGCACTGGGCGACCTTGCCCGGCAGGTACTTCAGCAGCTCCTTGAGCGGCTCGGCGGAGACCGTGCGCGTGGCCGCATCGTAGACGTAAATCTGCCGGTCCTTCATCCCGATCGGATTCAGCGGCCGCGGATCCTGCTGGGCCATGTCGATCTTGAACGGAAAGCGCTTGAGCGAAGCGGGGAGCAGATCCCGCACGCGCTGCTCCACGTCTTCGGCTTTCATGAAGCTGTGGCCCCGCCGCGGCTCGAACAGATCGAGGACGACTTCGTGGGACATGCGCCACTTGAGCCGGCGGTCGAGGACCTGCCGCCATTCCTGGGCCAGCGCCTTGCGCTCAGGGTCCTCGGCGTGCTCCCAGCGCCCGACTTCCTCCAGCAGCGTCCACTCGGTCATGTGCAAGTACGGGTGGAGCTCCTTGTTCAGGTCGAAGGGGAAGATCAGCCGCATCGTGTCGCGGAAGATCTCCTTCAGATGCAGGTCGATCCCCCGAGTCGTCCGATGATAGTACACGTTCGTGTAGAGATAGAAGCGGGCATTCAGGAACATGATGAAGGCCTGGATCCCGCCGCGATCGAGCGTCAGCCCTTTGTCGCTGAAGAACGAATAGTACATGATCCGCTCGATGTCGATGGGACCCACGGCCACGCCGCACATGTAGGAGTCCCGCAGCACGTAGTCCATGTTGTCGGCGGTGTAGATCCCCGAGAGCAGCGGTTTGAGATGGGCGAGCCAGCGCGGATGCTCGGCCTCGGGCCGCGTGTAGCTCTTGCCCATCAGGTAACAGATCCAGTCGGGATCGATGGACTCGCCGGATTCGAATGATCCCGACGGGCTGCGCCGCAATCCCCGGATCAGCTCCCCCAGCTCCTCGCGGATGATCCGCTGCCCAACCTTTTCGTGCGTCAGGTCGAAGTCCGCGAGGAAGTTGTCGTCGAAGAAGTGCCCGAAGGGGCCGTGGCCCACGTCGTGGAGGAGGCCCGCCACGCGCAGCAGCTCCTCGAGCAGAGCCGCCGACGGGGCGTCGGGGAACTCCGCTTTCAGCGAGGGGTGGAGCTGGCAGGCGAAGCGCCCGGCCAGGTGCATGGCGCCCAAGGAATGCTGGAACCGGCTGTGCTCGGCGGCCGGAAACACCCAGCGCGCCGACTGCAGCTGCGGCACCCGGCGCAGACGCTGCATCCACGGCGAGTCGATCAGCTCTTGCTCGGTCGCTTCCCCCGGAATGCCGTCAGGCCGCGTATAGAGGATGTACTGGTGGATGGGATCGGCGATGAGACCGCGTCCCTGGTAGGTGTCCAGGCCCTTCATGGCTCAAGCCTACCCCAGTTGCCCGTGGTCCGATAGAACCGCCGCTCACCTCGCGGCGTACTGCTTTTCGTAGTAGGTCCTGAAGGCCCCCGACTTGATCGGCTTCCACCAGGATTCGTGAGCCCGGTACCACTCGACGGTCGCCTCGAGCGCGGCCGCGAACGAATGGGCGGGCTTCCAGCCGAGTCCGTGCACCTTGCTGCTATCGAGGGCATAGCGCCGATCGTGCCCCGGCCGGTCGGTCACCGGCGTGATCAAGCTCTCGGGCTTGCTCAGGAGCCGGAGGATCTGCCGCGTCAGCACAAGGTTCTCGATCTCCGCGCCGCCGCCGATATTGTAGATCTCCCCGTCCTTGCCCTTCCGCAGCACCAGGTCGATCGCGGCGCAGTTGTCGAGCACGTACAGCCAGTCGCGCACGTTCTTGCCGTCGCCGTAGAGTGGCACAGGCTTGTCCTCGAGCGCGTTGGTCACGAACAGCGGGATCACCTTCTCCGGGTACTGGTAGGGCCCGAAGTTGTTGCTGCTGCGCGTGATCACCACCGGCAAGCGATGTGTGGTCCAGTAGGCGCGGGCCAGCAGGTCGGCGGCGGCCTTCGACGCGGAATAGGGATTGGAGGGATTCAGCGCGTCGCGCTCGCGCGCCCGGCCCTGCGGGATGCTGCCGTAGACCTCGTCCGTGCCCACGGCCAGGAAGCGGCCCACGTTGAGCTCCCGCGCCGCCTCGAGAAGCATGTAGGTGCCCGTGACATTGGTCCTGAGGAACTCGTCGGCGCCGGCGTTCGACCGATCCACGTGCGTCTCGGCGGCAAAGTGGGCCACGGCGTCCATCCCGCGCATCGCCTCGCGCACCGTGGCCGCATCGCAGATGTCGCCTTTGACGAAGCGGTAGCGGCGATCGCCTTCGACGTCTCGGAGATTTTCCAGATTACCCGCGTAGGTGAGCTTGTCGAGGTTCACCACCGCGTCATCGGGATGCGCGGCGAGGACGTGGCGGACGAAGTTGGAGCCGATGAATCCCGCGCCGCCCGTGACCAGGATCTTCATGACGCTGCGCTAGCTGCGGACCACGTCCCAGATCCCCGCGCCGGCGAAGTCCCAGGGCAGCCGTCCCTCGTCGCCCTGGTTCGGATCGGGCGAGAACTGCCGGTCCACGAAATAGATGAGGCGGCCGCGCGCGGGCCCCAGATTCTTGACCCCATGGGCGACGCCGGGCGGGATTCTAACGAGCCGGCAGCCGCCGTCGCCCAGCACCAGGCGCCGCGACACGTTGCGCGTTTTCGAGCCGTCGCGCACGTCCAGCAGCACCAGCAGCATCTTGTCCCCGGGCGGCACGAACCAGACATCGGTCTGCTGCCGGTGGACGTGGAACGCCTTGATCACCCCCGGATCCATCTCGCTGTAGTTGATCTGCTTGATCTCGAAGCCCGGGAAGGCGGCCGCGATGCCGCCGCTCAGCCGGGCGAGCTCGGTAAAGGAGCCCCCGTCGTCCACGAAGCGCTTGAGCTCCACCAGCTGCACGCCGTCGATCTCGGGCGCGGGCGCGTAGTCCTGAAGCGAGAAGGCCCGCTTGGCGTCGTCGGAGAGATTCATCAGATCAGGCCCACCTCGCTGCGGTCGCCCAGCATGAAGTTGAAGGAGCGCGGCTTGGACTGCGTCCGGTAGATGGAGACGTTGCGCCCGATCAGGCTGGACTCGATCCGGCCGCCGACATCCGAGACGCTGGCGCCCTCGAGCAGGATGGAATGCTCGACCTCGCTGCTCCGCACGATCACGCCATCGCCGATGGAGGTGAACGGCCCGATATACGAATTCTCGATCACCGCCCCTTTGCCGATGATCGCGGGCCCTCGCACCGTGCTCTTGCTGATGCGCGCGCCGGCCTCCACGATGACCTTGCCCAGGATCTCGCTCGCCTCGACGTGGCCGTCGCTGCGCGGCAGGAGCGTGTCGAGGATGATCCGGTTGGCCTCGAGGATATCCTCGAGGCGTCCCGTGTCTTTCCACCAGCCCTCGATGACGTGCGGCCGCACCAAGTGGCCCTGATCGATCAGCCATTGGATCGCGTCGGTGATCTCCAGCTCGCCACGCGCCGAGGGCTTGATGGCCTTGACGGCCTTGAACACGGTGGCGTCGAACATGTAGACGCCGACGAGGGCCAGGTTCGACGGGGGCTGCTTCGGCTTCTCGATCAACCGGACGACCTGGCCATTGCGCAGCTCCGCGACGCCGAACTGGCTCGGATTCGGCACCGACGCGAGCAGGATCTGGCTATTCGGCTTCTCCTCGCGGAAGCGGGTGACGAGCGGCTCGAGCCGCTCCCGGATGAGATTGTCGCCGAGGTACATGCAGAAGGGATCCGTGCCCAGGAAGGGCTCGGACACCAGTACCGCGTGGGCCAGGCCGAGCGGCGCTTCCTGCTCGATATAGGTGACCTGCACGCCGAAGCGGCTGCCGTCGCCGACCGCGTCCCTGATTTCCTGCTTGGTATCCCCGACCACGATGCCAATCTCGCGGATACCGGAGGCGGCCAGGGCCTCGATGCCATAAAAAAGGATGGGTTTATTGGCGATGGGCACCAGCTGTTTGGCCGACGTGAAGGTGATGGGTCGGAGGCGGGTCCCCCGCCCTCCAGAGAGGATTAGGCCTTTCATTTCGCGGCCAATTATAGCAGTCTTAGGCCGATACCAGTAGAGCGGGAACGAATCACACATGATCCGACCGGAATTAGTGCTATTATCAAGCTGCTGAACTGGAAGGCTAATCGCAAGCAAGGAGCCCAGGGATGAAAACGCTGAAAGAGATGCTCGCCGAAGCCCGGCAGGTGGTGCCCGAACAGGGCCCTGCGGAGCTCAAGCAGCGCCTCGACGCCGGAGAGCCCGTCACGCTCATCGACGTGCGTGATCCGGACGAGTACCGCGACGGCTTCATCGAGCCGGCCACCAATATCAGCCGCGGCTTCCTCGAATTCCGCATCGGCGGCGCGGTCACCGATCACTCGGCGCCCATCGTCCTCTACTGCCAGACCGGGCTGCGCTCGATGCTGGCGGCGAGAGCGCTGAGAGATCTCGGCTACGCCAACGTCGTCAACCTCCAGGGCGGATTCCAGAAGTGGGCGCAGTCCGGACTGCCCGTCGTCAAGGATCGGCCGCTGACCACGGAGCAGATCCAGCGCTACAGCCGCCATTTCCTCCTGAATCAGGTGGGCGAGAAGGGGCAGCGCAAGCTGCTGCGCTCCAAAGTGCTGCTCATCGGGGCGGGAGGCCTGGGCTCCCCGACGGCCGTGTACCTCGCCGCGGCCGGGGTCGGCACGCTCGGGCTCATGGACGGCGATATCGTGGACGTGTCGAACCTGCAGCGCCAGATCCTGCACACCACGGCCAATGTCGGCCGGCCCAAGGTCGAGTCGGGCACCGAGATGCTCCGGGCGCTGAATCCCGACACGAACGTCATCCCGCTGCCCATGCGCATCGACGTCGACAATGTGATGGACACCATCAAGGACTACGACCTGGTGGTGGACGGCTCCGACAATTTCGACACTCGCTATCTCGTCAACGACGCCTGTTATCTGGCCGGCAAGACCAATGTCCACGGCTCCATCTTCCAGTTCGAAGGCATGGCGACGGTCTTCGCGCCGGATCAGGGACCGTGCTACCGCTGTCTCTACCCCACCCCGCCGCCGCCAGGCCTTGTCCCCAGCTGAAGCGAGGCCGGCGTCCTGGGCGTGCTCCCAGGCATGATCGGGCTGGTGCAGGCGACCGAGACGGTCAAGCTGCTGCTCGGCATCGGCGAGCCGCTGATTGGGCGGCTCTTGACGTATGACGCCCTCGGCATGCGCTTCCGCGAGGTCAAGCTCCGGCGCGATCCCAAGTGTCCGCTCTGCGGCGAGGATCGCAGCATCACCGACCTCTCCATCCACAAAGAGGGCAGCGCGGCCGCCTGCGCCATCGACGGTCACGGCGGCGCGGCCGCGGCGAAGACCGGAGGCTAGCGCGAACGCCATCGCCTTCGCCCCGATCGCGGGGCGGGCGCTGGGACTGCTCGTCCTGGCGGCGCTGGGCTGGCAGGTCTTCGCCCAAGGCCTCGACTTCTTCCGCGCTTCGGCCGCTCTGCGGTTCCTGCACGGCGTCAACCTGATCTTCCACGAAGCGGGGCATACGATCTTTCTCCTGTTCGGCCAATACGTGCAGGTGCTCGGCGGCTCGGCGCTGCAGGTGATCGTGCCGGCCGCCTGCGCGGGCTCCTTCCTGATCCACCGGCAGCTGGCCTCCTTCGCCGTGGCCCTCTTCTGGACCGGCGAGAGCATCACGGACGTGGCCGTGTACATGGCCGACGCGAAGACGCGGACGCTGCCACTGCTGGGCGGCGACGGCGTCATTCACGATTGGAACTACCTCCTGGGCGGGGTGGGCCTGCTCAACTGGGCGGGAGGACTCGCGACCTTGACCTTCGGTGTCGGAATGCTCATCATTCTGGCGGCGCTCGGGATCCTGGTGGTCGACCTGCGGGCCGCCTGGACCCGGGCGAGCGCCGGCGGCCAAGCGGAGACCTGGCGGCAGCCGTGAGGCTCACTGCCGTTCCTGGCAACGATCAGCACACGGTCTGAGAGAGGGAGCCTCTATGAGTCATCCGGCGACGTTCTACGACCGATTCTTCGCGTACGTCAGCGCCGGCCTGCTGGTCACCGCCTTCGGCGCGATCCTGCTCCTCATGGCGGCGGTCTGGTTCTCCCGTCGGCCCGAGCCCTTCATCGGCGATCGCCCGCCGTCAGCCCTGCGCGCGCTCAGCACGATTGGCTTCGTGCTCTTCCTCGTTGGGCTCGCCTGGCAGCTCGTCGGCTACCGATCCTTCATTCGCTGGTAACGCAGTCCTCTTGCGAACGTTGCTGCGAGGCGGAGGGTGCGGCTGGCAGCGACGCTCGCCCATCGGAGGCCAAGCATGAGCATTGCGCTCCGGATCGCCGCGATTCTCCTCTTCTTCCTCGCAACGGCGGGCGTCGCCCCCGTCCCGATGACCCCGCTCGGACTCGCGCTCTGGTGCGCCTCGACGCTGGTGCGCTGAGCCGAGGCCGAGTGCCCTGGGCCATGACCGTGACCGTCCTTGACCCCCTGACGGCACCGGGCTAAGCTCGGCCCAGAGTTCCAACCCACCCGCCCGCTCTCGGGAGATATGCATGCGCAGTCGCGCGCTCGTCCTCGTCATCGCCATCGTTCTCGTCGCCACACCGGCTTGGGCGCAGCTGGACGAGCTCCTCAAAGGCCTGGGCATCGGCCGGCAGGGCAGCCTCTCCGAGGCGAAGGTCGGCGCCGGATTGAAGGAGGCGCTCCACGTCGCTACGGAAAACTCGGTCGATCTCACCGGGCGACTTGACGGCTACTTCGGCAATGAGGCGATCAAGATCCTCATGCCCGAAAAACTCCGGACCGTGGAACAGGGGCTTCGCGTCGTCGGGTACGGCGAAAAAGTTGACGAGTTCGTGCTCAGCATGAATCGTGCGGCAGAACGCGCAGCGCCTGCTGCCAAGCAGATCTTCTGGGACGCGATCGGGGCCATGACCTTTGACGACGCGCAGAAGATTCTGGGAGGCGGAGATACCGCCGCCACCGAGTTCTTCAAGCGGACGACGACGGACAAGCTCACGGCGGCATTCAGGCCGACAGTGGAGCGGACGATGAGCCAGGTCGGCGTGGTCCGGCAGTATCAGGAGCTGGTTGGACGATTCAAGGCGATCCCTTTCGCACAAGCGCAGACGTTTGACATCAACGGGTACGTTGTGACCAAGGCGCTGGACGGCCTCTTCCATGTGATTGGCGAGCAGGAGCGGCAGATCCGGACGAATCCGGCGGCTCGGACCACGGCCCTGCTCAAGGAGGTGTTTGCCAAGCGGTGACTGCTGCGAGCCCTCCATCCAAGCCGCCCGAACAATTTTCGTCAGACGCCAACAACCCTCGTCCAATTGGGAAGACCATCGGGAGCTTAACTACCTGACTTTCCGTTGATCCCGCGGATGGCCCCGGGCTTGCTCAGTTCCGGTGGTATGGCCAGGGAACATCCGTCCAAAGCCAAGGCCCCTCACCGCGAATACCAGTGGGTCATTCTCGTTGCACGCGATCAAACTGATCTATACGCCCACCTGCGCGACGCCCTCCGGGGGGATCCAAAGGTGCGCGTGACCCTGGATCGGCGCGCAAACGACTTGCGGAATCCCAGGTGGGTCAACGAGCGGCTCCGCTCCCACGGAGCCGTGGTCATCCGCATCCCGTGATCGGAAATCTTTCTTAGCTTTACCTCTTGCCAGAGGCTTTCTTCAGGGCCGCCAGATCCAGTTTTTTCATCGACAGCATCGCGTTCATGGTGCTTTCAGCTATGACGGGATCAGGATCGCTTATCAGTTCGCCTAACCCTGTAGGCACTATTTGCCAGGAGACACCGAATCTGTCGGAGTCAATCCAGCCGCATTGTCCGTCTTTGCCGCCTTCACCGAGCTTGGCCCAAAAATAGTCGATGTCTTCCTGCGTCTCGCAGTTCACGATAAACGATGTGGCCGGGCTGAATTTAAAGAGAGGGCCGCCGTTTAAGCCCAGAAACTTATTGCCATCCAGCTCAAACTCCACGGTCATGACCGTACCCTTCCGCTGCCCGGACACTTTCGCTCCCGATTCCCCGTACCGAGCGACCTTGCCGATTTTCGCGCTTCGGCCGCCCTCGGCGAAAACCCGCACGTAAAAATTCGCTGCTTCTTCTGCCTGTTTGTCAAACCATAGGCATGCGGTGATATTAGACATGAGATCATTCTTTCGCCTTGCTCATCCAGCTCTCATCCGGCTGCATCATGCTGACACGATTGCCTTCGGTGTCGAAGAATGAAACATAAAGACCGTAGCCGGGTATCTCCATTGGCTCGCCCAGGACTTCGCCACCGGCATCGGCGACTTTCTCCATCGATGCCTTGATGTCATCCACTGCGATAACGACCGACGGATATTGAGCCGGCCAGTCCTTCTGTTTCGGATAAAAACCGCCATTAATCGCGCCGGGCCTCTTCGGGTGGCCGCTCGTGTCATTCTCTGTCGTCGTAACGAGAACGTACTCGCCCATATCCGGCCCAAGCTGCTCCGTCTTCCAGCCGAACGTGCTCTCATAAAACTGTCTCATCCGGCTTCTGTCTTCGGCCGGCATTTCAAAATGAACAACCGGATTCATTGTCCTTTCTCCTTTCCATTCTCGGCCTCGTATCGAGCGGTCGGTCAGCTTCTGGGGTTGAACTGCAGGAGCTGGACCAGGTTGCCTTCGGGGTCTCTCAACGTCGCGAGCCAGAGATTGCCGTAGTCCTTCGGATCCTCGATGAACTCGACCCCGGCGGCCTTCAATCGCTTCCAGTCCGCGGTGACGTCGTCGGTCACGAGGCCCACCATGTGCCGGGCCGGATCGGCATTGCGGCCGTGCACCTCGCTGTGCGTGCCCAGCGCGAGCGCCGGCGTTCCGGGCTTGGCGAGCACGACGAAGCCCGGTGTCTGAACGCCCACCGGGAGGCCCAGCACGTCGCGATAGAACGGCAGCAGCTTGTTCAGGTCTTCGCTCCAGATCGTTGCCCCAGCCAGTCCCTTGATCATTGCTGCGACTCCTTTCGCCCACCTCAGTGCCTAGGCTACTCCACCGGTCAAGGCGCATACGCGATCGGCTCCTGCGGGGAGGACGCGGAAAGTAATTGAAGGGTTTGGTGCGCCTGGCAGGAGTCGAACCTGCGACCCTCGGCTTAGAAG
>WNGF01000964.1_pt1 | contig 70871 bp, 70 predicted proteins | sample 5400641 | NCBI WGS metagenome assembly WNGF01 (sample SAMN13153371, study PRJNA577476) | soil metagenome | isolation source: 80 cm soil or saprolite under grassland replicate 2 | place: USA:California | collected 2016-06-15
ACTTTGGCCTCGAGAGCGAGGTGACTCAGCTTCATTCACTCGCAGAGGCCGAGCAGTTCATCAAGGCCGGGATCCCACTCGTCGCGTCGATTGCATTCAACCCCGGCAAGCTCGACGGCTTTTTCTTCAAGAGCACGAACGGTCACCTGATGGTGATCGTCGGCTTCACGGGCACCGGGGATCCGATCGTCAATGATCCGGCCTCGCCGGACGACGCGACCGTGCGCCACGTGTACGACCGCGCGCAGTTCGAGGACGCGTGGATGACCGCGACCGGTGGGATCGTCTACCTCATCCATCCCTCCTCGGTGCCGCTCCCGCCGTCGCCGGGCGGCAACTGGTAGCCGGCCGGTAAGACGGAGCCCGGCGAGCCGGTCCTTCGAGGCGGCGGTGCGCTACCAGTTCGTCGACTGCGGGTGGGAGCTCGGTGAACCTGGGCGAGGTCGCGAGCTCTACCGGGCGGGACACATCCCGGGTGCGAGCTTCCTCGACGTTGACACCGACCTCTCAGGTGCACCCGGCGCCCGCGGGCGCCACCCCCTGCCGCCTGCCGAGGACTTCGCCGCCGCAGCCGGCCGGGCCGGCGTCTGCCCGGATGTCTTTGCCGTCGCGTACGGCAACATGGGCGGCGCCGAACGGCTCTGGTGGCTCCTTCGACACTTCGGCCACGACGACTGCGCCGTGATCGACTTCGACTCCTGGCGCGGGCCTCTCCTCCGCGGCGACGAGGAGATCGAGCCCGTGGAGTTCACGCCGCACCCGCGTGACGACGACACGCTCGAAGCGAAGGAGCTCGAACGTCGGCGGGACGAGCTCGTGATCGTGGACGCGCGTGTGGCTGCTCGCTGGCGTGGCGAGCCGAATCCGATCGACAGGGTCCCTGGGCGGATCCCCGGCGCGCTCAACGCACCGTGGAACGAACGGCTGCCCTCCCTCCCGGAAGGCGAGCTCGTCGCGTACTGCGGCTCAGGCGTGACGGCGACGGTTGTCCTCCACCGTCTCCATCTTGAGGGTCGCGAGGGGAAGCTCTACCCCGGCTCGTGGAGCGAGTGGGAGCAGCTCAGCCTCCCCGTCGAGCGCGGCTAGCTGCCACGGGCAGTGCGACTTGATGAACTTGTGCTTGGCGCCGAGGTTTGGCGATCACGGCGGCCACGTCGTAGCTGTTGCGGTCGGACCAGTGGTTGCGGGTGGCGACAGCTAGGCGCCGGGGGCGTGAGCCTTCGCAACGTCGCCGATGATCCCGGCGAGCTCCCGGGGGCGCGACCACATCGGCCAGTGGCTCGTCGGCAGGTCGATCCAGGTAACGTCGCGGAGCTCGGCGAAGCCGCCGAGCCAGGCATAGCCCTCCCTGACCGCGGCTTTGTACTGGTCGGAAGTGAACCCCGTGCAGATGGCCGTGCTCGGCACGTCGAGGCGCGCGTCGTTGACCAGCACAGGGGCCTCGCGCAGGGCGCCGCCCGGCTCCGGCACCGCCCGCCGCCGGAAGGTCTCGAGCTGCTCCTCGCTGAGCCCGTCGAGGTTTTCCTCCTGCTCGAGCTCCTCCCGCGAGGGCAACGGCTTCTCGACGCCGTCGAAGTCGGGCTCGAGCGCCCCCGTCGCCGGGCCGGAGTCGACGTACACCATCGCCGCGATCAGCTCGGAGACGCGGTCGCTCGCGGCGTAACCAGAGGCGCCCGCCCCGCTGTGCACGGCGAGCACGACGGGAGTCGCCGCCGCCTTGACCACGTCGCAGATCGCGTCGACATGGTCGGACAAGGTAATCGCGGATCGGTCGGCGTCGGCCGACGCGAGACCGGGCAGCGTCACCGCGGTGACGTCGTGGCCGTCGGCACGCAATGCGGCGGCGACCTCGTCCCACGCCCAGGCGCCGAGCCAGAACCCGGGAACCAGGACAATCGGCACGGTAGTCACCCCTCGACCCTAGCCGCGCTGAGCCCCAGCCGGGCGCACACCCCAGCGCGGAGATCCTCGACGTCACGCCCTGTCACGAACGTCCTGGCCGAGTACAGCTAGGCGGTGCTGGTCGCTGCGGCGTCGTCGAGACCGTGCAGATACGGACGCCAGCCGTGTGGAATTCGCGGCGCGGCCAGGCGGATGAAGAGCACCGGGGCCGGAGCCCTCGGCCTCGTACGCAGGTGGAGCCCGCTCTCCTCTAGTGAGCGGTTGCCCTTGCGGAGGTTGCAGGGCGCGCACGATGTGACCACGTTCTCCCAGACGGAATCGCCGCCGCGTGAGCGCGGCACGACATGGTCGAGCGTGAGCCGGCCGCTTGCCGTCCCGCAGTAGACGCAGCGCCAGCCGTCACGCGCGAAGAGTGCCCGGCGGGAGATCTTTCGCTGGACGGCGCGGGGCACGCGCACGTAGGTGATCAGCCGGATCACGTGTGGCCACGGATACGTGTCCGTGGCCGAATGAAGCGGCTCTTCCAGCTCCTCGACCACTTCGGCCTTCCCCTTGAATACCAGCACGTGGGCACGCCGAACCGATGTGACGTTCAGCGGCTCGTAACTGGCATTCAGGACCAGAACCTGCTGCATCTCGCCCGAAATGTAGCGGAGGGGGCCCCGCGAAACCGACTCAGCTCCCCATCGCCCGCTCGACGGCCTCCTGTTCTTCGGGCGAGAGAGCCACGGAGGGGCGGCCCCGGTCGAGCTCCTTCACGTAGATGCGGGCATAGTCGCGGCCCTGGATCGCGGTGAGGACGACCCCGGTGCGACCCGCATCCAGAAGGGCGATGGAGGCCGACTGGTGCCCTCCGGCACCCTCGTAGGCGTCGTACCGGACGAGCGAGGTCTTCGAGACGGCCGTGTCGACACGCCGATCGACGCGAGACAGGCCGGCCGCAATCTCGTCCACAGCACGGTGCAGGTCGTCTATGCGCCCCTGGAGCGAGACCGCGAAATCGACGAGATCCTGCTTCCCGCCTCCGAGCAGGACGAGCTGGGCGGCCCGGACGGCTTGCAGCTTCCACCAGGCGAGTCCGGCAACGAGCAGGGCGACAACTGCCCCCATGCAGGCTCCGATCGCGATCCACTCCGCGGTCGAGAGGCTCATCAGTGCAGGGGCACTAACTACGCGACCGAGAAGATGACGTTGTACTCGGCCGAATTGTTCCCCGTATTGGTCTCGCCCGTCACCGGCTCGACGTCGACCTTGACCGTCGTGGGCAGGCCGAAGAGGCCGGTCAGATCGATGTTGGTGAACGTCACCGTCTGTGTTTCGCCGGCGTTGATGACGGGGATCTTCTTCTTCTTGACGATCGACCGCGGCGACTTCTGGATTGTCAGCGTCACGGTGACGTTGAACTCCTGAAACTCACCCGAGTCCTCGACGGTGACCCGGAAGGCGAGGTCGGTCGAGGCAGTGATCTCGTTGTCGCTTGCGCTCCCGGAGGGGTCGAGCCTCTTCCCATCCGGCAGCGCCGTGACTGAGCCAAGGGCGTTCCCGTGCTTGCCGCCGGTCGTGCCGCCGGTCGCAGCGCCGTGGACTCGCTGCCAGACAATCATCATTGCCTGGGTGTTGGCGAGATCCGGGTTCGGGAAGATGTTCGAGTCCGGGACGCCGCCGATGTCTCGGATGCCCTGGTTCTCGAGCTCCCGCTGCGTCGGCTCCCTGAAATAGAAGTCCCAGTTGACGTCACTGGCGACGAGGAGGCGGGCCTGGTCGGCGATCAACCGTCCGGACGTCGTGGCGTTGCTCGCCTTGGCCGTGGCGGTGTGCCGGAAGGCGTCCGCGAGGCGGCTCAGTGCGCTCGCGCGCAGCTGGAGCACTTCGATCAGGTGGTCGTGCTCGACGCGCAGTGGTCCCGGCGGATTGAGCTCGCGCGCCTGGGCGACGCTCTGCTGCTCGCGGGCGGCATACCCTCGGATCTTCGACTCGAGCTGGGCCTCCTTGATGCCCGTCGCTGCCAGCGTTGCGTTCAGATCCTTGCCGGTCGCGGACGAGCGGCTGGCGATACCGCGGACGTCCGAGATGTAGCTGTCGTAGCGATCGTGTTTGTTGCTCGAGGCGCAGCCCCGGACGAGCACGACGAGGAGCACGGCGGCGAGGATGAGGAACGCGATCAGCCCTGCCAGTCGGAGCATCGGGATGACACCGGCAGGCGGACGCACCGGCCGCCGAGGGCCGCCGGGCGGAGGGCGCCGCGGTGTGCGGGCGCGCTCGGTCGCCTCCTCGGTCTCGGGCTCGTCGAAGAAGTCGAACTCGATGTCGGTATCGCGCTCGGTCACAGGCGAATCCCAGCCGAAGCCGCAGTCACTCTAACCCGTAGGGATGTCGTCGCCGTGAGCTCAAGCGGTTCGGCCGGTCATTTCAGACGGACGCACGGGCAGGGCCCGCGCGTCCTGATGGCGGCAGCGCAAGCGCCGCCGCGGGATGTCGTCGCCGTGAGCTCAAGCGGTTCGACCGGTCATTTCAGACGGACGCACGGGCAGAGCCTGCGCGTCCTGATGGCGGCAGCGCAAGCGCCGCCTCGGCGGTCGTGAAGGACTTGCCCGTGCCCCCGCCAACCCTGGAGAGCCGATGTCCAATGCAGCGCCAGCCCTGGTCCAGAGCGAGCTCGTGCTGGGCCGCTACCGCCCGCTGCGGCCGCTTGGCAGCGGCGGCTCGGGCTCCGTCTGGCTGGCCCGGGACGAGCGCAACGGCCTCGACGTCGCGCTGAAGATCGTCCCGCGGGAGGGCCAGGCTGCGTCTCGTGCCGAACGCGAGGCGGAGGCCGCTGCCCGGCTGCGCCATCCGGCCTGTCAGCGCGCCTACGGGTTCGGACGGGATTCGCGCCACGTGTACATCGCCTACGAGTACGTGCCTGGACGCACGTTCCGCGAGGCGCTCCGCAGCGGCGAGCTCGACGACGCCGCTGCGATCGAGGCGGCCGCTCAGGTGCTCGAGGCCCTCGCGCACGCGCACGCGCGCGGCATCGTCCACCGAGACGTCAAGCCCTCCAACGTGCTGCTCGCGGAGGGGAAGGCGGTTTCCGTGCGTGTGCTCGACTTCGGCTTGGCGCAGATCCAGGAGGCGGAGACGCTCACCGCGCAGGGAGACGTGCCGGGGACGCTCGCCTACATCGCGCCCGAGCGGCTCGCAGGGAAGGAGACCACCGAGGCCGCCGACGTGTGGGCGGTCGGCGTGATGCTCTGGGAGGCGCTGTGCGGGCGCCATCCGTTCTGGCGGAGCTCGCTGCTCGAGACGGCCCGCGCGATCGAGGAGGGCGCGCCTCGCCTCGAGTCGCTCCGCCCGGACCTGCCGAGATCGCTGCTGAGGGCGGTCGACCGCGCCCTCGACCTCGACCCGAGCCGGCGGCCCGGCGCCGCGGCGCTTGCCGGAACCCTGCGGCCGGCGCGGCGGAAGCGACGGCGCGGAAACGGCCGAGGCCGTGCGATCGCGATTCCCGCCAGGGCGCCGCAATTCGCTCCCGCGCTGCTCGCGGCCGCACTTGTGGCCTGGACGACGTGGGCCCTGCCGTTCTATCCGGGCGGCTGGCCCGTCGGGCTCGCGGCGCTCGCGGCCGGCGCCGCAGTGCTGCATCAGCGCGCCGGGCTCGCCTTCGCGCTCGCCGTGCCGATCCTCCCACTCGGGAACTTTGCGGCGGGTGCGGCGGCGCTGTACGTTGCGGTCGCGCTCACGCTCCTCCTCCTGTCTTGGCACGAGCCGCGGAGCGGGCTCCTGTTCGCGCTCGGGCCACTGCTCGCGCCGATCTCCGGTCTCGGGCTCCTACCGCTGGCGGGACTGATGGTGCGCTCGCCGGTCCGCCGCGCAGCCCAGGTGGCCGCCGCTGTGCTGGCTGCCGGCCTCGTGGCAGGAATCCGCGGGTCACCGCTGCCGTTCGACGGGAAAGCTTCACCGGCAGGCCTGGGCCTCGCAGCGAGCGGGAATCCGTTCGAGGTCGCCTCGGTGCTGTGGGCTGCGCTCGTTTCCCGTCCGGCGCTCTGGGTCGAGATGCTGATTCTGGCCGCGGTCGCAGTTCTGCTTCCGGCAGCCCGGGCGCGAGGGCCCTGGGCGGTCGCCGCTCTCGGCGCCACATTCATCGCCACAGCGCTGCTTGCGGTTCCGGGCGTTGCCACGGCTCCGATCGCGGTAGCCGTCTGGGCCACCTGTGTCGCGGTAGCCGTGCGTTAGCATCGATCGCCGGGGTATTCCGGCACATGGTTCTTCGCGCAATCGAACAGAAAATCGAGTCCCTCTTCGAGGGCATTTTCGGTCGGGCATTTCGCACCAATGTCCAGCCGGTCGAGCTCGCGCGCAAGCTGGCCAAGGAAATGGACGACCACCGCACGGTCTCGGTGTCGCGTGTCTACGTGCCGAACGAGTACACCGTCTATCTCTCGCCCGGCGACCGCGAGCAGTTCGAGAGCTATGAAGAAAACCTGCGCGGAGAGCTCCAGGAGTACCTCTCCGAGCACTCGCGCCGCGAGGACTACGCACTCCTCTCGCCTCCACGCGTCCTGCTGGAGACAGACGGCGACCTCGACGTCGGCGAGTTCGGGATCGCCACGCGCATGGTGCAGCCGGAGTCCCGCCGCGGGGCCGGCGGGCCTGCCGCTGACGTCGAACCGGGCGCCACGATGATCTACAAGCCGAAGACGCCGGCGCCGACGGAGGCTGTCTCGGCGCAGGAGCTCGGTATGCAGCAAGAGCTCGTGACGCTGACCTTCGACGGCAGCCGTCACGAGGTGAGGCAGCGCCGCGTCGTGATCGGCCGCTCGCGTGAGTGCGACATCCAGCTCAACGACTCGAATGCCTCCAGGCGTCATGCCGAGCTACGGCAGGAGGGTGCGTCCTACTGGATCGTCGACCTCGGCTCCACGAATGGGATGGAGGTCAACGGCAAGCGGGTCAAGCGGGCGAAGCTCCGCGACGGCGATACGGTCACGATCGGGTCGACGGAAATGACCTTCGGCCGTGAAGCCGAATGATCTTCGACTCCGTCGCGGTCGACGAGGTTCTGCTTGTCCTCAAGATTGCGTTTCTCGTTCTCCTCTACCTCTTTATCTGGCGGATCGTGCGGACGGCCAGCCGCGACCTGCGCCTTCCGCAGGAGAGCTTCATCCTGGCGCCTGGCGGCGGCGCCGGTGTCCACGCCTCCCGACCCGGCCCACGCACCGGGCGGCTCGTGGTCGTGAAGAGCCCGGACATCGAGGAGGGAACCGACTTCGAGCTCAACTCGGCGCAGCTGACGATCGGCCGCGGCCGCCAGAACGACCTCGCGATCGCCACGGACGAGTACGCCTCCGCGCGCCATGCTCGCTTCGAGCCGCGCCAGGACGGCGTCTGGGTCCAGGACCTCGGCTCGACGAACGGCACGTACCTGAACGGCACACGCCTCGACCGTCCGCGCCGACTGGCCCAAGGAGACATCGTCCGCGTCGGCGAGACTGACCTGAGGTACGAGCGGTGATCGGCCGCGTCGCCGCTGTGACCGATCCGGGGCGTAAGCGCCGCCGCAACGAAGACTCGTACGTGCTGGAGCCGCCGCTGTTTGCAATTGCGGATGGGATGGGCGGCGCGCAGGCCGGCGAGGTTGCGTCGCGTCTCGCCACGGCCGCGTTGAAGGAGAGCGGCTCCGTAGGGGGCGGCGAGCAGCTGATCGTCGACCTGATTCAGGAGGCGAATCGCCGCGTCTACGATCGCTCGAGCACGGATCCGAATACCTCGGGAATGGGGACGACGATCACGGTCGCGCTCGTCGACGGCGAACAGGTGGCGTTCGGGCATGTCGGCGACTCCCGCGCCTACCTGATTCGCGATGCGCGCATGGAGCAGCTGACCGAAGATCACTCGCTCGTCAACGAGCTGTTGAAGACCGGAAAGCTGTCGCGGGAGGAAGCCGAGGCCCACCCGCAGCGATCGGTCATCACGCGTGCGCTCGGGACCGATCCGGACGTCGACGTCGACACCTTCAGTGTGACGGCGCGAACGGGCGACCTCTTCCTCCTCTGCTCGGACGGGCTCACAGACATGGTGTCCGAGGATTCGATCCACGACGTCGTCGAGCGCCATCGTGACGACATCAATGGAGCGTTGCGGGCGCTCGTCAGGGAGGCGAACCGGGGTGGTGGACAGGACAACATCACTGTTGTCGCATTCGAGATCGCCGAGGAAGGCGCGGCTCAGGACGGCGACACGCGAGAGCAGGCGCTTCCGGCAGCGGTGGGCTCGAACGACGAAGTGACGCTCACCGAGCTCGACGGCGTACCCGTCGTCGATACCGCCGTGATCCCTGCGGAGGCGATTCAGGCGGAGCTCACGACGAAAGAGCAAGGTGATCGCGCGATCCGCCGACGGCACTTGCGCCGCCGCATCGCCGCCTGGCTGGTGGTCCTGCTCCTGATCGCCGCCGCAGCCCTGGTCATCTACTTGAGGTTCCTGCGCTGAGCCTCAGGAATCGGGAACTTGCGTTCCTGACCGTCGTCGGTGCGCTGACGGCCGTCGGGTTCGCCAGCGTCTACATCGCTCGGCAGGACGTCATCTCGACGACGTCACTGACGGCTGCGGGCTTCTTCTTCGCGCTCTACCTTGGCGCGCATCTCGTTGTGCGCTACACCGTTCCTTTCGCCGATCCGTATCTGCTCCCGATCGCGGGCCTGTTGACGGCGATCGGATTAACCGAGATCTATCGCCTCGACGACGACGATGCCTTCAAGCAGGGAATCTGGATCGTCGTCGCAGTCGCGCTCTTCGCGTGCACGCTGTTCCTGCTTCGACACGACTACCGGCGGCTCGAGACGTACAAGTACATCTTCGGCGTCTCCGCGATCGGGCTCCTCGTGCTGCCGATCCTGCCTCTGATCGGGTTGACGGTGAACGGCGCTCGCCTCTGGGTCCATTTCGGAGCGCTGCGCTTTCAGCCCGGGGAGCTCGCGAAGATCATGCTGATCGTCTTTCTCGCCGGCTACATGCGCGAGAAGCGCGAGGTGCTCGCGCAGGGCCGGCCGAAGGACTGGGGCCCGCTGCTCGTGATCTGGCTGCTGGCGATCCTCGTTCTCCTCGAGACGCGTGACCTCGGCGGGGGGCTTCTCTACTTCGGGATCTTCCTCGCCATGCTCTACGTCGCGACGGCGCGCATCGCCTACGTTGCTGCCGGCCTAGGGCTTTTCCTTGTCGGCGCGGCCGGTGTGTGGAAGGTCACGCCCCACGTGCGCGAGCGCGTGACGATCTGGCTTGATCCCTGGACGGAGCGCAAGGTCTTCTGTCCGATCTCGGGTGAGCTCGACCTGCGACAGAACTGCCAGAGCTTCCAACTCGTGAAATCGCTGTACTCGATCGGGAACGGCGAGTACGCGGGCACCGGGCTTGGCAAGGGAACCTTCACGAACGTGGACGGGAAGCAGATCATCCCCGATCTCAACACGGACTTCATTTACTCCGCACTCGCGCAGGAACTCGGGCTCATCGGCGTGTCCGCGCTGCTGCTCGTCTACATGATCTTCGTGCTGCGCGGGATGCGGACCGCGCTACTTGCGCAGGACGGGTTCTCCAAGCTTCTCGCCGCGGGGCTGACGTTCGGTTTCGCGTTACAGACGTTCATCATCGTCGGCGGAATTCTGCGGCTGATTCCTCTAACCGGGATCACACTGCCGTTCGTCTCGTACGGCGGCTCGAGCGTCGTCGCCAACTTCCTGCTCTTAGCCGGGCTACTGCTGGTCTCGAACCGCGCCAACCGGGAGATGCTTCGCTAGTGAATAAGCAGGTGTCCCATATCGGAGGCGCCTCGCTGATCCTGCTCGCGGCCCTCATCGTGGGCACCACATACTGGCAGACCTGGGCGAACGCGAGCCTCGCAGAGCGGCAGGACAACGACATCCGGCTCGTCGCGGACTTCAAGATCAAGCGCGGCAAGATCTACGCCGCCGACGGGCGGACGTTGCTCGCGACGAATGTGACCAGGAAGTCGGGCGGGCAGACGCTGTATGTCCGCCGATATCCGACGGGCTCGCTGTTCTCCGACGTGGTCGGGTACTCGACACAGACGCGGAACCGCACTGGGCTGGAGCGCTCCTACAACGACTATCTGACGGGGTCGAACGCGAACCTCGACACGGTCTTCCGGTCCGCCCTCGACAAGCTGCGCGGAACGACAGTTACCGGTAACGACCTTGTCCTCACGATCCGGCCGGGCGCGCAGTATCTGGCCCACCAGCTGCTGCAAGGGAAGTGCGGCGCGGTCGTCGCCATGGAGCCTGCGACCGGACGCGTGCTCGTGATGGCGACGAATCCGACGTACAACCCGAACCTGATCGAGAGGCACTTCGCTCAGGCGACGAGGACGAGGGCACCCTGCCGTGGAGCCCTCCTGAACCGTGCCACGGCCGGCAAGTACACGCCGGGGTCGACGTTCAAGATCGTTACCGCGTCCGCTGCGCTCGACACCGGCCGCTTTACTCCCCAGTCGCCGTTCTACGATCCGGGCTACTGCGAGGAGTACGGCAAGCAGGTTCGCAACGCCGGGAATCCCGAGGCGCCGGAGACCTTCTACAACGTCATCCTCGAGACGGGTTTCGAGCACTCGATCAACTCGGTCTTCTGCAACATCGGCAAGGCGCTCGGGGCCGGCACGGTCCTCCGTTACGCCGAACGCTTCGGCTTCTATTCCCTGCCGCCGCTCGAGACGCCGGAGAACGAGCGGGTGGAGAGCGGGCTCTACGACCGCCGCGGCCGGCTGTTCAAGCCGAAGCGCCCCCAGTTCCAGGTCGACCCCGGCCGGCTCGCCTTCGGCCAGGAGCGTCTCCAGGTGACGCCGCTGCAGATGGCCATGATCTCGGCAACAGTCGCGAACCACGGCGCCACGATGCGGCCGCACCTGATCGAGCGCGTCGTCTCGCCCGGCGGCAAGACTGTCACGCACCTCAGGCCGGAGAAGCTCGGGAACCCGATCAAGGCCCAGACCGCGGCTGAGCTCACGCACATGATGGAGCTGGCGGTACAGGGCGGGACCGGCACGGCAGCTCAGATTCCCGGCATCCGCGTGGCCGGAAAGACCGGCACGGCGGAGACCGGCCGAGAGGGGATCAACACGACCTGGTTCACGGCGTTTGCGCCCGCGGACGCACCCAGGGTCGCGATCGCGGTCGTCGTCGAGAACCAGGCTGGGGGCTTCGGCGGCACGATCGCGGCCCCGATCGCCAAAGCCGTGATGGAGGCGCTACTCCGGTAGGGGCGAATCCCTACCCTGAATAACCGACATGGCTGTCTCCGACACCCTTCTCAACACCCTTTTCGATGGGCGCTACCGGATTGTGCGCAAGCTCGGCACGGGCGGAATGGCGAATGTCTACCTCGCCGAGGACGAGGTGCTCGGGCGGCGTGTGGCGATCAAGATCCTCAACGACCGCCACGCAGGCGACGACCAGTTCGTCGAGCGCTTTCGGCGCGAGGCGAAAAACGCCGCGAGTCTTTCTCATCCCAACATCGTCTCGATCTACGACCGCGGCGAGGCCGAGGGCACCTATTACATCGCGATGGAGTACCTCGACGGGCGCTCGCTCAAGGAATTGATCGTCGCACGCGGTCCGGCCCCGATCCATCTTGCTGTCGACTACGCGCGGCAGATCCTCGCCGCTCTCCGCTTCGCGCACCGCCACGGGATCGTGCACCGCGACATCAAGCCGCACAACGTGCTCGTTGACGGGGAGGGCCGGCTGAAGGTGACCGACTTTGGCATCGCGCGCGCCGGCGCGAGCCAGATGACCGAGGTCGGCTCGATCATCGGCACGGCGCAGTACCTCTCGCCCGAACAGGCGAAGGGTGCGCCGGTCGACCAGACCTCGGATCTGTACTCGGTCGGCGTCGTGCTCTACGAGCTGCTGACGGGTGTCGTCCCCTTCACAGGCGACACGCCGGTCGAGATCGCGATGAAGCACCTGTCGATGGTGCCCGAGGCGCCTTCCGCGAAGCGCGCAGAAATTCCGCGCGACCTCGACATGGTGATCATGCGGGCGCTCGCCAAGGACCCGTCCGAGCGGTACCACAGCGCGGAGGAGATGGACGCGGACCTGAGGCGGGTCGCGCGCGGTGTCGCGATCTCGCCTGCAACCGAGGAAGCGGCGACGGCGATCATCTCCCGCCCGCCGCCGACGGCCGTGACGGAGATCACGCCGCGGACGCGCGAGGCGGCGCCGTACGCACCGCCGGCGGCCTACTACGACTACGACGAGCCGCGGCGGCGCGCGGTCTGGCCGTGGTTCGTCGCGTTCCTCTTCGTGGTTGCCGCGATCGTCGGCGGCTACTTCCTCTACGACCAGATTCAGAACCAGATCAGCGGCTCCAAGACCGTCAGCGTCGAGAAGTACACCGGCCTGCGGGAGATCATGGCCGTCAGGAAGATCCGCGACATCGGGCTCAAGGCGAACCCGGTGCGGCAGCCGAATCGCGACGTCCCCGAGACGTACGTGTTCGCGCAGACGCCGAAGCCGGGCGAGCGCACGCAGAAGGGGAACTTCGTGACGCTGTACGTGTCGTTGGGCCCGCCGCAGGTGAGGGTGCCGAGCGTGGTCGGGGAGCAGCTCGACAAGGCGCTCTCGGATCTGCAGGAGGCGAACCTGAGGGGGAGGACCGTTCGCGTGGACTCCGACAAGCCGGAGGGTGAGGTCGTTTCCCAGACGCCGCGCGCGGGCGCGTCCGTCGACGAGGACTCGCGTGTCACGTTGCGGGTCTCGAACGGCCCGCGACCGATCGGAGTCCCGAGCGTCGTCGGCTTCACCTTCGAGAGTGCCCAGTCGACGCTGCTCGGACGCGGCTTCGCAGTCTTCCGGAAGGACGTCGAGTCGGACGAGCCGAAGGGGATCGTCGTCGATCAAAGCCCCGCCGCCGGAACGTTCCAGGCGCCGAAGACAACCATCACGCTCAGCGTCTCCAAGGGCCCGGCGACCTCGACCGTCCCGACAGTGACGAGCCTCGCCCAAGCCGACGCCGTGGAGCAGCTACGAGCGTCCGGATTCCGGGTCCACATCGTCTCGCAGCCAGTCACGGATCCCGATCAGGACGGGATCGTCCAGACGCAGGATCCTGCGGGCGGCACTCAGTTCCCGCCCGGAACGGTGGTGACGATCGCGGTCGGCAAGTTCAGCGGCACGACGACCACGGCGGGCCCGCCCTAATGCAACGGCTGCGGATCGCCGTCCTCGCGGGCGGGCGGTCATCGGAACACGAGATCTCGCTCGCCTCCGCCCGCTCCGTGCTGGAGTCGCTCGACCCGGAGCGGTACGACGTCGTCACCGTCGCGATCGGCCGCGATGGCCGCTGGGAGCTGGGTAGCGGTGACGGCTCAGTGGCCGAGACGCTACCGGTCCCGGCAGCCAACGCCCCGGCGACCCTGGGCGCCGTCGACGTCGTCCTCCCGATCCTGCATGGGCCTTTTGGCGAGGACGGCACTGTCCAGGGCCTGCTCGAGCTCGCCGGCGTCGCGTACGTCGGGGCTGGGGTAGCCGCCTCGGCGCTGTGCATGGACAAGGATCTGTTCAAGAAAGTCCTTCGCGACAGCGGCATCGCAGTCGCCCGGCATGTCGCTCTGCGGGAGGGTGATGCGACCGAGAACCCATTCGGGTTTCCCTGCTTCGTGAAGCCGGCGCGCCTCGGCTCGTCAGTAGGGATCACCAAGGCGCACGACGAGGATGAGCTCGAGCAGGCTGTAGCCCTTGCGTTCCGCCACGACGAGAAGATCCTGATCGAGGAGTTCCTGGACGGAATCGAGGTCGAGGTCGGCGTCCTCGGGAACCGCGAACCGCTCGCCTCTCTTCCCGGCCAGATCGTCCCACTCGGGCACGAGTGGTACGACTTCGCCTCGAAGTACGAGGAGGGCGGGATGGACCTCGTGATCCCGCCCAAACTCTCCGGCGATGTGATCGAGTCAATTCAGCGAGTCGCGGTCGAGTCGTTTCGCGTCACCGAGTGCGAGGGGATGGCCCGCGTCGACTGTTTCGTCGTCGGGGATCACCGTGTCGTCGTCAACGAGCTCAACACCATTCCGGGCTTCACCGCGACCAGTGTCTACGCGAAGTTGTTCGAAGCGTCAGGAATTCCGTACGAGGACCTTCTGCGCAGGCTGATCGACCTGGCCCTCGACCGCCACGAACGCCGCGCCAGGCTTCAGTTCTAAACCGTCGACCTTTCGTCAGCACAAGGCCGGAAGCTAGTGCGGGCGGAGCTGCACTAGCTGGAGGCGAACTGACGCGGGCGGAGACGCTTTAGCGCCTCTGCCCGCGCGGAAGGGAACCGTCGCTCGGAGCTCGCCAGTAGGAGCGCGCGGGCTTTGCCCGTGCGCGTTCCCGCGAAGCGCGTACTCAACAGGCGCGAAGGCGCAGCCTTCGCGCCTAGTCCCCGAAGCCGCGTACCTCGTTGACGTGCGCGACGTCGCCGGCGAGCGACGTGATCCAGATCACGTAGTAGCGCGCGGGCGCGTTGGGATCGACGTCGAAGGTTGTCGTCGCTGCCACGCGCTCGGACTCCGAGACTGCTCGGAAAGGGCCCGTCGAGAGATTTCCCGCTCGGATTTGTGCTGTGTAGCCAGGAGTGTCGGTCCGCACGCGGACCTGCGACGCCTCGATCGGCCGTCCTGCGTCGAGCACGATGCCGACGCCGCTCTTGGTGAAGGAACGGTACTGCTCCGTCGTCCAGTACGTGGCGAAATTGCCGTCTGTCGCGAAGGCGACGCGTTCGGTGTGTTCGCCTTCGCCCCCAGTCCCTTCGGGGTCGTACGACCCGATCCCGATCAGCCCAATCGGCTCGGCTGGGCTCTTGCCGTCGCCGCTTCCGGCGATCATCAGCAGGCCCACGACGATGGCCGCGAGTGCGAGCAGGGCAAGCAGACCGATTGCCAACGGCCAACGCGAGGCAGCCTTCGGCGGCCGGCGCCGCTGCCGCGCGGGAATGACCATCGTCCGGTCGTCATGGTCGTCGGCGTCGCGCTCGAGTTCCGCGAGACATGCCTCGAGCTCCGCAGCGAGGGCGTCCATCGAGGGAAACCGCTGGTCTGGGTCCTTCTCGAGAGCTCGGTCGACGGCCGCCGCAACGCGCAGCGGAGTGTCTGCGCGCAGATCCAGCAAGTTCGGGGGCGGCTCGTGGACGTGCTTCATCGCGACCGCGACGAAGGTTTCGCCGGGAAACGGCACCTCTCCGGCGAGGAGCTCGTAGAGGACGACGCCGAGGGCGTACACATCCGTTTGCGCGTCGACGGGCTGGCCACTGGCCTGCTCGGGCGCGATGTAGCTCGAGGTCCCGAGAATCGTGCCGGTCTCCGTCATGCCCTCGACGTCGACGGACCGGGCGATCCCGAAGTCGGTCACCTTGGCGCGGCCGTCGCCGTTCAGCAACACGTTCTGCGGTTTCACGTCTCGGTGGACGAGTCCCTGACCGTGGGCGAACGCGAGGCCGCGGGCAACCTCGACGGCGATCTCGAGCGCCTCGCGGACGTCCAGGCGGCCCTTCCGCCCGAGGAGCTCCTTCAGGTTCTCGCCGTCGATGTACTCGAAGACGATGTATTGCCGGCCGTCCGCCGCACCGCGGTCGATCACCGTGACGATGTTCGGATGCTGGAGCTGGGCGACCGAGCGGGCCTCCCGCTTGAAGCGTTCGACGAAGTCCTCGTCGGCGTTGTACTGCTCGTGGAGGACCTTCAGCGCGACGTTCCGCTCGAGCAGGGAATCCCGTGCCTTGTAGACGCTGGACATCCCGCCGTGCCCGACCAGCTCCTCCAGCTCGTAGCGTCCCGCGATCTTCTCCCCGACCACGGGCGAAAGCTACCCGGCCGCGTAGCGGTCTGTCCGCGAAGCGGACCGGTGGAGGGGGCCTTGGGGGAACCGGGAGGTTCCCCCAGCTAGCGAGCAGGGCGCTCTAAGCGCCGGCGCGTGCGCGACGGATGCGCAGGCCGAGCCAGAGGCCGCCGCACCAGATCGCGTACAGGAGGCCGACGAGGCCGCACACAAACCAGAGCGGCACGACCTCCTTCCCTTCGACGTCCTGGGCCCCGGCTGCGGCGACCGCCAACGCTGCGACCCCAGGATTCCGCCGACGGCTAGCACCACCTGCGGCCGGACGGCACGGATCGTGCCGAAGACGAAGGCGATGGCGAACGCGACCAGGGCGATGAGATAACCAGCCATCGCCGAGTATCGGCAGACGGCGGCGAGCCGCTTTAGGCGCCGAGTCCCGTGCCGAGCGCCTCTTCCCAGACGCCGAGGGCCTCGTCGAGCTCGGCCTCGGAGATCACCAGCGGGAGGAGCACCCGAATGCAGTTCGAGTAGATCCCGGACTTGAGCACAAGGAGGCCTCGCTCTGCAGCGGCTTCCACCACGGCGAAAGCGAGCTCGGGCGCCGGATCCTTCGTGCCGCGGTCGTGAACGAGCTCGATCGCGAGCATGGCGCCGAGCCCTCGAACGTCTCCGATCGCATCCCAGCGTTGCTGCCACGCGAGCATCCGCGTCCGGATCGTCTCTCCGATCCGGGCCGCGCGGTCGACGAGCCCATCCTCCTCGAAGACGTCCAGCACCGCCAGAGCTGCGGCCTGGGCGACGGGATTGCCGACATACGTCCCGCCGATGGCCGAATCGCCGGGAGCGTCCATGATCTCTGCGCGGCCGATCACAGCCGAGAGCGGCAGCCCTGCTGCGATCGACTTCGCGAGACACATCAGGTCGGGCTCGACTTGGTAGTGCTCGATCCCCCACATCTTTCCGGTCCGACCGAAACCGGTCTGCACCTCGTCGACCACGAGGACGATGCCATTGTCATCGCAGATGCGGCGCACGCCCTCGAGAAACTCCGGCGGCGCGACGACGAAGCCGCCCTCACCCTGGACGGGCTCGATCACGATCGCCGCGACGTTTTCGGCGGCAACGTGCGTTACCAGTGCTCGTTCGAGGGCCGCGAGTGCTTCGGCCCCGCTCGGGCCGCGGTAGTCCTGCGCAAACGGCATCCGGTAGACCTCGGGTGCGAATGGCCCGAGGCCCGCCTTGTACGGGTGCGTCTTCGAGGTCATCGAGAGGGACAGCAGCGTGCGCCCGTGGAAGCCGCCTTCGAACGCGATCACGGCCTGACGCCTCGTATACGCGCGTGCGAACTTGACGGCATTTTCGATCGCCTCGGTGCCTGCGTTGAAGAACGCGGCCTTGGCGGTCCCCGAGATGGGGGCAGAGTCGATCAGGCGCTCCGCCAGCGTCACGTAGATCTCGTAGGGGACGATCGTGAAGTCGGTGTGGAAGAACTTCGCCGCCTGCTCCTGCACCGCATCGACGACGCGGGGGTGCGCGTGGCCGACGTTGAGACAACCGACACCGCCCGTGAAGTCGATGAATGTGTTGCCGTCGACATCCGTGAGCGTTGCGCCGTCACCACGTTCGATCACGATGGGCAGGAGGATGGAGAGGGGGTCGGCCACGACGCGCTCTTTGCGCTCGAGAATCTCTTTCGACCGCGGCCCTGGTATCGCCGTCTTGAGCTCGATCGCCTTCGTTGTCGCCATCAGGCTGACGATATCGCAGTCAGCGGCTGCGCTGTATAGCTGTATAGAAAGGTTTCAGGTCTAGCGAAAGCCGGGCGTGGAGAGCGCCTTCTCGGTGTACTTCCCAGAGGCATTCCACAGCATGAAGCCCTTCACGTGCTCCAGGCGGGCGTTCTGGATCTGGTCCTGGACGTCCGTGAGCGAGTAGGTCCGGCCGAGCGAGAAATCCTGCAGCCACGGGATCAGCTTCGCCTTCCGACCGCGCAGGGCACGGCGGAAGTCGCGCAGCGAGTAGGCGACCGTTGTGCCGGGCCGTGAGTCCGGGTCGACGATGTTGTATTCGCCGGACACGTAGTGCGACGGGTAGACCATCGGATAGATCGTGTCCACGAAGGAGGAAATCCGGCGCGGGAACTGGGCGATGCCCAGGTCCCTCGTCGCTGAGAGGCCGAAGACGTCGACAGAGAGGCGGACGCCGAGTGGCTTGAGCTGTGACCGGGCGTACTTGAGGAACATCGGAATCGTCCAGCCCATCGGCTGTGCGTGCTTGCCCGGGTAGCGGATCTGTGTGATGTCCCCGTCGCTCGGGAAGCGGACGTAGTCGAACTGGATCTCGTCGAAGCCGAGCTTCGCCGCCTGCACCGCGATGTCGACGTTGTACTTCCACACACGCTCGTCGTAGGGATTGGCCCAGCCGAGACCCGCGCTGTTGAGCCAGCGTGAGCCGTCTGCCCGGCGGATCGCCAGCGACGGCGCGCCTTCCGAAAGGGCCGGATCCTCGAACGTCACGATGCGGCCGATGAGATAGAGGCCGGCGGCGTGGACTTTTGCGGCTGCCCGCTGCGCGTTGTAGTACGGCTTGGCCGCCCCGACCGTGCGCGCAAGCGGGACGTTCACGGGGAAACCGATCTCCCCGTTCTCGTCCTTGATATCGAGCTCGATCGTGTTGAGGCCGCTCTCCTTCATCGCGATGTACTCGTCCAGCTTCCCCGGGATGCCCGCGAGTGCCATCGTTACGTGAACACCACGCACCTCGGCCGGCAGAGGTCGTGGCTGAAGCACCCTCGGCTCCGGCTTCGCGCGCGCGGCGGCGCGCACGGTCTTGTGCCCGTTGATGTGCGTCGCGATGAGCCCACCCGCGACGCCCGCGGCAATCAGCGCGAGCAGTGCGCCGGCCGCGATCAGTCGTTGCTTGTGGCGTTGCTTGCGCGCCTCCAGCCGCCGGAGCTTGGAGCGGGCGTTTGGATCGACAGGCTGAAGGACGGACCTGGGGGGCAAGGTGTGGAAAACTAACAGCCCCTCGCATCCCTGGCCGGGAACCCGAGGCGAATTTTCGAGCCGGCCGTAGAATCGCCCCGTGGTTCTCGCCGACCGGACGATCGCAAGACTCCTGCAAGAAGGCCGAATCGAGATCGATCCGTACGACGATTCCCTGCTCCAGCCGTCGAGCGTGGACGTTCGCGTCGACCGCTACTTCCGGGTTTTCCACAACAACCGCTACCCCTATATCGACGTGCGCGAGGAGCAGGAGGACCTGACGGAGCTCGTCGAGGTCGAGGACGACACGCCCTTCGTCCTGCATCCCGGCGAATTCGTGCTCGGCTCGACGCTCGAGCGAGTCCGTCTTCCTGATGATCTCGTCGCACGCCTCGAAGGGAAGTCCAGTCTGGGCCGGCTCGGGCTGCTGATCCACTCGACGGCGGGGTTCATCGATCCGGGCTGGAACGGCCACGTCACCCTCGAGCTCTCGAACGTGGCCAACCTCCCCGTCACAATCTACTTCGGCATGAAGATCGGGCAGATCTCCTTCGTCCAGCTCAGCGAGCCCGCTCAGACTCCGTACGGCACCGGTGGCATCGGGTCGAAATACCAGGGCCAAAGAGGGCCGACGCCCTCACGGTACTGGCAAAACTTCCAGAAGGAAAGGGCCGGTTGATCTTCCTCACCGGCGGCACCGGGTTCGTGGGCGGTCACGTCGTCCGCGAGCTCCGCAGCCGCGAGCTGCCGGTCCGCTGTCTCGTCCGCGATGTCCGGAAGGGGTCGAAGCTCGCGGCCTGGGGAGCGGAGCTCAGCGAGGGCGACCTCACCGATCCCGAGAGTCTGCGTCGCGGACTGGCGGGGTGTGACGCCGTCATTCACCTCGTGGCGATCCGCCAGGGCCGCGAAGAACAGTTCCGCCGCATCATGGTCGACGGGACGCGCGATCTCCTCGCTGCTGCGAAGGACGCAGGCAGCCGACGCTTCCTGCACATGAGTGCGCTGGGGACGAGCGAGGAGACGAAGGACCTCGTCCCCTACTACGGGGCGAAGTGGGAGGCGGAGCAGCTGGTGCAGGCGGCGGGGATCCCGTGCGTGATCTTCCGGCCGAGCTTCGTGTTCGCTCCGGACGGGGGCATCCTGCCGACCTTCACCAAGCTGGCGCGGCTGACGCCAGTGACGCCGATCATCGGGAGCGGCCACCAGCGCATCCAGCCGATCTGGGCTGAGGACGTGGCCGCGTACTTCGCTGACGCGACCGCCCGAGAGGACGTCATAGGTCGGATCTTCGAGCTCGGAGGGCCGGATGCCGTCAGCTGGAACGAGTTCTGGCAGCGGCTGAAGCGCGTGCTCGGGCAGCGCCGGCCGAGTATCCACGTTCCCGTCGGCCTGATGCGCATGAACGCCCTGGTGACGGAGCGGCTGCCGGGCAACATCCCGCTCACCCGCGATCTACTGACGATGCTGGAGCACGTCGACAACGTCGTCTCGAACGACGAAGCCCTGCGGACGTTCGGGCTGTCGCTCGTGCCGCTCGATAAACAGCTACAGAGGGCCGTCGGAAGCCCAAGACGCGACGTTTGAATCGGCGCCCCTCCTGACCAGTGGCAGGAGGACACTCGGCATCGTTCCCGAACGTAGGGCTCGTGCGGGATAGCCGCCGGGAGACAGCCCTGGACGCGAACCGTCCGCGGCCCCGATCCCCTCAGCGCCCCCCGCATAGACCCACGACGGAGGCGGCGGCGAGCGCTCGCGCGTCTAAACGTCTGACGCGTACGCCAAGCTGCGCCTGTCAAATGGAAGGAGGAGCATGAACCTCGGCCTCAGGGCACTCCTGTTGATCGCGGCAGTCGTGTGTTTCATCATCGCGATCTTCACTGACCTCCACTGGCCCGACTGGATCGCAATCGGCCTAGCCTGCTTCGCTGGCTCGTACGTAGTCGGCGAGTTGGGTTGGGATCGCCAGCTCATGAGCGGCCCAAGTCGCCGGTCGACTCCGTAAGAGTTGGGGGGCTGCGCAGGCGGCCCCCCAAGTTCTCCGGACGAAAAGAAAGGGGGCCGCGTAGGCGGCCCCCGATCCGGTTACCAGCGATGGATTAGTAGAGGCGCTTCCGGCCCTGATCCGAGAGATCGGGCGGCGCGTAACGCGTCGTCCCCCACGCTGGCTAGGCGATTCCCCGTAGGTCACGGGGACGCACCTCTACCCGCTGGTACCTCCACTGCCCGTACTGGAAATCTCCACTCTCGGACCACCTCCTTTCCGCGGTTAAGGCGCAGATTACCAGTCCGTGCGGGGGCGCCAAAGTGGCCATCCGGGAAGCGGACCGGTGCCGGGGCCTACCGCAGCACTACGGAGAGCTCGAGACCGCGGTCGAGAGGGACCGTGACCGACAGCAGGCTCGGGTCGGCCTGACGGGCCTGTGAGTACGCACCGAGCGTTTCCGCGTGAGAGAGGACGTTGTCGGCGACGACCAGGGCTCCAGGCTCGAGCTTCGTCCGCGCGAGCTCGAAGAGCCGCTCGTAGTCAGCCTTCTCGGCGTCGATGAAGACCAGGTCGAAGACGTCGTCGATCCCCGGCAGCGTTTCCATCGCATCCCCTTCGATGAGGTCAGCGCAGTAGTCCAGCCCAGCCTCGGCCACGTTCTGCCGCCAGGCGTCCACCTTGCGTGCGTCGTGCTCGAGGGAGAGCACCCGCCCGCCGAGGTGGCGGACGCCGGCAGCCAGCCAGATCGTGGAATAGCCGCCCGACGCTCCGATTTCGAGCACCTCGCAGTCCGTCTGCGGCGCGACGAGCGAGAAGAGGAACTGCCCCGTCGTACGTTCCACTGCACGCGAGCGCTGCGAGGACGGCAGCCCGGCTGCCCGTTCGCGGCCGTCTTCCTCCTCCAGCCGAGAGAGCACTGCGCGGACGCGATCGTCGAGCACGGGCGGCCAGCCTACGGCAAGCAGATCCTCCCAGCGTGTCGGCCGAATCGACGAGTGCGAGCACCCCCGTTACCGGGTGATTCGCGCCTCGAACGGAGAAGATGCACCGAGCAATCGGCTAGGGAAGCTCTGCTGCCGCGATAGCGTGCGCGACGTCCCGCCGGACGACGCAGCCGGCGAGATGATCGTTCACGACACCGCAGGCTTGCATGGCTGCGTACACGGTGGTGGGTCCGACGAATCGGAACCCAGCGCCCTTCAGCGCCTTCGAGAGGGCGACCGATTCCGGCGTCGTCGGCTGCCAGTCTTTCGGTCCGCGCGGCGCACGATGTCGCTTCGGGCGATGCGTCCAGACGAGCTCCTGGAGCGATGTGCCGCCTTCGCGCAGCGCAAGCGTCCCGCGTGCGTTCGCGATTGCCGCCTCGATCTTGCCGCGATGCCGCACGATGCCTGCGTCACGGAGCAACCGCTCGACATCGCGTTTGCCGAACCGAGCCATCCGCTCCGGGTCGAAACCCACAAAGGCTGCGCGGAAGTTCTCCCGCTTGCGCAGGATCGTCAGCCACGAGAGGCCCGACTGGAAGCCTTCGAGACAGAGTCGCTCCAGCAGTCCACGCTCTTCCGTGACCGGGCGTCCCCATTCCTCGTCGTGGTACGCGACGTACAGCGGATCGCTGGAGGTCCAGCATCGAATCTGTTCAGGCAACCTGGACCTTGACGATTCCGTCGACGACGCGAACCGGAAAGGTGTTGACCGGCTCGACGGCAGGAAGCGTGAGCGCGCGTCCGCTGCGGATGTCGATGTTCGCACCGTGCCGCGGGCAGATCGCGACGCCTTCCTCGGCGTCGAAGTCCCCCTCGCACAGCGGACCGTCGTCGTGCGAGCAGCGGTCCTCGAGCGCGTAGAACTCGCCGTTGAGGTTGTAGACGCCGACCGCGAGCGAGCCGGCGTAGACGATCTTCACCGATCCCGGCGGCAGCTCCTCGACCGGGGAGACGTCCAGTTCGGCCAAGTTACGTCAGCTCTAGGTCAGACGCCGCGCCGGCCCACTCCTCCGGCAGCGGCGTGCCCTTCGCCTTGTGCAATGCGAGCTTCAGCGTCGAAAGGCCGAGGAGAGCGCACTTGAGCCGGACCGGCGTCAGCGGGATGCCGATCTCGTCGAGCAGTTCGTCGCGGGGGAGGGCCGCCACCTCGGTTGCGCTCCGGCCTTTCACCAGCTCCATGAGCATCGAGGTGGCCGCCTGCGAGATCGCACAGCCGCGCCCGGAGAACTTCACCTCGTCGATGGTGTCGCCGTCCTCGTCGAAAGCGACGTAGATGGAGACCTCGTCGCCGCAAAGCGGGTTCTGCCCTTCCGCGTGGGCGTCCGGCTCCTCGAGCAATCCATGGCCGCGCGGGTTCTTGTAGTGATCGAGGATCACTTCGCGGTACATCTGGTCGAACTCGCTCATATCGCCAGAAGCTTATGGGCCTTGTGCAGGCCTTCGACGAGCCGGTCGATCTCCTCGGGGATGGTGTAGAGGTAGAAGCTCGCGCGGTTGGTGGCGGCAACACCGAGCTTGGCCATGAGCGGCTGGCAGCAGTGGTGGCCGGCACGAATCGCGACGCCGTCCATGTCGAGGATCTGGGCGACATCGTGCGGGTGCACCGTAGCGAGGTTGAACGAAAGGATCCCGGCGCGCCGCTCGGGCGGTGGGCCGTAGGCGACGATCCCCGGTACCTCGGCGATCCGGTCGAGGGCGTAGACGAGCAGCTCGCGCTCGTGCTCCTCGATCGCGTCGAGACCGACGTCGGTCACGTAATCGACGGCTGCCCCGAATCCGACGGCCTCCGCGATTGGCTGCGTCCCCGCCTCGAACTTGTAAGGGAGCTCTCCCCAGGTGGTCTCCTCGAGCTTGACCGAGCGGATCATGTGACCGCCGAGATTGAACGGCGCCATCGCCTCGAGGAGCTCCGCCCGCCCCCAGAGGGCGCCCACACTCGTCGGGCCGCACATCTTGTGTGACGAGAAGGCAATGAAGTCGCACCCGAGCTGCTGGACGTCGATTGCGTGGTGGGGTGCGGCCTGGGCCGCGTCCACTACCATGATCGCGCCCTGCTCATGGGCCCAGGCGGCCAAGCGCTCGACTGGGTTGATCGTTCCCAGCGCATTCGAGACGAGGTTGTTCGCGACGACCTTGACGTTCCCCGCTCTCGAGATCTCGTCGAGCGCGTCCAGTTGCAGCTCGCCGTGCGCATCGAGCGGGATCGCCTTGAAGGCAGCGCCCGTTCGCTTGGCGATGTACTGCCAGGGGACGAAGTTCGAATGGTGCTCGAGCTCGGTAACGACGACGACGTCTCCCGGACCCAGGTTGTCGAGACCCCACGCGTAGGCGACGAGGTTGATGCTCTCTGTCGCGCCGCGCGTGAAGATCAACTCTCGCGCGGCAGGTGCGTTGATGAAGCGGGCGACTTTTTCGCGCGCTCCTTCGTACTCCGCGGTGGACAGCTCGGAGAGGGTGTAGACGCCGCGATGCACGTTCGCGTACGAGGTCTCGTAGAAGGTCCGCAGCTTGTCGAGGACCTGCCGGGGCTTATGCGCGCTGACCGCGGAGTCGAGGTAGGCGAGCGGCTTTCCACGGATCTCCTGCTCGAAGATCGGGAAGTCTGCGCGGAGCTTGCTCGCGTTCAACTTCGTCTGCGCCGTTACGGCCACTAGGGGCACTAAGCCATGGTATCCACGGAGAGGGGTCTCGAAGTTGCGGTCAGTGCGCGGTCTGCTCGGCCAGCGTGAAGCGGACGCCGCGTGGGGCCAGCTTGGCCGTGAAGAGCCCTGTCGCACGGAAGGTTTCGCCGCTCGCGACCCAGGGGCGGTGCTTTCTGGTGGGATTCATCAGCAGGGTGGCCGGGGCTGAGAACGGCGGCGCGGCCGAGTCGGGCACGACGAGCCGGACCACCAACCCGCGTCCTCTCCGGAGCTCGAGCCAGTAGTCGCCGGCGGCCGTCGGAACCACGAGGGTGTGCGGAAGGGAACTCTTCAGATCCGCCCGGGCAAGCCGGTACACGCCGGCCTTTGCGACCCGCGACGGCTCCGGCAGCCAGCCCAGCTGCCGCTTCTCATAGGTGCTGAAGTCACTGAAGCCGTCACCCATCGGGCTGAACGGATCGCCGGTCTCGTCGATCGGGCAGGTTTGGATGCACGCCGCAGACGCTGCGTGAGCGAGGCCGTACGTGTGCCCAAGCTCGTGCACGACCAGTCGTGGGCTGGGCACCTGCGTCAGGACGGCCGAGCGGCCCCACGCCATGCCGAGAAACGGGCAATCGCTGCCGACCAGGGAGTAAATGACCCGATCGTAGGCCGAGAGGTTGTAGCCGGCCCTTACAGCTGCGGCGTGAGCGGGAGCGACGAAGGCGTCGAGCCTACTGCTGTCTCCCGAGGTCCAATCAGCGCAGCGCGGCCGCGCGGTGAACGCGGTCAGCCAGGCCGTCACCTGCGGTCGGAGCCGCATCTGGCCGTATGACGATCGTTCGTAGAAGGCCTGCGCTTCTCGCAGCGTCTCCTGAACCGATGCGACGGTGTACGGGCGCGGCCCGTATGTGGCGAGCACCACCAGCACACGCTGATCTCCTGTTACCGCGCCGCTTGCGCCCGGCACGAGGAGTCCCGCGCCAAGGACGAACACGGCGAGGAGCCGCGCGCGGGGCACCGGCTGAGTATGCGCCTTTCGCCGGGGGAATTGAAGGCTAGGCCGGTGAGGCTAGGGCTGAGACGTCCGTTCCAGGGCTGCCAACTGCCAGAAGGCTCCTCGACGCTGGACGACCGGCGTCAGGCCTCTCCGCTGCGCGACCTCGAGCATCGCCCGCGTGGGGTGCACGAAGCCGCGGAAGTCGCTACGGCTGAGGCGAAGCCACAGATTCATGAGTCCGAAGACCGACCTAACGAGAGGGCCTTCCCGTGGGAAGCTGAAGACGAGTAGGCGCCGGGTGCGATCGGCCGCGGTCCCGATGAGCGCCTCGTAGTTCGGGTAGCAGCAGACCACGCGGTTCAGCACGACCGTGTCCGCATCCGTGACGTTGGGCTCGGAGACGAAGTCGCCGATTCTGCGTTCGACCTGCTGCTCGAATCCACGCTCGCGGGCGAGCTCGGCGGCCGCCTCCTCGTACCCGGGCGAAAGCTCGACGTTGGTCGCTCGCTCGGCGCCGGCCTCGAGCAGTTCCACTTCGAGGGCACCGATCCCGCCGCCGACCTCGAGCACCGTCTGCCCACGGACGCCCCGCTCGCGGACGACCGCTGCGATCTGCATCGAAAGACGATCGAGGCCGCGCCGTCGATAGCGCCGCAGAGCCCGCCGCGCGCCCTTCTCGCTGAAGAAGGCGCCGTAGCTCTCAGGTCGGCAGCAGCTGCTCAACCCTGCGGAATGCGCGCTTCCAGAGCGTTCGCGAGCGACTCGCGGACCGCCTCGAACTCGATGCGGTCGAGGATGTCCTGGAAGAAGCCGCGCACGATGAGCCGCTCGGCATCGCCGCGCGAGAGACCGCGCGCCATGGCGTAGAAGAGCTCTTCGCGGTCGACGCGGCTCACGGTCGCGCCGTGCGTGCAGCGGACGTCGTTCGCGAGGATCTCGAGGCCCGGGATCGGAACGGCGTGTGTCGTCGGCGACAGCATCAGGTTGCGGTTCTCCTGGTAGGCGTTCGTCTTCTGCGCGTCCTTCTCGACGCGGATCATTCCTCGCCAAACCGCAGTGGAGGTGTCACGGAGGGCTCCCTTGAAGGCGAAGTCCGATGTCGTGTTCGGCGCGACGTGCAGCTGGAAAGTGTCGTAGTCGAGGTGCTGGTCGCCGTCGGTGAAGTACGCTCCCGTCACCCGCGAGGTCGCGCCTTCGCCCGCGAGGTCGTTCTGGATCCGGACCTTGCCCTTCTTGGAGCCGAAGCCGCCGGCGATCCAGTCGAGCTCCGCATCGCGCCCGACCCGCGCATGGTGTGTGGCGAAGTGCCAGGTCTCCCGCGACAGGTTCTGGATCGATACGTACTCGAATTTGGAGCCCTGCTCGAGGAAGAACTCCTGGGCGGTGTTCGTGTAAGAGTGCAGGTCGGTAGCTGTCGAGGCGACTTCCTCGACGAGGGTGAAGCGGGCGCCCTCCTCGGCGACGACGAGCAGGCGCCAGAAGAGGGAGCCGCCGTCGCTCGAGTTCGTGACGCGGACGTAGAGCGGCTTGTCGAGCACGACGCCTTTCGGGACGAGCACGAGCAGGCCGTGCTGCCAGACGGCCGCGTTGTGGGCGGCGAACTTCTCGTCCCACCCGACGAGCGAGTAGAGCCGCTCGTGCTCCTCCGGCAGCGGCGCGAACGTGATCCCGTCCGGCGCCCGCTCGACCTCGACGCCGGACTCGGTGATCGTGGCCAGCCCTGCCACGTCCAGGTCGAGCATCGTCTCCTCGGGCCGCGTCTCAGTGCCAGACCCGCGGACCTGGCCAAACGCGTCAGGATCGAACCCGCGCAGGTCGGTAAAGCGCCAGTGCTCTTCCGTCGTGGCCGGAAGCGGCAACGCGCGGTAGCGCTCGAGTGCTTCGGCTCTCACGGCTGCGTCCCGTCCCGATACGGCGCGTAACGGCGGTGGAGGATCAGACCGTTCCCGTCGGGATCCTTGAAGAACGCCATGTGGCAGACGCCCGAGTCGTAGACCTCCGGGAACTCGAACTCGATGCCTCTGTCGCGGAGCCTGTCCATCGACGCCCGCACGTCGGCAACACGAAGCGCGACGCCGTATTCGGGTTGGTACTCGCCACCGCCCTTCTGCGCCGGCGTGCTCAGCACGAGCCCGACGTTGCTTGCCTCGAACTCGGGCCACTCGTCGCTCGAGTTCGTATTGCGCTTCAGGCCGAGCTTCCCACCGTAGAACTCGCCGGCTCGAGCGCGGTCCCGAACGTTGACCCCGACGAAGTCGGTGCGCAGCACCTCCTGCTCAGGCGTCGCGAACGGCTCGAGCGCCGCATAGCGGTTGTGGAGCTGCAGCCGGTTGCCGTCCGGATCCGACAAGGGAGCGCCGTGGCAGACGCCGGAGTCGAACGTGTCCATGGCGAACTGCACATCCTGCTCCTCGAGCTCCTCGCGCGCGTCACCGACGTCGGCAACGCCAAGTGCGAGCGAGCCGCCGAATGTCGATAGCGCAAGGGTTAGGTTCCCCGTCTCGTACTCGACCCAGCGCCCGCCTGAGGTGTTCGGATTGCGTGCGAGCCCTAGCTTCTCGTCGTAGTACGCGTCCGCGCGCGCCAGGTCTTCCACCGGCAGCGCGATGAAGTCGATGCGCTCGATCTGCATTACGGCTGCGTCCCGTCCGGGTAGGCCGCGTAGCGATGGTGCAGCAGGATCGGGTTGCCGGACGGGTCGCGCACGCCGGCGCCGTAGCAGACGCCCGAGTCCCACATGTCGTTGACCTGCAGCCCGGCTGCCTCGAGCTCGGCCTTCGCGGCAGCCACGTCCGGCACGCGCAGCGCGAGCGTCCCCGCCGGTAGCGGCGTGAACTCGTAGTCGTGCGTGTGCGGCGTCATTACGGCGAGCGTGACGTTGCCGGCCTCGTATTCGACCCAGTCCTCGCCGGGCGAGTTCGGGTTCCGCTTCAGGCCCAGCAGCTCGCCGTAGAAGTGGCTCGCCTCCTCCATGTCCTTCACGGGGACGCGGATGTAGTCGACGCGTTCGACTTGCATCAGGGCTTACTGCCGTCGCGATACGGCGCGTAACGGTGGTGGAGCATCAGCCCGTTACCGTCCGAGTCCTTGAACGCGGCGCCGTTGCAGACACCCGAGTCGAAGGTGTCGCCGAGAAACTCGATGCCGGCGTCGGTCAGGCGCTTCCTTGCCTCGTCGACGTCGGGCACGCGCAGGACGATCGACGCGAACGGCAGCGGCACGAAAGGCTGGCCGGCGCTCTCCGGGTCGACGAGCGCGAGCGTGACGTTGTCCGTCTCGAACTCGATCCAGGTATCGGTCGAGTTCGGGTTGCGCCTCAGGCCGAGCGTCTCCTCGTAGAACTTCGCAGACCGCTCACGATCTCGACTCGGGACTGCGATGAAGTCGACGCGCTGCGCCACCACGATCGCGGCGTTCGTCCTTTCCTCGTTCTGCATCTGTTCCAAGATTGTGCGTTAGACGGTCGCACGCGCGAGGCGCGTACGACCTCTATCGGCGCCGCCGAGCGGCGCCTGGTCAACCGACGGACCCCTCCATCTGCAGCTGGATCAGCCGGTTCATCTCGACGGCGTACTCGAGCGGCAGCTCCTTCGTGATCGGCTCGACGAAGCCGGACACGATCAGCGCAGACGCCTCCGATTCGGAGAGCCCGCGCGACATCAGGTAGAAGAGTTGCTCCTCACCGATCTTCGAGACTGTCGCTTCGTGCCCGATGTCGACCTCGTTCTCGTCGATCTTCATGTACGGGTACGTGTCCGAGCGGGAGTCCTCGTCGAGGATGAGGGCGTCGCAGACGACCTTCGACTTTGAGCCGGTTGCGCCTTTCGCCACCTCGAGCAGGCCACGGTAGCCGGCTCGCCCGCCGTTCTTCGAGATCGACTTCGAAGTGATCACGGAAGACGTGTTCGGCGCGATGTGCACTGCCTTGCCGCCTGCATCCTGATGCTGTCCGCTGCCGGCGAATGCGATCGACAGAACCTCGCCGTGCGCGCGCTCGCCGAGCAGCCAGATCGCCGGGTACTTCATCGTCAGCTTCGAGCCGAGATTGCCGTCGACCCATTCCATGGTCGCGCCCTCATAAGCGACGGCACGCTTCGTGACGAGGTTGTAGACGTTGTTCGACCAGTTCTGAATCGTCGTGTAGCGGCAGCGCGCGTCCTTCTTGACGATGATCTCGACGACCGCCGAGTGCAGCGAATCGGTCGAGTAGATCGGCGCCGTGCAGCCCTCGACGTAGTGCACGTAGGCACCCTCGTCGACGATGATCAGCGTCCGCTCGAACTGGCCCATGTTCTCGGCGTTGATCCGGAAGTACGCCTGCAGCGGCATCTCGATCGAGACGCCCGGCGGGACATAGATGAACGAGCCGCCCGACCAGACCGCGGAGTTCAGCGCCGCAAACTTGTTGTCGTTCTGCGGGATGATCGTCCCGAAGTACTGCTTGACGAGCTCCTCGTGCTCGCGCAGGCCCGAGTCCATGTCGAGGAAGAGCACGCCCTGCTTCGTGAGGTCTTCCTGCAGCTTGTGGTAGACGACCTCTGACTCGTACTGCGCGCCGACGCCCGCGAGATACTTCTTCTCAGCCTCAGGGATGCCGAGCTTGTCCCAGGTGTCGAGGATCTCAGCCGGTAGGTCCTCCCAGCGCTCCGCCTGCTTCTCGGTCGGGCGGATGTAGTAGTAGATGTTCTCGAAGTCGATCTGTGTCAGGTCGCCGCCCCACATCGGCAGTGGGCGGGCGAGGAAGTAGTCCAGCGACTTGTGCCGGAACTTCCGCATCCAGTCCGGCTCGTTCTTGTGCTCCGCGATCGCCTCGACGACCTCGTGTGAGATGCCGCGGCCGGACTTGAAGAAGTAGTCCTTGGCCTCGTCCGGGTTCGAGAAGCCGTACTTGTACTCCTCGCGGATCTGCTGAACGGTCTCGGTCTCAGTCGCCATCAGGCTGGCACCCCATAACGCTCGTAGCCCTCGGCCTCGAGCTTGTGCGCCAGCTCGGGACCGCCTTCCTCCACAATACGTCCGCCGATGAAGACGTGCACGAAATCGGGGGTGATGTAGTTGAGGATCCGCTGGTAGTGCGTGATCACGACGGCTCCCATCTCTGGCCCGACGAGCGCCTTCACGCCTTCAGCGACCACTTTCAGCGCGTCGATGTCGAGTCCTGAGTCGGTCTCGTCGAGAACCGCAATGCGGGGCTTCAGCATCGCCATCTGCAGGATTTCGACGCGCTTCTTCTCGCCGCCCGAGAAACCGTCGTTGAGGTAGCGGGACGCGAGGTCGCGCGAGACCTTGAGCCGGTCCATGGCGCCGAGCAATTCCGTTTTGAACTCGGGGATCGGGACGGGATCGTCCTGGCCGTCCGCTTTGGCCTTCCGGATCGCATTGATCGCGCTGCGCAGAAAGCTCGTGACCGTCACGCCCGGGACCGCGTGCGGGTACTGGAAGGCGAGGAACAAGCCGCGCTGGGCGCGCTCGTCGGCCTCCAACTCGGTCACGTCCTCACCATCGAACAGGATCTGGCCGGCGGTGATCTTGTAGGCCGGATGGCCCATCAAGGCATACGCGAGCGTGGACTTGCCGGAGCCATTCGGGCCCATAACGGCGTGCACCTCGTTCGGGCTCACGGCGAGGTCGACACCTGTGACGATCTCGGTGCCGTCCTCGAGGGCAACGTGCAAGTTTTTCAGCTCAAGAAGCGCCAACTTTGTGACATCCCGTTCGGTGATCGGAAGCGGCCTGGACGGCCGGCTAGTAGCTCTATGGTACCCAATGCCAACCCGCCGCCGATCAGGCGGCGGTTGAGCCGGAGCCAGGTCCACAGCGTCGACTTTCGCGACCTGTCGTCGAAACGACCGTGGGCGCCCGGATCGCCCGGCATCACGGCGAAGAGGTTGTCCGGGGAGTCCGTCGACTTGAGCTCCTCCGTGTGCTGGGCATTCCAGCCGTAATCCAGAAGGACGAGGTCCACGGCGCGTGGGGCGAGTTTCTGACCCCAGAGGAGCTTCTGGGCGCCCCAGCCGATCGGCAACTCCCGGACCGGACGCTCGCAACAGCGGACGACCGCGTCGGCGAATGGCTCCGGCTGGTAGATCGGCGGCACGGGTTGCGGCTGGAAGCCGATTTTCTGTCGGGCACGGTCGAACTGAGGCGTGTTGATCGCGCCTGGGAGGATCACGCAGATGTCGACGTCTGAGTGTTCTTTCCGTTGTTCGACTCTCGCGCTCTCGAGGAAGGTGCGCAAGGCGGCCTTGGTCGAGCAGTACGCCGCCTGCAGTGGGATACCGCGGTAGGAAAGCGCCGACGCGATCTGGATGAACGTCCCGTGCGACTCGCACAGGTGCGGCAATGCGGCCCAGTAGCCGTACACGCTCCCGAAGAAGTTGACGTCGAACACGCGCCGCAGCTCCTCGTCCTCCAGGCGGTGCGCTTCCGCGTACACGGTCACCATCGCGTTGGCGACGTACGTGTCGATGCGCCCGAAGCGTTCGACCGTGGCGTCAACGAGTTCGGCGACCTGCTCTCGGCGGCTGACGTCGGCCGCGACGGCGAGCCCGTTCGCGCCGGCGGCCTCGATCTCTGCCAGCGCTCCGTCGAGTGCCTGGCGCGTACGGGCCCCGATGACCACGTCCGCGCCTCGGCGCGCGGCTGCGACCGCAATCGCTCGCCCCAGCCCGTAAGAACCGCCCGGCGACCACGACGACCTGCTCCGGAAGCCGCTTCTTTCGTGTCATCTTGCCGATCGTCTTTCCCGCGGCGAGCCGTCCAAACCGCTACCCTGAGGCCATGCCTAACGTCGGCCCGTGGGAGATCATCCTGCTGCTCTTGCTGGCGCTGCTTCTCTTCGGGGCCAAGCGGCTCCCGGAGATCGGACGCTCGATGGGGCGCGGTATGCGGGAGTTCAAGGACTCGGTCAGCGGCAAGGACCACGACGACGAGCCGGCCGAGCTGCCGATGCAGACGACCGACGCGACGATCGCAGCGCGCGAGCGCGAGCGCGAGCGCGACCCCGTCTAGACCATGGTGCGCCTGCCGCGGCGCCCTGAGGCACCGCTTGCGGTGCCGCCTCCAGGACGTGCGGGCTCGCTGGTGCGTCCGTCTGCGGTCGCCGACCGATTCGTTCGAACTTCGCCGCTCCCGCTCCCGCTCGAGCGATGAAGCTGCCGAAGCGTCTGCGTCATGGTGAGGAGGCGACGCTCGTCGAGCATCTCGACGAGCTCCGGACGCGGATCTTCGTCTCGTTGGGGGCGCTGGCCGTGGGATTCGCGGTTGCGTTTGTCTTTCACCACACGCTGCTCGACTGGCTGAACGCCCCATTGCCGGAGGCGCGAGGCAAGCCGATCACGCTCGGGGTCGCCGAGCCGTTCCTCACCGCCGTCAAGGTGAGCATGCTCGCGGGGCTCGCGCTCGCGCTTCCGGTCGTGCTCTGGCAGCTCTGGAGCTTCCTCGCGCCGGCCGTCGAGCAGCACGCGGAGCGGACCGTTCTCGTCTTCGTCCTGATCGCAACGGTACTTCTCGCCGCGGGGATCGCGTTCGGCTACTGGGTCGTGTTGCCGAAGGCGGTCGGCTTCCTGACGAACTTCGACCAGAGCGAGTTCAACATCCAGATTCGAGCGCGGGAGTACTACGGCTTCGTGATGACGGTGTTACTGGCAGTCGGACTCGTGTTCGAATTGCCGATCTTCATGCTCGCGCTCGTTCGGCTCGACGTTATCTCGACGGACACGCTGCGAAGGAACCGACGGCTCGGCTACTTCATCGTCGCCGTCGTGGCGGTCCTCCTCCCTGGGATCGATCCGGTTACGACGACGCTGGAGATGGTTCCGCTGATCGCGCTCTACGAGGCCTCGATCTGGCTTGCCGTCCTCATGGAGCGACGGGCGGCGCAGCCGGAACCGGCTAGCCTTACCGAGTAACCGCGGAAAATGCTGCGCATTTTCCGCGGAGTTCGTTTGACCCTTCGCTTCGCTCGGGTGATGGGGAACGCCGCTAGCATCGCGTCGGAATGAGGGTCATCTCTGCCGACTGGGTGCTGCCGATCGAGGGCCCGCCGATCGAGAACGGCGCCGTGGAGATCGAGGCCGGCCGGATCGCTACAGTCGGTAGCGCGGACGAGCTCGGAGCGGGCCTCCGCTACGACGACTCGGTCATCCTGCCCGGCTTCGTCAACGCGCACACGCACCTCGAGTACGCCGTTTACGGTGGCTTCGGTGACGGGCTGGGCGACTTCGCCGAGTGGATCACGCTTCACATTCAGCGCAAGGCCCGAATCGGGTGGGAGGAATACGTCGACATCGCCCGCCTCGGGGGGGCGCAGTGTCTTGCCTCGGGAGTGACGGCCGTCGGCGACTGCAGCTACAGCGGCGCGACGGCGGTTGCCTGCGCAGATCTAGGTCTTCGGGCGACGGTCTACCTCGAGGTCTTCGGGGCTGACCCGTCGGCAGGGCTCGAGCATTTCGCGGAGATCAAGGAGCGTGTGGAGAGCTCCTTCTCCGATCGCGTGCTCCCGGGGATCTCGCCGCATGCGCCTTATTCGGCGTCACTTGACCTCTATCGCGCCTGCGCGGAGCTTGGTCTTCCGCTCGCGACGCATCTCTCCGAGAGCCCGGCCGAGGTCAAGTACCTGCTCCGGGGGGAAGGGCCATGGGGCGGCTACAGCGACCTGCTCGTCGATCCTCCGGGCACGACCGGGGTCCGGCTACTCGCGGAGCACGGCCTGCTCGGGCCGGACCTCGTCGCGGCCCATTGCGTGGTGCTCGACGACGAGGAGCTCGGCCTGATCGCATCGACGGAGACAGGCGTCGCGCACTGCCCCCGGTCCAACGCGGCACTCGGATGCGGCGTTGCGCCGCTGGCCGAGCTGCGTGGCGCTGGTGCACGCGTCGGGGTCGGGACGGACAGCCCCGCCTCGGCGCCTTCGTTCGACTTCTTCGAAGAGCTGAGGAGCGTCGTCCTCTCCGCACGCGCCAGGGCGGCGCGGCCGGATGTCCTGTCGGCGTCGCAAACGCTCGAGCTGGGGACGCTCGGCTCCGCGCGCGCACTCGGTCTCGACGCCGAGATCGGCTCGCTTGTCCCCGGCAAGCGGGCCGACCTGGCAGTGGTTTCCCTCGCCGGCTCGGCATATCTACCCTGGGAAGATCCGGCTGCGGCCGTCGTCTTCGGGGGAACGCCCGACCGGGTGATTGCGACCTATGTGGATGGGGAAGCGCGTTACGAGAGAGGAGGATTCGATTGGCACGAGCTGACCGCCGCCGCGCACAGCGCGAGGCGCGCCATGCTCGCCGTCCCGCCGGCCGCAAGGCCGGTGGCTCAGCGCGCATAGCCGAGAACACGATGTTCTTCCCTCGCCTGCGAAACCAGGCGAAGTGGGCATTCGTGTTCCTGATCCTCGTCTTCGGCGGTGGCTTCGTCTTTCTGGGGGTGGGCTCGGGCGGGCTCGACCTCGGCCAGCTCTTGCGAGACGCGTTCGGCAACAAGGGATCGTCGACCGGCTCGGTCTCGAAGGCGCAGGAGGACGTTCGCAAGCATCCACGTGACCCAGTCGTTTACCGGAAGCTCGCGGAGGTGCTGGAGAAGAAGGGGCGGACCGACGAGGCGATCGGGGCGCTCAGCCAGTACACGGTTCTCAGGCCCAGGGACGCGACGACGCTCCAGCATCTTGGGGAGCTGGAGCTGGCCCAGGCCGACCGCTACTTCCGCGAGGCGCAGCTCGCTTCGCTGGCGCAACAGGAAGCGAGCGCAGGATCGACGTTCGGCGCGCAGGCGACGGGCAAGTTCGGGCAGGCCCTTGGACAAGACCCGATTGCCTCAGCCGTGTCGACCAAGCTGAACGCTCAGTTCCAGGAGGCCGCGACGAAGTACCAGACCGCCGCCAAGCGGGCAGTCGGCACGTACCAGAAGATCGTCAAGCTGAGGCCCGACGATCAGGCGGCGCTGTTCTCCCTTGCCCAGGCTGCGGACACCCTCCAGCAGACTGCCGTTGCCGTCAGCGCCTACAAGCGGCTGCTCAAGTTCGATCTCGACGCCGCCACGAAGGCGCAGATCCAGGAGCGGATCCGTACGCTAACCCCATCGGCCCCGGGGGGTTAGTGCCCCTCCCAGCGATCCATGTCGGCCTCTGGCGCGCGATCACGCGGCGCCAGAGTCCACCCTCGCTCTTACCAAGGCTTCTAGCCTTGGCTGCGAGCGAGTGCGGCCCCTGGCTTGGTGCTCGCGACCCAGAAGCTCGACAGCATCACTGGAAGGGGCACTAGACTCCGCGCCAACGGGAAGGCTCGGCCACAGACTCGCGGGAGACGATGAATTTCGACATCAAGACCGAGCAGTTGGGGGACGACGCCTACGTGATCTCGCTCGCAGGCGAGGTCGACCTCTACACCGCCCCTGAGTTCAAGCAGCAGCTCCTCGAGGTGATCGGCCAGGGCGGCAGGGAGGTGATCGTGGACTTCAGCGACACGACATTCATCGACTCGACCACGCTCGGCGTGCTCGTGGGGGGTGTGAAGCGTCTTCGGACGAACGAGGGCCAGCTCTCTCTCGTCTGCAGCGACCGGAACATCACGAAGATCTTCGAGATCACCGGTCTCGACCGCGTCTTCACGATCTTTCCCACTCGAGACGAGGCCGTCTCCAAGGTCAGGTCGGCCGAGCAACCTCCCGCCTAGATCATTTTGCTCCGTCTCCTGTCAGCCACCGCCGGAGGGGTCGCTGTCGCATTCGCGCTCGCGGCGTGTGGCACGGGCGGGAGGGTGGAGAAGGGAAGCCTCGACAACGGGCGCAAGGTGTTTCAGAAGAGTTGCGGTACTTGCCACGCGCTCGCGGCTGCGGGAACCTCAGCGGAGATCGGCCCTAACCTCGACGCGTCCTTCGCGCAGGCACGCGCCGACGGGTTCAAGGAGAGCTCGATTCGTGACATCGTCGCTGGGCAGATCCGCGACCCGGGCCAGTACGCCACGGGGAGCGGGGCGGACAAGTTGCAGGCGAACATGCCTGCGGACCTCGTCCATGGTCAGGATCTCGCCGATGTGGCCTCGTTCGTGGCAGCGAACGCGGGGAAGCAGGGATTCGTCCAGCCGGTGGCCGTGACCGGCACCAACGGGGAGCTGATCTTCAAAGGAAAGTGCGGCAGCTGTCACACGCTCAAGGCGGCGGGGACGACCGGAACACAGGGGCCAAACCTCGATCTGCTGAAGCCGCCCTTTGCGCGTGCCAAGGCGCAGGTGATCAAGGGCGGCGGGATCATGCCCGCCTTCAAGGGTGTCCTCACGGACGCGCAGATCGAGGCCGTCGCGAAATATGTTGCCGAGCACGCCGGCAAGTCGTGACAAAGTCCGGCTCGCGCTGCGCGCGAACCATGATGACTTCGTCCCGAATCTCGAAGGCAGACGCCGTTCAGCCGCGCCGGGCAAAGCCCGCCGCGGCGCGGAGCAGAGGATTACGTGGCTGACTTCGATCGCTTTCGCAATCTCGGCGAAAACAGACTGCCGGGGCTCCTCGGAATTCAGGTCGAACAGGTTGAGGAGGCACATGCTCGGATGTCGCTTCGGCTGCGCGACGAACTCCTCGCGCCGAACGGCTACCTCCACGCTGCAACTGTTGTCGGGCTGGCGGACTCTGCCTGTGGCTATGGCTGCATCGCGTCGCTGCCGGTAGGCGCCACTGGCTTCACGACGATCGAGCTGAAGACGAACTTCCTCGGGACGGCCCTTGAAGGGACGCTTCTCTGCGAGTCGCGGCTCGTCCACGGCGGTCGGACAACGCAGGTTTGGGACGCGATCGTCACGAACGATGCAGGTAAGACGTTAGCCCTCTTTCGCTGTACACAACTCCTCCTCTACTAAGTCTCAGGCGCCACCAGACGATCTCGGCATGCGCTCCGCGAAAGTCATCATGGCTCGCGCGGAGCGCGAGCCGGACTTTCGCGGACGACTTCGTGCTCAGCCTCGAGGTCGACCACGACGTGCGTGATCGGCACCGCGAACCGTTCGCGAGCCTTCTCGACGACGCCTCGTTCGAGCCAGTGTGACCGCCCCTCAGGGTGCGTCGAGATGATGATCTCGTCAGCGCCGAAGGTCCGCAGTGCGTCCTCCATCGCCTGGAGCGGGTCGCCGTCCCCGACCTCGCCGCGCGCTTGCACTCCGGCTTCGGCGAGCTCCGCCAGACTTGCATCCAGCCGCTCCTGCGCCGCCACGCGGGCCTGATCCTCATCGGAGACCCAGTGCCTCAGCGGTGAGTTCAGCGCCGGCGTGACGACGAGGATCTCTTCCCGGACGTCGAGGCTCTTCTCGAGGATCATCGACCGCAGCGTGTGCCCTCCGACCGTCTCGTTCGCGACCACGAGGATCCTTCGTTCGCCCGCGGGATGTGGCCGCGCCGCGGTCTGAACGGGGCGTTCCTCGCGCCTCGTGCGCAGCCACCAGCCGAACAGCGCGGCCGTTAGAGCGAGAAAGACTCCGAGCCCGACCCATTGCCCACCAAGCACCGTTGCGAGCACGATCGCTCCGAAGTACGCGATCGAAGCGATCAGGAACCTGAACGCATCGGCCTCGCTGCGGAGCGGATTTATCACGGGGGAACCCCTGGTTCCCCCGTGGGCCCCCTCCTCTTGGTAGGCGCCCGGGCCATTCGAAGTGAGGCTCCCGCCGGGCAAAGGCCGGCTCCGCCGGCAACTGTCGAGGGTCGCACTCGCGTTCTTGGCTCGGCGTCCATCTCAGATCAAGTAGACAGTGGAGTACACGACTATCCACATTACGTCCACGAAGTGCCAGTAGATCCCGCCGATCTCGACGCCGTGGTGGTGCTCCGGCGAGAAGTGGCCCCGGAAGGCGCGGATCGTCATGAAGAGCAGGATCGACAAGCCGACGAAAACGTGTGCCCCGTGCAGGCCCGTGAGGCAGTAAAAAATCGTCCCGAAGGCGCCGTCGTGGGGGGCGAAGCCGACCCGCGAGTACTCCCGCGCCTGCGTCAGCAGGAAGACGAGCCCCATCAGGAAGGTGAGGAGTAGCCCTGCCTGCAATCCCGCGCGATTCCCGCGCTTGATCGACTGAAGCGCCCAGTGCATCGTGAAGCTCGAGGTCACGAGGATCGCCGTGTTGACCCCCGCCACGAAGATCGGCAGCTCGAACTGCTTCGGTGGCCAGTCGACGCCGTTGATGACGCGGACGAAGAAGTAGGCCGTGAAGAAGGAGCCGAAAAGCATCACCTCGGAGGCGATGAAGAGCAGCATCCCCAGCACCGAGGAGCTGACCCGCGAGCTCTGATGAGCTGCGGGCGGCCCGTGGTGGACGGCTTCGGCGTGAGCGGCCATCAGGCGGTCACGCTCTTCTTCGGGACAACATGAAGGACGGGAAGCTTCGTCTCATCCTTCAGGCGCTGGATCAGATCCTTGCGAAGCCAGCCGGATCGTTCCGGCTCGAACGTCGAGACGATGATCTCGTCGATCCGTTCCTCGTGGATCTCCTGCATCGCCGCCTCGAAAGGGTCGGGATGGGCAACCCAGCCGTGCGCCTCGATGCCTGCGCCCCGAAGCTCGGCGAGCGCACGCCGGAGCCGCCGCTCCGCGTCCGGGTGCTCACCCTGGGTCGGGTCGCTCTGCGGCGAGACGATCAGGAATCTCGCCTCCCCGCGCGCCGCCCGCTCGCGGATCGCGCTCAGGAGCTCCTCGCCGAGGACGGTCTCGTTCGCGACCACGAGGACGTCTGCAGGGCCGCCTTCTTCCTGGATATCGACGACGACGTGCTCTAACGGCATCGATCCGACCGCATCGCGGACCCTGTCGATGACGTTCTTCCTCAGCCAGCCCGACTTTTCGATCGGGTGTGTGGCGACGATGATCCCGTTCACAGGCGGCTCGAGCTGCGCAACTGCATCGCGTACGGCCGTGACGGGATCGGCCTCGACGACGAAGCCGTCTGCAGGAATACCCTCGTCGCGCAGCGTCGAGACCGTCCGATCGAGCCGGCGGGCCGCCGCCGCGCGGCGCGTGTCCTGGTACACGACGTAGCCGCGCTCAGGCTGGCTGACCGGGCAGATGACGGTGACCCGCAGGTCGGCTTCGCCCATGTGCTGCTCGATCGCTTCGATCAGCTTCCGCCCGGTGACGGTCTCGTTGGCGACGACGAGCAGGTGCATCAGCGCACCGGAACCTCGGTTGCTGCACGGTCGCCGTTCAGCACGGCGTGGCGCGCACCGGGCACCCCGTACTCGTAGGGGCTCCCGACGACCTGCGGGATCTCGTCGAAGTTGAACACCGGCGGCGGCGAGGAGACCTGCCACTCGAGGGTGAGCGAGCGCCAAGGATTCGCCTCCGCGGCTGGGCCGCGACGCATGCTCGTGACCATGTTGTAGATGAACACGATGCTCGAGGCGCCCAGCGCGAACGACGCGATCGAGATGAAGAGGTTCCAGTTGGCGAACACGGGTGCGTAGTCCGAGACGCGGCGCGGCATTCCCTGCGTGCCGATCAGGTGCATCGGGAAGAACGTGAGGTTGAAGCCGACGAAGGTCAGCCAGAAGTGCAGTTTGCCCAGCCGCTCGTTGTACTGACGCCCAGTCATCTTCGGGAACCAGTAGTAGATCCCGGCGAAGATCGTGAACAGCGACCCGCCGAAGAGAACGTAGTGGATGTGGGCGACGACGAAGTAGGTGTCGCTCGTGTGGATGTCGATCGGGACTGCGCCGAGGTAGATGCCGGAGAGCCCGCCGATCACGAACATCGAGACGAACCCGACCGCCCATAACATCGGCGTGGAGAAGTTGATCTTCCCTTCCCACATTGTTGCCAACCAGGAAAACACCTTGATTCCCGTGGGTACGGCAATCATGAGCGTCGTGATCATCATCGGGACCCGCAGCCAGGGAGCCATCCCCGACACGAACATGTGGTGCGCCCAGACCGAAAAGCCGAGCACGAGGATCGCCATCAGAGACAGCGCCATCAGGCGGTAGCCGAAGATCGGCTTGCGGCTCAGCGCCGAGATCACCTCGGAGGCGATGCCGAAGCCGGGCAGCATCATGATGTAGACGGCCGGATGCGAGTAGAACCAGAAGATGTGCTGGTACCCCAGCGGGTAGCCGCCGGCATCGGTCTCGAAAAAGTTCGTGTGCATCATCCGGTCGAACATCACGAAGAACTGCGAGCCGGCGATGAACGGCGTCGCGATCACGACGAGCAGTGATGTCGTGAAGTTCGCCCACACGAGCAGCGGCATGCGCCAGAAGGTCATTCCCGGGGCGCGCATGGTGATGATGGTGACCAGGAAGTTGAGCGCGGTCATGATCGAGCTCGCGCCTGCCCACTGGACGCCCATATTGAAGAAGATCGTTCCGAGCGGCTGGTGCACCGAGAGCGGTGCGTAGCCGGTCCAACCTGACGCGAAAGCGCCGCCGGGAACGAGGAAGCTCGAGAGCATCATGATCCCGGCGATCGGCAGTAGCCAGTACGACAGCGCGTTCAGGCGCGGGAACGCCATGTCGGGCGCGCCCAGCATCAGCGGCACGACGAAGTTCGCGATGCCGGCGAACGCCGGGATCACGAACAGGAAGATCATCAGCGAGGCGTGGACCGAGAACAGGCCGTTGTAGGTCTGGTTGTCGAAGAACTGCATCCCGGGCTTGGCCAGCTCGGCCCGCACGAGCATGGCGAGTAGGCCGCCCGCGAGGAAGAAGAAGATCGTCGTGACCAGGTACTGGATCCCGATCACCTTGTGGTCGGTGTTGACGCGGAAGTAGTCGCGCCAGCTGTAGGCGCCGTGCCCCGAGTGGTCCTCCGGCTGCGTCGGCGAGCCGATCGCGTAGCGGGTCCAGTAGTCGAAAGCGCCGATGCCTGCGAGGAAGCCGATCGGTGCGGCGGTCAGCGCCCCGACGAGAACGATGACGGAGCCGAACCAGATCGGATGCCAGCCGCCCCACCAGCGGCAGAGCACGACGATCCCGCAGCCGATCCCGAAGAAGAGCGGCGCCATCCACGCGGCCCGGAGCAGGCCCGGGTACAGCAGCCGGCGCCAGCCGCGCGGCGGGGGCTTCGGCCCGTGCTGGACCGCCTCGGCGCCGTGATGCTCTGCGGCGACGCTCATGGGCCGACCTTCGGCCTATGAGCGGGGGAAGGGGCAAAAGGGGAAACCGGGAGGTTTCCTCCCTGTTTCTCCTCAGCCCACGCGGCGATCGCAGCGGCGCGTGGGCTGAGGCGTGACCGAAAGAAGGGGTCTCGTAGGGGAAACATGGTTTTCCCTACGGGAGCGAGCCGGAGGCGAGCGACGCTCATGGGCCCTTCTTGCTCGCCCACTTCTCGAACGCGTCGGGCTCCATCACGACGACGCGCGAGCGCATCAGTCCGTGCCCGACCCCGCACAGCTCCGTGCAGATGACGGGATACGTTCCGAGCTTGTTCGGCGTGATGTGAAGTGTCGGATTCGTCCCCGGCGTGAGGTCCTGCTTCTGCCGGAACTCAGGCACCCAGAAGGAGTGAATCACGTCCTTCGCGGTCATGTGCAGGACGACGGAGCGGTTGACCGGGAGGCGCAGCACCGGCGACTTCTTGTTGCCGTAGCCGGGATAGCTGAAGCTCCAGAAGAACTGTTGCGCCGTGACCTCGACACGCAGCGGGTTCGCCCCCTCCGCGTCGTCCTTGGCCAGCACGATCGCGCTGGCGATCGCGATCGCAGTCACGAGCAGGGCCGGCAGGGCCGTCCACGCGATCTCGAGACCCGTATGACCGTGAATGGGAGGGCCGTCCGAGTCGTCGTCCGGTTTGACCCGAAACTTCAGGACGGCAAAGACGCTGACTGCCGCGACGATCGAGAAGATGAAGATGCAGATCCCGGTCACGAACCAGAAGACGAAGTCGATCCGCCCGGCCTCACGGGAGGCCGACTGCGGCAGCCAGTCAGGGATCAGAGCGACGGCGGAGGCGATCCCGCCGGCCAGCACGCCGATCACGATCAGCTGGACGATCGAGCCCCTCCGCACGGCGCCGCGAGCCTACTTCACCAGCGCAAGCGCCGCCTGGGCAGCGGTTTCCGGCGTGCCTCGGCCGGGAACCGGACCCTTACATCCAAGGAGGCTGAATGGGACTAGGAGTTGGAATCTTCCTGATCGCGGTTGGCGCAATCCTCACATTCGCCGTCAACAGCACCTCAGGGGCGGTCGACATCGACACCGTCGGCTGGATCTTGATGATCGTTGGGCTGCTCAGCGTCGTGCTGTCGATGCTCTTCTGGCAGTCCTGGGCGGGGCCGGGTTACTGGAGCGGCCGCCGCCGGACGACATACGTCGACGACGGCCCGCCACCCCGGAAGCGGGAACGCCGCTTCGCGGGAAACGTGCGCGGGCTAAGCCCGCGCACTCCTCTTAGGCGCTGCTTGGCAACGGTCTCGACATGCGTGCGGCGGCGCTTTGCGTCGCCACACGCATTAGTCCGGCCTGAGGTTAAGCGGCTTCGCCTCGCTTAGCCTCAGGCCCTCAGGTTCGCGCGGCCGGTGGCTTTAGGTCTTTGGATCCGGCTCGGTGGGCTCGTTCTCAGGCGCCGGCTCGCCGCCGAACATTCCCTTGATCCACCGGCGCAGCCTTCTCGCCGCGAAGCTCTCGTCCACGTCGGCCGCTTCGTCCCCTTCGGCCTCGTCCCGATTCTCATCGGGGGTTTCCGCCCAGAGAACCGAGCCTGCCATGCACCCACTATTTCACGGGGCTGCGGTTTCTACTAGAGGCTTACGACCGCTCGACCTTGACCGTCTCGAATTGCCGACCCGCTAAGGGCCGGAGGTTAAGCGAGCGGAGCCGCTTAACCTCCGGCCGAACTCACGCGTGCAGCGACCGCGAAGCGCCGCTGCGCGCGCACCACGCGCGTTCGCCAGGCGGCGCCCCAGTAGGAGTGGGCGGGCTCAGCCCGCGCACGTTCCCCGCGAAGCGGCGTACCCGACTCCCAGGCGAAAGCGCAGCTTTCGCCTGGCTCCATCAGTAGGCGATGGGCAGCTCGGCCACGAAGGTCGAGCCGCCTCTGCCGCTGGATTCGACCCAGATCCGCCCTCCCATACGCTCGAGCAGCTCGCGACTGATGTAGAGGCCGAGGCCCGTTCCGCCGACGCCGCGGGTGAGGTCGGGGTCGAGCCGGTAGAACTTCTCGAAGATCCGGTGGTGCTCGGTGGGCGGGATGCCGAGGCCCTGGTCTTGAACCGTAAAACGGAGGCGAGGTCCAGCAACGGTGATCTCGACCTCGACCCGGCCGCCGTCCGGCGAGTATTTGACGGCGTTGTCCACGAGGTTGGTCAGCACCTGTCGCGCCGACGCTCCGGGCGATCGCGACGCCGTCGCATTGTTCGATCGTCGTGTGCATTCCGCCGGACTCGAGCCGGCTCGCCCAGAGAATGTCGTTGACGATCCGCGCGAGCCGGTCCGACTCGCTCGCGATTACCTCGAGCAGGCCTGCGCGCTGTGGCTCGGCGAGAGGAACGTCGTCTCGCCGTAGGGTCAGCGCCGCGCCGTAGATGGCGGCGAGCGGTGTGCGCAACTCGTGCGAGACCGTCGAGACGAAGTCCGACTTGAGCTTTTCGATGGCTCGCTCTGCGGTCAAGTCGCGGAACGCGTAGACGCTTCCGTCTTCGAACCCGACGCCCGTGACGGAAAGCCAGAGCTCGCGTCCGTTGACGTCGACCTGGTGCGTCGTCGGCCGTGTGGCCTCACCCTGCGGCAGGGGGGCCGTTGCTTCTTTCGAGGCAAAGACATCATCCGCCTGCCGGCCAAGCGTGTCCTTCGCGGAAAGACCCGTGATCTGTTCCGCCGCCGGGTTCCAGAGCCTGATGACGCCGAGCCGGTCCACGAGCAGTACGCCGTCGGCGACGTGCTCGACGACCAGGGACGCGCGGGCCCTTTCCTCGGCAGCCCGATAGAGGCGTGCGTTGTCAACCGCCACCGCGGCACGCCGGCCGAGGTGCCGGGCGAAATCGAGGTCGTCCTCGTCGAAGAGGCGCTCGGGGTCGGTCGACACGAGCATGAGCGCCCCATAGTTCCGCCCGCCTGCGGTCAGGGGCACGACCATCGCGGACTCCATTCCCAGCTGGTGCAAGACCTGATGGTGCTCCGGATCTTTCGTCGATGACGCGAGAAACTCATCCGTGATCGTCCGGTAGAGGATCGCCTCGCCCGTCCGGACGACCCTTCCTGTTCCCTCGGGCTCGTCAGGGTCGGCCGTATAGAGCTGCCTGGACCGCTCAACCCACTCGGCCTTTGACGGATCCTTGTGCACGACAGCCAGGCGCCGGAAGCCGCCGCTGTCATCGAGGACGTCGACCGCGTACCAGTCGGCGTACCGCGGCACCAGCAGCGAGGCAAGGTTGGCCAGCGTCGTCTCGTAGTCCAGCGTCGTCGCGAGCCGCTGGCTCGCCTCGGCGAGGACTCCGAGTCGTTCGTTGGCGGCTTCGGCTGCCGCGCGCGCCTGCTCCTGCTCGGTCACGTCGGTGAGGACGACGCCGACTCCGATCGTTTCGTTGGAGATGTTGCGGACCGGGTAGTAGCTGACGAGCCAGTTCCGCGCCTCGCCCGGTGCAGCCGCCGTCTGCCCGGTGACCTTGAGGTCGAGGATCGGCTCCCCGGTCTCGATCACCCGGCGGTGGAATGGTTCGATCTCGTCGGCGACATCACCGAGGAGGTCGCGAAGTGTCCGCCCGTAGTGCTCTTCGGCCGGCACGCCGTTGATCGCTGCGAGCGCGTCGTTGACCCGGACGTAGTGGAAGCTGGTATCCATGAACGCAAGCCCGATCGGTGCGGCGCCGAACACTGCGTCCACGACCGACAGAGACTCCTGCGCCTGGCGCCGCGCGGCTTCGGCTTCCCGAAAGAGCAGCGCGTTGTCGACCGCTGTGGCAGCGCTGCGCGCGAGGTCCTGCGCGGTGGCCAGATCCACGTCGTCGTACCTGCGCTCGCTCTCGGCCGAGACGAACGTGATCGCACCGAACGCCCTGTCGCGCGCGACGAGCGGGACGCAGATCATTGACTTCAGCCCGAGCTCGTGCAAGATCTCGAGAAGCTCGGGTTGATCACCCGCTGCGCCCACGAGCAGCTCGTCGGGGATCTCCGAGAAGAGCTCCGGCCGGCCGGTCCGGATCACGTTCGGGACGCCGTAGGCGGCGTCTGGATCGGGCGGGTACTTCGTCACGAGCGCGTTTGACCAGCTGACTTTGGCCGGGTCGACGTGTGCCACGGCCAGGCGGCGGAGCGCGCCGGACTCCTCGACCATGTCGATCGCACACCAATCCGCGAAGCGGGGCACCGCGAGGGCTGCGACGTTGGACAGGGTCGTCTCGTAGTCGAGCGAGGACGCGAGCTGCTCGCTCGCCTCGGCGACGAACTTCTGGTCTGCGGCGAGGCGATGCTGCGTTTCGTACAGCTCGGCTGTGCGGATCGCGGCGGCAGCGAGGTTGCCGAGAGTCCAGGCAGCGCTCTTCTCGGCTTCGGTGAACTGATGCGGGTCGCCGTAGTAGAAGGCAAGCGTCCCGAACACCCGCTCGTCATGGCGCAGCGCCACCGCCAGCATCGACTGAGTGCCCGCAGCCGCGTGCGCCCGGCGATGCTCGGGCGTGAGCCACTCCGCCTCCGAGATCTCCTCGGCGACGATCGGGGCGTCGAAGGAGATGTTGGCGCTGCTGTCTTGCACCGTCCTGGGCGCATGCTCGACGTACTCCTCGGAGAGTCCGGAGTGGATGGCAATTCCCCAGGATTCTGTCTCTTCGTCGTACCGCCACAGCGCGTACCCCTCCGCGGCGAGCGTCCGCTGGGCGAGGTCGAGCACCTCGGGGAGGACCTTCTCGACGCTGAGGGTGCCGAGTAGCGAGGAGGACGCCTCCAGCAGGCGTCTGAGCCGCTCGATCTCCTCAGCGTAGAGGCGCTGGGCGTCGTCTAAAGCTCGGCGTTCAACATCCTGAGTCGCCAAGAGCACCCCCACGGGTTGGGCGAACCTGTCTGACTCTACTCCCAAAAATTCGCGAGGGAACCCACGGTTCCCCCACGGGCGCTCATGGTCGTTTGCGGCGCGTTGGCCCTCCGGTCTTTCCGGCACGCTTCCGCGAATGGTGACCGACCATGGTCATAGCTGTTGTGCCTCTGTAGCGAAGCGGCGGGGTCGCCCGGTGGCTCGTCGTGGGCGGCGTCGCGTACAGCGCAGTGGGGATCCCGCTGATCACCCTGACATTGCGGATGCGATGGAACGCTCCCGAGGCGGAGCGACGGAACCGCGAGGTCATCTTGATGGCCGCGGCGTCTGGCGCCGATCTGCCCGTTACGGCATGAACGCCGTGCGGCGACTAGATCGCTGCGCTAGCGGCCACGGCTGACGACGAGCGCGACGGCGCGACCCTCTCGTTGCTGCGTACCCGCGCGCGGAAGCTGCCGGACAACGCGGCCGGTGCGAACCGTCCGCGAGGAGATCCGCGTGACCCTTCCGACGGCGCACTGCGCCTTCAGGATCGCCGCCTTTGCGGCGGCCAGCGGTTTCCCCTTGACGTTCGGAACGAAGCAGTACGTGGGCAAGTAGCGCGCCAGCGCGATCTTCCCGTCGCTCTCGCCGGCAAGGATGGGCTTCCCGTCCTGTTGCAGAGCGATGTCACTCGCCGTGTCGTACGAGTTGCCGGCGAAGTTGGTCGAGACCGCGCCGCCGCGGCCGAACGCGGCGTCGAGGTCGCCGTTCGGCTTGAACCGTGCGAGCTCGAAGTCTATGTTTGCACCGCCCACGTTTCCTGCCGTGACGATCCGTTCGTGCGAGTCCAAGGCGACCGCACCGATAAAGCTTCCGGCCTCCGGAAGTTCCAGGACGACTCTGCCGCCCTCGCCGAACGACGCGTCGAGGCTGCCGTCGGGGTTGTGGCGGACGATCGTCCCCGGGCTGTTGCCGGCACCGACCCAACCGACCGTCAGCACCTTTCCGTCACGTTGGACCGTCACGTCGTTTGCGTACGAGTCGGTTCCGAAATCGGTTAACACCTTCCCGCCCCCGAAGCTCGTGTCGATGGTGCCGTCCTGGTTGTAGCGCGCGGCGACGAACGCCTTTCCCCAGAACCCCCCGGCGGGACTCACCGAGAACATCCCGCCGACGGCCACGATCTTCCCGCCCGCGTCGATCGCAACTCCGTGCGCCTCCGCCAGGGAACCGAAGTCGGTGATGACCTTGCCGCCGCTGCCAAAGGCCTGGTCAAGCGTGCCGTCGGGGTTGTAACGCGCGACGAGGAAGTTCCCGGAAGGGAGACCCCCTCCGCGCGCGGCACCTGCGACGACGATCTTGCCGTCCCCGGCGATCGACGCGGCGAGTGCGCGTTCCCGAGAGGAAGGTGCGAAGGCGGTGATGACCTTGCCGCCGCTCCCGAAGCCTGCGTCGAGACCGCCGTCCGCGTTGTAGCGCGCCAACGCGATGTTCGTGTCGGGAGCGACAACACTTCCAGCGGCGACGATCTTCCCGTCGGGCTGGATCGCGAGCGCCTGCACGAGGTCGTCGCCGGTCGAGAAGCGCGGCCTGACGACGCCGCTACCGCCGAAGCTCGAGTCGAGCGTGCCGTTCGGGAGGTAACGCGCGACGAATGCATGCCCCGCCGATCCGTTTACCGACGCTTCCGAGCCGGCGACTACGATCTTCCCGTCAGCCTGCATGGCGACGCAGCACGCTCTGTCGGCATCGCTGGTGAGGTCGGTCGTGACGAGGCCGGCGCTGCCGAAGCTCGGATCGGGATCGCCACCGCGAGACGGCGCTGCGGCAGCCAATGAGGCGACCGCGGCAACCAGCGCGAGCGCCGAGAGAATGCTAGCCACCCTCGCGGTGAGCCGTTCCTGCCAAGCGCCCCTGAACTTCGTGATCCGAAACCCCCCTGACTGCCCTTCTAGAGTACGCCGTTCTGCGCGAACTTCCAATTCCGGGAACCGGCCAGGGAGCTTGTCCCAACTCACCTACCGCGTCATCACCGCCGCGGCTTGCGAGCCATTCGAAAATGGGCCGTGAAGGATTCGAACCTTCGACCTTGGGATTAAGAGTCCCCTGCTCTACCAACTGAGCTAACGGCCCGAGCGGCAGCGAAGTGTAGCGCCCGTCCAGCGTCGTTCAGTCGCCGCCGCGGCGGGCTTTGCCCGTCGCGGCTCACAGTGGCCATCCATCAGAAAGTCTCGCCTCGAAGTCATCATGGCCCGGCCGCACGCCGGGCCGGACTTCGACGCGTTGCCGTCGCAAGTAGCCTTCTGCGCGCATGAAGCCAGAAGTCGCAATCATTGGCGCCGGATACGTGGGCATGCCGCTCGCGCAGGTCTTCGCCGAGGCGGGCAAGAATGTCGTGCTCGTTGACATCAGCGATGAGGTCGTCAAGGGCATCAACCGCGGCGAGAGCCATATCGGAGACGTTGCCTCCGGCGAGCTCAAGAAGCTAGTGGACGAAAGCCGCGTCTCGGCGACCACGGACTACGACGCGCTGAAGGACGCCGACGCCATCCTGATTGCCCTGCCTACCCCCCTGTCGAGCCAGCGCGAGCCCGACCTCTCGATCGTTCGCGCGGCCGTCGAAGAGATCGCTCCACGCCTCCGGCAGGGCCAGCTCGTTGTCCTGGAGTCGACCACCTATCCCGGCACGACGCGGGAGTGCCTGCAGCCGATCCTCGAGCGAAGCGGGTTGAAGGCAGGCAAGGACTTTCACCTCGCGTTCTCGCCCGAGCGCGTCGACCCAGGGCGGACCGACTGGACGACGCGCAACACTCCGAAGATCGTCGGCGGCCTTACGCCGGCCTGCACGGAGCGCGTTGCCGAGCTCTACCGGAGTGCGGTCGAAACCGTCGTCCCGGTGTCCTCCCCGGAAGCGGCGGAGATGACGAAGCTGCTCGAGAACATCTTCCGGGCTGTCAACATCGCCCTGGTGAACGAGCTCGCGCAGCTGTGCGAGCGGATGGATGTGGACGTGTGGGAGATCGTCGAAGCCGCGGAGACGAAGCCGTTCGGATTCATGAGCTTCAAGCCGGGTCCCGGGCTCGGCGGTCACTGCATTCCGATCGATCCCTTTTATCTGACCTGGAAGGCTCGCGAGTACGACTTCTACACCGAGTTCATCGAGCTGGCCGGGAAGGTCAACGCCAACATGCCGTACTTCTGCCGTTCACTGATCTCGCAGGCGTTGAACCACGGCGCGCAGAAGTCCCTCAAAGGGTCGCGCGTCCTCGTGCTCGGTGTGTCGTACAAGTCCGACATCGGTGACGTGCGCGAGTCTCCGGCGGAGAAGATCATCCGGCTGCTGCGGAAGACCGGTGCGGAAGTCGAGTATCACGATCCTCACGTGGACGAGTTCGACGGTCTGCGGTCGGTCGACTACACACCCGAGGCATATGACTGCGTCGTGATCGTGACCGCGCACAGCTCGATCGACTACGACGACCTGGTCGAGCGCTCGCAGATCGTGGTCGATCTCCGGAACGCGACCGGCAGGAACGGCTCCGGCAGCGGAAAAGTCTGGAAGCTCTGATGAGTGTGGCTCGACTAGCCCAAGTGGGTCTCGGCCAGTGGGGCAAGAACCTGGCCCGGAATTTCGACGAGCTCGCCGAGCTCGTGTGGCTCTGCGACCAGGACGAAGAACGGCGGGCCGAGTTCGGACAGCGCTACCCGGCGGCGCGTGTGACGGCGAATTTCGACGACCTTCTCGCCGACGCGAGCATTGAGGCGATCGTGATTGCGACTCCCGTGCCGACGCATCATGAGCTCGCGCGTCGCGCTTTGGAAGCAGACAAGCACGTCTTCGTCGAGAAGCCACCCGCGATGCGTGGCGTCGAGATTGAGGAGCTCGCCGAGATCGCCGAAGAGCGGGGCCGCGTTCTAATGCCCGGGCACTTGCTCCTGTACCACCCGGGCGTCCAGAAGCTGAAGGAGATTGTTTCCTCCGGCGAGCTTGGCGACGTGCTCTATGTGTACGGGAACCGCCAGAACCTGGGGACCTTCAGGACGAACGAAAACGCACTCTGGTCACTCGGCGTCCACGACCTTTCCGTGTTGCTGTACCTCATTGCTGAGGAGCCGAGCGAAGTGCGGGCGCATGGCAGCGCTTTCCTCAATCGCGGGGTTGAGGACGTGGTCTTCTGCTACTTGCGCTTCCCATCGGGAAAGATGGCGCACATGCATCTCTCGTGGCTCGACCCGCACAAGATCAGGCGTATCACAGTCGTCGGCAACGACAGGATGGCGGTGTTCGACGATATGGAGCGTGAGCGGAAGATCACGGTGTATGACAACTGGCGAACCCGCACCGGCGACATCTACAGCCCGCAGGTCGACACGACCGAACCGCTCCGCCTCGAGTGTCAGCATTTCCTGAGGCTCATCGCGCATGGGGGTGACTCCCTCAAGGCCGCGCGCGATGCCATTCCGGTCGTGCGTGCGCTCGAGCAGCTCCAGGCGTCGCTCGAGACCGTTCCGGCTTGAGCGCTGAGATCGCCCCAAGCGCAGTCGTCTTTCCAGGCACGGTGATCGGCGACGGTTGCAAGATCCTCGACGGCGCAGTCGTCGGCAAGCAGCCCTCCCTTTCCGCGCGTTCGACGACGAAGCGGGAAGACCTGCCGCCGCTCGAGCTTGGGCCTGGGACGGTTGTCTCCACCGGTGCAATTGTGTTCGCCGGGACGAATGTCGGTGCCCGCGTGATCGTCGGCGACCAGGCGTGTGTGCGGGAGCGCTGCGTCGTCGGCGACGACGTCGTGATCGGGCGCGGCGCACTGGTCGAGAACGACACGACGATCGGCGCCCTCACGAAGATTCAGGCGATGGCCTACATCACGGCGTATTCGACCATCGAGGAGCACGTCTTCATCGCACCCGGCGTCCAGACGACGAACGACAACTTCATGGGACGCACGGAGAAGCGACATGCACTGAGGAAGGGACCGACGATCCGCCGTGGAGCACGCGTCGGCGGCGGCGCCGTGCTCTGCCCTGGGGTCGAGATCGGCGAGGAAGCCTACGTTGGTGCAGGTGCGGTCGTGGTCGGAGACGTCCCGCCTCGGGTCATCGTCGTCGGCAATCCCGCGCGCGTCCTGCGCGACGTTCCCCCGGAGGAACTGCTGGAAAACGGCTAGCGACGCGCGGAGCGAGCGATCGTCAGCTCGTACGAGCCGACGCCGCGCGTAGGGAGCTTCACTTCGACGTAGTGGAAGCCGCTCTTCGGCACGCGGTAGCCGATTCTGTGGGTCGAGCCTGGTCCCAGTGCCTGAGCGACGCGGAGGTTCTGCGTTCTGAGATCATCGACGCGCTTCGTTCCGGGCCGCCAGAGCAGGAGATTCGATGCAACGCCAGCAGGTCCGTTGAGAGTGATCCGGACGCGCTGGCCCTTCTTGAGGTAGGTCCGATAGACGTCGATCTGGTCGTCCCAGAAGTCGATCGTGGCCTTCACCGACGTCGCCGACGCCGACAGCCGGGCCGCGTTCGTGCCGGCGTCGTCGTTCGGTTCCAAGCGGTCCGGGGCCGGTAGCACGCCCTCGAGCGAGGCGATTGCCTTGGCGACGTCGAGCCGGCCCCAGCCGCTGAACGAATCGCGGAGCAGAGGGCATTGCTTGCAGCCGTTCGAGGCGTTCACGTCGGTCGCCGACCGCTCGAGGATGCTCGCGACCTGGTCCGGCTGGAGCGTGGACTTGAGCGCGAAGAGCACGGCCGCGGCCGCCGTCACCTGAGGTGCCGCGAAAGACGTCCCGGCGGCGTGCCGGAACTCGTCGGGCCCGCAATCCGAGTAGCCCTGGTTCTGGCACAGCGGTCGGAAGGAAGTGATGGCGCGGGGAAGTGTGGAGTAGATCTCCTGGCCTGGCGCGGAGATGTCGTTGTAGATGCGATCCCGGTCGGAAAAGAGCGGAACGTTCCCGGTAGGTGTCAGCGCGCTCACGCCGATCACGTGCGGCAGCGCGGCGGGATAGCTCGCGTACTGCCAGGGAGTCTGCGGAGCCTCGTCCGAGTTTCCCACGGCGGCGACGAGCACGGCGCCCTTTCGGACGGCGTACTCGATGGCTTTCGCCTCGGTGCGCGAGAATGTGTCACGCCGCGGGTGGAAGGGATCGCGCAGTCCTCCGATCGAGAGGTTGATCACGCGCGCCCCCATGTCGACGGCCCAGCGGATCGCCTCCGCCTCATCGCGCACGTCGATGGTCTGGTCGGACCGCGCGATCTTCGCCACCACGAGCTGCGCCGGGAAGGCCATTCCCGCGATCCCTTCGTTGTTGTTGAGAGCGGCCGCGATCACGCCGGCGACGAAGGTTCCGTGGCCCTCCTCGTCCGTGAGCGGGCTGCCGCCGACCCAGCTCCGGGCGGCCCAGATCCGCGAACGCGGGAACTCGGGGTGGCCGCCGTCGATCCCCGAGTCGATGATCGCGACCCGGACGGGATTGAGGACCGGCAACTCGGTCCCGAACGCATCGAAGGCGTGATCCTGAGCCAGGTAGTACTGGCGGGACGCGAGCGGATCGCTCGGCGTGAAGCCCGCCCGGAACTGGAGGGCGAGTGCGGACGGCGCAAGCAGGAGGGCGAGCGCGGCAACCGCCGCTGTCTTCACGGAGTGGTGACCTGGAGCACCGGGCTGTTGCCAGCGACGAAGCCGCGGCCGGCCGAGACCCGCGCGCGATACACGCCGGTGGTGAGCTGAAGGTTCGAGAGGAAAGCGCCGTCAGCATCGACGGCAGCCCGCGTGAGCGTCACCCAGCGTGTCCCATCCTGTCGCTGGACGAAGACGGTGGTGCCCTCGAGCGCGGCGGGACGGACGTAGCCGCGAAGCTGATCCTGCGTGCGCACCGGATAGAAACGGACGAGCGGCGCGACCGGGACACGGACCGCGGCCGCTACGACCTTGCCGCTCGTGAGCCGGTACTGCGTCGTCACCGTCGGCTTGACCACCACACTGAGCGCGCCATCCTTACCGGCGGTGAGCGTGCCGACCTCTTGCCAGTCGCCGCCCGCGCGCTGCTGGAGCACCGCCTCGGCGAGTCCGCGTGCCGTCCCTGTCAATCGAACGCGCGACCCGTAGGTCACGGTGATGCCGGGCGCGCTGAGCGATAGGACGCCGACGCTGAACCACGTGGACCGGAGCCCGAGGCGGCGGCGGAGGTCGCCACCCTGGACCGCGACCGTGCTCTTGGTTCCGACGACGTTCAGCGTACGAATGCGTCCGGACGAGTTGAGCTGGGGCTGGAGGTCGACGACCCGTCCCGACATCTCCAACGCCTTGGCGAGCTTCACGCCCGTGAACGAGAACGGGCCCCAGTCGTGGTACGGCGAAATCGAGTCGTACGGATCCGGCACCGAAAGGAGGTAGGGCACCGCCTCGCCCCAGACGTCCTCCGCCGACGCAGTTCGGCCGCCGGACGTCGAGAAGAAGAACGTCTTTGCGACCTGACCCTCGAAGAGCACCACCTTCCCGGCCGTCGCATCCACCGCTGCGTTCGTCGAGGGCTTCTCGTGGTCGATTCCGAGGTACACCTGGCTGCGCGTGTCCGAGTACAGGTCGAAGGCGCCTGTCTTACGCGACGCGAGTGCGTACGAGCGCGCCGCGATAGCCTGCGCCTTCAGCGCTTCCGGTAGCCAGGTGTACGGCATCTCGGAGGGGACGACGCCGTACAGGTAGGGCTCGAGGCCGACGATGTTGATCGCCCGTAGCTTTCCACCGCTGACGTCCACCTGAATCGACCCCCGGTACTGGCGTTTGAGCGCGACCGGTGCGGTGCCCGGCTGGAAGAGCAGCGGTCCGGGGAGCGCGCGTGCCGTTTGCTGCCCATCGACCTTCAACTTCAGGGCGGGACCGAGCGTGTACGTTCCGGCGACGACATCGTGGACGGCGCCGGCAGCATCGCGCACTCGGAAGTCCGCAGCCGAGCCGAGCGTCAGGGTCGAGGCGCCACTCGCCAGCAGTACGCGCACTCGCGAGACCGGCGCGGGACCAAGGGTCGTGCCGGGGAAGTAGTGCGCGACGATCTTTGCGTAGCCGACGCCCTTCTGCGCGTAGCCGTACGCGCCGTACTGGCTCAGACCGACACCATGTCCCCAGCCGTGGCCCGTGAGGACGAACGTGGCCGTCCCGACCGGGGCCGCCGCGCCCACGCGAGCAGGCGCGGCGGAGGGGCCGACGAGCAGAAGGAGGGAGGCGAGTACAAGCGTTCGTCGCATGAAGCTGACCCGGGCGAGGACGCGAACGAGGCTAGCAAAGGGGCTCAAGAGCAGCACCTTTCTTTACGGAACCCTGATCTCATCGTTTGCGCGACCAGAGGTTGGGAAAACCCCGTTTCACTTCCAGTCTGTGGCCGTAACGACCGACATCCTTCCGCCTCGCTACCGCGGCCCGCAGCAGATTGGCCGCGGCGGTATGGGCGACATCTACCGGGCGACCGATGCGACGCTTGGCCGCGACGTCGCGATCAAGATCCTCGCCGCCCGGTACGCGCAGGACGCCACAGTCCGCGAGCGGTTCACGCGCGAGTCCTTAGCGGCTGCGCGGCTTTCCGGAGAGCCGAACACCGTGACGATCTTCGACGTCGGCGAACACGCCGGGCGGCCATACATCGTCATGGAGTACCTCAGCGGCGGCTCGCTCGACGAGGTCGTGCGAAGGGAAGGATCGTTGCCGCCAGAGCGTGCCTTCACGTGGCTGGAGCAGGCAGGCGTCGCGCTCGACGCGGCCCACAAGGAAGGCGTGGTTCACCGCGATGTGAAGCCGGCAAACCTGATGCTCGACGGCGACGGGAACATTCACGTCGCCGACTTCGGTATCGCCAGCGCCGCGGGGCTCGCTTCGCTGACCGTGACCGGCACCGTCCTCGGCACGGCCGGCTACCTGTCGCCCGAGCAGGCGCAGGGGGACCGCGCGACCCCGGCCAGTGACCGCTACGCTCTCGCCGTAGTCGCGTTCGAGTTGCTGACAAGCACTCGTCCCTTCGCGGCCGACAGCCCTACCGCGGAAGCCGCGGCTCACGTCAATGCACCGGTCCCCTCCATCTCGAGCCGGAGTGGACTGCCGCCTCAGCTCGACCCGGTCTTCGGGCGCGCGCTCGCGAAGGATCCGAACCGGCGCTTCGCGACGTGCGCTGACTTCGTCACCGCCCTCCGCGCGGCCCTTGCGGATGCAGCTGAATCGACGAGCGAGCTCACCGCGGTCCTGCCTGCGCCGACCGCACCGACCCGTCCGCTGAGTCCGCAGGAAGAGCTCGCGTACGCTCCCTACCGATCGCGGACGAGCGGAGCACGCGGCGCCTGGCCGCTGCTCGCCGCTCTGCTCCTACTGGGAGTGGTGGGCGGGGCTCTGCTGGCCTACTTCCTCACGCGCGATGAGGGCGCGACCACCCCTGCGCCGACGACCGTGATCACCCAGGTACGAACGGTCACGACTCAGGGCGAAACCAGGACCGTCGAGCGGCCCGTCACGGTCACGACCTCCGCAGGCCCGCCTGCGACGCCCTCAGGGCTGAGTGGCACCGCGCTGAACGATGCCGGCTTCGAGAAGATGGGAGCACGTGACTATGCCGGGGCGTTACCGCTCCTCGAGCAGGCGGTCCAGAAGCTGCAGGACACGGGTTCGGTAACCGAGGCGTACGCGAGCTACAACCTCGCCTATACGCTCTTCCAGCTCGGGCGCTGCGACGGCGTGCTCGAGCTTCTCGACCGCTCCGAGTCGATCCAGGGGCAGCGCAGCGAGATCGACGAACTCCGCAAACAGGCCGAGGATCGCTGCGGCTAACTCAGCCGCGTGGCGTACTGCTTGTCGTAGTAGTCGCGGTACCCAGCGGAGCGCTTGATCGGCTCCCACCAATCGCGGTGGTCGCGGTACCAGTTGATCGTCGCGCGCACCCCTTCTTCCCACTCGCGTCGCGGCTGCCAGCCGCTCGAGCGGAGCTTGGTCGTGTCCAGGGAGTACCGCCGGTCGTGTCCCGCCCGGTCGTCGACATGACGCACGAGAGCCGGGTCGGCGCCAAGCTGCTCGATGATGAGCCGCGTGAGCTCGACGTTCTCGCGCTCCTCGTTCGCGCCGACGTTGTAGACCTCGCCCGCCTCGCCCTGCCGGAGCACGAGCTCGATTGCGGCGCAGTGATCGTCGACGTGCAGCCAGTCTCGCACCTGGCGGCCGTCGCCGTAGAGCGGGAGAGGCTCGCCGTTGAGTGCATTCGTGACGAAGAGCGGCAGGATCTTTTCGGGATACTGGTTTGGGCCGTACGTATTCGAGCCCCGTGTGATCGAAGCGTTGACGCCAAATGTACGGACGGCGGCGAGCACCTGGAGGTCGCCCCCCGCCTTCGACGCGCTGTACGGGCTCGAGGGCCGCAGCGGATCGTCTTCGCGCGAAGACCAGCCTGGCTCCACGTCGCCGTAGACCTCGTCCGTCGAGACCTGCACGAGGCGCGCGCCCATCTCCTCCGCTGCCCTCAGGAGCACGAGGGTGCCGAGAACGTCCGTCCGGATGAAGTCCTCCGGCCCGAGGATCGATCGGTCGACGTGCGTCTCCGCTGCGAAGTTGACAATCGCCTCGACTCGGCCGATTTGATCGACGTCTTCTCGCACCGCGATGTCGCCGCGGTAGGACTCGACTCCGGGCGGCACGTTCGCCGGATTGCCCGCGTACGTGAACTTGTCGAGGACGACGACGTCCTCGCCTGACGCGAGCATTCGCTTGACGAAATGCGAACCGATGAAGCCCGCCCCGCCCGTGACGAGTACACGCACGGCCTCACGGTATAGACTCCAGCCGTTGTCGAGGCAACGGAGCCTCGGGTGCGTTGTCCGCGCCTGAGGCTTTCGCATTTCAAGGGAGGATTCATGGCGCAGGTCGAGAGCAGGAACAGGGCGACGTCGAGCGAGGAATCGCGGAAGCAGGTCGCCGGCCGGATCGAGCAGGAGAGGGTTGAGTTCGTCCTCCTCTGGTTCACGGACATCGAGGGCCACCTCAAGAGCTTCGCCGTCACCCCGAGCGAGATCGAAGCCGCTCTCGACGACGGCATGGGCTTCGACGGCTCCTCGATCACGGGCTTCAACGCGATCGAGGAGTCCGACATGGTCGCCATTCCCGATCCCGAGACCTTCCAGCTGATGCCCTGGAAAGAGGGCGAGACCAGGGTTGCGCGAATGATCTGCGACATCGTCACGCCCGACGGGAATCCGTATGAGGGAGATCCGCGCTACGTCCTGCGCCGCGCTCTGGAACGCATGAGCTCGCTCGGCTTCGACACCTTCAACGTCGGGCCCGAGCTCGAGTACTTCCTCTTCCGCGACGACAAGGGGACCGAGACGCTCGACGAGGGCGGCTACTTTGCCATGACGACGATGGATGCGGCGAGCGAGCTGCGCCAGGAGACCGTTCGCGCGCTCGAGTCCATGGGCATCCCGATCGAGTACGTCCACCACGAGGTGGGGCCGTCGCAGCACGAGATCGACATGCGCTTCGCCGATGCCCTCGCCATGGGTGATCACACCGTGACCTATCGCTTGATCGTCAAGGAGATCGCGAAGAAGGCCGGCTTTCACGCGACGTTCATGCCGAAGCCGATCTTCGGCGAGAACGGCTCGGGGATGCACACGCATCAGTCGCTGTTCAAGGAGGGGCGGAACGCGTTCTTCGACACCGAGGACGAGTGGCACCTCTCGGACGTCGGCAAGGGATTCATCGCCGGCCAGCTCCGGCACGCGCGAGAGATCAGCGCGGTCTTCGCGCAGTGGGTCAACTCCTACAAGCGGCTAGTCCCCGGCTACGAGGCGCCGGTCTATGTCGCCTGGTCGCGGCGCAATCGCTCGGCGCTGATCCGGATCCCGCTGTACAAGCCCGGCGCCGAGCAGGCAACTCGCGCCGAGATCCGCTGCCCCGATCCGGCCTGCAATCCCTATCTGACCTTCGCCACGCTCCTCCACGCCGGGCTCGAGGGGATCGAGCAGGGCTACGAGCTGCCGGAGCCGATGGAGACGAATCTGTACCACCTGACGGCGGAGCAGCGGCGCGAGCGCGGGATCGTCTCGCTACCAGAGACGCTTGGCGAGGCGATCGACGAGCTGGCGAACTCGGACCTGGTCCGGAAGGCCCTGGGCCCACACATCTTCGACCGCTACGTCGAGCTCAAGCGAGGCGAGTGGGACGAGTACCGAGTCCAGCTCTCCCAGTGGGAGCTGGACAAGTACCTCTCGGTGCTGTAGCCAGCTCCAAAGCGACCACGAGCTGCGCCTGCGTCTAACGCCCGCCGCTACTGCGTTCACCCCCAAAACGACCACGAGCTGCGCCTAATACGCAGCAGCTCGCAGTCGGCCGTCAGTTGGATCCCGCAGGCCGCAGAGGTCGCGAGATCAGGCCCCATTCTCTCTCTTTCTCAGAGCACGGGCAAGTGGCCGAAACGGCGCCGACCGAAGTCTCGAACGGTTCTAGAGGAATCTGCGGATGGCTTCGCGCGCGACCCGCAGCGCGACGACCTCGGTGCGGCGGTCGACCTCTGCGATCGTGTCCGCAGGGACGAGCTTCCGGTGGCGCGAGAGGAACCCGGCCTTCACAGACAGCGCGTCAGGTACGTCCGGGAGCGTCCCGTACATCGGGCACTCCACCTTCCCGACCACGCGGCCCCGGTTGTCGGCGACGAGGTAGCCGGAGATGTCCGTGAGGTTCAGAGGGATAGCCGACACGTGCGGAACCTATTCCCCGTCTGCAATGAAAATCCCCTCCCCGGCGTAAGGGTTCTGTTAAGCGATCAGGCCCCAGGTTTCCAGACCATCAGAACGATGATGGCGAGGATTGCCGCAGTGCTCGCGTAGCTGAGGAGCAGCGAGGGTCGATGCCCGACGAGCCCGCGGAGCTCGTCACTCGGCCGGTCTCCCTCCGCGGCGAGCCGCTCCGCGAGGAGGCGGGCGTGTCGAGCAGTGCGTCCGCCGAGACCCCCGAGGATCATGCTGGCGAGCCAGAGGCCGAGCGAGGCGGAGATCCAGGCGGCGCCGAAGTCGAGATCGAGGTCAGAGACCAGCCACATCCCGAAGACGAGGGCGAGGAGTCCTGTCACCGTTGCGAGCAGCGCGCCGATCCGCGCGGTCCGAAAGAGCAGTGCAATCTCGCTCGGGCGGTCGCGGCGGAGCGCCGTGAGCTGCGCGATCCCTGCCGCGACGGCGCCGGAGAAGAAGAGGAAGGCAAACAGAAGGTGAAGGAAGAGCAGGGTCTTCGTCATAGGTGCACCCTCCTACAATCGGAGTGTGGACGCAAAGGCTCTCCATCTCCGCTTACTGACCGAGACGATCGCGGCGGTCAACTCCACTCTCGACCTGGAAGAGGTGCTCGCACTCGTCGCGCGCAAAGTCGCGGAAGCGCTCGGGACGGAGGCCTGCTTCGTCTACCTCTATGACGAGCGCACCGATGAGCTCGTGCTGCGCGCGACGCACGGGACGAGCGTCGAGGAGATGACCAAGCGCCCGCGCATGCGGCCCGGCGAAGGCATCACCGGGGCGGCTGCCGCGGAACGGGCGCCCGTGATGATTCCGTCGCAGGCTCACCTCGATCCTCGCTTCAAGTTGTTCTCCAACCTCCCGGAGGAGGAGTACGAGTCCATCCTGGCCGTGCCGATCCTGGCCCGCGAAAGGCTCGCGGGCGCGCTGAACGTCAGGACCGTCGAGCCGCGTGAGTTCACGCGGGACGAGATCGACCTGCTCGTCGCAATCGCCTCGCAGGTTGCGCAGACGATCGAGCATGCGAAGCTCTACGCGCAGGCGCAGCAGAGGGTTGCCGAGCTCGAGGCGCTGGCGAAGATCTCGGAGGCAGTCTCGGAATCGCTCTACCTCGAGGAGTCCCTCGAGGCGATCGTCAAGACGACGATGGAGGCCGTGGAGGCGACGGGTGCAGCGCTCGTACTCGAGGATGGCAACATCGCGTGGCCCGAGGGGCGCCCGGGCAAGCATGCGGTGCGCTTGCCTCTCCGGTGGAAGCGACGTCAGATCGGCGAGCTCGTTTGCGACCGCGACACGCCGTTCACGGCGGACGAGCGTGCACTGCTGGCGTCGATCGCGCACCACGCGGCGGTCGCGCTCGAGCACGGCCGCGCCGTCATGCGCGGCGTCCTCGCGCAAGAGATCCACCACCGCGTGAAGAACAACCTGCAAACAGTCGCCTCGCTTCTGCGCCTGCAGGCGCACTCGGCCGATATCGACCCACGGAAGGCGCTCGAGGATTCCGTGAATCGCATCCTCGCGATCGCCGCAGTCCACGAGGTGCTGACGGAGCAGCGCGAAGAGGAAGTGGAGTTGCGTGAGCTGCTCGAGCGCTTGCGCGCGATGCTCGTTCAGGGGCTTGCGGCAGGCAAGGAGGTACGCGCCGAACTGGAGCCTGTTTCGCTAGCCGGCAACCGCGCCACCGCGCTCGCGCTCGTCTTCAGCGAACTGCTTCAGAACGCGCTCGAGCACGGGGGTGAGGCGGTCCGCATCGAGCTCGCCCGTCGAGACGGCGACGTCGTGCTCTCAATCGCCGACGACGGCTTGGGCATCGAGGGTGAAGCGGCGGGAACGGGCCTCTCGATCGTGCGTGCGCTCGTCCGCGACGAGCTCCAGGGGCGGCTCGATCTGCACAACGACCGCGGCACTCGAGCCGAGGTCGTGTTCCCTGCCTGAACCGCTAGCGCGCGAAGACGGCCAGCAGCAGCGGCCCGAGCGTTCCGGCGACGCAGACCGCGTCGAAGAGGGCAGCTCCCCCGCGAGAGGTGACAGGGCGCGAGGTGACAGTGACCACGCGCCTCGGGGCGGCGGCGGGAGGGACGGTCTCCCAGAGCAGCTGCCGCGCGCGGGCGGCCTCTTCAGGCGAGGAAACGAGGACGAGCTCGGGGCTCAGCACGTCGGCGGCGGCTGACACGGCGCTGCGATTGTCCTCCGCCGGATTGGGCCGGGCATCCCCCAATCGAGGGATGGGTACCCCAAACGGGGGATGGATCCCTCGATCTAGGGACTAGGAGCTAGTGAGGTACGCCGCCGTCGCCGCCCGCAGGCCGCGACCACCAGGCATCGGCGCTGTTGGACATCACGCCCTGGAGCTGATCCACGTAGCTGACGAGGTCACGCTCGCGGCGGTCGAGGGTCTGCTCGAGCTCGTCGAGCTCCGTCCGCCAGCGCTCGATCCGATCCTCGCGAAACTGGACGTCGGCCTCGAATTTGGCCTCCCGCTCGTCGAGATCGCTCTCCCGCCGGCGGAGCTCGAGGACCCGGGGCTCCACAACTTCCTCCGAGACAGCCTCGGAAACCGCTTCGCTCCGCGCTCCCAGCAGCGAGAAGGCCAATTCGGCCTCCCGCTGGTCGAGATCGCTTTCCCAACGGCGTAGCTCGAGGATGCGGGCGTCTACGACGTCCTCCGAGTCAGCCTCGGAAACGGCTTCGCTCCGCGCTCCGAGCAGGGGCGCAAGCGAGGAAGCCTGTTCCGCGGAGATCTCGACTCGTAGGACGAGTGGCTTGGGGGAAAGAGGTTCGTTCTCAGCCATAAGTCAGCGCCGCTGATTTGAGCATCGCCCCCGAGCGGTCCCTCCGCCATCCCTCGCGCGAGCGTTTTCCTGGAAAATTGGTTCTGTGCGGATCCTGGTCGCCGAGGACGAGACGATCATCCGCCTCGACCTGAGGGCGCTCCTGGAGCGGGCGGGGTTTGAAGTGTGCGCGGAGGCACGGGACGGCGAGGAGGCGGTAGCGCTGGCCCGGGAGCTCACCCCGGACGTGGCGATCATGGACGTGAAAATGCCCAAGCTCGACGGGATCGAGGCGGCTCGCCGGATCCTGAACGAGCGGCCGATCCCGATCGTCATGCTGACGGCGTACGGCCAGGACGAGCTCGTTCAGCGAGCTGCCGAGGCCGGGGTCTTCGGTTACCTCGTGAAACCGTTCCGCGAGCAGGACCTGCTCCCGGCGATCCGCACTGCGCGGGCACGTCACGAGGAGCTCGCGGCGCTCCGCGAGGAGGCCGAGTCACTCGCCGAGGCGCTGACCGCGCGCAAGGCGATCGAGCGTGCGAAAGGGCTCCTGATGGAGAAGGAGGGGCTCTCCGAACAGGACGCGTTCGCCCGTCTCCGCAGGGCGAGCCAGATCTCCGGCCGTCCGCTGAAGGTCGTCGCGGAAGCGCTGATCGCGACGTTCGCCGAGTCTTAGGCTAGCGACGTGGCGGACAAGCAGTTCGGCGGGCTACAGGAGTTCAGGGGTGGTCAGCGGCTGAGATCCGCGATCACGCCGAGCCCGATCAGGAGGAGACCCAGGAGCATGGCCGGCTTTGGTCCTGAGCCTGTCGGCTTGCGGCGCGTGATCGTGCCTCGCATCATCGAGAAGCCCCCCGTTGGAAAAACGCCGACCATGAAGAGGATGCAGCCGACGAAGTAGTACGTCAGCGCCATCGTCGCCACGAGGTGTCGATCGGCTGCCCAGGCGATCAGGGCGCCCAGGAGGCCCATGCCGGCCGCGACCGCAGCGGCGAAGAGCAGACCGATCTTGAGCGCCTGCCCGAACCCTGCGAAACGGCTCTGTGCGACGGGCTCGGGCTCGGACACGCCCAGAGCCTAGCTCTGCGCGCGCTCGAAGACCGTTTCCCAGCGCTGGAGCAGGCCCTGAAGCTCGTCGCGTGCTTGGCGGTGAGCGGCCAGCATCTCGGCGTCGTTCCAGTCCTCGGCCAGGCGACGCTCCAGTTCGGCGACCGTGCTCTCCCGAGCCGCGATCTCGGCCTCGATACGCTCGAGCTCGGTCGGTCCCTTCTGTGCAGGCGTCTGCCGCGGAGTCTTCGTCGGCTTCGGCTCGACTGAAAGACCGCGAGGCGCCGGTTGAATCGCGCGACGCGCTGCGTATTCGGCCCAGCCGCCGTCATACGAGTTGAGGCGCCGCTCTTCGATCGCGAGCGTCCGCTCCGCAACGGCATCGAGGAGCGCTCGGTCGTGCGAGACGAGCAGCACGGTGCCCGGGAACGCATCCAGCGCGACCTCCAGTGCCTCGCGGCTGTCGAGATCGAGATGGTTCGTAGGCTCGTCGACGACGAGGAAGTTCGCGCCCGACGCGACGACGAGTGCAAGTGCGAGCCGCCGGCGCTCGCCGCCGGAGAGCGCCACGACCGGCTTCTCGTGCTCGTCCCAGCCGGAGAACAGGAAGCGCCCGAGCAGCTTCTGCGCGTCGGGCCGCTGCAAACCCGTAGCGCGCTGGACGCACTGCAGCACGGATCCCCGCGTGTCGAGCTCCATCTCCTGTTGTGAGAAGTACGCAGGGACGACGCCGTGGCCGAGTCGCACCGATCCTTGCCGCAGCTCTCGTTTCTCCAGAATCGTTTCGAGCAGCGTCGTCTTGCCCGAGCCGTTCGGCCCGACCAGGGCGACGTGCTCGCCGCGCTCGATCGCGAACGTGACGTCCTCGAGCAGGACACGGTCGCCGACCCTGATCTCGATCCCCTGCGCCTCCACGACGGTACGTCCGCTCCGCGCCGGCTTCAGGAACTCGAATCCGAGCCGCTTGTTCCGCCGCGTCAGCAGGTCGAGCTGGTCCTTCGCTTGCGACTGCTCCTTCTCGAGGCGGCCGATCTGCGTCAGCTTCGCCTGAGCCGTCCTCGCCATCTTGGGAGAGGACGCCCGGAAGCGTGCGACGAAGCGCTCGAGGCGCTCGATGTCCCGTCCCACCCGCTCCGCTGCTCTGGAAGCGGCGTGGAGACGGGCGGCCTTCTCGCGGCGCCACTCGTGCCACGGGCCGGAGAAGTAGGTCGAACGTCCACCCTCCAGCTCGAGCACGGCATTGGCGACAGCCTCGAGGAACCAGCGATCGTGCGCGACGATAATGATCCCCGCATCGAGCAACTGGAGCTCACGTTCGAGCCACTCGAGGCTCTCGACATCGAGATGGTTCGTGGGCTCGTCGAGCAGCAGCAGATCGGGATCGCCTCCGAGCGCGCGGGCGAGGGAGGCGCGGGTGAGCTCGCCCCCCGAAAAGGTCTCGAGCGGCCGGTCGAGGTGCTCGTCGACGAACCCGAGCCCGCGCAGGACGGCGGTCGCGTGGTCGCGCCAGCCGTATCCGCCGGCATGCTCGAGCCGAGCCTGGGCGTCGGAGTACCGCAGCATCGTTGCGGATCCGTGCTCGCCTGCGGCCATGGCCTCCTCCAGACGTCGCAGCTCGTCTTCGAGCGCGACCAGGTCGGTGGCGCCCGAAAGCACGTACTCCCGGAGGCTCAGACGCTGCTCGAGGGGAGGGCGCTGATCGTGAAGCGCGACTCGAGTGCCCTTCTGGAAGGCAAGGTCGCCGCCCTGCAGGCTGGTCTCGCCGACGAGCGCTCGCAGCAGCGTCGTCTTCCCGGCCCCGTTCGGCCCGGACAGCGCAACGCGGTCGCGGCGCTCGACCTTGAAGGAGACCCCGTCGAAGAGCGGGTCGCCGCTCAACTCCTTCCGGAGGCCCGATGCGATCAGAACGGCAATGTCTAGAGGCTAGTTCGTCCACGTCGAGGTCGAGAGCGAGATCGGCATGGGGACGACCTTCAGGGTCGTTCTTCCGATGTCCAGAGCCGCAGAGCCAGTCGCAGCCTGACGCTATCGTCCCCGCGTGCCGAGGATCCTCGCGCTCGACGTCGGTACCTCGTCGGTTCGCGCGCAGGTCTTTGAAGCCGAGCTTGCGGAAGCCGAGGCAGTGCGCCGCGACTACGCAGGAGAGAACGATTCGCAGCGCGTGCTGGAGCTCGTTCGCGCAGCCGTCGACGAAGCGACGCGTGCCGGGGATTTCGAGGCAGTCGGCGGCTCGTGCTTCGGCCACAGCCTCCTTGCGCTGGACGACCGCGGTCGGCCGCTGACTCCGATTCTCGGCTGGCGCGACACGCGCTCGGCAGCAGCCGCGGAATGGCTCTCTCGCCGGCTCGACGCCGCTGCAGTTCACGCCCGGACGGGTTGTCACCTACACACGAGCTACTGGCCGGCGAAGCTCGCGTGGCTCGCCGAGGAGGAGCCGGAGACGTTTCGCTCGACGCAGCGCTTTGTCTCCTTCTGCGACTACCTCTACTCGCAGTTGCTCGGTTGCGCCGTGCCGACCAGCCTTTCGATGGCCTCGGCCACCGGCCTGCTAGATCTGAACACGCGCGCGTGGGACCAGGAGCTTTTGCAGACACTCGGGCTCGACGCTGAACGTCTGCCGGAGATCTCCGACGCCCCGGTTGAAGCCTGGTACCCCGCCGCGCTGGACGGTGCCTGCTCGAACATCGGCGCAGGCTGCGTCACGCGCGATCGTGCGGCGCTGATGGTCGGCACCTCGGGCGCGTTCCGCACCGTGTATGAGACGGAGCTGCCGGTGCCGCGGCCAGGGCTCTTCCTCCATTGGCTCGACGAGCGGCGCGTCGTGGAGGGCGGGTCGCTCTCGGACGGTGGGAGCCTCTACCACTGGATCGAGCAGACCTTCAAGGACACCGCCGGATCACTCGCCGGCCGCGATCCGGACTCGCACGGGCTGACGTTTCTGACACTGCTCGGCGGAGAACGGAGCCCGGGCTGGCATCAGCACGCGACGGGCGCAATCCATGGGCTGACATTTGCGACCACGCCGCTCGACCTTCGCCAGGCGGCGCTCGAGGGAGTGGCGTTCCGGTTCGCCGAGATCGCCGACCTGATGCCGGACGTCGTGGAGATCGTGGCCACGGGTGGCGCACTGCTCGAGGACGGGGACTGGCTCCAGATCATGGCCGATGCGCTCGCGCGGCCGATCACGGTGTCCGGAGTTAAGGAGGCATCCCTCCGCGGTGCTGCCGCGCTCGTGCTCGAGCGGCTCGGGCAACCGCCGCCGGCCGCGCCCCTTGGGCGAGTGATCGAGCCGCGTCAGGACCGGATCGACGTGTTCCGCGCCGCTCGAGAGCGGCAGCGGCGGCTCTACGACGCGGCGACTTGAGCGCCGCGGCCCCGAGAATGAACGGCCATGTCCGGGGTCTGACCCCGGACGTGGCTACGACCGACCTGTTCCTGCCGGAAGGATCGGCGGCGCCTGGGGCGTCCCGACGCGCAGCCAGGTCCGCAGCGCCCACGGCTGGGGTCAGAGCCCGGCCGTGTTGATTTCAGCCGGTGCCCGTGCCGCCGGCGCCTCAACCCGATTCTTGGATAGGCGAGCTACGAAGCTGCGACTTTGGCGCTGACCAACTGTCGGGCTGCCGCGGCGATGTGCTCCGCGTCGATGCCGTAGGCACTCATTAGTTCTTCAGGCTTGCCCGACCGTGGCATCTCGCGGACGGCGAGCTGGACTACGCGCGGCCGCTCGTCGCTGTTAGCCAGGGCGGCGATGACCGCGTCGCCGACACCGCCCTCCGGGAAGTGATCCTCGACCGTGACGATGCGGCCCGTCGTCTCGGCCGCGGCCTGGAGCGTGTCCGCGTCGATCGGCTTGATCGAGTAGAGGTCGATCACGCGTGCGCTGATGCCCTCCTCCTCGAGGGCCTCTGCCGCCTTGAGCGCCTCATGGACGGTTACGCCTGCGCCTACGAGCGTGACGTCGTCCTCGTCGTCAGCCGAGCGAACGACTCGGCTGCCGCCGACCGCGAATTCTTCGTCCGCGTCGTAGATGACTGGCGTATTGGGACGCAGCGTCCGCAGGAAGACGATGCCTTCGGTATCCGCCATCGCAGCGACGAGCTTCGCAGTCTGGTTTGCGTCGCAGGGATGCAGCACCGTGCTCGAATGGATGGCTCGCAGCGACGCGATGTCCTCGAGCGCCATCTGCGAGGGGCCGTCCTCGCCGATCGAGACACCGGCGTGTGAGCCGGCAAGACGGAGGTTCGCGCGGCTGATCGCCGCCATGCGGATGAGGTCGTACGCACGGGAGAAGAAGGCGGCAAACGTCGAGGCGAAGGCATTCCAGCCTCGCGCCTGCAGGCCCACCGCGGCAGCGAGGAGCTGCTGCTCTGCGATGTACATCTCGAAGTACCGGTCTGGATGCGCCTTGGCGAAGATCTCCGCGAACGTGGAGTTGCCGACCTCGCCGTCGAGCGCGACGACGTCCCCGCGTGCCGCGCCCAGCGCCGCGAGGGCCTCGCCGTAGGCCTTGCGGGTGGCCACCTCGTCACCGACCTCGTAGCGCGGCAGCTCGAGCTCTCCCCCGTCGAAGCGGTGGGCTTCGCCCCTGGCGGGCATCGACACTTCGACCCGGATGTTCCGGAGTCCCCCGAGCTCCTCGATCGCCGCATCGGGATCGTCCAGAGCCTTCCCGTGCCAGCCGGGCTGATTCTCTACCGCCTTCACGCCTTTGCCCTTGATCGTCCGCGCGATCACGACAGTCGGCTTGCCTGACGTCGATGCCGCCTCGGTGTAAGCACGGTCTATTGCCTCGACGTCGTGTCCGTCGATCTCGATGGCTTCCCAGCCGAAGGCGTGCGCGCGATCGCGGTAGACGTCGACGTCCCAGCCGACCATCGTCTCGCCGCGCTGGCCCAGCCGGTTGACGTCGATGATCGCCGTCAGGTTGTCGAGCTTGTAGTGCGCCGCATGCTCGAATGCTTCCCACATCGAGCCTTCGGCCATCTCACTGTCGCCGCAGAGAATCCAGACATGGGACGGGAGGCGGTCTAGGTACTTGCCGGCAAGCGCCATTCCGACACCGATCGGGAGTCCCTGGCCGAGCGAGCCGGTCGCGACGTCGACCCACGGAATGAGGGGCGTGGGATGACCCTCGAGCATGCTGCCGAAGCTGCGGTACTCCAGGAGCTCCTCGTCGCTGATCGCTCCGGCAGCGCGGAAGATCGCATAGAGCAGAGTCGAGGCGTGGCCCTTCGAGAACACCAGGCGGTCGTTGGCTGCGTTCTTGGGGTCGTCGAAGTCGTAGCGAAGGTGGTTCGCGAGCAGAACCGCCATCAGGTCAGCGGCGGACATTCCCGAGGTCGGATGGCCGGACTTCGCGGCCGCGGCGCAGCGGATGGAGTCGACACGAAACTGCTGCCCGAGTTCGCGGAGCTCAGTAGCGTCCATCGCAGGCCATTCTAGGGAGCCTTGACGCCCCTCGGTCGGGTACGGTCCAAGTGTGAAGGTGGCGGTTGCGTTCGACCACCGCGGCGTCAAGCTGCGGCAACGGATCCTCCAGATGATCCCGAATCTCGGGCACGAGGTCGTCGATCTCGGAACGGACGCTGTCGACCCGCGGATCGACTACCCGGACAAAGCGCGGGAGATCGGCGACGCAATTCTCAGCGGCGAGGCCGACCGCGCAGTCTTTGTCTGCGGCTCGGGCGTGGGCGCCTCGGTCGCGGCGTGCAAGCTGCCGGGGATCCGCGCGGCGGTCTGCCACGATGCCTACTCCGCGCATCAGGGCGTCGAGCACGACGACATGAACGTGCTCTGCCTCGGTTCGGAAGTGATCGGGGCAGAGCTCGCGGCCGACCTCATCCGGATCTTCCTCGCGGCGCAGTTCACGGGCGAGGAGCGCTACGTCAGAAGACTCCAGAAGATCGAAGAACTAGAGAGGAACATCACACATGCCTGAAAGCAATCTCCACAAACTGTCTGCGCTCGGACAGAGCGTCTGGATCGACTACCTCTCGCGTGACCTGCTCGAGACCGGCGAGCTCGAGCGGAAGTTGAAGGAGGACACCGTCGTCGGGGTCACCTCGAATCCGACGATCTTTCAGAAGGCGCTCTCGCAGGGCGACCGCTACGACTCGCAGCTGAAGGAGATCCTCGAGTCTGGCGAAGAGGATCCGAAGGAGATCTTCCTCCAGCTGACGTCACAGGACATCTCGGCGGCCTGCGATGTGCTGCGCAAAGTCTGGGATCAGAGCAAAGGCCTCGATGGCTACGTCTCCTGGGAGGTCGACCCGACGCTCGCCTTTGAGCGGGACGCCACCGTCGTTGAGGCGCGCCGCCTCCACGAGTGGATCGAGCGGCCGAACCTGTACGTGAAGATCCCGGCGACGGAGCCCGGTCTTGGCGCGATCGAGGAGATGATCGCCGCGGGCCGCAACATCAATGTCACGCTGATCTTCTCGCTCGAGCGCCATCAGGCGGTCATGGAGGCCTACATCCACGGCGTCGAGCGGCTCGTCGAGAGTGGCGGCGATCCGTCCACCGTTCACTCTGTCGCGAGCTTCTTCGTTTCGCGTGTCGACACCGAGGCCGACAAGCGGATCGACGCGCTCGGCGGTCATGAAGACGTGAAGGGGAAGCTCGCGATCGCGAACGCCAAGCTTGCGTACCAGAACTACCTCAAGAGGTTCTCCGGCCCCCGCTGGGAGGTTCTGGAGCAGAAAGGTGCGACGAAGCAGCGGTGCCTCTGGGCATCGACTTCGACCAAGAATCCAGAGTATCGTGACGTTCTCTACGTGGAGGAGCTGATCGGACCGGAGACCGTGAACACGATGCCGGAGGAGACGCTCCAGGCGTTCCAGGACCATGGCCGGGTGGCGGAGACACTTACGCGGGATCTCGATCAAGCGCGCAAGCTCCTCGACGACCTGGCCAAGGCGGGCGTCGACTACGACGACGTCGTCGAGACACTCGAGCGGGAGGGCGTGCAGAAGTTCTCCGACTCGTTCGAGGAGCTGCTCGACGGCATTCGCGTGAAGCGCGGAGAGCTAGCGCCAGCATGAGCTGGCGCGTGGAAGGGGAAGGGGGAAACCGGGAGGTTTCCCCGCTCTTGCTCTGCGACGCGCGCGGCGATCTGGGGCGGCGCGGGCGTCGGAGCGTACTCAGAGAAAGAAGGGGGTTCGTGGGGGAAACATGGTTTCCCCCACGCGACCGAGCCGAAGGCGAGGAAGGCGCCAGCATGAGCCGGTAGTGGCAGTCACGTCGCAGCAGGAGCTCGTCGAGCGCATCTGGGCGCGCGACGCCACGGTTTGGACCGGCTCGGACGAGGACAAGTGGCTCGGCTGGCTCGACGAGCCCAAGCGGATGCAGGAGCGGGTAGGCGAGCTGCGGGAATTCGCGGACGCCGCCCGCACAAGTCCGGTTCGACGCTCGAGACGAGATCGCACTTCGATTACTTCTGGGAGCAGTGCGGCGGCAAGGGCGAGCAGTTCGCAGCCGTCACCGATCCGGGCTCCGAGCTCGAGCAGGTGGCAAACACGCGCGGCATGCGTGTCTTCTCCGGCGAGCCGACGATCGGCGGGCGCTACTCCGCGCTTTCGCCCTTCGGTGTAGTCCCGGCGGCGTTGATGGACATCGACGTCGAGCGACTGCTGTCCAATGCCGTGCGCATGGCGGAGGCCTGCCGCGGCGAGGCGAACCCTGGGCTCCAGCTCGGCTTGCAATTGGGGGACGGCTGGCGCGACGGGCGCGACAAGGTATGCATCACCGAGACGGGGGGACGCTTCGGTCTCTGGGCGGAGCAGCTGGTGGCGGAGTCGACGGGCAAGCAGGGCAAAGGACTCGTGCCTGCACCCGGCGAGAGCCCAGAGGGCGACGATCGACAGCCGGCCGACGTCCAGATCTCCGATCCCTACGCGATCGGCGGAGAATTCTTCCGTTGGGAGTTCGCGGTCGCGGTCGTGGGCACGATCCTGGAGATCAATCCCTTCGATCAGCCCGACGTGCAGGCCGCCAAGGACAAGACGAGCGAGGTGCTCGCCTCGGGCGACGATCCGCAGCTCGAGCCGGAAGGCTCGCTGGACGAGCTCCTGGCAGCGGCCGCGCCACCGAACTACGTCGCGATCCAGGCGTTCATCGACCCGGTGCGCGAGGACGAGCTGAAGCCTCT
>WNGF01000342.1_pt1 | contig 70489 bp, 62 predicted proteins | sample 5400641 | NCBI WGS metagenome assembly WNGF01 (sample SAMN13153371, study PRJNA577476) | soil metagenome | isolation source: 80 cm soil or saprolite under grassland replicate 2 | place: USA:California | collected 2016-06-15
AACAGAGGACCCTGCAGCCCCTCGACAACCCCTTCGGCCCGAGGTTGTCACCCATGTCTTAGGTACAATCTGTCACCCATGTCTCCGGGCTGGACACCGGTCTGGGTGGCTGGGGCGCCAGGATTCGAACCTGGGAATGGCGGAATCAAAATCCGCTGCCTTACCGCTTGGCTACGCCCCATCGGCCAGTCGCGATCGCGGCCGGACGATAGCGACGGGGGCCGGACCGATCAACGCCCCTCGCGCTTGCGGGCGCCGGGGGCGAGAGGCTATATAGGCGCTCTCTCTGCCAAATATCGGAGTGTAGCGCAGCCTGGTAGCGCACCTCGTTCGGGACGAGGGGGTCGCAGGTTCAAATCCTGCCACTCCGACCAATCCTTGGCCGCCACTTGGCCACTCCCGAGTACACGGGCATCGGCGGGATCTCGCACGCGCGATCGCGTGCAACACAATCCGGCCGAGCCGGCACGAAAGCATCCCCATCATGCCCGGCCGGCGGGGGAACCCCCGGCCGATCCGATCATTGCCCGGGCAGTGACGAAGGTCACAGGGGCCGGCCGCCAAATCGGATATCAACGGGCATGATTCGGGACGAGCGCATCCCCTCCAGGCGGCGGCCGGTTTCGCCGCTTTGTCCCGCTTGCGGCGGCACGATGGAGCTTATCCGCGTGATTCCGCGGGGCGGATACCGCTGCGAACAACTCATTTTCGAGTGCCGAGCCTGCAGCATCGCGATCACCCAGGCTCCCCAACAAGGCCCGTAACGCCGCGCCAATGCGCATGTTGGTCGCTGCAATCGCGCGAACGACAAAGGCGGCCTGCGATTACGACCGGCGGGCTCGACGAGGCTTCGACTGTGGCCCGCGCTCTTTCGCGACGAGACTCCGCAGCAGCTGAAAATCCTTCAGATCGCGATACGGCGTCAAGTCCAGGTCGCGCGGCACCCGCTGCAATTTTTCCTCCTCGATGGGTTTCTCGTGCTTCTTCATGAAGCCTTCGTAGGCGCGCCAGGAAATGCCCGCCGCTTCCACCGCGGCGCGCTCGGTCCGCAGCCCGATCTGGTGCGCATGCAAATAATGCAGATCGAGCTCGTCCAGCAGCGCCTTTTCCACGATCTCATGGGTGAGAAGGAAAGGCGTGACGTACACCCGCGAGGTCCACGAGCGGAACGAGCGCGGCAGATGCCGATCGATATAGATCGTCCGCGCATCCTTGCTGTAGCCGGCGATGTAGGGAATGTCGTAGCTGTGATCGATCTTGCGAACGCGCTTGCGCAATGCCTTCACGACTTCATTCATGACATCGTCCGATATGTCTTCGGAGCGTTGGTGCGCTTCGTCTTGCCGTTTCATCTCTTCCTCATTGCGGGAACATCGGCGGCATCCGAGGGAGCCCCGCGTGACGGGGCTGGCCGCCTTCGCTTGAACCTCAGAACCGGATCAGATAACGCAGATCAGCCGGATGCGTTGCATACCGGAACGGCCAGCCGTCACGCGAAGGTCGCGGGCGCATTGGTGGCTCGCCGGAAAGCGCAGCCATGCGCGCCGAGGCGCGCTGGCCAGCGGTACAAAGGCCGGAATCCGCGGGACATGTGGTCCTCGCACTCCGGTCGACGCGGAGCGATGCGCGATGGCCGAAACACGTGGCCGCTAATGCGATTCGCCTCTATGATGCGATACGGGTCCAAGGAGGTCGGCATGTTTCTCTACGTTCGAAAGTCTTTCATGATCTTCAAGATCGTGCTTGCCTGCATCGCGTTCCTGGCGGCGATCATCGCGCTGCTGGGAACCTCACAAAACAGCTTGCTGCTGACGCAGGAGACCGGCAAGCAGTTGGGCGTGGTCATGGCCCTGGTCTTCGGCATCATCACCATTGTCGAGGCGTTCATGGCGCCGCCGGAGGCCATCATCTCCGACAAGATCTTCAGCGGCTGGAAAACCGCGTCCGATGCGCATTCGCCGATGGTGGGAATGCAGAAGAGCGGAGAACAGACCTAGTCTAGCGACCGCGTATCCGATCCTGCTTGGCTCAAACCATCGCGATTACGGTTGCGTGACCCCCGCCGGCAGACCTCAGCCCGGCGCGGGGCGCAGGCGCACGCCAGGCCTCATCTTCGTGAAGGCGAAGCAGCCGGGATCTTCGAGATTCACGCCGGGAGCGAGGCAGACGATCACGGCCTCGGCGATTTCCTGAAAACCGGCACGAAAATGCGCCGAACTCTTGAGCGCCACGATGGCGCGCGAGGCGAGGTCCACGCCGATGTGAGTAAACGCCTCACGGTGGATCGGTTGCTGCCGGATGCTGGCGACGAGCACTTCGACCCCGCCCCGGGCGAGGAGCGCCGTCGGCCCCATGCTGGTCTCGGCGGCGCGCAGCATCGGCGAGGTCCCGCGGAAGCGGCCCTCGCTTAGCGCCGCGACGCGCCAGGGTCCCGGCAGTGGCGCTTGGCCCGGACCGGATCCCCCTCCCCCCAGGGTTGCGAGCGTTCCGCCGATGCCGGCGCGGTGCGCCGCCGCGGCGGCGGCCGCATCATGCATGATGCCGGCCACGGCGCGCTCGGCCCGCTGCCGCAGCAGCTCGGCGATCAGGCCGGTCGTATTCGAGGGAGCGCCGGCGCCCGGATTGTCCTGCGTGTCCGACAACACCACGGGGCGGGATGCGGACGCCGAAATCCGGATCGCCTTCGCCACCGCCTCGGCCGCGGGCAGAGGACGATGCGCCGCAAACTCGCGCTCGGCTGCGAGCAGCGCGGAGAACAGCGCGTCCGCCGCAACGTTCACCGCGGCTTGCGTCTCGCCATACGCCGTGACGCTCGGGCCCACGTCGCGGATATCTGCCGGCGGGAAGCCCATGTTCAACGAAAGGTATACGCCGGTTTGCTGCTCGACCGCCCGCAGTCGCCGGTACAGCCCGCCCGCCGGCTCGGTGTAGGTGCAACCCGCCGTGATCGGGACCAGGAACGGACACTGCCGCAGCGCCCGGGCCGGGCGCGGCTTCCAGGACGCCACACGTTCGAGCCATTCGGCGCAACGCGCGCCGGCCCCGCCCCAGTCGGTATGTGGATAGGTGCGGTAGGACGACAGAAAATCCGCCGCCGCCAGCATCTGCGGCGAGACGTTGGCGTGCAGATCGAGCGAGACCAGGATCGGCATCGCAGGACCTAGCGCCGAGCGGACGCGGCGCAGCAGTTCGCCCTCGCCGTCGTCATGGCTCTGCGTGACCATGGCGCCGTGGAGCTCGAGAAAGACCGCGTCCGGCCGTTCCCGCTCGAGCGCCAGGGTGAGCTTTCCCGCCATGCGCTCGAATGCATCGTCCGCCACCCTTCCGCCCGGTTGCGCGGCGGCCCAGGCCAACGGCACGATCGCGTGACCGGCCACTTCCGCCGTTTGCATGAAATGCGCGATGCCGAGGTTGAGACCGCGAAAGACCGAGCGGATCGCCTCGCCCTCGGTGACGGTCGGCCATGGACCGGCGCGCACGAAATCGTCCCACGTCGTGGGCGTCGCGACGAACGTGTTGGTCTCGTGCATGAACCCGCCAGCGGCGATGCGCATGGACCGGCCTCCCGCACGCTGTCTTGCATGGTTCGAGCTCATGGCGTCAAATTCGATGCGGATCCCGGACCGCGGCGTTGCTCGATGACGCCAGCTTTGGCGCGCTTCGCCGAGTAATTTCGTGAAAGGCACGGCAGATGAGAAACGACAGCATCGAAGTCCGCCCCGTGGCGGGCGCCCTGGGGGCCGAGATCGTCAACATCGATCTCGCGCACGAGCTGGACGACGAAACGATCGCAGCGATCCGGCGCGCCTGGCTCGAGCACCTGGTCATCTTCTTCCGCGACCAGACGCTCGCGCCGGAGCGGCTCCTGAAACTCGCCCGGCGCTTCGGCGAGGTGATCGAATATCCGTTCGTCAGAGGCATCGAGGGATTTCCGGAGATCACGCCGGTGGTCAAGCTGGAAACCGAGAAGGTGAATTTCGGCGGGCTGTGGCACTCCGACACGGCCTATCTCGACCAGCCGCCGATGGCCACCATGCTGGTCGCCCGCGAAGTTCCGGCGTTCGGCGGCGATACGCTGTTCGCCAACATGTATCTCGCCTACGAGACGCTATCGGAGGGGATGCGTCGCATGCTGGACGGGCTCGTCGCGGTGAACAGCTCAACGAAGGCGGACGTCACCCGGACGCGTGAGGATCGGGTCCGCGACGGCGCCAAGCAGGACGCAAAGCAGCAATATGCGGCCGAACATCCCGTGGTGCGCACCCACCCGGAGACCGGCCGCAAGGCGCTATATGTGAACTTCGGTCATACCGTGCGTTTCAAGGACATGACCGAGGAGGAAAGCGAACCGATCCTGCACTATCTGTTCCAGCACATCGCGCGTCCGGAATTCACCTGCCGCTTTCGCTGGCAGGTGGGCTCGGTCGCGCTGTGGGACAATCGGTGCACGCAGCACAATCCGATCAACGACTACCACGGCTTCCGGCGCGTCATGCATCGCGTCACGCTCGCGGGCGACCGCCCGCGGTGAGACCGGACACCGCTCCCGTCATGGCCGGGCCTCGTCCCGGCCATCCACGCTTCCATGGACGGGACTTAACTCGTGGATGCCCGGCCCTGTGCGCACAAGGCCGGGCATGACGTGTCCGCGTCAGATGGGATTTCGCTCGATCAACTGCCGGGCGATGATGATCCGCTGCAGCTCGTTCGTGCCCTCGCCGATGACGAGCAGCGGCGCGTCGCGATAGAGCCGCTCGACCACGAATTCCTTGGAATAACCATAGGCGCCGTGGATGCGCATCGCTTCGAGCGCGACCTCGACCGCCGCTTCGCTCGCGAACAGCTTTGCCATGCATCCTCGGTCAGCAACCGCGCCGCGTGGACCTGCGTCGCCATATCGGCAAGCTTCAATTGGATCGCCTGATGCTGGCAGATCGGCTTGCCGAAAGTCTTGCGCACTTGGCTATAGGCCAGCGCCTGGTCGAGCGCGGCTTGCGCCACACCGACGCCGCGCGCGGCGACGTTGATGCGGCCGAGCTCGAGCGCGCCGAGCGCGTGCTTGAGGCCGAATCCTGCTTCGCCTCCGATCAGCCGGTCGGCGGGAACGCGATAGCCCTCGAACACCAGCTCGGCCGTATCGATGCCCTTGTAGCCGAGCTTCTCGAGCTTGCGGCTCACCGTGAAGCCGTCGGCCTTCTCGGCCAGCAACAAGCTCATGCCGCGGTGACGCGGCTGCGCCCGAGGATCGGTCTTCACCAGCAGCGCAAAGCACTGGCCGTGGATCCCGTTCGAGATCCAGGTCTTGGTGCCGTCGACGACATAGTGATCGCCTTCGCGCCGCGCGGCGGTGCGGATCGCCTGCAGGTCGGTGCCGCAATCCGGCTCCGTGAGCGCCAACCCGCCGCGCAATTCGCCGGACGCGAACCGCGGCAGGAATTCTTGCTTCTGCGCCTCGGTGCCGAAGCGCTCCACCGCCGCCGCCATGATCAGATGCGAATTGAAAATGCCGGCGAGCGACATCCACACCCGCGAGATGCGCTCGACGATCCTGGCGTAGAGCACCGCGGAAAGCCCGAGCCCGCCATAGGCCGCCGGAATCGTCGCGCCGAACAGCCCGAGCTCGCGCATGCGCTCGACCATATCGGCGGGATATTCGTCATCGTGCTCGAGCTTGTGCACGTAGGGCGCAACGTCGCGCTCGAGGAAACGATCGATGCTGCCGAAAATGACGGCTTCCTGGTCTTCGGATTTCATCTCGGCCGTCGCCATCGCCGGGCTCAGGCGAGCGTCAGCCCGTCGGCGAGCGCTCGTGCGTCGGCCAGAGCGTCCACCGCCAGCACCAATTGCTCGATTCGCATCGCGCGCGCGGGCGAGACGGCGCGCGCGGCGTTGCTGCGAAACTTTTCGACGATCGCCGCCTCGGCGAGCGGGCGCTCGCCGTTGCCGCGATTGATCTGCTCGCGATGACGCAGCGTGCGGCCGGCACGCGTCGTGACGATGACTTCGCCGCAATAATGCCGCGGGAAGCTCGAGCGCGGATCGATCTCGTAATCGACGCGATCGGCAAGCGCGAGAATGGTCGCATCTGCGAGCGCTTCCTCCTCGAGCTCGTCGAGCGTGAAGCTTCCCCTGACCAGGGCCGCGGCGATGACGTAGGGAATCGAGAACTGGGCGTCGTAACTGTTGGCGGGCCGTCGTTTGTTGGCGACCGGCTCGCATACGGTCTTGACCACTTCGACCGGCACCAGGGCGCGGATGCGGTCGACCTGAGCCGGATCGACCCCCTGCTCGCGCCGGAGCGCGAGCACCGCATCGATGCAGGCGTGGACGAAATGACAGGCGGGATAGGGTTTGACCGCGACCTGCAGCAACTCCCAAATCTCGCCGAGTTCCGCGGTCGCGAGGACGAGGTTGGCGGGGTCGAAATGGTCCTGCAGATGACTGGGATAGAGCCCGAAGCGACCCTCATAGGCGCGGCGCGCGCCGACAAAGCCGTGCTGCGCCAGAGCCGCCGCCGTAATTCCCGACGTTGCCGCCCAGCCGGGATGGAAGCGTTTGTTCCAGGCGCCGTCTTCCAGAAATTCCAGGCTGCCCGCCGCTGCCGAGAGCGCGATTCCCTGCGCCATGACCAGCTGCTGTTCGGTCAGCCCCATCAGCCGGCCCGCGGCAAGCGCGCACGCGAAAGCGCCGATGAGACCGGTCGGATGAAAGCCCACCTGGTGGAAGGCGCCTTTGGCCACGGCGCCGAGCCGCGCCGCGGCCTCGACGCCGAGAATATAGGTCGCGAGCATCTCGCGTCCGCTTGCCCGGCTGCGCGTGCCGACCGCCAGCACGGTCGGGAGCAGGCTCGAAGTGGCGTGAATAACGCCGCCGGTGTGGGTATCGTCGAAATCGAGCCCGTGGATGAGGATGCCGTTCACGAGCGCCGCGTCGCGCATCGGCAGCCGCGCCGGCATGCCGATCACCGCGGTATCCCCGGTTCCGGCAAGCGCGGCGATCGCCGTCATCGCTCGACGGGCGAAATCGTAGGTGGTCGAGGCGAGCGCAATCCCCACCGCGTCGAGGATGAGATGCTTGGCGCGCGCGACCACGGCGACCGGAATGGCGTCGGCCGAAAATCCGCCGACGAAACGCGCGAGATCCTCGGCAATCAGCGGACTAGTCGAGGCGGGCTGCGATCGAGCCGTCTCGAAGGCCACGGCCCGGGCGGTTCTTTGCGCGCACATCCGGCTTCTCCTTCCATGTTGTCGGCTCGGAGCGTGTTCGATCGTTTGTTGTTGCGCCCGTGAGGATCGTCAGCGCTTGTAAAGCCCCATGATCGCGGCCTTGGCCAGGGTGTTGAAATTGAGCTGAAAGCCGACGACTGCAGCCGAGGTGTCCGGCTTCACCGCCAGCGCTTCGGTGCCGACCGCGAAAACCGTGAACAGATAGCGATGCGGATGGTCGCCGGCCGGCGGGCATGGGCCGCCGTAACGCGGCGCGCCGAAATCGGTGCGGGTCTGCAGCGCGCCTTTCGGCAATTTCCCCGATTTCGGATTTCCCGCATCGAGCGCGAGCTCCGTCACGTTCGCGGGGATGTTGACGACGAGCCAGTGCCAAAATCCGCTGCCTGTGGGCGCATCCGGATCGAAGCAGGTGATGGCGAAGCTCTTGGTGCCGGCCGGCGCGCCCGACCAGGCAAGGTGCGGCGACTTGTTGCCGCCCGCGCAGCCGAAGCCGAAATCGGCCGAGAGAATGTGGTCCATGCCGAGATAATCGCCGTCCTTGAAGCTGTCGCTCCTGACCGTGAATGCCATGGCCGTCTCCAGGATTGTGCTCGCAAGGCTAGCCGGAGACAGCGCCGGGGCGCAACCGGACCGGCCCGGTGCGTGCGCTCGAAACCGACGGATCCGGGCCCCGCGCACCAGCTCACAAACGGGAGCCGGCCCATGATAGCCTTCCCCGAGGGAGGACGTTGTGTCGGCTACGATCGAACTGCCGGTTTGGCTCGTCGGCATTCTTGCGGCGCTGGCGCTGGTCGGGCTGCTGGATCGGCTGCTCATCCCGAGCGTGCGCTTTCTCCTGCGGCGGCGGCTCAACGCGGCGATCGCCGAGCTCAACAGCCGCCTGCGCCTGCGCATCCAGCCATTCAAGCTCACGCGCCGGCAAAGCCTGATCGACCGCCTCATGTTCGACCCGGAGCTGGTGCGCGCCGCGGAGGCGCACGCCGTGGCCACGGGCGAGCCGCGCGCCGTGGTGATGGCGCGAGTCGAGACCTACGCCCGCGAGATCGTGCCGAACTTCAGCGCCTACGCCTATTTCAAGTTCGGAACCCAGGCCGCGCGGCTGCTGTCCACGCTGCTCTATCGCGTGCGGCTCGGCTACATGGATGACGAAGCGTTGCGCGCCGTCGATCCCGACGCCGCCGTCGTGTTCGTCCTCAATCACCGCTCCAACATGGATTACGTGCTCGTCACCTATATGGTGGCGGCGAGCTCGGCCTTGTCCTACGCGGTCGGCGAATGGGCCCGCGTCTGGCTGGTGGAATCGATCATTCGCGCGATGGGCGCCTATTTCATCCGGCGCGATTCCCGCGATCCGCTCTATCGCAAGGTGCTGGCTCGCTACGTGCACCTCGCCACCGCCGAGGGCGTGACCCAGGCGATGTTCCCCGAAGGCGGGCTCTCGCGCGACGGCGCGTTACGACCGCCGAAGTTCGGCCTGCTCTCCTACATGGTCGGGCGGTTCGACCCGGACGGCGAACGCGACGTGGTGTTCGTGCCGGTCGGCATCAATTACGACCGGGTGCTCGAGGACCGCAATCTCACGGCTTCCGCGGCCAAGGACGCAGGCGCCCCGTATGCGAAACTCGGCGCGATGGCGTTGCTGCGTTACGTCGTCCGCGCCGCCGCACTCGCTGCGATCGGCCGCTGGTATCGCAACGGCTATGCGGCGGCGAGCTTCGGGACACCGGTTTCGCTGCGCGCCCACACGCGCGAGCGCGGCCTCGACTTCCGCAAGCTGACCGAGCAGCGACGTTTCACCGAGGTGGAGGCGCTGGGCACAATGCTGATGCGCGAGGTCGGCAAGCTCGTGCCGGTGCTTCCGGTCTCGCTCGTCGCCAGCGTGCTGATGCGGGCGAATGGCCGCGAGTTGTCGGAGGCCGAGATCGAATCCGGAGCGCTGGCGCTGATCGAGCAGGTTCGCACGCAAGGCGCCCATGTGCATGTGCCGCGCCAGGATCCGGGCTATGCGGTGCGGGTGGGGCTGCGCATGCTGCGGCTGCGCCGCATCGTCGAAGCGAGCGACGGAAAATATCGGGCCAATCCGCGCGAGATAGTGCTGTTGCGTTATTATGCCAACGCCATCGCTCAGCATTTTGCGTGCGAACCATAAACGAATTTTTCGACGAATGATCGAAGCGGGGACGCTGTCCGGGCTCGGCGGCGCCATCGGCATCGCGTTGGGCTCCGCGGTTGCCGCACTGGTCGCCGTGCTTGCCGGCTGGCCGACCGTCATCGGGCTCGAAGTCCTGGCATTGGCGGCGGGCTGCAGCGTCGCCATCGGCATATTTTTCGGCTTCTACCCTGCTCGGCGCGCGGCTCGCTTGCAGCCGGCAACGGCGCTCTATCACGAATAGCCGGCAACGTCGCCGGCCGGGCACTTCAGAATCGGATTTCGGCCCGTCACGATTTGCGCTGGATCAATGTCGTTCCCGACCCGCCGTGCGAGTGGAGTGGTATCAGGCGGCCGCTCGGCGGCCGGACGACATTTGATGGAGGGATGCATGTCGACGCACCGGTCGGAAACGGGGCTCGAACAAGCCATCATCGTCTTCTTGCGGGTCGCGATCGGTTGGACGTTTCTTTACGCCGCGATCCACCATCTTGGAGACGATAAATTCGTCGTCGGGTTTTTGAGCAAGACCAAGACGTTCCACGACGTCTACGCGCCATTGACCAGCCCGGCGATCGCTCCCGTGCTCACGTTCTTCGTCGAGTACGGCCATCTTCTGATCGGTCTGTCATTGATATCCGGGCTGCTCGTCCGCGTCAGCGCGCCGTTCGGCATCATGCTGATGCTGCTGTATTGGACCGCGCACATGAACTTCCCCTATATCGACAACCCCAACAACTTCCTGCTGGACTACCACGTCATCTATGCGGTGACGCTGGTTTACCTGATGGTCAAGCGCGCCGGCCACGTGTGGGGGCTCGATGCCCTGATCGAGGAACTAGAATTCGTGGAACGTCATCCCCGGCTGCGCGCCCTCGTCGCCTGAGCGACTGCTTGCTTCTAGGCAGTGCCCGCCGGCCCCGCTCATTGCGCGGGGCCGACGCTCGTGAGCAGGAAACGATTTGTCGCGTTCGCCGAAGGTACCCATCGCGCCGGAAACCATGAGCAATCGTTCGGCGAGCGGCCCGGTCGTGCCCATTCGCATGATCGCTGACAATCAGCTCCCGACCTTCAGCGTGCTCACCAGGCCGCGCAGGCAGGCGATCGCGCTCAGCGCCGTGATCTTTCCGGTCCGCGGGTTTTCCGAGGGCACGTTCTCGATCGTCATGGAGAAGCGCGCGGAATCCGCAGTGACCTCGATGTGATGGATGTTGCGAGAAATCCCCGGGTCAGCCCAGATCTCGAGGCGGGTGCGATCGGGGCCGATGCCGGCGAGCGCCAGCGCCGCCGAGACATTGACGTTGGCGGGAAAGCCCCGCACCCCTTCGCGCGCGCTGCCCTCGAACAATTTGAGCGGCTCGGCAAGGCCGGCGAGCGTGATGCCGCGCGCCTGCAGATACGGCGCGCCGACGAGCCCCGACGGCGGCTTACGCGAGACCAGCTTGACCGAACCGATGGTCCCCTCGGCAGCGGCGCGCACCGCGTCGAGCCCGATCAGCGCTCCGGTCGGCACCAGGATGCGGGCACCCGTCTGTGCGGCCCGCTCAATCAGTTCCATATGGTCGAGCAGCGCACCGGCGCTCAACGCGATGAAGATCCGCCCCGCCTCGATCGCGGGCGCGGCGATCGAGCGAAATGCCGCCGCGGGCGCGCATTCGACGATCACCTCGCAATGCTCGGGAAGCGCCGCGACCGCCACCATCCGCGTCGCGATGCCGTTTGCCGCAAGCCTCGCTGCCGCGGCGCTGTTGTCGCGCGCCGCAGCGGCGCCGAGCGTCAGCCCGGGAATTCCGGCCTCAACCCGGCGCGCAATCGCCATTCCGATCGCGCCCAGTCCCGCAAGTCCGACGCGCAGATTCGCCCGGAGGTTCACGACAAACCTTTATTCGCAAGACATCATCGTCGGGAAATGCTCATTTACAATGTCCATTCCAAGACGACCCGGCTATTGACAGCAAACTTGGCGACCACTACGCTTTTGACAAGAAAGTTATTGTATTTCAATCACATAGGGAGGATCCCATGCAGACGCGGCGTACCCTGCTCAAGCTCGCGGCGTCCGGCATCGCGGCCGGCCCGCTTCTCGGCGTGCCGTCGCTGCTTCGGGCGCAGGAAAAACCGATCCGGATCGGTGTGCTCTACGATCTGTCCGGCCCATTCGCGGCGGCCGGATCGATGCCGTGCGCGGTCGGCGCGCAGATCGCGATCGATCTTGCCAACGAGCACGGCGGCGTGCTCGGCAAATACAAGATCGAGCCGATCAAGGCCGATTCCCAGAGCAAGGCCGACGTCGCCATCAACGAGGCGGAGCGGCTGATCGACCAGGAGAAGGTCGACATCATCCTCGGCATCTATTCGAGCGCGCATGCGGTGCCGCTCGCCGCCAAGCTCGAGGCGCAGAAGAAGATCCTGTGGATCACCACCGCCATTGCCTCCTCGGTGTTCAAGGGCAAGGATCTGCACTACGTGTTCCGCGCGCAGATCCATTCCGATCAATACGGCGAAGCCGGAGCATCCTTCCTCGCGGAGAATGCCAAGGCCAAGCTCGGCATCGAACCCAAGGATCTCAAGGTAGCGGTGATCTACGAGGACGGCCCCTACGGCACCGGTGTCGCAGAGGCCGACGTCGCGCAATGCAAGGAGCGCGGCATCACCCAGGTCGTGCTCAAGGAAGGTTATTCGGCGAGCACGCCGGATCTTTCCTCGCTGGTGACCAAGCTCAAGCGCGCGCGTGCCGACGTCATCCTCCACACCGGATATAATCCCGACATTACATTGTTCCTGCGCCAGTCGCGCGAAGCCGGCCTGCGTTTCAAGATGCTGATCGGCAATGGCGCGGGCTACAGCCAGATCGATAAGCTGCGCGAAACGTTCGGCGCCGACGTCGAGCATTTCTGCAACGTGGACCCGGTGCCGGCACAGCTGCTCGACGCGAAGACGCTGGCGCCCGGAATGGGCGATCTCATCAAGGTCATGGTCGATCGCTACAAGGCGCAGACCAGCGCCAAGGAAGTTCCTCCGCACACTTCGATGGGATTCAATCAGACCTGGCTGCTGCTGGAGAAGGTGCTGCCGATTGCGATCGGCAAATACGGCGGCACCAATCCGGAGGCGGTGCGCAAGGCCGCGCTCGATATCGACATTGCACCCGGCGGCACCATCCAGGGCTACGGCGTCAAATTCTTCCCGCCGGGCACGCCGATGTCGGGCCAGAACGAGCGCTCGACCCCGGTCGTGATGCAGTACGTGAAGGACGGCACCAAGGTGGTGTGGCCTACTCCCATCCGCACGGCCGACCCCGTGCTGCCGCTGCCGGCCTCGTCTCCTTACGCCATGACGTGATGCCGACCTGCGCGCCCGCCCTCGCTTTCGGGCGCAAGGCGAGCGCGCGCGATTGAGTCGAACCATCGAGGTCGGCCGGTGCTGGTCGTCGAATCGTTGAGCAAGAGCTTCGATGGATTCCTGGCGGTCAACCGGGTCTCGTTCGAGCTCACCGAGGGCGAGATCCTCGGACTGATCGGCCCCAACGGCTCCGGCAAGAGCACGATCTTCAACCTGATCGCCGGCGCGATGCGGCCGAGTGCCGGCTCGATCCGGCTCGACGGCTCCGAGATCGGCGGCATGAGCGCCGACCAAGTCTGTCATCTCGGACTTGCCCGCACGTTCCAGATCCCGCGGCCGTTCCGCAAGCTCAGCCTGCTGGGCAATGTGACGCTGGCGGCGTTCTTCGGCCAGCGCCGAGCCGTCACGCGCGGCGAAGCCGAGCGCCAGGCGGCGCGCGCGCTCGAGCTCGCGGGCCTCCCCAGCGATCCGGCCGCCAAGACGGAAAGCCTGGGCGCTGCCGGGCTCAAAAAGCTCGAGCTCGCGCGCGCGTTGGCGACGCAGCCGCGGATCCTGCTTGCCGACGAGAGCCTGGGCGGCCTCGATCATACCGAGATGGATCAGGCCGCGGCCGTGCTCGAGCGGATTCGCGCCGAGCTCGGCATCACCATCATCTGGGTCGAGCACATCATGGGGGTGCTGATGCGCGTGGTCGATCGGGTGATCGTGCTGGACCACGGCGAGAAGATCTTCGAAGGTGCCCCCGAGCAGGTCGCGCGGGATCCCCGCGTGATCGAAGTCTATCTGGGCAAGGGCCACAAGTGATTTGTAGGATTCTCGACGATACTGCGCGCGAGCCGCGCACTCCGGTCACCTCTCCCGCTTGCGGGGGCCGCCCCCTCCCCCGCAAGCGGGCGAGGGAAGCGTCTGCGGCCGCGTTAGCGTGAGCGCCGGCCGTGCTGGAGATCGACAACCTCTCCGCCGCCTACGGCTCGTTCCAGGCGCTGTTCGGCGTCAGCCTGCGGGTCGATGCCGGCGAGGCGGTCGGCGTCATCGGCCCCAACGGCGCCGGCAAGACCACGCTGATGCGCGTCATCTCCGGACTGCTGCCGGGGCGCGCGGGCAGGCTCGCCTTCGAAGGCCGCTCGCTTGCCGGCGTCCCCGCCTACCGGGTGGTCACCCGCGGCATCGCGCACGTGCCGGAAAACCGCCGGCTGTTTCCCAAGCTCACGATCGAGGAGAACCTGCGCATCGGCGCCTACATGCCGCAGGCGCGAAAGCATTTCGCCGAGCGTCTGGGCCGGGTCTACGAGCTCTTTCCGCGGCTCGCCGAGCGGCGCAATCAGCTCGCCGGCACGATGTCGGGCGGCGAGCAGCAGATGTGCGCGATCGCCCGCGCGCTGATGTCGAAGCCGAAGCTGCTGCTGCTGGACGAGCCCTCGGCCGGACTCGCGCCGCTCGTCGTGCAGCAGGTGTTCGACCTCGTGCGAAAAATCCGCGGCGAAGGATTTACCGTGCTGATCGTCGAGCAGAACGTGCAGCAGCTGCTCGAACTCGTCGACCGCGCCTATCTGCTCGAGGTCGGACGGATCAAGCTTGCCGGCATGGCCGCCGAGCTCAAGGCCAATCCGTTCGTGCGCCAGGCGTATCTGGGGCTTTAGGGAACTCGAGGCGATGGACATTTATCTTGTCGAAGCTCTCCTCAACGGATTGCTGCTGGGCGGCGTGCTGGCGCTGCTCGCGCTCGGCCTCAACCTGATTTTCGGCGTCATCGACGTGGTGTGGATCGCCTATGCCGAGTTGGTGATGTGCGGCATGTACGTGGTCTATTGGCTCTACGGGTATTATCACTGGCCGCTGGCGCTCGCGGCTGTGGCCGCGATCCTGAGCGTCGCCTTGTTCGGAATGCTGGTGCACCAGCTCATCATCGCGCCGATCCTCGGCTCGCCGGCGATCAATCAGCTGCTCGCCACCGGCGGCCTGCTGTTCTTCCTGCAGAGTTTCGCCACCCTGCTGTTCGGCACCGACTTCCGCAACATCGGCCTACGCCTGCCGATTCTCGAATTCGCGGAGATGAGCATCAGCTTCGCCCGCCTCATCGCTTTCGGCGTTGCCGTGCTGGGCGCCGGCGCGCTCTATCTGTTCCTGTCGAAGAGCTTTCTCGGCACTGCGATCCGCGCCATCGGCCAGGATCGGGAAATCGTCGGGCTGATGGGAGTGGACCAGCGGCGCATCTACCTCGTCACTTCGGCGATCGGCGGGGCGCTGGCCGGGCTTGCCGCCTGCCTGCTGGTGCTGCAATACGACGTGCATCCCTTCATCGGGCTGTCGTTCGGTCCCATCACCTTCATGATCTGCGTGCTGGGCGGGCTCGGCAATATGATCGGCGGGTTTGCGGCCGCCTTCATCATGAGCGAGATCATCTCGATCGGCGGCTTCTATTTTTCCCAGGAGATCGGCGAAGTGCTGGCCTTCGTGGTGTTCATCGCGTTGATCTTCCTGCGGCCGCAGGGGATCTTCGGGCGATCATGAGCACGCGCGCGCCATGGCTCGCCGGACTCGCCGGACTCGCCGTCCTGGCGGCGCTGCCGTGGCTTTCCCCCTCCTCGTATTTCCTGCACATCGTGATCCTCATCTTGATCTGGGGCTTCATCTACACCGCCTGGTCGCTGATGGGAAAATTCGGCCTGGTGTCGCTCGGCCACGGGGCGTTTCTGGGCACCGGCGCCTATACGGCCGGCCTGCTGTGGAACTTCGCCGGGCTCACGCCCTGGCTCGGCATCCCCGTCGGCGTCGCGCTGGCGGTGCTGCTCGCGATCGTGATCGGCTATCCGTGCTTCCGGCTCAAGGTGGTCGGACATTATTTCGCGCTGGTGACGCTGGCTCTCGCCGAAGTGACGCGGCTCTCGATCGTCGCCATGCGGGACATCACCGGAGGATCGCTGGGAATGACGCCGAGCGGCGTTCCGACGCCGTCGTGGTTCGCAATCCAATTCGCGGACAAGCGCTATTTCTACTTTCTTGCGCTGGTGCTCTGGCTGTTCGGCCTTTGGGTGTGGCGGCGCGTCGACGCCAGCATGGCGAGCGCGGCCCTCGAGGCGATCTCGGAGGACGAGGGCGCCGCGGCCGCGATCGGCATCCACGTCACCCGCCAGAAGCTCACGGTCACCATCATCAGCGCGGCGATGACCGCGCTCGGCGGCGCGCTGTACGGACAGTTCGTGATGTATCTCAATCCCGATACGCTCGCGGGCGTCGGCGTGTCGTTGCAGATCGTGTTCGCCGCGATCGCGGGAGGCATGTACTCCATGCTCGGCCCGACGGTCGGAGCCGTGCTCACGATCGTGCTCGGCGAGGCTCTGCGCGTCTGGTTCGGCACGACCTGGATCGGGGCCGCCAATACCATCTACGGCATCCTGCTGGTCATCTTCATCATCTATATGCCGAGGGGAATCGTCGGGGTGATCGCTGCCCGATTGCGGGCGCAAATTCTTCCGGCCCGCCGGGCGGCGCTGTGACGCAACGGATTTGACGAGGAGCGGAAGCCATGGTGCTGGAACTTGCGCAGATCGACATCAAGCCCGGACTGGAAGCCGAGTTCGAGGCGGGCGTGAAACAGGCGGCGCCGCTCTTCAAGCGCGCTCGCGGATGCAAAGGCATGGAACTGCATCGTTCGGTGGAAAAGCCGCAGCGCTACCGGCTGTTGGTCAAATGGGATACGGTCGAGAATCACACGGTCGAGTTCAGAAGTTCCGAGGATTTTCAGCAATGGCGCAAGCTGGTCGGACATTGCTTTGCTAGCCCGCCCGAGGTCGAGCACATCCGTCAGGCCGTGACGGGGTTCTGATCTCAACTTCCGTTCAGCTCGAGCGCGCGCAAGCTTGCCATGCTGCAGGGCCCGAGCGGTTCCGGTTATATCTGTCCCTGAGGTATCGGCAACCGCGAGAGAAGCCCATGCGCTCCATTCCCCTAGGCGCCAAAGGCAGCTTCAAGCTGAGGGTGCGCCCCGAGCACCTCGCCAGCCGCTTCAAGGATCCCACGCTGCCCAACGTGCTCGCCACGCCGGTCATGATCCTGGCGATGGAGAATGCCGCGCTCGACGCCATCCGCGGCTATCTCGATGCGGGCGAAAGCGCGGTCGGTACCGCGGTCGACGTCCGACACCTCGCCGCCACCCCCTTGGGCCACGAAGTGCGGGCCGAGGCGGAAGTCACCAAGGTCGATGGACGTCACATCGAGTTCAAGGTGAGCGCCCGCGACGAGATCGAGGAAATCGGGCGCGGAACCCACCACAGAATGGTCGTCGATATGGGGCGGGTGAACGAACGCTTGGCCAGGAAACCGCCGGCATAGGGCCTCGAGCCGTGCCGTCAGGCGTGCCCCTCCGGGTGCCGGACCGGCAGCCCGGCGAAAATGCTGCATCGCACAAATACCGGATCGACGCCGTTTCGTCCAAATAATTGTTGGAGGCGTCAAATGGACGCGGATTCCAGCTCTTGGAAGGCGCCGGCACGGCCTTAACCATCGCCGCAGCGAGCACTGCAAGGCCTTGATCGGCCTTGGCAATTTTCACGAAACCCGATAAGGTGGCGGATCGATCCTCCTGTTCCGCGGCTTGTATGAGTGAACATAAATTCGGCGTTGGCGAGAAAGTCGACTTCGTTCCCGCTTTTCACCAGCGATCCGCCCCCACCACCGAATATCAGATCGTGCGCCAGCTGCCGGATCACAACGGCGAGTTCTTCTATCAGATCAAGAGCGCGCGCGAGCCGCACGACCGCGTCGTCGGCGAGAGCCAGCTCGTCCGGCCGGCCTCGCCGGTCAAGCATCCGCCCCCGCGCGCGGCGAAGCGGCGCGCCAAGCCAAGCTCGAAACGCGCTCCGGCACGCCCGCGCGCGGCGCGGACGGCGCGGGCGGCGCGGACGAGAACCCGCAAGCGCGGCTGACAGTCGGGCGGGTTGATCCGGCAAGGGTGCGTTGCAGGTTGCCGCCGATCCGCCGGCGTGGGAAGTGGAACCGCGCTCGACGGAATGCTGTTCTAGGTGCGGGGACCCGGAGGTCATCGTCCCGCACGCAACCGCCATGCCTGGCATCCATGATCGCGACGAAGCGGCGCTGTGGTTCGCACTCCACCGCCTGGAGACGAACTACTGGTATGACGTCGATTTCAATGCTGGAATCAAAGCCCACGAATTTTATGTGAACGACGGCCTGTTCGCGGTCGGCGACAACCAGTTCCGGGGACACGACAAGATCCGCGCGTTCTACGCCTGGCGCCGGCAGCGCGGCCACACGACCACGCGGCATCTGATCAACAATTTGCAAGTAGCTTCGCAGGACGAGAAGCAGGCGCATATCACCGGCGTGATCAGCCTCTACCGCGCCGACGGCCGGCCGCCGTTCCAGGGAGAACGGCCGCCGATGCTGGTCGCGGATCTGAGCTGCGATTGCGTGCTCGCCGAAGACAATATCTGGCGCTACCGGTCGCATGTGCTCCATCCGATCTTCGTCGGCAGCGACATCCCGCTTTCGATCTCGATCGACACGCAAATCCTCGCCGAGGGCGAGGGCGGCGCGCGCAAGCAGGCCTGAGTTCGTCGGCACGGAAGGGCGCCAGCGTCCCGCCCGTACGCACAGTCCCGGCGTCACGAGCAGGACGAGCGGGTCGAGCATGCCGACAAGCGCCGAACGCCGAGCCAACGGCCCGGTGTTCTGCTTGCTCGTATGGTGAACCCGGCATTCAGCCAGCGCGCTCCGATCCCGCGTTCTTCTTCTTGGCGAGCTTGGCTTTGAGCACATCGATGCGCTTCGAGGCCTCGGCCCGGGGAGCCTATCGTCATGGGCGTCCGGCTCTGCCCGGTTGCGAGAAGAAAAGAGCCGCCCGGATATGCCGGAGCGGCCCAAGTCGAGGGAGGAAACCCCATGGAGGGGGTTACGGTCCCGCCAAAGACCGCACACGCCAACGGCCGATTCGGCCTCTGGTTCCCCCGGTCGGCCGCGTTGCGGATCGGTGGTCTAGTCGCGATTGCAGGGCGGATCATAGGCCCGGGCGAGATCGGTCACGATGGCGGTCCGCGCCTGCGCGTCATCCTCCAGGTGGAGACAGAGGCAGTTCGCTTCGTTGGCGTCGATGCACGGCTTGTGCTTGACGGAAAGCGGCCGCTGGGAAATGTCGGCGCTCTCGCCCACGTAGATCCAGGTGTATTCCGCCTCCGCTTCGGCGAATGGAATGCGTTTGGCGAGGAAATACACGGCACCCAGTGCCTTGAATGCGTCCTCGCGCAGATAGATATCGAACTCGTAGCGCTTCCCCGATACCCCGATCAGCGCCACCGTGCCAAGCTTGGGCATGTGGTTCTCCGGCGAATCGGACACCTTAACGCGAAGGCGCCGATTCAAGGTTCCGGATTCGTCCGGCTGCGCTTGCGGCGGTCGCGCTTCCGAAATACAGCTGCGTCGATTGCAGCCGTCCGCCAGGGCGGCGCCGAACAAGGATCAGGGTTGCGTCTGCGGCAGAGCATTCACTTCGTCGAGCGCGGATTTGACCGTCGCCACGAGCTTGCGATCGTTGAAGGGCTTGGCGAGCCACGCCAGCGGTTGTGCGAGCTCGGCCCGCGTCTTCACGGCGGTATCGGCGAGCGCCGAAGCGAAGATGCTGCGAATGCCGAAGCGCTGCAAGATCTCGACCGCAGCGTCGATGCCGTCGCGCTTGCCGGGAAGATAGATGTCCATCAGGACCAGTGCCGGCCGGCGGTCCAGCGCTGCTTGAACGGCTTGGTCCGCGGTTTCGACGATGTCGACGACGTCGTAACCGGCTTCGACGAGCGCGCTCTCGCATTGATGCGCGACGAAGTAATTGTCCTCGACAATGAGAATGCGTCGCGCAAGCTGGGCATCGGCGGCGGGAATGCCGGCACGCCCGGATTCAGAATCCCGGGTCATCTCGATTCGCAGCGGCTTCATGAACGAATCCCCTTACCCGTGCCCGCAGGCCTGCTATGGACCAAATCTGGCAAAATTGTAGCTCAGATGGCCAACGCTATGGCGGGGCGCCCCCGAATCATCCCCGACATCCCCGCAACAGGATATGACGCGCGGCAGCAGGCTTGACAAGACCGAGTTCCGCCCGTCCTGCCTTTGCAATAGGGCTTCGCATGCTGAACCTCGGATGAATGGCGCTGCCTCGGATTTGGGCAACCGGCGTCCAGGCCCGTGTTGAAGCGCCAAATCGCCTCCGCTAGGCTCGATCGCGCGGTCCCGGGGGCATACCGTGGTTCAAATCTTGCTGATCGCCGCAGCTATGCTGCTTGCGCCGACGTCGGTCTGGGCGAACGCCGTCGAAACCGTGCGCCTGCATCAGGCGGAGCCTCAGTTCGCTGGACCGGCTGCGGACGGCACGGCCCGGTCCGAGCGGCTTATCGCCCAGGCCGTGCCAGCGCCCGCGGACATGCCGGGCACCTATGCCGGCAAGGTCGATCGGCGGTTCCTCGGCGGCGAGCCGCAGGCCACCCGAACGTATCGCCTGACGCTGAACCCGGACATGAATACCGGGAAAGTGCTGATCTACGATTTCGATGGAAAGCTCCTCAATGAGATCGGGCTGGTCGGCAAAATGACCGATGACCGGACCTTCGAAGGCAGGACGACAGTGATCAACGCCTCTCCCGGCTATAAGCCCGACAATGTTCGCCTGGTTTTTTCATCCGATCACAGCAGCGTCGATTGGTATCACAACGACGGCACCATCGAGGGATCCGGTACGCTGTCGCATTCGGTCGAATAACCGTCGCGATGTCGACTTGTCACGGCAGCTTGCTCACGGCCGCCGATAACGAAAGGCCAACAAGGTGATTGCCATGGTTCAGCTAGCCGCAGGGATTGTCATTCGCGCGATCGTTCCGGCAATCGCGATTTTCACCGCCACGAGCGCCCTCGCCCAGGAAATCAAGCTGACGCGCTCGGCGGAATCCGGCGTCGAAGCGCTGCTCGTCGACGAACGCTCGTGGGACGCGAGCTGCAAGCCGCTGCCCACCTCGGTCACGATCACGAGCCAACCTGGCAATGGCAAGGTGACGGTCGTCCCGAGCGTCAGCATCATCGCCGCAAGCGCGCCGCGATCGGGAAGCACGGGGCGCTGCGCCGGTAAGTCCATCAGCGGCAACCAGATCATGTATCGATCGCACCCGGGATTCCGCGGGACCGATACGCTCGCCTACAAGGTCATGTACGGCAACGGCAAGAACGGATCGACCACCGTCACGATCAATGTGCATTAGCGCGGCTTCGTGCTGCAAACCTTCGGGTCAACGCGTCGGGTTCGACGGGATCGCCTGATAAAACCCCCTCGCCTCCGCCGTGAACGCCCTGCGCGGCGCATCGTCCAAATAGAACATGTGCCCTGCGCGGTAGAGCTTGAGCTCGACGCGGCCGGGCGCGCCGATCTGCGGCAGATGGTCGATCACGTAGCGGGAGACCGCATAGGGCAGCACCATGTCGCTCAAACCGTGCGCGACCAGCATGCGCAGCGAGGGATCGAGCGCCAGCAGGTCGCGAATGTCGTCCTGCACGCTTGGCCGCGACCAGCCCCCGCCCTCGTGCCAGTTCCATTTGTGGCTGACCTCGGAGGCCAGCAGCGCATAGGTGATGTCGGTCTTGAATCCGAGCTCGTTGCGCGCGTAGCCCACGAACATCCCGCCGAGCGCCCGCACGAAGCCATCGAGGATGGGATCCGGGCCGCGCGACGAGTCGGCTTCCGGATAGGGGTCCGGCGCCGCGAAGCTTGCGTCGTAACGGCTCACCACCTGATCCTGGCCGGCACGCAGGTTCTTCAAATAGACGTCGCGAATGAACCCGCGGGTCTTGACCACGGTCTCCAGCGGCAGGCCGGAGAACTGCGCGAGTCTGCCGTAGAATGCATCGGCCTTCGCCCCGGTCGGCGGCGGCCCGGCAAGCGTGGCGAGATATTCGGTCATGGCGAAAAGCTCGCCCTCCGCGAGCGCGGCGGCGCTGAAGGCGTGCTGACGCTCGAGCTCGGTCGCGATCAGGCTGGGGAGCTGCAGCGCCGCCCGGAGCGGGGATCGGCTGCTGCCGAACAGAAATTCGGAATCCAGCAGCGGCGACACCATGACGATGCCGGAAACGACGATGCCCTGATCCTCCTGCAGAATCTTCGCGACTTTCACCGCGCGGAAACCGCCGTAGCTTTCGCCCAGCAGATATTTGGGCGAGCCGCTGCGGCCGTTCTTGGCGACATAGAGCGCGATGATTTTCGCAATCGATTCCGCGTCGCGGCGGATGTTGTAGAACGCGCTCGCGTCGTCGGGCTTCGGCGCGCGGCTCCAGCCCGTGCCCACCGGATCGATCAGAACGAGGTCGGTGAACGCCAGCCACGTCTCGGGATTTTCGCGCAGCCGCGCGGCGGCGCCGTCGCGGCCCTGCGGGCCGAAGTCGACGAGCTTCGGACCGACCAACCCCAGATGCAGAAAGGCCGATGCGGCGCCGGGGCCGCCGTTGAACACGAAGGTCACCGGCCGGCTCGCGGTGTCGCCGCCGGCCACATAGGCGGTGTAGAAAACGTCGGCCTTGCGCTCGCCGGATTGGTCGATCAGCGAAAAAGTGCCGGCAGTCGCCGTGTAGGCGAGCTTGCCGGACGCAAGCTCGATCGAGTGCTCGCCGACGGCATCGCCCGGCAGCAGCCGCAGAACGCCGGGGCCGGGTTGCTGCTGCTGCTCGCGTTGCGCATTGGCCGGCGGCCGCCCCGGCGGCTCTTCCGCCCACGCTGGCGCAAGCACCGCCAACGCCAGCGCGAATGGGAGGATGCGCCGGGCGATCATGAGCGTCGACGCCGGGATTTCTTGCCGGCGGCCGGCACCGCCGACTGCGGCAGACGCTGACGGATGTCGAAAAAGCCCTGCCATGGATCGCGTTTTAGGAAGGCGAGCCGCTGCCGCAGGTTGTCGATGTTGAAATGATCGGGCTTGATCGCCTTCGACAGCTCCTGCCATTCGAGCGGCGTGGACACCGGCGCGCCCGGCCGGGCCCGCGTCGAATAGGCGGCGACCGCGGTCGCCCCGCGGCCGTTGCGCAGATAATCGACGTAGATCTTCCCGCGCCGCAATTGCTTCGACATGGTCGCTACGTAACGATCGGGCGCGTCTGCCGCCATGGCATCGGTGATGGTTTTGGTGAACGCCTTGACGCGATCCCAATCGAGTTCCGGCTCGATCGGCACCATGACGTGAAGGCCTTTTCCGCCGGAGGTCTTCAGGAAACTTTCCAGGCCCAGATCCTCGAGCCGTTGCCGGGCTTCCGCCGCGGCGGCCAGCATCGCGTCCCAGGCGACGCCCTCGCCCGGATCGAGATCGAAGATCAGGCGGTCGGGCCGTTCGAGATCCTCGACCGTGGATCCCCACGGGTGGATCTCGAGCACACCTGCCTGCACCAGGCCGATCAGCCCCTCCAAATCGTAAATCGCGAGCATCGGCTTCGCTTCACCGACGTCCACGGGCCGAATGGCTTTGGCGAGCCCGGCCCAGGCATGCTTCGCATAGAAGCATTGATGCATGGCGCCGGTTGGACAGCGCACGAGGCTCAGCGGCCGTCCGACCAGGTGCGGCAGGATCCAATCGGCGATCTCGACGTAGAATTCGGCGAGGCCCTGTTTGGTGACGCCCTGGCCTTCCCACAGGATGCGCTCCGGGTGGGTGAGCCGAACCCCCGCGATCCCGTTCGCGGTGTCGGCCCGCTCCGCCGTCTTGGTTTTTCTCGCCGATCCCGACGCCTTCTCGCGCACGACTTCCTCCGGCGGCTTGTCCTCCCGCAGCCCCTTGTAGGATGCCTGCCGAAGCACGTCATCGTGGGTCCAGCCGCGGAATTCGACTTCGGCAACGAGACGAGGCTCGGCCCAGATCACGCCCTTGTCGGCCCCCGCAGGGAGCGGCTTGCCCAACACGGGCCTTGCCGCCTTGATTTTCTCGAGCTGCTGGCGCAGCGAGCGCGCCATGTCGGCGGAAAACCCCGTTCCGACGCGCCCGGCATAGACGAGCTTTCCGGCCTCGTAATAACCCACCACCAGCGAGCCGACCGCGCCCTTCGCTACCGTGGAGGGCACGTAACCGAGCAGCACGAATTCCTGCCGCTCGACGCATTTGCTCTTGATCCAGTGCTCGCCCCGGCCGGACCGATAGGGCTCGTTTCTGCGCTTGGATATGATCCCTTCGAGTCCCATCCGGCAGGCGTGATCGAGCATGGTCGCGCCATCCTGCTCGAGATGCTCGCTGAAGCGAACATTGGCGCTCTCGGCAATCGGCTCCAGGACTCGATCCAGCAACGCCTTGCGCTCGACGAGCGCCACGTTCCGCAAGTCGACGCCGTTGCAATACAACAGATCGAATACGTAATAGAGAAACCGATCCTTGCTGCCGGAGCTTAGCGCTTGCTGCAGTTCGCTGAAGCTCGGTACGCCGGACTGAGCCTCGACGATGATCTCGCCGTCGATCAGGGCCGAGCCCAGCCGCAGCTTTTTCAATGTGGTGGCAACCGGTTGGAAACGCTGGGTCCAATCGAGCCCTTTGCGGGTGAGCAGCTTGATGCTGCGGCCGTCGATGCGAGCCTGGATGCGATAGCCGTCGAATTTGATTTCGTGAACCCAGTCTTTGCCCTTCGGCGGCCGGTCGGCCAATTGCGCCAAACTCGGCTCGACGAATACCGGAAGCATGGCTTTCTTGGCGCCGGGAAGCCGCGCCGGATCGGGAATTTCCGCCGTGCGCCGGCGCGCGACCTCGGTGCGCTCGGCGTGGTCCGGGCGCAACTCGTCCTCCGCGGCGACGTCCTCGATCTCGCGTCCAGTGAGAAACGAGGTCGTGGCCTCCTCGACGATCGCCGGCTCCGACGCCTCGCGCGCGTATTCGTCGCGGGCCTTGAACAGCAACCATTGCTGTTTTTTCTCGCCGGGGCGCGGCCGCATGCGCACCAAATGCCAGCGGCCCTTGAGCCGCTCGCCGTCCAGCGAAAACGTGAGATGACCCTTCTTGAGGCCGTGATGCGGATCGCCGTCCGGCACCCAATGGCCGCGGTCCCAAACGATGACCGAGCCGCCGCCGTACTCGCCCTCGGGGATGTTGCCTTCGAATTCCAGATAATCCATCGGGTGGTCTTCGGTCTGGACCGCGAGGCGCTTCTCGCCCGGGACCAGGCTCGGCCCCCGCGTCACCGCCCAGCTCTTGAGCACGCCGTCGAGCTCGAGGCGCAGATCGTAGTGCAGCCGCCGCGCGGCGTGCTTTTGCACCACGAATTGCCAGCCGGTGCCGGGCTTGACGCGGGGCTCCGGTTCGGCGGTTCGCCGGAAATCCCGCTTCTCGCGATAGGTCTTGAGCGGATCGCGCCGGCCTCGCGCCTCGACTTTGGTGAGCGAAGCGGATTTGGCTTTGCGGCGGGCTAGCGGCACGAAGTCGGTCCCTTCCTACCCTGGCTGTCCATGGCGCGACGATGTGCGCCGACCGGGCCCGGCTCCAGCAAGCGCGACGCCGACCCGCGGCATTCTAGCCGCCGATCGGCGGCCCCGCGCAAGTGCTGATTATCTCTATGGCAAATCATGCATTTGAACGTCGGCGCGGTCCGCAATGTTCCGAGCGCTAAAGCACGCTCGCCGGAACGTCGGCCTCCGCCGAAAGCTCGATCAGGAGGCCTTCATTGCCGCGCAGATCAATGCTGCGCTCGACGGCTTCGCCGTCGCGATCGCCGAGAGCGGAGACCAGCACGCGTCCCGCAAGCCTGCCGGTGCGGAACTCGACCGCGGCCACCTCCTCGCCGAGGTTGAGCGCGATGAGCGTGCGCTCGCGCGGATGCGCGCGGACGAACAGCAGCAGGTCCCCGCCGGCGACGACGGGCTGGTAGGCGCCGACCTGCAACGACAACCGCGCCTCGCGCGTCGCGATCAGGCGACGATATAAATGATAGATCGACGTTGCATCATCCCGCTGGTTGGCGACGTTCACGCTGTGGAAATCGTCGGCGAGCGGCAGCCACGGCTCGACCTCGGAAAAGCCGGCATGGGGCGTTGCATTCCATTGCATGGGCGTGCGGGCGCCGTCGCGTCCGTGACCTCGTCCTGGAACATTTTTTTCGAACGGGTCCTGCACGCGTTCGGCCGGAATTGCGACTTGCGGCATTGCGATCTCGTCGCCGTAGTACAGCGTCGGCGTGCCGCGCAACGTCAGCAGCAGCATGGCGGCGACGCGTGCCTGATCGATGCCCACGCGGCCGGCGATCCGCGGCTTGTCATGATTGCCGAGAACCCAATTGGGCCAGCCGCCGGGAGGAAGCGCGGCTTCGTATTCGTCGACCAGGCCCGCGATCGCCCGCGCGTTCCACGCGGTCGACAGCAGCGCGAAATTGAAGGGAAAATGCGCGCCGGAAAGCTCGCTCCCGTAATAGGCGGACAGCCGGTCGAAGGGTAAGTAGACTTCTCCGATCAGCAGCCGGCTCGGGAATTCGTCGACGACGGAACGCAAGCCCGCAATCATCTCGTGTACCTGAGGCAGGTCGGCATTGTAGAGTCGCAGCAGTCGCTTCGATGGCGGGTCGTGCTGGCGAAACTCGGGGTTGACCGGATTGTCGCGAAACTGCTCGTCCTTCACCAGGTGTCCGACGGCATCGACCCGGAAGCCGTCGACGCCGCGCGCGAGCCAGAATCGCATCACGTCGTGAACGGCGCCGCGCACCTGCGCATTGCGCCAGTTCAGGTCCGGCTGCTGGGCCAGGAACGCATGGCCATAGTGCTGACCGGTCCGCCGGTCGAACGTCCAGGCGCTTCCCCCGAATTCGGACAGCCAGTTGTTGGGCGGGCCGCCGTTCGGCCCGGGATCGCGCCACAGGTACCAATCGCGTTTCGGATTATGCCGCGAAGAACGGCTTTCCAGGAACCAGGGATGCAGGTCGGAGGTGTGGTTCGGCACGAGGTCGAGCAGCAGCTTCAATCCTCGCCGGTGGACCGCATGCAGCAGCTCGTCGAAATCGCCAAGCGTTCCGAACAACGGCTCGATGTCGGTGTGATCGGAAACGTCATAGCCGAAATCGGCCATCGGCGAGCGAAAGATCGGAGAGAGCCAGATGGTGCCGATGCCGAGCTCGACGAGATAATCCAGGCGCCGCAGGATGCCGTGGAGATCCCCGATACCGTCGCCATTGCTGTCCTGAAACGAGCGTGGATAAATTTGATAAATTGTCGTGGTGCGCCACCATTCGGGCCGGTTCGCTGCAAGCTCGTTCATTGCGATTCCCATTCGAGCCGGAGCCTTGTGATCGGCGATTTATTTGCACGACCTTCGCGCTCGACGCAGGTAAACGCGCGACACGGCAAAGCCGGCAAGGAGCGGCTTGATCCCGTCCGCGGAGAGGCGTATCGGAACTCTCGAACCGGGATCCGAATTAACGTTTGCGACAATATTGGATCGGGTGGGCGTGAGCGTAGGTGTAGTGTCGTGATCGACATCGACGTCGTTTACGTGAACATGGATGAGTGCACTGCATATTGCTCGGACGGCGTTACTCGGCCGTTTTATGAGATGTACGACGCCTGCGCCGAGCTGACCCAGGATCCGGACGAGGCGATGGTCGCGATCATCAAGATCGCGGAAGACAAGTTCATCATGCTCGGCCTGGTCGGGGAGGAACCGGTCTCGGTGCATTGAGGCGCCGGTCTGAGCGTCGCTTCGGCCGCCATCGCGCGGCGAATCCACCCTACTTATGATTCGGGACCGGCAGGATGCCCGGCCTTGGCGGCCGTCCGGCTGAGCACCAATCCCACCACGAACGCACCCAGCAGCAACACGGGAGCCGCGCGCCGCAACCCCAGCGCCCTCGCAACCTGCAGGGCGGTGGTCACGACGACGGGATCCCGCAACCATTGGCCGGCGGCTTGGTTCGCCTGCGCGCGAGCGCGCGCCAGTTGCGCCTGCCGCCGACGCACGAGCGCGATCGCCGCGATCGCGATCAGGACCACCAGCAGGAATGCGCCGGCTAGAATGAGACAGGCGACGATCGAGCCTCGCCAATTCTGCAGATAGAGGAACAGCGCGGCGCACAGGAAGCCCAACATGACCAGCGCCGCCACCCCGGCCACGGTCGACCATGCGCCGGTCTTCATCGCGGCGTCGAGCCGTTCTTTCAGATCCCTGACGCCGGGGAGCAACGTTGTCCTCCTAGCGCCGCCAGCTTGCGCCGAACAGGAATCCCAAGCCGATGGCGATCGCCAGCGTTGCGAACGGGCGCTGCCGGACCGCGTCTTCGAGCGCTTCGACCATGGTATCGGTGCTTTCCCGCGCCGTCTCCATGGCCTCCATGCCCTTCCCGCTTGCATCGGAGAGCACTCCGTCGAGGCTCTCTTTCGCCCGACTCATTTGCGCCTTGACCTCGCGAAGGGCCTGACTGCCGGTCACGCCGAGCAGACTTGCCACCTGTTGCGCGAGCCGAGACATGTCGTCTCGCACCGCCTGCAGGTCGCGCTGAATGTCATCGATCGTTCCCGCGGTCTTGTCGAATTCCTTGTCGGCGACGGAACGTCCCTGATTTGCCATGAAAAAGCTCCTCCCGAACATCTCGCGCCGAGAACGCTCCGAGCCCGCAAAAGTTCCTCGGTCGAATGGTCGCGAATCTCGCTCGCGCCCCCAAGTTGGTGAGGGTGACCAGGCCAAATAGAACATCAGTTCATGCGCAATGTCGTTGCCGTCTGCAGACGCGTTGGATCGGCCGTGAGCCTTCGAAGAGCGCAACTGCACGAGCCACTCGCATCGCCGCCCACGATGAACATCTGTTCAGGTTACCGCGGCAAAAACCCTGCACTCCCAGATATTTGATGCTGTGAGCCGGCACTTTTTCGCGTCCTTCGGCGTTACAGTCCGACGGCAGTTGTGACGTCGCACAATGAAGAGGAGGAAAGCAATGTTGCGCAAAACACTCGTCGCATTATCGGCCGTGGCGGCACTGGGCGTGAGTTCGACCGCCATGGCCGCGCAGGGGCATGGGCACAGTAGTGGGGGCGGTGGCGGTATGGCCGGTGCGCATGTGAGCAGTGGGGGCGGTGGAGGCGGCGGCGTCGGTATGGGCGCAGTGCGCAGTAGTGGGCCCATGGTGCAGGGTGCAGGGCCGGTCGGGCGTACCGTTACGACCAATCGCACGAACTTTTCGACCGGCCCGAATAGGTTCAGCCCGAATACAACCTTCACGACCGGCTCGATCCGCCACCACCATAGGTTCCATCACCGCAACGCCTTCTTCTTCGGCGTTGGGTTCGCCGGCGCGTACGGCTATGACTCGTGCTGGCGCTGGGTCCCGACCAACTGGGGCTGGCAGCGGGTGTGGGTCTGTGACTACCCATATTGGGGTTATTAGATCAACCTGATGCCCAGTCAATGAGTTGGCGGCCACCCCTGCGGTGGCCGTCAGCTTTTGTGCGGCGGACGTGGGCGGCGGCTAGTGTCGGCCTTCGCCAACGCTTCGACCGGCTCCGCGCAGTACCCGTGCCAAGGCGCGCATGCGCGGATGACGGTGCAAGTTCTCCAATACGATCGGGAGCCGGCGGCGCCAGTTCGGATGCGCGTCGATCGTCCCCGGAACATTGGGCTGATCCTGAACCCCGAGCGCGTCCTCGATCGAAATGAGCAGAATCCGACTGGGCGTGGCGGCGAGATAGCAGGCCACCGGCAGGAAGCCCAACCGGGTCCGCTCCTTGCCACGCCGGCGCCCCAGCGCCGTGCGCAGCGCAGCGTGGGCCGCCGCCCGATCCACGTCGGTCTCGCCGGGATCGATGCCGAGCGCGCGTTTTTCCTGCAAATCACGGCCCGTCGACCAGCCCGCGAAAGTCGCAAGATCGTGGGTGCTGAAGGTGACCAGCGCGCTCTCGGCATAATGCGGCGGCGGCCGAAACGAGCCATCCTCGGCCCGCTCGAACAACATCACCCGGTAGGCCCACACGCCCCAATCGGCGAGCGTTTCGCGCAGAGTCTCCGGCACGGTGCCGAGGTCCTCGCCGATAATCACGCAACGGTGCGCCACGCTCTCCTGGGCGACCACCGCCAGCATGGCCTCCAATGGAAAGCGGACATATCCCCCGCCCCGCGCGCCGTTGGGGATCAGATAGAGACGGTTGAGGCCGAGCACGTGATCCAAGCGGATCGCGCCGGCATAGCGCATTGCGGCTCGCAGCATCCCGCGGAACGCCTCGAATCCGTGCTGCTCGAGCGCCCTCGGATTGAATGCGACGAGGCCCCAGTTCTGGCCCGCGGTGTTGAGCAGATCCGGAGGGGCTCCGATCGAACCATCGGCCAGCATCGTGGATTGCTCGCTCCACGCATCCGCGCCATCCGGATCGACGCCTACCGCAACATCGAGATAAAGCCCGAGCGGCATATCCAGGCTCCGCGCCTTGTCCCGACAAGCACGCAGTTGCCGGTCGGCCAGCCACTGGACGAACTCGTGGAACTCGATCTCTTCACGGGCGGATCGGCGCAGCGCATCGAGGGCGCCTGCGTCGGGTCGCCGCCAGGGTGACGGCCAATCCGTCCAGCTGCCTCCAAACCTTCGCCGCAAGACCTCGAAGCTCGCAAACAGCGTGAGTGTGGGGCCCTGCTCGCGCCGGAATGCTTCGAAATCTTCGAGACGCTGCGCCGAACCTCGATCGCGAAACTCGTGAAACGCCAGACGCAGTCCTGCAAGTTTTGCCGCGGCGACGCCGGAATAATCCACCATCGCCGCGCCCCGCAGACGAGCGGCTTCCTGCGTCAGGCCGGCTGCATCCAGCCCGGGAAATTCCGGCACGGCCTCGAGGTCGATGTAGAGCGGATTGAGAAAGAGCCGGCTATTGGGCGCATAAGGGCTTGCCCGCTCGGGCATGTCGGGAAACAGCGCATGCAATGGATTGATACCGATTCCGGCGGCGCCGAGTCCGGCCGACAGCTCGAGCAAGCTCAGCAGATCCGTGAAGTCGCCATGCCCCCAATTGCGACGCGAGCGGACCCCATACAGTTGGACAGCGAGCGCCCAAATCCGGCGGCCATCGGCAAAGTCTTCGCCCCCATAGGCGCGTTCCGGCGCGACCAGGACCCTCGCGTGCTCGCTTGCCTGCCCGGCACTGGAACTCAGCCTGACGTCGAGCCGGAATGTTCCGAGCGGAAGATCGCCGGGCAAGTGCCAAGCTCCGGATGTGGCAGTGCCGCGCGCGATCGTGATGTCGCCCGAAACCAAGGTCCAATCGACCGAGGTGGACGGCGGGGTGTCGGAAAGCGCAGGCGCAGCGCCGTGGCCGCGCCGGATCCCGATGATCGGCGGCAGCCTGCGACGCTTCGGCGGGTTCTGGCCGCGGGAAACGATCTCGACGATCCGGCGTAGCGTGTCTCGATCGACGGTGCGCGAAAGCCCCTGCCCATCGATATAGCCCGGTTCGATGCCCCATTCGGCCGCGAGTTTGGCTAACGCATCCATTGGGCCAGCTCACAGGGACAGAGCGGGGCGCGCGAACCGGGGCATGGCGCACGACAAACCGGGGCTTGCCACGGGGCCGAGGCCGCGTCGATATTGTGCTCTTGCCCGATCCGGCGCAGATTGGCGAATGACAACGAAATCAGAGGCTTGCGGGTTCTCACCCGCGTCGGTCCGGAACCCAAGGTCGCCCCCCGTCGTTGGTCGTTACTGGGCCGCCATCCGGCTACCCCAGACCAAGTCATGACCATTCAGCCCGCCTTCCCGCCGATCTCCTCAGTTACGGCTTCGACGCGCGAATTCGCGCGTGCCCGCTTCCTGATCGAGGACGTATACCCGAGCATCGAGCAAGGCCGCTATCCGGTGAAGCGGGTGCAAGCCGAGCCGATCGATGTGTGGGCCGATATTTTTCGCGACGGTCACGACGTGATCGCGGCGGCGCTCATCTGGCGCCGCGACGGCGAGAAGAGCTGGCACCGAGCGCCCATGCGCCTTCACGAAAATGATCGCTGGACCGCACGCTTCGTTCCCGACGAGCCGGCCCGCTATGTTTATGCGATCGAAGCCTGGACCGATACGTTCGCCAGCTGGCGGCGCGACTTTTTGCTGAAGCGCGAAGCCGGGCAAAAGGTCGATTTGGAAGGCAAGGAAGGCCGGGAATTGCTCACCGACGTCGGACCGCGGGACAAGCGCGCGCGCGCGATCATCGAAGCGGCGCGCGCCGAGTTCGACCGAACCGGCGACGCCGAAGTGCTGTTGTCGGAAGAGCTCCGCGAGGTCATGGCCGAGCATCAACCCCGCCCGGACCTGACCCGCAGCTCGGGGTTTCCGCTGGTCATCGATCCGCCGCTCGCGCGCGGCGGCGCCTGGTACGAGATGTTCCCACGCAGCCAGTCCCGCATTGCGGGCCGGCATGGAACGTTCGACGATTGCATCGCGCGCCTGCCCGAGCTTGCCGCGTTTGGATTCGACGTCCTGTATTTCCCGCCGATTCACCCCATCGGCCGTACCCACCGCAAGGGCATCAACAACGCGCTCGCGGCGGGCCCCGGCGACCCGGGCAGCCCCTATGCGATCGGCGCGCGGGAAGGCGGCCACGACGCCATTCATCCCGAGCTCGGCACGCTCGACGACTTTCGCCGGCTCGTCACAGAATGCCGCCGCCTCGGCATGGAGGTCGCGCTCGATTTCGCCATCCAATTCTCGCCGGATCACCCCTGGCTGGTCCAGCATCCGGACTGGTTTCGCTATCGACCTGACGGCTCGGTCCGTCATGCGGAAAACCCGCCGAAAAAATATCAGGACATCGTCAACCCGGATTTCTATTGCGCCGACCGCGCCGGGCTCTGGAACGCCCTGCGCGATATCGTGCTGTTCTGGGTCGATCAGGGCGTGCGCATCTTCCGCGTGGACAATCCTCACACCAAACCGTTCGCATTCTGGGAGTGGATGATCCGCGAAGTGCAAACGCGGCATCGGGGCGTGATCTTCCTGTCCGAGGCGTTCACCCGGCCGAAAGTGATGAGGGCTCTCGCCAAGCTGGGATTCTCGCAATCCTACACGTATTTCACCTGGCGAACGACGAAATGGGAACTGCAGTCCTACGTCAGCGAGCTCACCGCCTACCCGGTCCGGGAATATTTCCGGCCGAATTTTTTCGTCAATACTCCCGACATTCTCCCGTTGCACCTGCAGTCCGGCGATCACGCCATTTTCAAATCGCGCGTCGCGCTGGCGGCGACCTTGTCGGCGAGCTACGGCGTCTACAGCGGGTTCGAGCTCATCGAGCACACGCCGATCCCCGGCCGCGAGGAATATTTGCATTCGGAAAAATACGAGCTCAAGGTTCGGGACTGGGACCGGCCCGGCAATATCAAGGACTACATCGGACGGCTCAATCGGCTGCGCCGCGCCAACCCGGCGCTACTGCAGACCAGCAATTTACGTTTCGCCGCGGTCGACGACGATCAGGTCATCGGATTCGTCAAGGAATCGGCAGCGCACGACAATGCGGTCGCGGTCGCGATCGCGCTGAGCGGCGCGCGCCCGCGGGAATTCTGGTTCCATTTCGGGGATATCGAGATCGGACCCGAAGGTGGGCGAACCAAGGTCGCGGGCGTGGAGAACCTGGTGACCGGCGAGCGGCACGCGATCGCGTGGGGCGGCGTGCGGCTCAACATCAATCCGACCGAAGATCCCGCCCTGCTGTTTCGCTGTTTGGCCTGAGTAGGGGATCGCCGTGGACGTGCAGTCGAGTGCGAGAACGACGACCGAGACCGGGGACGCGCTCTGGTACAAGGACGCAATCCTCTATCAGCTGCACGTCAAGGCGTTCGCCGACAGCAATCATGACGGCATCGGCGATTTCGCCGGCCTGACCGATCGCCTGGATTACGTGCAGGAGCTCGGCGTCACCACGCTGTGGTTGCAACCGTTCTATCCGAGCCCCGGCCGCGACGACGGCTACGACATCGCCGACTATCGCCGCATCAATCCCGATTTCGGCACCATGCGCGACTTCCGCCGGTTCATGGTGGAAGCCAAGCGCCGCGGCCTGCGAGTCATCATCGAGCTCGTCATCAATCACACATCGGATCAGCATCCGTGGTTCAAGCGCGCCCGTCGCAGCCGGTCTCACACCGATGCGCGCAATTGGTACGTCTGGAGCGACACCGACCAGCGCTACCTCGACACGCGCATCATCTTCAACGATACCGAGAAGTCGAACTGGGCCTGGGATTCCGCCGCCGGCGCGTATTATTGGCACCGGTTCTTCAGCCACCAGCCCGATCTCAATTACGACAATCCCCGCGTGCTGTGGGCGATGGTGCAGGTCATGCGGCGCTGGCTCGACATGGGAGTCGACGGGTTCCGGCTCGACGCCATTCCCTACCTGTGCGAGCGCGAAGGCACCAACAACGAGAACCTGCCGGAGACCCACGCCGTCATCAAGCAGATCCGCGCGGAGCTCGACGCCCACGCGGCCGGGCGCGTGCTGCTCGCGGAGGCCAATCAATGGCCCGAGGACGTCAGCGCGTATTTCGGCGACGGCGACGAATGCCAGATGGCCTATCATTTCCCGCTGATGCCGCGCATCTACATGGGCATCGCCCAGGAGGACCGGCACCCGATCACCGATATCCTGCGGCAGACGCCCGACATCCCCGGCAACTGCCAATGGGCGCTGTTCCTGCGCAACCACGACGAGCTCACGCTCGAAATGGTGACCGACGTCGAACGGGATTACCTGTGGTCGACCTACGCGTCCGACCCGCGTGCGCGGCTCAATCTCGGCATCCGCCGCCGGCTCGCGCCGCTGATGGACAACGACCGGCGCAAGATCGAATTGATGAACTCGCTGCTGCTGTCGTTTCCCGGCACCCCGATCATCTATTACGGCGACGAGATCGGCATGGGCGACAACATCTATCTGGGCGACCGCAACGGCGTGCGCACGCCGATGCAGTGGACCCCGGACCGCAACGGCGGGTTCTCGCGTTGCGATCCCGCGAAGCTGTTCCTGCCGATGATCATGGATCCCGTGTACGGCTATCAGGCGGTCAACGTCGAGGCGCAATCGCGCAGCCTATCCTCGCTGCTGAGCTGGATGAAGCGGCTGATCGCGGTCCGCCGGTCGAGCCCGGTGTTCGGTCGCGGCAATTTGACGTTTTTGCGCCCGGCCAATCGCGCGGTGCTGGTCTATCTGCGTCAATACGAGCACGAGGTCGTGCTGTGCGTCGCCAACCTGTCGCGCTCCGCACAGTCGGCGGAAATCGACCTTTCCGCATGGCGAGGCTTCGTGCCGGTGGAAATGCTCGGTCGCACGCGGTTTCCGCGAATTTCCGAGGCTCCCTACCTGATCACGCTCGCCCCGTACGGATTCTTCTGGTTCCTGCTCGCCGAAGATGCCGGCACCGTCGAGGGGCCCTCGATCATCCCCGAGCTGGTGACGCTCGTGTTCAGCCACAGCTGGCGCTCGCTGATCGAAGGCCGCTCCCATCAGGTCTTCGAACGCGAGGCGCTCCCCGCGTTCCTGGCGGCAAACCGATGGTTCGCGGACAAGGGAGAGCGATTCGATGCCAAGCTTAGGACCATCCTTCCGCTGGCAGAAGGCGATCCCGGATTTGCTTTCGGCATCATCGAAGTCTCCACGGCGAGCAGAACATCGCGCTATGCCCTTCCCTTGACGATCAAATGGACCCGCCTCGACCGCGCCGGCCAGCTGCAACGACACATGCTGGGCCCGGTCCGGCGCGGCGCTCGCGAAGGCGTGCTCATCGACGCCAGCACCGACCGCGATTTCGTCTCCTGGGTGCTAGCCGAGCTGCATGCCGGGGCAAGGCTCGACCGCGCCGGCCGGCGGCTCGAGTTTCGCCCGACGCGGACGTTTGCGCTCGCGTCGCTTCCCGCCATCGAAGCCACGCATGCCGTCGGGGCCGAACAGTCCAATACGACCGTCATCGCGGATTCCGCTTTCGTCTTGAAGCTCTATCGGCGTCTCGAGCGGGGCACCAATTCCGAGATCGAGATCGGACGCTTCCTGACGGAAACCGCCGGATATCAGCACGCGCCGGCGCTGCTCGGATCGATCGAGCTCGTCGAGGACGGGGCGACGATTCCGATCGGCATCGTTCATCAGTTCGTCGAAAACCAGGGTGACGCCTGGTCGCTGACCGCAGCCTATCTCGACCGGTTTCTCGACGAGCAAAAGGTGCTGGTGTCCGAGAGCGCGACCGAGAGCCCGGAGCACGCCGCCTATCTGCCGCGCATGCAGCAGATCGGAAAGCGGACCGCGGAACTGCAGCTGGCCCTAGCGAGCGGGGCGGAACCGGAGTTTGCTCCGGAGCCGATCGGTGCCGAAGACCTGCAGGCCTGGACCGAGGCGTTGGCGCGCGAGGCGGAGCGCCAGTTCGAGCTGCTGGCGAGCCGTCGTTCGGATCTGCCGGAGCAGGCGCGCATTGCGGCCGAGGCCTTGCTCGAGCATCGGTCCGAGGCACTCGCACGCATTCGCGGCCTGCTGCCGCAAACCGTGGACGCACCGAAGGCCCGCCACCACGGCGACTTTCATCTGGGACAAATCCTGATCGTGAAGGACGACGTATTCGTGCTCGATTTCGAGGGCGAGCCGCGCCGCAGCGTGCAGGAGCGCCGGCGCAAGATGCCGGCCGCACGCGATATCGCCGGCCTGATCCGCTCGATCGATTACGCCACCACGGCGGCGCTCGGTCGGGTCATTCCGATCTCGGCGGAGGACTACGCGAGGCTCGAACGCGCGCTCGACCATTGGCGCGAGCGCTCGACCGAGGCGTTCCTGGCCGCCTACCGCGGTGTCACCGGCGTTGCCGCGCTGTGGCCGGAGCAGGAGACCACCGCGGAACGCCTGCTCGAGTTCTTCAAGCTGGAAAAGCTAGTCTATGAAATCGGCTACGAGCTGACGAATCGTCCCGATTGGGTCCGTGTGCCGTTGGCGGCCGCCTCGCGCATCCTGTTCCCGCCCTCTTCCGGACCGAAGCTGCCATGACCCAGCTCCCCGCCGAGGCCATCGCGCTGATCGAAGGCCGCCACGCCGATCCGTTCGCTTATCTCGGTCCGCATCTCGACGACGGCGTGCCGATCGTGCGTGCCTATCTGCCGGATGCACGGCAGGTGTCGGTCGTCGAGAGCGGGGGCGAGGAGCACCCATTGGCGCGAATTCATCCGGCCGGACTGTTCGCAGGCCGGGTCGAAGCGGTCGATCGGCCGTATCGCCTGCGCGCGCGGTTCGGGGTGCATCCCGTCGAGTTCGAGGACGCCTACCGGTTTCCCCCGATCCTTTCCGATTTCGATCTGCATCTGCTCGGCGAGGGCAGGCATCTACGGGCGTATGAAAAGCTCGGCGCTCACCCGCTTTCGCTCGAAGGCGTCGACGGCGTCGGATTCGCGGTGTTCGCGCCGAATGCGCGCCGGGTCAGCGTCATCGGCGATTTCAATTTTTGGGACGGCCGCCGGCATGCCATGCGCGTACGCGGCAACGGGTTCTGGGAAATCTTCGTTCCCGGCGCGCGGACCGGAGACAAGTACAAGTTCGAGATCCTCGCGGCCACCGGCTCGCTGCTGCCGCTCAAAGCCGATCCGTTCGCGTTCGCGGCCGAGCTGCGCCCCTCGACCGCCTCGGTCGTGTTCGACGTAGAGCGGCTCGAGCCGCATCCCTCCCCGACCGGCGCCAATGCGCTGAGTGCCCCGATCGCGATCTACGAGGTCCACCTCGGCTCCTGGCGCCGCCGGCCCGAGCAGGGCAACCGCTGGCTGACCTACCAGGAACTCGCCGAGGAACTGCCGGCCTATGTGCGCGACCTCGGCTTCACCCACGTCGAGTTCCTGCCGGTGATGGAGCACCCGTTCGACGGATCCTGGGGCTATCAGCCGACCGGCATCTACGCGCCGACGAGCCGCTACGGCGGCCCCGACGATTTCCTGCACCTCGTCGATGCGTGCCACGACGCCGGGCTTGCCGTGGTGCTCGATTGGGTTCCGGGACATTTCCCCGATGATCCGCACGCGCTGGCGCAGTTCGACGGCACGGCGCTCTACGAGCACGCCGATCCGATGCAGGGGCGCCATCTCGATTGGAATACGCTGGTCTACAATTTCGGCCGGGTCGAAGTCGCGAATTTCCTGCTGGCGAACGCGCTGTTCTGGCTCGAGCGCTACCGCATCGATGCGCTGCGGGTCGATGCCGTCGCATCCATGCTCTACCTCGATTACAGCCGTCCTCCCGGCGGCTGGATCCCGAACCGCTTCGGCGGCCGCGAGAACCTCGAAGCGATCGATTTCATGCGTCGGTGCAACACCGAAGTATTCCTCCAGCATCCGCACGCAACCACCATCGCCGAGGAATCCACTGCATGGCCCATGGTATCGCGCCCGGTCGACTGGGGCGGCCTCGGCTTCGGCTACAAATGGAACATGGGATGGATGCACGACACCCTCAATTACATCAGCAAGGATCCGGTCTATCGCAAGCATCACCACGGCGACGTCGTATTCGGCCTGCATTACGCCTTCTTCGAGAATTTCGTTCTGCCGCTCTCCCACGACGAGGTCGTGCACGGCAAGCGCTCGATCCTCGGCAGGATGCCGGGCGACGAGTGGCAGCGATTCGCCAACATGCGCGCCTATTACACCTTCTTGTATGGCCATCCTGGCAAGAAATTGCTGTTCATGGGCGGCGAGTTCGCGCAGGAGCAGGAATGGAGCCACGAGCGCAGCCTCGACTGGCATCTGCTGGCGCAGCCGCGCCACGGCGGCATCCAGGCGCTGGTGCGCGATCTCAATCGCCTCTACCGCTCGGTGCCCGCCCTGCACGAGCTCGATTGCGAGGCGGCGGGGTTCGAATGGATCGTCTCGGATGACACCGACCGCAGCACGTTCGCCTGGCAGCGCAAGGCGCGCGACGGCCGCGCACCTTGCGTCGTCGTCGTCAATTTCACCCCGCAGGTCCGCTACGATTACCGCCTCAGGGTCCCCAGGAGCGGACGCTGGCGTGAAATCCTCAACAGCGATGCTGCGATCTATGGCGGCAGCAACGTCGGGAACGCCGGATCGATCACGGCAAGCGACAAAGGCTCGGGTCCGGAATTGAATCTGGTCGTGCCGCCATTGGCGGGATTGTTCCTCGTTCCGGACGGCTAGGCGTTTGGCTTATCGACAGCCATGCGGCGAAGATTATTGGCAATTCGCAAGCCAAACTACGATTGAAATCAGACCCAAGGACGATAAGGCAACACTGAGCCGGACGCTGGAAAGGGCCGAGTGGTTCACTAAAATCGAACCCGAGTGATCTTCGGATTAACTGGCCGCCATCGGATTGTCACATGCATCATTCCGCCGATTCCTGCTGGCGCATCAAGACAAAGGGACAACAAGACAACGACCCGGTATATGCGCGTGTGTTAACGGAGGAGGTTGCCGACGGGTTGGAACAGGTGGCCGAGGCTAGACGTTGGGAATCAAATCGGCACTCAGAGTCCCGAAGTCTCCCCGCAAAATAGGCTAACCATCTGGACATACATAGAGAAATTCCGATCGTGGTTTCGGTTCCGGAGGGCTAGCATGCGGGTGGAGGCCGGAAGCCCGCATCCATTGGGAGCGACGTGGGACGGACGGGGCACCAATTTCGCGCTGTTCTCGGAGCATGCGGAGAAGGTCGAGCTGTGCCTGTTCGATCGGCAGGGCCGGCGCGAGCTCGAGCGCTTCGCCCTGCCCGAGCGCAGCGAGGACGTTTGGCACGGTTACGTCCCCGATGTGGTTCCGGGGCAGCTCTATGGCTATCGCGTCCACGGACCTTATGAGCCCGAGCGCGGCCACAGGTTCAATCCGAACAAGCTGCTGGTCGATCCTTACGCCAAGCGCCTCGCCGGCCGGCTGGTATGGAGCGATGCGCATTTCGGCTATCGCACCGGCAGCGCGCGAGCCGATCTTTCCTACGACCGCCGCGACAATGCCCGCGGTATGCCGAAATCCGTGGTGATCGACGAGGCCTTTACCTGGAGAGCGGGAGCGGGTCCGCGGATCGCCTGGGAGGACACCATCGTCTACGAGGCGCACGTCAAGGGACTCACGCAATTGCGCGAGGACGTGCCGCCCGGGTGGCGCGGGTTCTTTTACGGGCTCGCCGCGCCGGCCGTGATCGATCACCTCAAACGACTCGGCGTGACCACGCTCGAGCTTCTGCCGATCCACGCCTTCGTCGACGAACGGCTGCTGGTCGAGCGCGGCCTGCGCAACTACTGGGGCTACAACACGCTGGCGTTTTTCGCGCCCGAGCCGCGCTATGCCGTCGACAATGCGCTCGACGAGTTCCGCTCCACCGTGGCGCGCCTGCACGACGCCGGGATCGAAATTATCCTCGACGTCGTCTACAACCACACCGCGGAGGGCAATCATCTGGGCCCGACGCTGTCGTTCCGCGGCATCGACAATCTTTCCTATTATTGGCTGACGGCCGACAGGCCGCGTTTTTACGAGAATTTCACCGGAACAGGCAACGCGCTCAATTTGCGCCATCCGCGCGTCCAGCAGGTGGTGATGGACTCGCTGCGATATTGGGTCGAGGTGTGTCACGTCGACGGATTCCGTTTCGATCTTGCCACCACGCTCGGCCGCGGTCCGAACGGATTCGACGCGCACAGCGCATTCTTCGCCGCCGTTTGCCAGGATCCGATGCTGGCCGGAGTCAAACTGATTGCCGAGCCCTGGGACCTCGGACTCGGCGGGTATCAGGTCGGAAATTTTCCCGCCCAATGGTCGGAATGGAACGACGTGTTCCGGCGCACGCTGCGTCGCTGTTGGCGTGGAGAGGGAGACCTGATCGGCGATCTGAGCACGCGCATGACGGGCTCCTCCGATCTGTTTCGCCGCCGCGGCCGCGCGCCGCGCGCCAGCATCGATCACGTGACGGTGCACGATGGATTCACTCTGGCCGATCTGGTGAGCTATTCGAAGAAACACAACGACGCCAATGGCCAGGACAATCACGACGGCTCCGACGAGAATTGGAGTACCAATTGCGGGGTGGAAGGGCCAACGGATGACCCCAAGGTGCTCGAGCTTCGTCGCACGCTGCGGCGCAATCTGCTCGCCTCATTGTTGTTGGCTCAGGGGGTGCCGCTGCTGCTCGCCGGCGACGAGGTCGGCAACAGCCAGAGCGGGAACAACAACGCGTTCTGTCAGGACAATGAGATCGGCTGGGTCGACTGGTCGGGCCTAGGCCGGCCGGGGGACGATCTCACCGAGCTGATCGGCCGGCTTACGGACCTGCGCCGGAAATTTGCGCAACTCAGACCGCGGCACTGGTTGATCGGCCGTCGCCAGGACGGCCCCCACGATGTGCTCTGGCTGACCCCGCGCGCGACCGAGATGACGGATCGCGACTGGGTGTTTCCGGAGGCGCGCTATCTCTCCTATGTGCTCGGTCCGCCCGGCGACCAAGGCACCCCGCTCTTCATCGTGCTCAACGCGGCGGAGCAGCCGATCGACTTCGTTCTGCCGGCCTGGCCGCGGTGCAGCCGTTGGTTCCATCTCCTCGCCACCGTGACGGGCTCGAAGAAAGCCGCAGGCGCCGAATATCGGGTCGGATCTCACTGCGAAGCGCCGCCGCGCTCGGTCCTGGTGTTCGAGGGAGCGGAATGACCGCGGCAAGTTTCGGACCGTGGATCAACCCGCAAGGCGGCGTGACATTCCGGTTGTGGGCTCCGGCCGCCAAACGCGTCGATCTCGTGCTCGACGATCTTCATTCCATGCGGGCGCAAACGCGGGGCTGGTTCGAGACCATTATTCGAGAGGCGGGACCGGGTACTCGCTATCGCTTCCGGATCGATGGCGACCTTATCGTCCCGGATCCCGCCTCGCGCTTTCAGCCGGAGGATGTGCGTGGACCGAGCGAAGTAGTCGATCCGCATTACGCCTGGGGCGCGCCGGAATGGCGCGGGCGGCCGTGGCCGGAGGCGGCCATTCTCGAGCTGCACGTCGGAGCGTTCACGCCGGCAGGCACGTTTCGGGGAGCAATCGAGAGGCTCGATCACCTCGCCGCCACCGGCATCACCGCGATCGAGCTGATGCCGGTCGCGGATTTCGCCGGACGGTGGAACTGGGGTTACGACGGCGTGCTGCCGTTCGCGCCGGACAGCGCCTACGGCCGCCCCGAGGATCTGCGAGCGCTCATCGATGCGGCGCACGAGCGCGAGCTCATGGTGTTCCTCGACGTCGTCTACAATCACTTCGGGCCGGAAGGAAATTACCTCGGCCGTTATGCGCCGGCGTTCTTCACGAACGCGCATGGCACGCCTTGGGGCAAGGCCATCGATTACAACGTGCCGCAGGTGCGGCGCTTCGCCATCGAAAATGCGCTGGCATGGTTGCGCGATTACCGTTTCGACGGCCTGCGACTCGATGCGGTGCACGCCATCGTCGAGCAAGGCGAGCCGCCGATCCTCGCCGAGCTGAGCCGGGCGGTCGGCGCGTTCGCCGCCGAGACCGGTCGCAGCATTCATCTCATCCTGGAGAACGACGACAATCGCGCGAGTCTGCTCGACCCGCTCGCCGACCCGCCGCAAGGCAAGTATCGGGCGCAATGGAACGACGATTATCACCATGCCTGGCACGTGCTGCTGACCGGCGAGCACGCGGGATATTATCGCGATTACCGGGATGCGCCCGGAGCGCGGCTCGCCCGGATTCTGTCGACCGGATTCGCCTACCAGGGCGAGCCCTCGGCGCACCGCAACGGCGCCCGCCGCGGCGAACCGAGCACCGGGCTGCCGCCCTCCGCGTTCATCAGCTTTCTGCAGAACCACGACCAGATCGGAAACCGGCCGTTCGGAGAACGCCTCTGCGTGCTTGCACCTGGGCCGGCGATCGAGGCGGCGCTGCAAATCATGCTGCTCGCGCCGATGCCGCCCCTGCTGTTCATGGGCCAGGAATGGGGCGCGACGCAGCCGTTTGCGTTCTTCTGCGATTTCGGCGGCGAGCTTGCCGACGCGGTGCGGCGCGGTCGCAAAACCGAGTTCGCGGCGGCCTATTCGGACCCGTGCGAGCGGGCTCTGCCGGATCCGATCGCGGAACGGACGTTTCGCTCCGCCGTGCTCGATTGGAGTGCACTCGATCGATCGCCGCACAAAGAACGCTTCGCGCTCGTCCGGCGTTTGCTCGAACTGCGCCGGCAGCACATTACACCGCGGCTGCAAAACCTGGAGCGCAACGATGCGTGCGCGGAGTGGCGCGACGGCGTCGTCGTTGCATATTGGCGACTCGGCGACGGCAGCCGGCTCGCGCTCGTTGCCAATCTCGGCGAGCCGCCGCGCAGCCGCCCCGCGGAGGCCGTTCACGGGCAGCCCATCTGGGGCGGAGCGCCGCCGCCGGAACTGCCGCCGTGGTCGGTGTTCTGGAGCATCGCGTGATGCCGCCCGATGTTCCGATTGCGACCTATCGGCTGCAGCTTTCCGCCGGCTTCGGCTTCGACGCCGCGGCGGATCTTGTGCCTTATCTCGCGGCGCTCGGGGTCAGCCATCTCTATGCCTCACCTTTTCTGAAGGCGCGCCCCGGAAGCGCGCACGGCTACGACATCGTCGACCACAATGCGCTTAATCCGGAATTCGGCGGCGAAGCGGCGTTCGCCAGATTGTCGCAAGCCCTCGCGCGTGCCGATCTAGGCTTGATCCTCGATTTCGTGCCCAATCACGTCGGCATCGGCGGCGCGGACAATGCCTGGTGGCTCGACGTGCTCGAATGGGGGGACGGCTCGCCTCACGCCGGCTCGTTCGATATCGACTGGGATGCACCATCGAGCCGCGGCCGGCTGCTGCTGCCGATTCTGGGTAGGCCCTACGGCGAAGCGCTCGAAGCCGGCGAGATCGTGCTGAAATTCGCGGAAACGGACGGGACTTTCTCCGCCTGGTACGATCCGCACCGGCTGCCGATCCGGCCGGATGTGTATCCGCACCTGATCCGCGCCGTCGTTGCCGCCGCCGGAGCGCAACACACCACGGCGGGGCGCCGGCTGCTCGAGCTTGCCCGAGCGCATCGGGCGCGCACGCGCGAGGACGCCGCGGCGCTCAAAGGCGCACTCGCAAGCTCGAAGGAAGCGGCGCGTCTCATTGCGAGCGGCCTCGAAGCCTATCGTCCCAAGCCTGGGCCTCGTGCGCGGGTTCGCGCGCTGCATCGCCTGCTGGAGCGGCAGCACTATCGTGTCGCCCATTGGCGCATCGCCGCGAGCGAGATCAACTATCGACGCTTTTTCGATATCAACGATCTCGCGGGGCTTCGGGTCGAGAATCCCGGCACGTTTGCGGCCGTGCATGGCTTGGTCTCCCGGCTCGTCGGCGAAGGCCGGCTGCACGGGCTCAGAATCGACCACATCGACGGCCTCGCCGATCCGATCGAGTACTGTCGATCGCTCCAGCATCTCATCCGGGAAACACGCGGGGCCGCGGAGCCGCCGTTTTATGTGATCGTCGAGAAGATCCTCGGAGAGGGCGAACCGATGCCCGAACTTGCCGGCGTGGCCGGCACGACCGGATACGAATGGCTGAACGCGATCGCGCGGCTATTGGTCGATGCGCGCGGATTGGAGGCACTCGAGCGGTATTGCCGGCAGATACCGGGCAATGATGCGGATTTCTCCGAAATCCTGCTGCAATCGAAGCGCGCCGTGCTCGAAGCCCTGTTCGCGGGAGATCTCGACATGCTCGTGCGTCTGCTGGTGAGGATCGCCGCGGGGCATTGGCAGAGTCGCGATTTCACCCACGCGGCGCTCGGGCAAGCGCTGCGGCTGTATTTGCTGCACTTCCCGGTCTATCGGACCTACGTCGGCGCCGAAGGCGCTTCGCCCGCCGATCGGGCGACCATCGCGCAAGCCATCAGCCGGGCAAGGGCGTGCAGGCCCGGCCTCCAGCCGATACTCGATTTTCTGCAGGCAGCGCTCACGCTCGATCTGATTGCGCCGAAACGCGCCGGTTACAGCCGAACACGTGTCCGTGAGTTTGCCACCAGAGTCCAACAGTTCACCGGGCCGTTGATGGCGAAGTCGCTGGAAGACACCGCGTGCTATCGCTACCTGCGGCTCCTCGCCTGCAACGAAGTCGGCGGCGATCCAGCGGCACCGGCGCTGGGCATCGCGGAATTTCATCGGCGCATGACGGCGCGGGCGGGCGCTTCTGCATTCGGCATGACGGCAACTGCCACGCACGACACCAAGCGCGGTGAGGATGCGCGCGCGCGATTGTTGGCGCTCTCGGAGCTGGCCGACGAATGGATCGAGCAGGTGAAGGCATGGAGCGACGCCAACGGCCGTTTCGTCGATCGCACAAAGGGAAAGCCGATCCCCTCGCCAGGTCACCAATATCTGCTCTATCAGGCGCTGCTCGGCGCCTGGCCGCCTACGGCACCGGATGCAGGCTTCGTCGAGCGCATGCAGGCCTATGCGGTGAAGGCCGCGCGCGAGAGCAAGCTCGAGACGAGCTGGCTCGATCCTGACCAGGCTTACGAGCGCGGCCTGACGGCGTTCGTCGGCGACATCCTCGACCCCAAGCAATCGGCGGCCTTTCTCGAATCCTTCCATGCTTTCGCCCATCGCGTGGCGCTGCTCGGCGCGCTCAATGGCCTGGCGCAGCTCACGATCAAGGCGACGGTTCCGGGCGTTCCGGACTTCTATCAGGGCAGCGAGTTTTGGGATCTTTCGCTCGTCGATCCCGACAATCGCCGCCCCGTCGCTTTCGGCATCCGACAGGCGGCGCTCGCGGGACTTGCCGCCGAACAGGATTGGCGGGCGCTGCAGGCCTCGTGGGAAGACGGAAGGATCAAGCTGGCGCTGACGAGCCGGCTGCTCGCGTTGCGCACCGCGTACGCATCGCTATTCCGCAACGGCGATCATGCGCCGGTGCGGGTTGCAGGAGAGCACCGCGACCACGTGCTGGCGTTCGCGCGGTCTCGGGGGCGCGAGGCGGTGATCGTTGCGGTCGGCCGCCAGTTTAGCCGCTTCACCGACGGCGGGCGCGAATGGCCCCGCGGCGCTGCCTGGCGCGCTTCCCTGGTGTCGGACGGCCTCGGCTCGATGACGGACCTGCTCGTCCCGGGGCGAAGCTTTCCGGACAGCGAAATCCCCTTCGTGGATCTATTCGCGACCATGCCGTTCGCAGTGTTGCATGCGGTGCCCGCTTCTTGCGCGGCCTCGCGCTGAAGACGATAGGCGATCAGATGCGGCCGGAGAAGCTGCGGTAGAAATAGAACTGCCGGCGCGAGGGTCCCGAAGGCCGCCCGACCGGATTGGCGCCGGTGACGACGATCTCGGTGTTGGTGGTCCCCTCCTTCTGCACCAGCGAGAACAGCACCGCCGCGTGCTCCGGATGCAGCCGCACACAGCCATGCGACGCCGCACGGCCCAGCCGGGAAGTCTCATAGCTGCCGTGGATGGCGAAGCCCTCGTGGAAGAAGATCGCGTGGGGCATCGGCGAGCCGTAGTATTTGTGCGAGAACCATCGGCGCGCCAGGAACTCGGGATGGTAGGTCCCGTTCGGCGTGACGTATCCGGCGCGCGCCGTGGATATCGGCCACTTGTATCGATCCTCGCCGTCGACTCTGACGGACATGCGCTGCTGCGATTTGTCGATGGTGACGACCAGGTTCGCGCGAGCGCTGCCCGTGGCGATGCACGCAAATGCGAGAACGAGCAGGAGGCGGCGCATGGGAGAACGACACTACGCGTCGGCGAGGCCATTCGCCGCATCTATGGCCAATATGCCGCAAGTTGTGAGCGAGTTGAAGCGCGTCCGCAGTGTTCGTGAACGAGATGGTTAACGCGGGCGCGCTCGCCCGGAGCACCGGCTGATGCCGAAGCCTATTCCTGATCGAGAATGCCCGCGACGGACTTGATCTCGTTGCGGGCATAGCTCGGCAGTCCGGCGCTCAGCGAATTGCCGGTGTTGAACGAGCTCTTGCCGAGCAGGACCTGCCCGGGAACCAGATTGCGAAGCACCGGCACGTTCGCATATTTGTTCTTGTTCTCGATCACTCTGGTCTTGATCGCGAGCGCGATGAAGGCACTCACTATGGTCTTGCTCGCATCCGTCGCATCCGGTTGCAGCAAGGCCAAAAACTTGCCGAACTGCATGACCTGATTGACGAAAAAAATATTCTGCTCGATCGCGCCGACGATCGGCGCGCCGATGCCGGTGAGCTTCCCCAACCCCGGCTGATCGAGCTCCGCGGGCGAGAGCAGACGCAGCTCGCTCTGGAACCGCAGGAAATCGTCGATTTTCTTTTTTTTATCCACGAGCTGATTGGCGACGCGGATACCGGAAGGCAGCTTGCCCTCGAGCTCGTAGCGCGACTCGATGCACAGCACGCGAGGCTTGGCCTCGCACCACTCCCGATCCGGATTGCGTTGCGCGGCCGGATCGATATCGGCGGCCGCGATCGTCCGATGCGTGATCTTGGGATCCATGCGCTCGAGGAACGCAATCGTGACGTAACGAGCGAGATTGATCGATGCCGCAGGCTTGGACAAGGCGAAACGGGCCTCGGCCACATACATGTGCAGCTTTTCCTTGTAGGGTTTGGTGATCCCGTTCTCGGTGAGATCGACCATCGGCTCGATGAAGCTAGGGTAGAGACTCAGAAATTGTTTCTGGATGGGCATCGCCCGCGCCCAGTCTTCGAACCGGATCAGCCCGGTAGCGGGATCGGCCAGCGGCTCGTCGTGGTGGTCGGCGAACGCAATGGTGCGCGGCTGGAGCGCAGACGCATCCGCGCCGAGCGAGCGCACTTCCGCGATCCGGAATTCCTCGCCGCGAGCGATCGAACCCGCCGCGATGCAAACCGCGAGCACGACCAGCGGCGCGAATGCGCGAGATCTCCCCATCCACGCCCTCCCGTCAGAAACCGCGGCGATTCCAGAAATAGTCGGGATCGACGCGGCGCGGGCGCGGCCGGGCGTCGTTCCACCGGTAGGGATCGCCGAACAAACCGCCCCAGGGCGACAGCCGCGGTCGCGGCGGCACCCGCCAGGGCGACGGCGGCGAAGCGGCGCCGTTGTCATAGGGCCAGCCCGGCGGATAGGTCCAGCCGGACGGCCGCTCGGTTTCGCCGAATATGTCGCCGTCGCGATAGGCATAAATCCCGCCGCGGGAAACCAGACGGAACTGCGTATCTTCGAGCTGCCCTTGCCGATCGAGGTGGAAATGCTCGACGAAAGCTCTCGGGCTGCCGGAGGCGAGCCGATTGCCGGTGGTCAGATCGACCGGCAGATCGACGAGCTGACCACGCGCCCGGGGTGACGGCGGGCTCAGAAATGTGCGCGGCGCGTATTCCGACCATACCGCTTGCATGATCGATTCGAAGATCGGAACCGCCACCTTGCCACCGGTCTCGCCGCCGCCGAGCGTCCGCCGCTTGTTGCCGGCATTGTCATAGCCCACCCACACCGCAATCGTGACCTCGTTGGAAAACCCGACGAACCAGGCATCGTTCTCGTTCTCCGAAGTGCCGGTCTTTCCCGCCACGTAGGGCGCAAGCTGCCGGATCGGACGCGCAGTGCCGCGTTCGACGACGCCCTGCAGCATGGTCTTCAACTGATAGAAAGTGCCGGGATCGGCGGAGCCGATCCATGCCGGCGGAGCCTCGTGCCGATAGACGACCAAATCGTTCTGCTCGATGGAATCGATCGCGTGCGGGGACGGGCGCGCGCCCTCGTTGGCAATCGCGGCGTAAAAGGCGGCCAGATCCATCATTCGCACCGGCTGTGCGCCCAGCACAAAAGGATAATAGCGCACGCATTCGCCGTAGAGCTGGGCCTCCATGGCGATCTCGCAGACACGATCCAAACTTTCCTCGGGGCTGCGCTTGATGCCGCCGTCGAGCAGCCGTGCGGTGACCCGGTTCTTCGAATTTTCGAGCGCCCGGCGCAGCGTGACCACGCCGGAGCTGCCGCGGTCGTAATTCCTCGGCGACCAATAATCGCGTTCACGCGCGTAGGCCGCGTTTCCGAGCGGCGCAAACGTGATCGGCTCGTCGAGCACCAGGGTATTGGGCTGCAAGCCGGCCTCGAGCGCGGCCAGGTAGGTGATCGGCTTGAGCGCCGAGCCCGGCTGGCGCCGCATCTGCGCGGTGCGGTTGAGCTGGCTCAGCGGATAGGAGAATCCACCGGCCATGGCGAGGATGCGGCCGGTCTTGTTCTCGAGCACCAGGGCGGCGCCCTGGACCGTCGGCGGCACCCGCAGTTCCGCCCGCGCCGGCGATTTTCCATTGGCTTCGATCACTTGCACAAAGATCACGTCGTGGAGTTTCAGCGCGCGGCGAACCGCGGCGTTCGGGCTCGCGAGCGGCAGAACGCGCCCGTCGGCCAAGCCGACCCGAACGCCGGCGTTCTTGCTGCCCGGCATGGCGACCACGACCGCCGCGGGCCAGTGCACGTCGTAGAGCGGCAGACGTGCCGACTGCAGCGCCTGCTGCCACGCCGGCGTCTGCGGTTGCAGCGGCTGCGGCTGCGGCGCCTCGCGTCGATCCATGTTTGCCGCATCGCGCTCGATGCGCTGGATCGCATCGGCCAGATTCGCCTCGGGTCCGCTGAAACGCGCGCGACCGGCCTTGAGCTCATAGGCCGCGAGACCCTCCTGCAGCGCAGCCTCGGTCGCACGCTGCAGGCCGACATGAATGGTCGAATGAATCGTGTACGACGATCCCGCGAGGATATCGATGCCGGCCGCGGTCTTGGCTTCACGGCCGAGGTGATCGACGAAGTAGAACCCGCTGTCACGGCGGGCGCGTTCGTAGGCGACCACTTGCGGCGGGGGCGTGCCCATCGCCTGCCGCATCTGTTCGGCGTCGATCACGCGGTCTTCCTGCATCCTGCTGAGCACGTAGCCCATGCGCTCCCGCGCTCGATCCGGATGGCGGTCGGGGCTGAAATAATTCGGCCCCTTGGTCAGACCGGCCAGAAGCGCACCCTCGGCCAGGGTAAGCCGGGCGGCGGGCTTGCCGAAATAGCTCCGCGCCGCCATCTCGATGCCCCACGATCCGCGACCGAGATAGATCGAATTGAGATAGAGCGTCAGGATCTCCGGCTTGCCGAGCACGCGCTCAAGTCGGGATGCGACCAGGATCTCGCGGATCTTGCGCTCGTAGGTAACGTCATCTCCGACCAGCAGATTCTTGGCTACCTGCTGGGTGATGGTCGATCCGCCCTGCGGCCGTCCGGGTTCCGCGAGATTCCCCAGGAACGCCCGTACCATCCCCCGCTCGTCGATTCCCTTGTGCTGGAAAAAACGCTTGTCCTCCGCCGAGACGAAGGCTCGCCGGACAAGCTCGGGGATATCGCTCAGCGGCACGGGAAGGCGCCGCTGATCGGGCGCGGCCAAATCGGCGAAACGGTTCTTGCTGCGATCGAGCACCACGCTCATCCCGCGAGGTTTTAGGCTCTTGAGCTTGGTCTCGTCGGGGAGATCGGCCGCCGCCTTGTCGTAAAACGCGATGACCTCGCCGATATCGACGGACGGATTGTCCACGGCCTCGTTCTTGCAAAACTGCCGATATGCCGTGAACAGGTCCTCGAACTTCAGTCCATGCAGAGCTTTGATGCCCCCGCCCAAGGCCTGCGGATCGTCCATCGCGGTAGTGATGAGCTCATCGACGTTGATGTCCTCGATGTCGAAGGCCTTGCGGATGTGGGCGCAGCCCGCGCGCAGAATCCGCACCACTTCCCCTTGGTCCCGCACCGGGTCGAACTGCGTCTTGATCGCTCCCGGCTCGGTGGTCACCTGGCTGAGCGCAAGGGCCGTGGCGAAAATCTTGACCAGGATCGCATTCATGGGGGCCGGAAAGGAAGGGGGCTGTCCCGCAGGGTGCGCCCGCTCTGGTGAATTAATCCTTATAAACGGCGGTTTTGGGGAAGAGGTTCCGCGCAGACGCTAGCCCGGCACCGGAATTTCCACCCGAGCGTCACCGGATCGGCGGAGCGTACTGGATGCCGCCCATGGTCCAGAGGTGATTGAGGCCGCGCGGAATGCCGAGCGGCGATTTCGTGCCGATATTGCGTTCGAATATTTCGCCGTAATTGCCGACCAGCCGGATGACCCGGGCCGCCCAATCGTTGCTCAGCCCCGCCTGCTGGCCGAAATCTCCCGCCGTGCCGACCAGCCGTTTCACCTCCGGCTTCTCCGACTTCAGGGCGCGGTCGATGGTCGTGGAGCTGACCCCGAGCTCTTCGGCATTGACCATGGCGAAATGCGTCCATTTCACGATGGTGAACCACTGGTCGTCGCCTTGCCGCACCACCGGACCGAGCGGTTCCTTGGAGATGACGTCGGGCAGGATGACGTGCTCCTCCGGCTTGGTGAGCCTGAGCCTCTCCGCATGAAGCTGGGAGACGTCGGTGGCGAATACGTCGCAACGGCCACTGTCATAGGCCTTGAGGATCTCGTCCAGACTGGCGAACTCGACCGGCGAATAGGTCATGTTGTTGGCACGGAAATAGTCGGCGACATTGAGCTCGCCGGTCGTTCCGGTCTGCAAGCAAAACGACTTTCCGTCGAGATCGAGCGCGGACTCGACGTTGAGCGTCTTGCGGACCAGAAACGCTTGTCCATCGTAATAGGTGATCGCCGTGAAGATCAGCCCGAACGAAGTCTCGCGCGACATCGTCCACGTCGAATTGCGCGAGAGCACGTCGATATCGCCGGATTTCAGCGCGGCAAACCGCGTGGCGGCATCGAGCGGAACGAATTTTACCTTGCCCGCATCCTCGAAAATCGCCGCCGCGATGGCGCGGCACAGATCGACATCGAAACCGCTCCAGTTGCCCTTCTCGTCCACGCTGGAGAAGCCGAGCAGGCCACGGCTTACGCCGCAGACAAGCTCGCCCCTTTCCCGGACAGCCTTGAGCGTTTGTGCGGCAGCGGGCGCCGCCGTCCCTAGAGCCGATCCAAGCACGACGAGGAGAGATGCCCAAAGGACGAGCCGGGGCCGAAAGCTCCGCAGCAAACGAGCCCCGGGGGCAGCCGGCAAAGGAAGCCGAGTGCAGGCGGCTCCCGGCAGCACCGCGGGGAAGCTCGGCTTCGGCAAGTCGGTCGGCATGGCCCCTGCCCTACAATTCCGGATTCTGGCGCACGATGACCTTGGTGCCGACCGGAACCCGGTCGTAGAGATCGACGACGTCGCCGTTCACGAGCCGGAAGCAGCCCGATGACACCGCATGCCCGATGGTCTGCGGCTGATTGGTGCCGTGGATGCGGTAGACCGTGTTGCCGAGATAAAGCGCGCGCGCGCCGAGCGGATTGCCCGGCCCCCCGGCCATGAACCGCGGCAGATACGGCTGGCGGTCGATCATCTCCGGCGGAGGAATCCAATCGGGCCATTCCGCCTTGCGCGAGATGCGAAGCAGGCCCGACCATTGGAAGCCGTCACGGCCAACTCCGATGCCGTAGCGCAGCGCCCGGTTATTGCCCTGCACGAGATAGAGAAAGCGTTCGGATGTGCTGATGATGATGGTTCCGGGCGGCTCCGCGGTGCGGAAGAACACCAGCTGTCGCTGGTACGCCGCGGGCAGCCGCTCCTCGTCCGGATCCGGCACGACGCCGGGCTGCTCCGGTAGCGGCAATTCATCGGCCTCCAGGCCCATGGGACGATGCGGCTGCGCCTGCGCGCCGGGAATCCCGGTCGCCAGCAGCCCCCAGGCACAGAGCCATACCGTAAGTCTTCGAGGAACCCGCGTCATCCCTTCCCCATTCGGTCGGCTTTATACCGGCCAATTCACCCGCAGGCTATCCGCCCAGCGGGAAAAATTGGCGCATGTTCGAACCAAGCTGAATCGCGAACCCTGGAAGGAACCGCTCGCTTCAAGCTGCGCGCTGCGGCTCGAGCCCGAAATCGCTCAGGATTCGCTCGCCGGAGCGCCGCAGCGCGGATTTTTTCTGTTCGACGTTGGAATACAGCAGCTTTCCCGCCCGCTTCACGATACGGCCGGCAATCAGGACAGTGTCGACATTGGCCACGCCGCCCTGCATCACCGCGGAAGCAACGGGGTCGTGGACCGGAAACAGGTTGAGATCTCCGGCGCGCAATAGGATCACGTCGGCCTGCTTGCCGGGCGCAAGCGAACCGATGCGGTCATCGAGACCGAGCATTTTGGCGCCGTTGATGGTGGCCCACTCCAGCGCTTGGCGACAGGTGACCGGGATCGCTTCCGGCCGGCTCCCCGCCTGCGCAAGGATTTCCATCGTGCGGCGGTTGCGCTCGTGCTGCAGCGTGATGCGCATCGCCGCGAACAGATCGCCGCGCGTCGCCGGTTCGACGTCGGAGCCGATCGAGACCGGCGAGTCCAACGCGATGAGCTGGCCGGTGAGCGGATCGCCGTAGCCCATCTGCAGCTCGATCTCGGCCGTGACGGTGAACATGCCGCCGCGATCGGTGACGACGCGGATCACCTGCGCCGACAAATCATTGCCATGCACGACGTTGAACTTGCCGCGAATCAAGCCTTCCCGCGCGAGGCGCTCGAATCCGCCGGCAGCAATCGGCACGCCGCCGCCGACGTGCATGCTGGCCAAGAGGTCGAACTCGCGAGCAAGCTCGACATCCTGCCGCGTCACCTCGTAAATCGAGTAATACGGGCCGAGGATGGCAAGCCCGAAGGTGAGCAGCCCATCGCGGCTCGCGAAGCGGCCTTTGCACAGGCGCTCGACCTCGGAACGCGGCATCGGAATTTCGCTGAAGGGCTTTTGTCCGGGCTTCGGGTCCGGCTTGGGCGAGCCGTGCAGGAATGCGGCGCGGATGCCGGATTCCGCCAAGCCGTCGATGGCCGCATCGGTATGCTCCGGGGTCGGATTGTTGTGGCACCAGTCGGCCAGTGTGGTCGAGCCGCAATGAATCTGGTTCAGCGCGCCCATCAGGTTGGCGATATAGAGGTCCTCGGGGCGGAACAGCGTTGCCAGGCCGCGATGCATGGTGGCCATGTATTTCGCCACCGTCCAATCGCCGGCGATGCCGCGCAGCGCGCTCTGCCAGGTGTGGACATGGGCGTTGATCAGTCCCGGCAATACGATGCAATCGGCAGCGTCGATGATTTGCGCACCGTCCGGCGCCGGAATCTGCGGGGCGATCGCCGCGATGCGATCGTTATCGATCAGTACGTCGCCAGCCGGAAGGTCCGCGATCCGGCGATCCATGGTCACGACGGCGCCGCCCTTGATGAGAGTCCGGCCCATCTTCATTTCCTCCCGCGGTTCCCGCCGGTTGTCGCAAGCGCGGCTGGTCCGGCCCGAACGCTACGACATCCATGGTCCTGATGCGAGGGACGAGCGTTCGCAGATGATCAGCGATCGACCGATCGCGCGCGGCGGGGGTCTTGCAGCGGACCGGGCAGTGCGAGTTCCGCCGCCTGGGCCAGATGCGCCTCCCGGCGGCGCAGCAGGATTGCCCCGCCCACGATGATGACCAGCACCACCGCTGCCAAACCGACCTCGAACGGTGCCGCCCATCGGCTCGCCTCCTGGCCGAGATAATACGCTCCCAGGCCGTACACGCAGGTCCACAGCATGCTGCCCGCCGTATTGAACAGTAGGAAGCGCGGCCACGACATGCGATTGGCCCCGGCGAGCAGGGCGGCAAGCATGCGAAGCAGCGGGACAAACCGGCCGAAGAACACGATCTTGCCGCCGTGACGCCAAAACAGATATTGCCCGATCCTGATCTTGCGTTCGGTCAGGCGGACGTAGTGGCCGTAGCGGAGCAACATCGGATAGCCGATCTCCCGGCCGATCCAGAACGCGACGACGCTGCCGACGACGGAGCCGGCCGCGGCGGCCGCGATGACCAACCTTATGTCGAGTTGATGGGTCGAGCCCGCATAGATGGCGGCGAGGATCAGGGTGGTCTCGCCCGGAATCGGCATGCCGAGGCCTTCGAGCCCGACGATTCCGGCAATCGCCCAATAGCCGTAGTCCGAGAGCAGGTGGGGCGGCGCGGCGGCGTGGAACAAACCGACCTCTTAATCCTGCTCAAGGTTCGATCGGCGATCGAGGCGACCAAGGCGCAGCAGTCTATCCCGAATCCGTTTCGCGCAAATGCGGTTGCGGCAGCGAGAATATGGCCGGGGACCAGCGGCCGTGCGGGGGATGAAGCCAACCGCGGCCGCGCGGCTCAAGCCTCGTAGGATTCGCACGACCTGCCGAACAGCGACAGGGCTTCCTCGAGATGGTCCGCCAACAACGGCAGCCCCAGCAGGTACCGCGCCGTTCGGCGGTTGTGCTCGCTCGCTGCCTGGGCGCGCAGCTCGGGCCAATCCTCGATCGTGCCGTCGCCACGGCCGAGCCAGGCCAAGGCGACGAGATCGATCTGCTCGTCCTCGCTCAAGGCGCCGATGAAAGCCGCGACCTCGCGGTACACGAGATCGTCCTTGTGATCCTCGAGAATGGCGATCATGCGATCGTCGGTGGGATTCGAGCCGGGATCCGGTTCGGTCACCAGATCCTTGGCGTCGAACTCGCGCGCCTTGACGACGATGAAACACACTTTGTCGGTGGCGATCGACAAATCGGGTCCGGGGTCCGCCGGTCGATCGGATTGGCTCATGCGTAAACGTCCGTACCAACGGCCCCCACGGGCCTGCGTGCTTTCACCCGCGCCTGCCGCACAGGAACGAAATCTAACACTCGTTCATGAGCACCGCGCGCATGGTCTGATCGGGTCCGAGGTCATCGACGCTTTCGATCGACAACAGCTCCGCCAGCCTTCCTCGCGCGCGATTGACGCGGCTTTTGATCGTTCCGATCGGGCAGCCGCAGATCTGCGCCGCCTCCTCATAGGAAAGGCCCGAAGCTCCAACCAGGATCAAGGCTTCGCGCTGATCCGGGGGCAGCTTGGCGAGTGCGCCGGGAAGCTCCTCGAACTCCAGGCGGCCGGCCTGCTCGGGCTGCGATTTGAGGGTCTCCGCATAAGAGCCGTCGTCGTCCTCGACCTCGCGGCGGCGCTTGCGATAGTCGGATCGAAACAGGTTGCGGAGAATCGTGAAGAGCCATGCCGGCATGTTGGTGCCAGGCTCGAACTGGTCGATGTGGGAAAGCGCGCGCAGCAGTGTCTCCTGCACGAGGTCGTCGGCTTTGTCGACGCTTCCGCACAGAGAGATGGCGAAAGCACGCAGGCGCGGGACCGCGCCGAGCATGGCTTCCCGCATCGCGTCGTCGAGCTGGTCGCCCCGGGGCGGGGCCGTCCGGAGTTGAGCCATTCGGCCGGCCTGCACGCGCGGATCGCGCGACGACGGCCTGAGATGCGCGTCCCGCGCGGCCCCACGCTGCTCGCGCGCGTCCCCGGCGTGGAATGCCGCGCGGTGCTTTTTGCCGTTACTCATCGGCGATTCCGAGACCTGGTTGCTGGATTCGCATCGCGCTGTTGGAGGCGGATCACCGAAGTTTGCGGGCAGCTGACGGTCGACGGATCGGTGCGGTCGCTTGCCGCACCCGGCGGGCCAATCCTCCGCGGCGAGACCACGAGGCTTGCTTCGGTTCCGCCGGCGCGAGCCCGAGGCGACCGCGCGAACACTCCTCGGCAAACGCCAAAGCCGGCACCAAGTTCCGGGGAAATCCGTCGCATGCTCCGCATTCCGTTCCGTCCGGTCGCGGCGCGATCGGGCAACCGACCTCGCCCGCCCGGCGTTGTGCGGCAGGATCGCGCCGGAACAGGAGAATTCGATGCCGGATCTGAAGATCGCAAGCGGCGAATGGGTCGTGGTCTGCGACGGGGGCAAGGCGCTCATCCTGGAGAATGCCGGAGACGCTCGGTTCCCCAACCTGCGAACCCGAGAGACCTACGAGCAGAAGCATGCCGCAACCCACGAGCAGGGCAGCGACGTGCCCGGCCGGGCCTTCGCCTCCGTGGGCGGCATGCGCAGCGCGATAGAACAGACCGATTGGCACGATCAATCGGAACGAAATTTTCTCAAAACTCTCGCGAGCCGGCTCGATACCGCCGTTACCGCCGGCGAGGTCGAGAGCCTCATCATGGTGGCGCCGCCCCGGGCGCTGGGAATGATCCGGCAGGCGTATTCGCCGCATCTGCGCGAAGCGATCCGGGCCGAGCTCGAGAAGGACTACGTGAAACTTCCGATCTCCGAGATCGAGACGCACCTGTGCGGGCACGAGCGAAAGCAATGAAGCGCGCCGCTTGACCGCGCTGGCGAGGAGCGTGGTGCGACAGATCGGAGGAGCCGATGCTCAAGGAGTTCCGGGAATTTGCGTTGCGCGGCAACGTCGTGGACTTGGCGGTCGGTGTCATCATCGGCGCCGCATTCGGCAAGATCGTGGAATCCCTCGTCGGCGATCTCTTCATGCCGGTCGTCGGCGCGGTTTCCGGCGGCCTCGACTTCTCCAATTATTTCGCCGCCCTCTCCGGCCGCGTGAGCGCAACCACACTTGCCGAAGCCAAAAAGCAAGGCGCAGTTCTGGCCTGGGGAAATTTCTTCACCATCGTGATCAACTTCGTGATCATCGCCTGGGTGATGTTCCTGGTCGCGCGGCTGATGAACCGCTTGAAGCGGCTCGAAACGGCAGAGCCGGCCGCCGCGCCGCCTCCATCGCGTCAGGAAGTGCTGCTGACGGAAATTCGCGATCTGCTCAAGAACAGGTCGACCCAATAACCGCCGGCGCCGGCCCGCTCGCCTTCCGGCTCAGCCGACCGGGACGGTGACGAACCGGATATTCTGCCCGGTTTTGACGCGCAGCAGCACCGTGTGCTTCGAGCGACCGCGGGCCTCATTGACTGCGTTGCGCACGTCGCTCGGCGTGTTCACCACCTTTCCGCCGACGTCCAGGATCACGTCGCCGGCTTCGAGGCCGCTGTCCGCGGCGTTCCCGCCGGGGTCGACCTGGGTCACGACCACTCCCTGGTTGCCGGCGCCCGCGACCTTGCGGGCCGGGGCGAGCGACAGCCCGAGGCCGATCTCTTCGCTCGGAGCATTCGGCCGCTCGCTCGGCTGCTGTTTGGATTCGGCGCGGGCCGGCGTGTTCGGAAGCTCGCCGAGCGTCACCGTCAGGGTCTTGGGTTGGCCGCCGCGCACGGTGCCGAGCTTGATCGAGGTCCCGGGCGGCAAGCCAGCGATCTTTCTGGCGAGATCGCGCGAATCCTTCACCGGCTGATCGTCCAGCGAGGTGATGATGTCGCCCGATTTGATTCCGGCTTTGATCGCCGGCGTGCCGGGCTGCGGCTCGGCCACCAGAGCACCTTCGGCTTTCTTGAGCCCGAGGCTTTCGGCGATCTCGGGCGTGACGGTCTGAATCTGCACGCCGAGCCAGCCGCGGGCGACCGATCCTCTCTCCTTGAGCTGCTCCACCACGATCTTCACGGTATCGGCGGGAATTGCGAAAGCGATGCCGATGAAGCCCCCCGACGGCGAGAAAATCGCGGCATTGACCCCGATCACATCGCCCTGCATGTCGAAAGTCGGGCCGCCGGAATTGCCCTTGTTGACCGGCGCATCGATCTGGATGAAATCGTCGAACGATCCCGCACCGATGTCGCGCCCGCGGGCCGAGACGATGCCGGCGGTGACGGTGCCGCCGAGCCCGAACGGATTGCCGATCGCGAGCACCCAATCGCCGACCCGCGGCTCGGTGCTCGAGAATTGGACGTAGGAGAAATCATTGCGGCCGTCCACCTTGATCAGCGCGACGTCGGTCTTCGAATCCGTGCCGATCACCTTGGCCGAGTAGGTCTTGCCGTCGTCCGTCGTGATCTCGAAATTCCGGCCGTTTTCGACCACGTGGTTGTTGGTCACCGCATAGCCATCGGACGAGATGAAGAAACCGGAGCCCAGAGCGGTGCCGAATCGGCGCTTTTGCGGGTTTTGATCCGGAGTTCCGAAGAATTTGTAGAACGGCGAGCCGGGAGGGAACGGAAGCTCCTGGTCGGGCATCTGCGATTGCGTGCTCTCCACCTTCACGCGCACGCCGATCACCGCCGATTTCACCTTTGCGGCGATATCGGCAAAACCGACCGGGTGCGGCGCGCCATGCGCATTGACTTCGGCGGCAAATGCGGCTCCCGGATAGCCGGGGATCGAAATTGCCGCGACGGCGGCAATCGCGAGGGTCAAAGCCGAGGCGCAGCCGAATCGCCGATTGGCCGCGGGAGCGCGAGCCAGCTCGGCACCGGATTTGACCTGGCGAATCATGGGCTGTTCTCCCTCGGAACCGGCACCCGCGATCCCCGAAAATCTCGCCAGCGGCCGTCGCATGACAAAGCAGGCGCTATGCTGGTCCTGAACGTCAGTCGATCCCGAATGGTTCCCCGGCAGCCAAGCCGCGCGCTTCCTCGGCCAGTTCGCCGACCGATATGACGGCTGCAACGGCCGGTGCGCTGCCGGCTCAGATCCGGTGCAGTAGCGCCAGGATCAGAATGATGACAAGAACGAGCCCGATCAGCCCGCTCGGTCCATAACCGCGCCTGTGGTAACCCCATCGCGGAAGCGCACCAACCAGCAGAAGAATCAGAATGATGAGGAGAATGGTGGAGAGCATCGAGATCTCCCGGTGCCGGAGAATCTAATAAACGCGGCGCGCGCAGGACTGTTCCCTTCGCCTGACGCCAGCCCGCAGCTCTCAATCCCGGCCGTCGTACCAAATTCGCCAGATGCTGCCGTTGCCGTCCTCGGTCACGAGCAGCGAGCCGTCGCGCGCCATCGCGACGCCGACGGGACGGCCCCACACGTTCCTGTCGTTGGCCACGAACCCAGTCATGAAATCGACGTACTCGCCGGTCGGGATTCCGTTCTGCACCGGCGCCCAGATGACCTTGTATCCGGTGCGTCTGCTGCGGTTCCAGGAACCGTGCTCCGCGGCAAAGATATTGCCGCGATATTCGGCTGGGAATTGCCCGCCGTCGTAGAACGTCATCTGCATCGAGGCCGAATGCGATTGCAGCAGCACATCGGGTAGGGTCACCTTGTCCTTGAGGTCCGGGCGCGCGCCGCGATGCCGGGGATCTTCGTTGGCGCCGAGGTAGTACCAAGGCCAACCGTAGAAGCCGCCGTCGCGCACGCGCGTGACATAGTCCGGAACGAGGTCGTCTCCGAGGTCATCCCGCTCGTTGGTGGAGCACCACAATTCGCCGCTCGCGGGATCGACCGCAAGCCCGACGCAATTCCTGATGCCGGCGGCGAACACCCGGCCGTGCTTGCCGTCGGGATCGAAGACGAGAACCGCGGCCCGGTCGGTCTCGCGACCCCACGCGGCGCCCAATCCATGCCGCGCTTCCCAATTCTTGATCTCGGCTGCACTGAGCCTCGGCATGGCTTCGGCATCGTTGGATGCGGATCCGACCGAGACGAACATCTGCTTGCCGTTGCGCGAAAAGGCGATGTCGCGCGTCGAATGACCGCGCCCGCGTGGCAGATTCGGGACCACCACGTCCGCATCGCCACGCGCGTTCAAGTCGCCGCTGCGGTAAGGAAAGCGCAGCACCGCGTCGGTGTCGGCGACGTAGAGCCATTCCGGGTCGGCACCGGGAGGATAGAACGCCAGCCCGAACGGTTCGTTGAGCCGCGACGCGAAGGTTTCGATCCGATCGGGCCTGGTTGCGCCCTCCGGAGTGCGCAGCACCCGGATCCGTCCGGCCTGCGTCTCCGCTATGAAAATATCCCCGTTCGGAGCGACGCGCACGATGCGCGGCGCGTCGAGTTCCACCGGCAGGCGCTCGACACGAAAGCCCCGCGGAACTCGCGGAGAGGCGGACGGCGGCCGCGGCACGACCCGCGGGCCATTGCCGGCCGATGGCGTGGCGTAGGGTACCGGCAAGTCGGCCGATGTGATGCGCCGGCGTACCCCGGGAGCATCGGAGCGCCAGTCCCCCATCGCGGCCCTGCCGGTCAGGAGCGCTTGCACCTCTGCGGCAGGCTGGGCGGAAGCGGCAGCGGGCGCCATCGCCAGCACAGCCATCACCAGCAGCGGCCACGCGCCCATGTTCGCTTTCCTCACCACTGCCGCAAATTGCGGGAGCACTGTAGCAATTGCAGTTCCTCGGTCCGAGCGGCTGCTCACAGGACCGGGCTCGAACCTCGGTCGAGGAACCCTGCGAGCGACCTGCGGTTTTGCTGGACGGCAGCGGGATCGGCGAGGCGACGCGCAACATGGGCCCTTCGAGCATGGAAGCCGCCGAGATCACCTCGTTGCGCAAGCTTCGCGACGCGGAAGCCCAATGCACGCGCTGTCCGCTCTATCGCGATGCCACGCAGGTCGTTCCCGGGGAGGGCCCGACTTCGGCGGCACTGATGCTGGTCGGCGAGCAGCCGGGAACCGACGAGGACATCGCCGGCAAGCCGTTCGTCGGACCGGCAGGCCGTATGCTGGACCGGGCCCTGGCGGACGCGGGACTCGACCGCAACAAGGTGTTCGTCACCAACGCGGTGAAGCATTTCAAGTTCGAGCTGCGCGGCAAGCGCCGGCTGCACAAGCGGCCGAACGCCTACGAGATCGAACGTTGCCGGTGGTGGAACGATCTCGAGCGCGCGATCGTCAAGCCGGAACTCGTGGTCGCCCTGGGGGCCACCGCCGCCCGCAGCCTGCTCGGTCGCACCGTATCGATCACTTCCGTTCGCGGGAAGATTCTTCAGGCCGGGGACGGCATGCGGTTGGCGGTGACCATCCATCCTTCGTATCTGCTGCGCATCATCGAACGCCAGGACAAGGAGCAGGAATATGGGCGTTTTGTCGGAGACCTGCGCATGTGCAAGCAGGCGCTCCGGGACGCCGCGTGATCGGCGCGTTGTTCGCTGTTATTTCGGCTTGACGCTCGGGTCGCCGCCCGGACTGCCCGGCGGCGGAATGACCGGCATCTTGCCGGAATCGTCGGGCGGCTTTTTCTGCAACCCGGGATCGACATTCTCGGGCGGCTTGATCACGCCTTCGGATCGCTTCAGCTGTTCGCTGAGATTGCCGGACGGTCCGGAATCGGTAGACGGCTGTTTGCCGCGCTCGGCCGCGGATCCCGGAGGTTCGGCCGCATAGGCCACCGGCGGGATCGGCAGCCAATACACGGCCGCAACCGCAAGCGTCACACACCGCAGGCCCCGGTCCCTTCCTGCTCGAGTACCCGGCGCGGCGGGCGATCTCGCCATGAAGAATCTCCTTAAGAATCTCCTTCGAAGAGTCTCCTTCGGCGCGGATGCACTCATCCGCATATCCAAACGCCGGCGCGCGTATGAAGTTCCACGCCCCGCTTGCGGCCGCGACGACCGCACCGGCTCGTGACCTGATTGTGAGACAGCAGCCGGTATGCCGATCCAGGAACCCCGAGGTAAGTGCCGCGTTGGAACGCAGAGGTACTGCCATGACACTGCGGTCGATCGCACTTGTTGGTTCGGTTGGGGCGTTGTTGGCGATCGGTTCGCTCGCATCCGCGCATGATCTTTGGATCAACCGTGGCGGCTTTCGAAACGCCGCGGGCGAATGGTGCTGCGGAGCGGGCGACTGCTTCACCGTACCCGGTGAAAAGGTCTCCATGAACGGCATCGGCTACATACTCAAGGAGTATGACAACGAGCTCGTGCCGTTCAGCGAAACGCAGCCCAGCCCGGACGGGGCGTACTGGCGCTGCAAACGCGCGGATGGAAGCCGCCGCTGCTTTTTCGCGCCGCCGCCCAGTACGTGAGAGAGGTCGTATCGTGCGACGATTCGGCAGGCGGAAGCGAAGCCGAATGAGAGCCGCTTTACCCTAGAGCCTCTGTGTGATCCGCAACGGGCCGCGTTCGCGGCAGGCGATGCGGCGCGGCCCTCGAGCACTGGGATCAGGTGCAGAGCGGATACATCGCCATCAATTCATTGCCGCGAAGAAAAATCATGCGCGGCGTGAGGCCGCCATTCCGTTTGATCCAAGTGCGGATCGTTTGCGGGTAGTTGCGCCAAAGCACGCTGGTCCACGTCGGACTCTCGACCTGATTGCCTTGGCCGTCGAACACCCAAGCCGCATGGAACCCGAGACTTGCGCGCTCGGTCACGCAGATCCGGCTGCGCGGTATGGTTCCCAACAGCAGCGTGCAGGCCGAGTTGCAGGTTCCGTCGACGATGATGCGCTCGCCGGAATTCCGGAGCTTCGCGAATCTTTGGAGATATCTGTCGATCCGACCCCCGGGATCGTCGTGAATTCGAATCGTTGCTGAAGCCGATGTAATGCCCAGCAACATAAGTAGCGCGCCGAGCAAAGCGCCCAACTTCATCGTCAACCCCTTCCCTTCCGGAGCCTGCTGCGCCCCGCTCTTTTGGTGCGCGTCGTGTCCTTTGGCCGACAAGACGAGCAACTTTATGATCGTTGACCAGCAGACCGTGTTGATTTCATGGCCAGATTCTGCCCTTTTGCGCAAGCCGAGCGGCTGCAGATTCCTGTGGTTTTCGTTTCCCCAAGCGCCGCTTGGGTGGCGTTGAGGTATGAAGCAACCACCGTGTGCCCGGGGCGAAAACGAGCGGCGCCGCCGGACGCCCTGTCACACTTCGGCGTCGATCCGACCTCCGGCTCAAGCCGGATGGCTATGCGAGCATTCATAGCGGGGTTGCTTTTGCAACGAACGTGCCAATTTCGGGCAGCAACCGGCCATGCGCCGGTCCGGCACGGCGTGCGGCGAATTTTGCTTGCAGATGAACGATTTGGCGCGGCCGGCGTTATCGGTACATCAGTCCTTGCTCTTCAGCGACAGGAACAATCGCGATGCCTCGTGCCCAATATTTCGTCACCAAGCGCAATGGCGAGTGGAAAATACGCGCCGGCTATCGCTACTCGGGTCCGTATCCAACCAAGAGGGAAGCCCTGCAGGTGGCAATCGACTTTGCCGAGCGCGACGGTCAAGCCGGCCGCGAGGCTCAGGTGCTGGTGCAGGGCGAGGATCGCCTGTTTCGCCCGGCCTGGACCTATGGACGTGATGCCTATCCCATCGACGCGCGAGGATCCGGTTCTAAGCTGACGGCCGGCGCCGCGGCGAAGTCCGGGTAGACCGGAGCCGGCTCGGGACGCCGCAATGCCGTCAGCGGCGCGCATTTGCGGCCTGCCGATCCGGCCCAAGAGGCTCGTGGGCGCCCGAGTTGCCCTGCCGGGGCAGGCTCACCCCGAGCAATTGCCGCCCGGCAGTACCCGTTTGGCTCTCCTATTCTCAATTCGGTTTCGTCATGCCGATTATTCCCGGCATGGGAACTCCGGTTTCGGCGCGCAATGCGTTTGGTGCTACACTCGACCGCACCATCGATCAAACGGGGGCATCCATGTCGGCGCTGTCGATCCTGATCGGCGTTCTGATCACGTTCGTCGTGGTCCTTCTCGTGCTTTACCTCGTGAACCTGCTTCCCATCGAGGGCCGGCTCAAGCAGATCCTGCGAGTGATCGTGATCATCCTCGGCATATTGTCGCTGGTGCGCTACCTCGGGGTCGGCTTCTGAAAATCGTTGCATACGGCCATCGACGCCACGGGCCCCCAACGGCTTCGGCCCACGGCAAGTTCGGGCTTCGAGAATTCAGTGAGGTTAAATCGCGGTGAGTTCCGCGCGGCGGCGGGGTGGCGGCTCGACGCTGACATCCGGCGCCAGCCCGAACCGCGACGTCCGCGGCGAGGCGGTGAGCGCCGACACGAAGTTGTTCATCCACACCTTGAGCGAGGAAGACCGCAGCGTATCCATCATGACGCCCCAGCGTTCCCGGCGCTCGTCGTGCGCCATCGCCAGCCCGCTCGAGATCGCTCGCGCGACCGCGTCGATATCGTGGGGATTGACCAGCAGCGCGGTATCGAGCTGCCTGGCGGCGCCGGCGAATTTCGAAAGCACCAGCACGCCGGGGTCGAGCGGGTTTTGTGCCGCCACGTATTCCTTCGCGACCAGGTTCATGCCGTCGTTCAAGGAGGTCACGAGGCCGACGCGCGCGGTGCGATAGAAGCCCGCCAATTTCGTTTGCGACAGGCCCTTGTTTAAATATCGGATCGGAATCCAATCGACCTCGGAATGACGCCCGTTGATATCGCCGACGAGCGCCGCAAGCTCCGACTGGAGCTGTCGATAAGCGTCGATCTGCGCGCGCGAGGGCACCGCGATCTGCAGCAGCGTGACTGCCCGTTTCAGCCCGGGCTGGAACTGGAGCATGCGATCGAAAGCCCGCAAGCGGTTCGGCAAGCCTTTGGAATAATCGACCCGATCGACCCCGATCACCAGCCGGGCGCCCTGCAAGCTGGAGCGCAGCCGCGACACCTCCGGACGTGCCGCGGATTTGACCGCACGCTCGGCGAAGCTCTCGACGTCGATCCCGATCGGGAACGTGCCGAGCCGGGTGACGCCCTGCTGGGTGGTAAATGAATCCGTGCCGGTCAAGCCCAGCTCCTGCTGGAGGTAATCGGCGAAATTCGCCAGGTCCTCCTCGGTCTGGAACCCGATCAGGTCGTAGCAGAGCATGGCCCGCACCAGCTCGCGATGATGCGGAAGGCTCACCATCGTGTTGCGGACGGGGAACGGGGTATGGAGGAAGAAGCCGACCGGCTGATCGATGCCCAGGCGCCGCAGCTCGCTGCCGAGCGTCAGGTAATGGTAATCGTGGATCCAGAACATGGCGTCGGGCCGAGCGAAGCGCAGCACGGCGCGCGCCATCAGCGAGTTTATCTCGCGGTATGCGGCGTATTGCTCGACATCGGTGCGGATCAGGTCGGTGCGCGAGTGCAGGACCGGCCACAGCGCCGAATTGGCAAAGCCTTCGTAGAATTTCTGATAAGCCTCGCGCGGCAAGTCGATGGTCGCGACCGCGCCGGTGCCGAGCGCCTCGACCTTCGCGAAGGACTCCTTGTCCGCCGGGTCCATGAAGCGGCCGCTCGAGCCGACCCAGATCGCTCCGGAAGTCCTGACTGCGGGGAGTAGCGCGGCTGCCAATCCGCCTTCCATGGGTTCGTCCGCTTTCGGACACGCGACGCGATTGGAGACGATGACCAGCCTCATTGCTAACCTCCCGATCCAGGCGAGGGTAGTAACGCTTCAACCCTGCCCCGGTTCCGGATCTGTACGCGCGCTTTGTGCGCATTCGGGGGCGAATCGGGGACTAAACCCTGCGGGCGGACCGCGGCCGCAATTGCAAGATCGATCTCTCCGGAACCGTCCTTTCGGTTGCGCGTTGTCGCTGCGCACGCTGGCGCGAAAATTCATTCTTCCAGCAAAAACGGCGCGCTTTCTCGGCAATGTCGCTGAAAAAGCCGGCGTTGCGGACCCGGGATGCATCGGATCATGTGGCGAATCGGCCTGGCCCTGGCGGCGTTCCTGGCATTTGCCGTTCCCTCCGCCGAGGCTGCGCATCCCAATCGCGCAAAGTGCGCCGACCGAGATTCCGTGCTCTGCAGCCTTTACCGCGTCAGCCCCGGCTACTCCGGACAGAAGGTCTCCCGGTCGCGCACACACCGGCTCGGCGCGAAATCGCGAATCGCCGCCGATCCGGCAACGAACCCGAGCCCCGGCCAGACCACCGGCCTGAGCGGAGCAAAGCCGATCGCCGGCGCGGCACCCGTCAAGTTGCTGGCGGCGCGGAACTTCGATCCGCTGGCGAGCGGAACCGACTCCGGCGAACTGACGGCACCGCCGCGGGTAGAAAGCGCGGCAAGTCCATGGCTCAAGCCGCTCCTCATCGCGCTCGCCGGCGGGGGAATCCTATCGCTGTTCCTGGCGAAAGCGGCCGACATATGAGCGGCACGGTCATTTCGGCGAGCCGTAGTCGGCGGATGCCCGTAGCCTCGCGGCCGTGGCTGGATCGATAGCGCCGGGTCGGTTCATCGAGCGTCGCCATGGATGTGGAGGAACAGCGGGCTCGGAGCGCGCAGGGCGGAATCGTCGAAACCGACATTCCGGCGCGGCTCGATCGGCTTCCATGGGGGCGGTTCCACACCCTCGTCGTCGTGGCGCTCGGCGTCACCTGGATCCTGGATGGGCTGGAAGTCACGCTGACCGGGGCGATCTCCGGCGCGCTCAAGACCAGCCCCGTGCTGCATTTCAGCAATACCGAGGTCGGACTGACGAGCAGCTTCTACCTGGTCGGCGCGGTGCTCGGCGCGGTGTTCTTCGGCTGGCTCACGGACCGACTCGGGCGCAGGAAGCTGTTCTTCATCACGCTCGCCCTCTATCTCACGGCCACGGCGGCGACCGCCCTCTCCTGGGACGTGGCAAGCTTCGCTTTCTTCCGCTTCATGACCGGCGCCGGCATCGGCGGCGAGTATACGGCCATCAATTCCACCATCCAGGAACTCACTCCGGCCCGGGTCCGCGGATTCACCGATCTGGTCATCAATGGCAGCTTCTGGATCGGAGCGGCCATGGGTGCGGCGGGCTCCATCGTTCTGCTCGACCCCGCCATCATCGACCCCGAGCTCGGCTGGCGCGTCGCGTTTCTCATCGGCGCCTCGCTCGCGTTCGTCATCCTGTTCATGCGCATGTGGATTCCGGAGAGCCCGCGCTGGCTGATGACGCATGGGCAAGCCGACCGCGCCGAGGCCGTGATCGCCGGTATCGAAGAGGGATTCCGCGCGCGGGGTTGCGCGCTGCCGCCGCCGCAGGCGTCCCCGGTGCGGCTGCGCGCCCGGCACCACACGCCGTTGCGCGAGGTCGCCCTGACCTTGTTCCAGCTCCACCGCCAGCGCGCGCTGGTCGGCCTGAGCCTGATGGCCGCCCAGGCGTTTTTCTACAACGCGATCTTCTTCACCTATGCGCTGGTGCTGACCGACTTTTTCGGCATCGCCACCGACGCCGTCGGTTGGTACCTGCTGCCGTTCGCGGCCGGGAATTTCCTGGGTCCGCTGCTGCTCGGCCGCCTGTTCGATACGGTCGGACGCAAGCCGATGATCGGTTTTACCTACGCGCTCTCCGGCATCCTGCTCGCCGCCAGCGGTTATCTGTTCATGCAGGGCGTGCTTTCGGCGCAGATGCAAACGGTAGCCTGGACGGTGATCTTTTTCTTCGCCTCGGCGGCAGCGAGTGCCGCATATCTCACCGTCAGCGAGACCTTTCCGCTCGAAATCCGCGCGCTCGCCATCGCGTGCTTCTATGCACTCGGCACCGCCATCGGCGGCATCGCCGGGCCGCTGCTGTTCGGAGCTCTGATCGATACCGGCTCGCGGGCCAGCATTTTCGCCGGCTATCTGTTGGGATCCGCACTGATGATCGCCGCCGCCGTCATCGAGGTGCGCTGGGGCATTGCGGCAGAGCGCAGGCCGCTCGAGACGGTGGCGCGGCCGCTGGCGTTCGTGGAATGAGCGGGTCGTTGGCGGCGGTCCGGCAAGGCGCCGAACCATGGTCCGGCTTGACCGCGGGCACGCCGCACGAGTACATGCCCGCTTTCCGATCGAGCGACGCGCAGGCAATTGCGGCACACAGACCTCGAGGTGCCAGGCGCCGGCGCGCTTTGCTGCGAATCCCGCGCTGAGGGAAGCTCCGTTTGTCGCCGAGAGCCAGCAATCCTGCCATGACGGAGATCGTGCCGGGGCTTCCCGCCCCTCCCGCCGAGCTCGCCTTCCTGCTCGACATCGACGGGACGATCCTCGATATCGCCGCCACGCCGCCCCAGGTCCGTGTCCCCAACAGCCTGCGGGAAACCTTGGCGCGGCTCGACCGGCTCAGCGGCGGGGCATTGGCGCTGGTGAGCGGCCGCTCGCTCCAAGACATCGACCGCGTCTTCGCTCCGCTGCGCTTGGCGGCCATCGGCGGCCACGGCGCCGAATTGCGTCCGGCCAAGCGCGAAGCTCCGATCGTCGGCCGTGCCGCGCCGCTCCCCGCCGAGCTCAGGCAGCGGCTCGCCGGCATCGCGGCGCTGGGAACCGGCATCATCGTCGAGGACAAGGGCTATTCGCTGGCGCTGCACTATCGTCTCGCGCCGAAACTCAAGGATGCCGTCGAGAATGCGGTTGCAGAGATCTGCGCAAATGGGCCGGCCGGCACGCTCGACGTGCTCCCGGGCAAGGCGGTGATCGAGATCAAGCGCGTCGGATTCGAGAAGGGCACGGCGGTCCGCGAGCTGATGCACTTTCCGCCGTTCGTCGGGCGGCGACCGGTCTTCGTCGGCGACGACGTCACCGATGCGAGCGTGTTCGCGGTGTTGCCGGAATTCGACGGCGTCGGCTTTTCGGTCGGACGCACCTTTCCCGGGGTGGCCGACTGTTTTGCCGCGCCTCGCGACGTGCGCAAATGGCTTACGCGGATTTCCAAGCTCGAGGCGGTTGCGACCCCATGACGGATTACGGGCTCGACCTCGCCGTCATCGGCAACGGGCGCACCGCGGCGCTGGTCGATCCGGGCGCGCGGATCGTGTGGTGGTGCTTCCCGCGATTCGACGGCGATCCGATCTTCTGCCGGCTGCTTTCCGGCGACGAGGAAAAGGGGTTCTCCGACGTCGTGCTGGACGAGATGGTCGAGCAGCGTTCGGAGTACCTGCGCAACACGGCCGTGGTATCCACGGTGCTGACCGATGCGCGCGGAGGCGCCGTGCGCATCACCGATTTCGCACCGCGGTTTCCCCGATTCGGCCGGATGTTCCGGCCCCCGCAGTTGATGCGCATCATCGAACCGCTGGCCGGGCTGCCACGCATCACGATCCGGTTCCGGCCGGCGTGCAATTACGGCGAGCCGATCCACCATCATTCGATCGGCAGCAATCATATTCGCTATTCGGCGGAGAACCACGTCATCCGGCTTACCACGGATGCTCCGCTGTCCTATATCGAGCGCGAATCCCCCTTCGTGCTGACCCGGCCGGTGCACCTCGCATTCGGCGCCGATGAGCCGTTTCAAGGCGATCTGCTGGCGACGTGCCGGGAATTCTGCGACCGCACCCACGACTATTGGGTGGACTGGGTCCGCAGTCTGTCGATCTCGTACGACTGGCAGGACGCCATCATCCGGGCCGCGATCACCTTGAAGCTCAGCAATTTCGAAGAGACCGGCGGCATCGTCGCCGCGCACACCACCTCGATTCCCGAGGCGCCGGGATCGAACCGCACTTGGGATTATCGTTATTGCTGGCTCAGGGATGCCTATTTCGTCGTCAAGGCGCTCAACCGGATCGGCGCGACCGAGACGATGGAGGAATTCATCTCGTTTACCCTCGGCATTGCGGCCAATCGCGACGAAGTGCTGCAACCGGTCTATAGCGTCGTTCCCATCGATCCGATGGAGGAGCGCATCGCGCCGAAACTCCAGGGCTATCGCGGCGATGGGCCGGTGCGTATCGGCAATGCCGCCGCCGGGCAGCCACAGCACGACGTTTATGGCAGCTTGATTCTGGCGGCGATGCCGATGTTCTACGATCGCAGGCTGCCGCGGCCTGGCGATGAATCGCTGTTTCGCCTGCTGGAGACGCTCGGCACCAAGGCCGCGCAGCTCGCGCTCGAGCCGGATGCCGGAATCTGGGAATATCGCGGCCGTCGCCGCATCCACACCCATTCGGCGGCAATGTGCTGGGCGGGATGCCACCGGCTCGCCGCGATCGCGGCGCGGCTCGGGTTCGACGACCGTGCCGCCTATTGGACGGCGGCCGCGGACCCGATCGGCGAGGCCGTGCTCGATCGATCCTGGAACGAAGAGCGCAAAGCCTTCACCGCCGCGTTCGGCAGCGACGACCTCGACGCCAGTCTGCTGCTGCTGCCGGACCTCGGCCTCATCGACGCGGAGGATACGCGGTTTGCGAGCACCGTCGCCGCCATGGAGCGCGAGCTCGTGCACGAGAAGCACGTCATGCGCTACGCCAGCGCCGACGACTTCGGGCTGCCGGTGACCGCGTTCCTGATCTGCCGATTCTGGCTGATCGACGCGTTCTGGCT
>WNGF01001158.1_pt1 | contig 70230 bp, 64 predicted proteins | sample 5400641 | NCBI WGS metagenome assembly WNGF01 (sample SAMN13153371, study PRJNA577476) | soil metagenome | isolation source: 80 cm soil or saprolite under grassland replicate 2 | place: USA:California | collected 2016-06-15
GACCCGGATCCGCGGATAGCGGTGACATGACCGAGATGCATCGCTGATGGCGGATGGGTTGTGTGGTGTTTCGGCCGGTGGGCATGCCATTGTCCCGGGTGGCGCCGGGTCCGCTGGTCTCCATGGGGTGGGTTGGGCCGGTGGGGCTCGTCGGTGGCGCTGCTGCGCTATCCAGCCCCACCGCCCGAAGGTGTGGCCGGCCGGACGCGGGAGTGACCTCGTCGCCGACGCAGGTCCCACCTTGGCCCGGCTGATGTGGGCCGGTCCAGCCCGAACTCTGATCCTGTGGATAGCGAGGGTGGTTGACGCTTCCGTAGGTCAAGTGGTTGGGCTGGGGTGGTGCGGCGGTCTGGTTGCGCTCCGGGCGGTCCAATCGGATGCGGGTGGCCGGCGTGGATAGTGAGGGTCCGGGTTTACCACGTGATCACGGGTGATGGTGAACCGCCAGGCCAGCAGCCGTCTGGTGCGGCTGCGGTGAGGACGTCGACCGCACGCCGCAAGTGTTGACCACGGTGGCCCGGTCACCGTCATGCTCATCGTGTCGGTCGGCTGGCTGTCGTGCTCGAAGCGGCCGGCCCTGAACGAACAGGCTGAGGAGCGCCCGGCCACTGACATCTCGTGAGAGATCTACTGACATCCCGGTGAGAAACCAGCACTGACATCTCGGCGAGAGATCCCAGCTTCGGCTGGGCCGTTTTGCCTGCCTCCTGCCGCGTTGCTTCCGCCCACCTGACGGTTCTTGCGCAGGTTTCGACTGTTGACGCCTCGCCTGAGCGGTGGGCTGAAGTGGGTCATGGCGGGCTGGAATGCGTGGTTGAGATGGAGGATCCTGGGCGGCAATGATCGCTTCTGTCGCGGTGGGCGTTCGGTGGACGGCCGCGGACATGCCGGACCAGACCGGCCGGACGGCCGTCGTCACCGGTGCCAACAGTGGCCTCGGCTACGAGACGTGCCGGGCGTTGGCCGGGCACGGCGCCCGCGTCATCATGGCGGTTCGCGATGCGGACAGGGGCCGGGCCGCCCGGGATCGGCTGCGCGCGGAAGTGCCGGCCGGCGAGCTGGTGCTGGGGCGGCTCGACCTGGCCGACCTCGACTCGGTACGGGCGTTCGCGGCGAGCCTCGTCGCGGCTGGAGCGCCGGTGGACGTACTGGTCAACAATGCCGGCATCGGGATGCCGCTACGCTCGCTGACCGCCCAGGGCTTCGAGTCGCAGTTCGGCGTCAACCATCTCGGGCACTTTGCGCTGACCGGATTGCTGCTGCCGCTGCTGCGGCGTCGCGCCGGCGCGCGGGTGGTGACGGTGAGCTCCGCGGCGTACCGCGGCGGGTCCATCCGCTTCGATGACCTGACCGGCGAGCGGTCGTACCGGCCGGTCACGTTCTACCGGCAGTCCAAGCTCGCCAATGTGCTGTTTGGGTTGGAGCTGGACCGCCGGTTACGCGCGGCCGGGGTACCGGTGACGAGCGTGCTGGCCCACCCGGGTTTCGCCACCACCAACCTGCCGGCCTCCGGTCCGGACGGGCTTGTCGGGCTGGTCCTGCGGATTGCCAACGCGTTGGCCCAGTCCGCGGAGCGCGGCGCGTGGAGCCAGTTGTACGCGGCCACCGCAGCCGGCGTCGAGGGCGGCCAGTTCTTCGGGCCGGGCGGCCGGACCGGGACGAGGGGCCATCCGGTCCTGATACGGCCCTCTGCGAGGGCCACCGATCCGCAGACCGCCCGGCGGCTGTGGGCGGTCTCGACGGACCTCACCGGCGTCCGGTACGAGTTCTAGCGGAGGGTTCCCCGGGTACGCGGCGACCCGGCGGTGCAGCGCGTAGCACACACGGAAACTCATGCGCGACCAACTCCAACAACTGTTGACCGGCTGGAGAAGCACGGCCTCGTCCGCGCTGTAGAACGTGGCCGCACGCGTCGGTCGCCCGCCGCGGAACAGGGCGGCGTGGAAGTTCTCTCGCCAGCGGTCCACCGCCCGCGCCAGGGCCCGCACCCGGACCACCACCGCCGCAGCTGCGGTCGGCTGGTACACGGCCACGCCCTCATCGTCGACGTGCCAGCCCGGGTGGCCCTCCACGGCCGCCCGCAGCTCGTCGACCGGGGTGGTCATGCCCCCGACCGTAGCCAGCGTTCCCGCAGCTCAGGCGGATGTTTCGGATCACACTTCGCCCTCTCGCCGTTCTACTACTCGGATGGGCTTGGCGCGGAAACGTTGACATCGAAGGTCGTCGGTGGGAGCGGCGGTACGGACCACGACGAAGCTACGACATGATCGAGCCATGGAGACCACGGCATGAACCAACCGTCGGCTGACAGCGCACCGATCGCGGCGGCCGTCATCGTGGTCGACGGGCGGCTGCTGCTCGTCCGTCGAGCGGTGGCCGAAGGCGAGCTCGTATGGCAGTTCCCGGGGGGAAGGTCGAGCCTGGCGAGTCGTCGGAGGAGGCGGCCGTCCGTGAGGCGTACGAGGAGACCGGGGTCATCGTCCGTGCGACGAGATCGCTTGGCCAGCGGGTACACCCGATGACGGGACGGACCATGGTCTACGTTGTCTGCGATCTGGTGGCCGGAAGCGCACAGGTCGTGGATAACCGTGAGGTCGCCGAGGTGGCATGGTGCGATCGGGTGGCCTTGGCCAAGCGGGTGGCGCACGCGCTGTTCGGGCCGGTGCAGGCGTATCTCGATGCCGCGCTCGTGTAGGCCGAGGAGTTGCTGAACATCAGCCTCGTGTGGCGGTGCGGCCGGCCGGCGCGCGCGGCGGCCGAAGGCCAGAGCGCTGCGCCGAGCCGGCATGGTCGCGATTGGCGGTATCGGTGGAGGCGGGACTGTCAGGCACCGGGACGGCTGCCCGTGAATCTCGATTCGGTCAAGATCAAGGCGCCCGGGTCTTAGCCCTGACCCACGGACGAAGAATCGCGTGGCGCTCTTTGTGCGTTGTGATCTTGGGTGGGTTGCTGGGAGGTGACAGGCCGTCCGGCCTCATTTGCCGGTTGGCTCGTGGGTCGTGGTCGGATGCTTGGGTTGGGCGCGTGGGTCGTCACATGTCGCTTGTGGATGGTCAGGCCGGTGGAGCGTGGATCGCGTTGAAGAGCTGTTCCCAGGCGTGTTGCCAAGGCCAATGCTCGGGTAGGTGAATGGTGAGTGCCCGGCGTGGCACGCGATCCGGCCGGCGAGGTTGATCAGGTGGCGGCGGATGGTGGCGGCGCGGGCGGTGGCGTAGCGGCGTCCGGCGAGGGTGGCGGCGGCGCGGGTCAGGTTGTGCGCGATCGCGATGCAGGTCAGCCAGGCGTTGTTGGCGTTGAACCGGCCTGAGGGCAGGTGGGCCAGGGGTCCGTCGATGAGTTCGGCGAAGGTCTGCTCGATGATGGCGTGGCCGCGGTGCTGGGCCTCGGCCTGGATGAGGATGAACGGGCTGTCGGTCAACGCGGCGTGGGAGCGCCAGACGGTGAACAGTTCGCCTTGGCTGTCGACGTGGGTCTTGTTGAGGTCTGGGATGCGGCGCACGATCAGGCGGGCGGTGACCGCGGACCGGGTACCCTCGAACGCGGTGTAGCTGACCTCCGCGATATGAGCGCGGGAAATGAGCCGTTGCTGCTCGTCGTCCCAGATTGGCTGCGGGTAGGTGATCTCTACCCACGCTCGGCCGGGATCGTGTCGATCGCCTTGCGTACCTTGGCATCCACGCGGACCGTGACCGAGAACCGCACCCCGGCCCGGCGGCAAGCGGCGATCACCTTGCGGGAGTAGAACGCCGAGTCGGCCCGCACCACGATCTCCGCGGTCGCGGTCGCGGACTGGACGGCGAGTACGGCCTTGGTGGTGGCGATGGCCTCGGCGACCAAGGAAGCCGCACGCGGGCGGAGCCGGCGTTGCCAGCCCGTAGCTGGGTCGCGGCGATCACCGGTGCCGCGTCCGGGGTGCTGATCGTGGCGACGAGTGGGTTGAGGCCGCGCAGCAGGACTTGGTAGCCGCCGACCTTGGCATGGCCGAACCCGGCGCCCTGCTTCTGCTTGCCGTACACCCGCCGCAGCAACGAGTCCACATCAATGAACGTGACCGCACCCGCGCCGGGCAGCAACGGGGTGCGCCGGGCCAGCTGCGCGAGAAACTCCCGCGAGGCCGCCTGCAGTTGACGGACGTGGCCGTGGGTGAACGAGCGCAGGAACTCCCCCAGCGTCGAGGGCGCGTACACCCCACCGAACAGCAATGGCATACCTCCGTGGCGCACCGCATCCAGGTCGTCGATCGAGTCCGCCCCGGTCAGCATCCCGGCCACGATCGTGGCGACCTTGCCCGAGGCGTTGGCGCCCTTATGGCCCGGGACGCACAGGCGTTCGGCGACAACGCCGTGCAGGCCGCACGACTCGGCCAACCGCATCGCCGGCACCACGCCCGCACACGACACGAGATTCGGATCGTCAAACGCTGCACGCGCACTCCTGGCGCCGTGTAGTAGCCTCACCGCGAAGGTGCCCTCTCGAACTGTTTGATCAAAGCGTGAAGAACTTCGATCTTGCCAGGTCAGAGGGCATCATCGTGTCTACGACACGGCGCTCAGATCAACTTGGTCCGTGGATCGGGGCTTAGATCGGCGGCTCACTCACAAGCCTGGGAGATCTATTTTCGGCCACCTCCTCGGTGGAGTCGCCCACCTCGGTAAGCACAATGCTTGCCGGATCCGCGGCCCCGTTGTCACGGCGGTACGTCAGGTGCAGCCGGTAGTCGCCGCTCGCCAACTGAGATCCCGCATGGGCCAGGGCCTCCGGCTGGACGAAGATCAGGCCAGTGCCGTCCGCGGCCCGCAGCATGTCGAGGTTACGGCTACATACGAGCTGTCCGGAGCAAACCTGCGCGCGTGGATGGTGCCGCCGTCCGGCGTTACGAGGCGCAGGTCCACGCCTTCGGCAGGCAGCCGTCGGGCCGCCGGATCGGTGCTCGCGAACCCCTGGAAGCGGCGGACCTCACTGGTCTGCGCCGGCAGCGTCAGCGCGGCCTCGGTGCCGGCGAAGAGCCTGACTCGCCGACCGGCGGCTAGCGACTCGTCAGCGGCGAACTCGTAGTACCCCTCCCAATCCGGCGCGGCCACGTCGATGAGGTCAGGATTACCGAGGACACGGTAGCGCCACAGGTCGGCGCGGGCGTTGGCCATCGACGCGCGCACCCAGGACCCTGTCTCGAGGCCGCCTTCCCGGCCGAGCGTCAGCACCTGTTCGGCAAGGAACGTGGCCTCGTCGAGGTCGCCGAGGTCGAGCCGGTATTCGAAGCGCGCCACGTGCGCGAGCGCCGCGCAGGACAGCGCGTTGAGCAGGCCACTCGTCGGCGGGAACAGGAACCAGGCTTCCCGGCTCCCGTACCAGATCGTCTCGCGGCAGCCGTGCACGGCCGTGTCGATCAGGTGCACGTCGGCTAGCACACGCAGTGCGTAGTCGGCGACCGTCCAGGCGCGTGGCAGCCGGTCCAACGCCTCGTCGACCAGCCGCGGCTCGTTGGCCAGCGCCTTGGCCAGCTGCAGCCGCTGGCGCATCCCGCCGGAGAACGTGAACGCCGCATCGCCCAGCCGGTCCCGGTCGACCTCCACCCGGTCGAGCAGGCCGACCGCCCGTTGCTGGATGCGCCCGACATGCCGCCAGTCGGCGGCGAGCAGCCGCTCGGCGATGTTGCCGCCGGCCGACACGCCGAGGTCCAGCCCGCGTGCCGCGTCCTGGTAGACCATGCCCATCGCGAAGCCGCGCAGCCACCGGCGGCGGGCCGGCGTCACGGCGGTCAGCTCCTCATCGGGATCGGCCGCCAGCGGCGCCGAGGGACGAGGCGCCGCGGTCAAGCGGCCGGAGCCTGGTAGGCGGAGCCGGATGGAGCCACCGTCCGGGACCTGGTCCAGGTACACGCACTGCAGCACGGTGGACTTGCCCGACCCGGACTCGCCCACGATGCCCAGCACCTCGCCGGGGCGTACCTCGAACCCGACGCCCTCGCAGGCCAGGCGCGCGCCATAGCGCCGGGTAAGGCCGGTGACGGACAGGATCGGTTCAGCCATCACGGGAGCTCCGCTCCGCTGCGTCGCAGTACGCCGTGTCGCTGCACAGCCAACCGGTACCCGGTACGTGCGCCCGGAACGAGGTCGACGATCCACATCGGACACACGGGCCACCGCCCCGCTCCGGGCGGAAGCGGAAGTCCTCGAACTCGATCGGCCGCACCTCGGTGTACGGCGGCAGCGCGTAGATCCGCTGCTCCCGTCCCGCCCCGAACAGGTGCAGCGTCGGGCTGAGGTGCAGCCGCGCGACGTCGTGGCGGGGGATCGGCGTCGGGTCCATGAGCACGCCGTCGTTGACCAGGCACGGGTACCGGTACGACAGCGATATCTCGCCGTAGCGCACGATGTCCTCGTAGAGATAGAGCCACATCTTGGCGTAGTCGCGCTCGGCGTGCATCCGGCGGGTGACCGTGTCGCTGGGCTCGACCAGCCGCAGCGGGTCGGCGAACGGCACCTGCAGCACGAGGATCGCGCCGCGGCGCATCGGCTCCTCAGGGATGCGGTGGCGGGTCTGGATGAGCGTCGCCTCGCCGGTGCGCTCGGTCGTGCGTACGCCTGTCGTACGGCTGACCAGGCTCCTGATGTTCACCGCGTTCATGCTGGCGTCGTCGCCCTGGTCGATGACCTTCACGACGTCGTGCGGGCCGACCAGGCTCAACGTCAGCTGGATGCCACCGGTGCCCCAGCCCCGCGCCAGCGGCATCTCCCGGCTGCCGAACGCCACCTGGTGACCCGGGATCGCCACCGCCTTGAGCGTGCGCCGGCGCAGCTCTCGCTTCGTGTGCTCGTCCAGGAACGCGAAGCTGTACCCGTGAACCTGCGACCGCTTCGCCTCCCCGGCGAGCGCGCTCAACCTACCCATGGCTGCTCCGGATCGACTCGATGCGGTCGAGGTCCGAGGCGAACGTGACCTCATGCGGCAGCTTGAGGTGCTCCACGAAGCCGGCCGCCTCGACAGAGTCCACATGCGACAGAACGAGCTCCTCGTCGGCGAGCGGGCTTTCGAACGGCACGTCGTCGTTGACGCCGGACAGCACGGCGTCCAGGACCGCCATGGCGATCGCCTTCCGCTCGCAGCGGCCGAACACGCAGCCGTACCCCATGCCGACGGTGCCGTCCGGCCCGTTGGGCTTGTGGCCCAGCGCCTCGGCCTCGGTCACCACGATCTCGCCGACCTCGACCGGCCGGCCGGTCCGCGGGTGGGCGATGGTCAGCGGCAGCGCGCCGACCCGCAGCTCGCCCAGCGTCGGGTGCATCGGGCCGTAGCCGCGCAGGTTCGCGTACGCGAACGCGGTCATCGCGCCGGACTGCCCGCGTGCCAACGCTTGCAGCCGCGCCGAGCGCCGCGCCGGGAACCGTAGCGGGACCCGCGTGATGTCCTCGGCCGGGGGCGGGTCCGCGGTCGCTACGGGGGCGACGAGGCCCTCGGCTCGCAGGTGGTCGACGACCTTCGGCGGCCGGCCGGACGCCTGCCGGCGGGGGACGGTTCCGTCAGGCGCCGCGGCCGGCCGCCCGCCCGGTCGGTCCGGGCGTTCGGGAAGGTCGGTGTCGAGCAGGCGAAGGCCGTAGTCGTTGGTGGCGCCGAGCAGCTGCCCGCCCGGCAGGTTGCGGAAGGCGGAGCTGATCCGCCGGTGCGGTCGCAGGTCCGCCGACTTCGCGCGGGCCGCCGGGCGGCGCGGAAGCGTGGAACGGTACGCGCGCAGCAGGAACGCCGCCTCGCTGGTGTCGCCGCGGGCCTGGGTCAGCGCCGTGGCGGCCAGCCGTGGCTCGTACAGGCCGGCCTCGGCCTGGATCTCGTCCACGGCCAGCGGCAGGTGGGCCAGGACATGGTCGACGGTCTGCCGGCCGCCGGTCGGCGCCGCGAGGCGGCGGGCCGCCTCGACGGCTTCCTGGGAGCCTTTGACCGCGACGTATCCCATCTCAGGCCACCCGCCGGATCGTAGTGGACCGGGGCAGCGCGGCGCACCGGCCGTTTCGGTCGACGAGGATGATGTCCACGCCGCACGGATAGTGGGCTCGCGTCGCCTGGAACAGCTCGACCTCGTCGCTGTCCAGGCCGGTGAGCCGGAGCAGGCGCGGGGCGGCGCCGACCCCGGGACCGGTGAGCGACAGCGCCAGCGGTCCGGCGCCGACGGCGGCGAGCTCGTAGATCGCCGTGGCGCCGGCCGCGGGGTCCAGCGGCGTACCTTGCCGGGCGTCGGTCAGCTGGCCATGCGAGGTTCCGCCGCGGACCATGAGGAAGTCGGCGTCCGGCCAGTGCGGCTCGCCGACTTCGGCCACCCGTACCTCGTGGTCGACCAGCGTGGCCAGCACGAGCGGCAGCCCGCCGGGCAGCGGCTGGACCGTGCCAGGCTCGGCCATCGCGGACAGCAGCGCCCGGTACCCCTGCTGGGTGTCGAAGACCGTGAAGAGCGTCGCAGACCGCGCCGGCGAGCGCCCGCTCGGCATCCAGGCCCAGCACGGTGCTGTCGCCACGGCAGCCGTTGACCACCACGGTCGCCTCGGTCACCAGCACCTCGCCGAGGTGGAACGGCTGCGCCCGTACCGACTCGGTGAGCTCGACCAGCATCGTCGCTGGCTGGGGGCCGGCGGCGAGCTCCACGCTGCCGGCCAGCTCGAGGATCCGTTCGGCGAGTGCCACCAGCCGGTCTGCATCGGCCACCGCGAGTGCGGCGAAGCGGGCCTCCGGGGTGGCGGCGAGGCTGGCCTCGGTGCTCATCGACAGCTGCCTATTGGCTGGGCGGCGGCCGCTTGGAAGCGGGCCCGCAGCGCGCCCGGGGTGAGGCCGGTGGTGACCCGCGGCGGCAGGTGACCCGGCGAGGTGCCGATGCGCGCCACGACCAGGTGGGGACCGGGCATGGAGCGGACGGCCCGCAGCACCGCGCGGAAGGACTTCGGCGAGGCGCACAGCGACCCTGAGCGGTACCCGGCCGCGCCCGCCAGCCGTACCCAGTCGACCGTGCGGGACGACGTGGGCTGGCTGCCGGTCGACTCGTACGCCGCGTTGTCCAGCACCACGTGCACCAGGCCGGCCGGCTCGGCCTGCCCGGCGGTGACCATCGCGCCCAGGTGCATCAGGATCGCACCGTCGCCGTCGACCACGACCACGCGGCGAGTCGGCTGCGCGAGCGCGGCGCCGAGGCCGAGCCCCAGGGCGTGGCCCATCGAACCCTGCATATAGAAGGTCAGCGGCCGGTCGGCACGGGCGTACAGCTCCCGGCCGATGTAGCCCGTCGTGCCGAACACCAGCGCGTCGTCCAGGAACGGCACCAGCACGTCGAGGGCGGCGGCACGGTCGAACGCGACCCGCGGACCGGTGTGCTCGACGGCGGGGGCGAGGGTCCGCTTCGGTACCAGCACGAACGCCGGCTTGCCGTCGGCGCGCGCCCGGTCGGCGAGGTTCAGCGCGTCGACCAGGTCCGACGGCTGCGGGCCGAGCACCGTGTACGGCACGTCGAGCGCGTCGAGCAGGCCGAAGATCGAGCGTCCCATGACGGCGTGCTGCGGATCGTCGGCCGCGGGATCGGGCCATCCACGCAGGCTCATGAACACCAGCAGCGGGATGTCGAAGGTGAGCAGCAGCGAGGTCAACGGGTTGAGCAGGTTGCCGAAGCCGGAGTTCTGGATGAGGACGGCCGACCGGGTGCCGGCGAGCTCCGCGCCGGCCGCGATCGCCAGTGCGATCCCTTCGTTCGCGGCAGGCAGGTAACGGTCCGACTGGTCGTCCAGCAGCCGCAGCACCCCGCCGAAGTACGCGCAGGGGACGCCGGTGACCAGGCCGACGCCGCGCCGTTCGAGCTCGGCGCAGAAGAGCTCCGCGCCAATCATGATTCCAGCGCCAACCACTCGTCGACGCGCTGCAGCCGGAAGATCTCGCGCATGGAGGCGATCTCCTCCTCGATGGGGAAGCTGAACCCGGCATCCAGCACGCGGTTCAATGCCTGCTTCATGGACGACACCGATGCCCGCAGCGCCTGGTTGGCGTAGATCACCATCTTGACGCCCGCCTTGGCCGCCTCGGACACGTGCCAGTTGTAGTACGTGGTCGGTACCACCACGACCGGGGCCCGCTGCTGCCACCGGTCAAGGAAGGTGATGATCTCGTCCGGCTGGCGCGACTTCGAGTGCATCAGGATCGCGTCGGCTCCGGCGTCGACGTAGCGGTGGGCGCGGTGCAGGGCCTCGTCGAGCCCGGCACCGGCGATGAGCGCCTCGGTCCGCGCGATGACGACCAGGTCGTCGTCGCGCTGGGCCAGCTTGGCTGTCTGGACCTTCCGCGCGAACACCTCCACGTCTTCGAGGACCTGGTCGGTCTCGCAGAAGCTGTTCCGCATGGGGAAGACCTTGTCCTCGATGCAGATCGCCGCGATGCCCGCCGCCTCGTACTGGCGCACCATGTACGCCACGTTGACGGTGTTGCCGAAGCCGGTGTCGCAGTCGGCGATGACCGGAAGCGAGCAGACATCGTTGATGTAGCAGGCCACCTGCAGGTAGTCGGTCATCGTCAGCAGGCTCATGTCGGGCAGCCCCCGCGCGGCGGAGATCGCCAGGCTGGAGGCCCAGACCGCGTCGAAGCCGACCTCTTCGGCAACCAGTGCCGAAAGCGCGTCGTGTGCCCCCGCGACTCGGATGACCTGCGGCTGGAGTAATCGGGACCGCAGCTGCTGCGCCTTTCCCTCGCCTTGCATCGTTGTTCCGCCTCCTACGGATCTTTGGAACGAGTACAGAGTGGGGCGGTGCTCACCAGATCGCCACGGCTGCGTCGCTCGCGGTCGCCGACCGACCGGTGCCGTGCGGCGGGCGGCGGGGACGCCTCGACGGGCGGTCGTTTTCACCGGGCGGGCGGTCACGCACCGTGACGCACCGGCGGGCGACCACCGCGATTCGTAGCCGGGCCGTGCGCGGACTGGTCCTTGCGAAGAAACCGACACCAGGTGCACGGCACCAAGCTGCGCCGCCACCGTCCTCCGAAGTCCTCCCGCAGGCGACGACACATAGTGGAGGACACATCAATGAGCAGACCCGTTTCCCGCCGGTCGCGGGTAGCCGCGCTCGTCGCGGTCGGTATCGCGCTCGCCCCGGCGCTGTACGGCCTCGGAGCGCGTGACGTGCTGGCGTCCAGCCATCGCGAGGCGCCGCTCATCGCCGCGGACCCGGCGGTGGACAACACCGACCTGTACGCGTTCGTGAGCCCCGAACGTCCGGACTACGTGACGTTCATCGCGAACTGGCAGCCGTTCTCGGAGCCCAACGGCGGGCCGAACTTCTACCCGTTCGCCACCGACGCGGCGTACAACATCTACGTCGACAACGACGGTGACGCCAAGGCCGACGCCACATTCCGCTGGACGTTCCAGAACATCGACCGCCGTGGCGGCTCGACGTTCCTGTACAACAACGGACCGGTCACCTCGATCGACGACGAGAACCTGCTGTTCCGCCAGACGTACACGCTGGAGTCGTCGTTCAACGGCGCGCCCTTCAAGACCCGGATCTCCGGCGCTCCCGTGGCGCCGTCGCGGGTCGGGCCGGCGAGCATGCCGGACTACCAGAAGCTGCGCGACCAGGCGACGGTCACCCTGCCCGGCGGCTGGAGGTCCTTCGCCGGCCAGGCCGACGACCCGTTCTTCCTCGACCTGCGGGTCTTCGACCTGCTCTACGGCGGGGACCTGAGCGAGACCGGCCAGGACACCCTCGCCGGGTATAACGCGAACACGATCGCGTTGCAGGTCCCCTTCTCCGACGTGGCGCTCAAGGGCGACGCGAAGCGCAACCCGGTCATCGGCATCTGGACCACGACCGAGCGCAACCGGGTCCGGATGAACAACGACACGGCGCTGCGCGGCGACCGGGTCCAGGTGTCACGCCTGGGCAACCCGCTGGTCAACGAGGTGGTCGTGCCGGCCAACATGAAGGACGCGTTCAACTCGATCAGCCCCGACAAGGACGCCACGATCCAGGCGGTCGTGAACCGGGTCACCGATCCCGAGCTGCCCAAGCTGATCCAGGCCATCTACAAGATCCCGGCACCCGCGACGCCCCGCAACGACCTGGTGGAGATCTTCCTGACCGGTATCACCACCAAGGCCAACGGGCCCATCAAGGCCGACCTCAACTCGCAGCTCAACAACATGGATGTCAACGCGAGCAGGTTCCAGCCGTCGGAGATGCTGCGGCTGAACCTGTCGGTACCGGTGGCCCCAACGGCCAACCGGCTGGGTGTGCTCGCCGGTGACCTGCAGGGCTTCCCGAACGGACGCCGGCTGACCGACGACGTGGTTGACATCGAGGTACAGGCCGTCGAGGGCGCGGCCCAGACCGGCAAGCTGGTCGACGCGCTGGCCGCCGGCGACAAGGTCGACGCCAACGACAACGCCTTCGGCGGCACCTTCCCGTACGTCGCGCTGCCGAACGTGGGCGCGGTGAACAAGGGTGGTGGCACCGGTGCCGGTGCGGCCGCCGGCCCGGACATGCGGGTCTCGCCGGCGCCCGGCAACCCGTCGACAACGCCGGCCGGGTTCGCCAGCCGGGACAGCGGTGCCGGTACGACCGTGGCGATCGCCGCCTCAGCGGTGGCGGCCACGCTCGCGGTGTTGCTGTTCGTCGGATGGTGGCGGCGGCGCCGGACTGTGGCCGCCGCTGGCCCGGCGGCCGGTGGCGAGCCGGACGCGAATCTCTCGCTCTGACCCGTCCGACGCCGGGGGTGTGGCAGTGCCGCCACACCCCCGGCCCTTCCCCGGAGGAACCGTCATGTCGATCCGTTTCCGGTCGCTCGCCGTCGTCGGTGTGGCGGCGCTCCTGCTCTTCGGGCTCGGCGGGGTGCTTCGCCGCTCCCCGGTTCGCGTCTCCGACGCGCCCGCTACGGTTACGCCGGTTCGGGTGGACCGGCTCGCTGCGTCGATCGTCCGGGCGCAGGACCGGCTTCTGGCGGTGCCCGGTGACTATGTGACGTGGGCGGCGCTCGGGTCGGCGTACCTGGAACGGGCCCGGGTCACCGCGGACCCGGCGTTCTATGTCAAGGCCGAGGGTGCCTTGCGTAGGTCGCTGGAGCTGCGCGCCACCGGCAACGCGGCGGCATTGACCGGTCTCGGCGCGCTCGCCAACGCCCGGCACGACTTCGCCGTGGCGCGCTCGTACGCGCAACAGGCGCTGCGCGCCAACCCTTACCACGCCGACGCGTACGGGGTGCTCGCCGACGCGGAGACCCAGCTGGGCAACGCGGCCGCCGCCACCGACGCGGTCCAGCGCATGCTCGACCTGCGGCCCGGACTGCCGGCGCTGACCCGCGCGTCGTACGAGCTCGAACAGCACGGGCGGGTCGCCGACGCTCAGGACCTCCTGCGCCGGGCGTTGACCGGCGCGATGGACCCGGCCGACATCGCGTTCTGCCGGTACCAGCTGGGCGAGCTGGCCTGGCACGCCGGCCGGCTCGACGAAGCCGAGGAGGAGTACGCGGCGGGCGTCGAGGCCGATCCCGGCTACCCGCCGCCGGTGCAGGGACGGGCCAAGGTGGCCTTCGCCCGGGGCCGTGTCGACGCCGCGCTCGCCGGGTACGCCGACCTGACCGGCCGCTCGCCCACGCCGGGCTACCTCATCGAGTACGCCGAGCTGCTGCGCGCCGCCGGTCGACCCACCGAGGCGGACGCGCAGCTGGCCCTCGCCGACGCGGCCCTGAAGCTGTTCACCGCCAACGGTGGCGCTGACGACCTGACCGCGGCCGCCCTGGCGGTGGCCCGGTCCCAGCCTGCCGACGCGGTCCGGCTGGCCGGACAGGAGTGGCAACGGCGCAAGCACGCCGACGTCGCCGACGCGCTCGGCTGGGCGCTGCACCTGGCCGGCCAGGACGCCTCGGCGTTGCCGTACGCCCGGCGGGCCGGCGAGCTCGGCGCGCGCAACGCCGCGTACTCCTACCACCTGGCGATAACCGAACTGTCCCTGGGCGACCGCGTGGCGGCCCGCCGCGACCTCGCCCAGGCCCTTTCCATCAACCCCTACTTCTCGCCGCTGGACGCGCCGATCGCCGCACGCACGCTGGCCGGGCTGGAGTCATGATGAGGACGCGATCGCTGGCCCTGGCAGCGCTGGTTGCCGGCCCGTTGCTCGGCATCGGCGCCACGTTCGTGACGCCGCCACGGCCGGCGTCGGCCCATCCGTTGGGCAACTTCTCGGTCAACCAGCTCGCGGCGCTCGCGCTCTTCCCGGAGCGGATCGAGGTCGCCGCGGTGGTCGACGCGGCCGAGCTACCGACGCTCCAGGAACGCTCCACTGTGGACGCCGATGGCGACGGCATGGTAGGCGAGGGCGAGCGGCGTACCCACGCCGCGCACACCTGCGCTACGTTCGCCCGCGACTTCGAGGTGTCGGTCGACCGCGCCCGTCTGATGTGGACGGTGCGCGACGCTCAGCTCGGGTACGGCCCCGGCGCCGCGGGTCTCGCGACGAGCCGGCTCACCTGCCGGCTGACCGGCCCGGCCGGGCTCGATGCGCCCGCCACGGTCAACGTGGCCAACCGGTACCGGGCCGACCGGGTCGGCTGGCGGGAGATGACCGCCGTCGGCCATGGCGTACGGCTGGTCGGCTCACCGCTGCCGGCCGAGAGCGTCAGCGGTGAGCTGCGCTCGTACCCGCCGGACCTGTTGAGCTCGCCGCTGGACGTGCGGTCAGCGACGCTGCGCGTCGAGCCGGGGGAGGGCGGTTCCGCCGTGGTAGCGGCGCCGGTGGCGTCGGGATCGCGCAGCGGCGCGGCCGCGACCGGGTGGCTCGCCACGGGCGAGCGTGTCCTGCGTGACATGGTCGGTGACCGGCGCCTGACGCCGCTGGTCGGCGTCCTGGCGGTGCTGCTGGCGCTGGTGCTCGGCGCGGCGCACGCGGCCCTTCCCGGGCACGGCAAGACCGTGATGGCGGCCTATCTGGCCGGCAAGCACGGGCGGGCCCGCGACGCGTTCGTGGTCGGCGCGACGGTCACGTTGACCCACACCGGCGGGGTGCTGGTGCTCGGCCTGTTGCTGACACTGTCGGCCGGCCTCGCCGGCGAGACGGCGCTGGCTTGGCTGGGCGTGGTGAGCGGCGGGCTGGTCGCCGTGGTCGGCGTCGCGATGCTCGTCGGCCTGCGCCGCCGTCGTGCCGCGCACCACCATGACCATGACCATCACCACGACCATCACCACGACCACGACCACCATCACGATCACGCGCACCACCAGCACGACCACACGCACGAGCGGCGGCCGAACCGGCTCGGGATCGTCGGCATGGGGATCGCCGGTGGGCTCGTGCCCAGCCCGTCGGCGCTGGTGATCCTGCTGGGCGCCGCGGGCCTGGGCCGCACCGGCTTCGGGGTCCTGCTCGTCATCGGGTACGGCCTCGGCATGGCCGCCACCCTCACCGCGGCCGGCCTGCTGCTGATCCGGCTGCGCGAGCGGCTGGCACGGCGGACCGGTACGACCGCGCGGATCTCCCGGCTCGCCGCCCGACTGTCCACTGTGGTCCCGACGGCGACGGCGGGCCTCGTCCTGCTGGTCGGGCTCGGCCTTGCCGGCCGGGCCCTCGCCACGCTGGCCTGACACGGTTGCCAACGGACGCGTTTCCATAGTCATGGACAAACGCTTGAGGCACACGACCGCGGCCCGAGATGCTGAGCACCATGAACAGACGTCAGCTCGTCCGGGGCGCGGCCGGCGCGGCCGGCGCGGCCGCCTTAGCGGGGCTGGGCGCGGCCCTCCTGGCCGGCGAGGCGACCGCCGCGGTACCCTCTTCGGTCCTGCCCAGCCTCGCCGACATCACCGCCACGTTACGCAAGGTCAACGACCACTGGATCGGCGCGCACGCCAACCCCGGCGACAACAAGTGGGCCCGTGCCACGTACTTCAGCGGCAACATGGCGCTGTACCGGCTGACGCGCGTATCACGGTACCTGGCGTACGCGACGTCCTGGGCGCAGCTGCACAACTATGGGCTCAACACCGGCGTGACCACCCGGCATGCCGACAACCACAACGCCGGGCAGGTCTACTACGACCTCAACGACGTCGCGCCCGACCCGGCCAAGGTCAGGGCGATCAACGACTCCCTGAGCCGGATGGTCAACAGCACCAAGCGCGACGACTGGTGGTGGGTCGACGCGCTGCACATGGCCATGCCCTGCTTCGTCCGCGCCAGTACGTACCTGGGCGACCCCAGGTTCCGCTCGAAGATGTTCTCGCTCTACACCTTCACCAAGCGCGAGACCGGGGGCGGGCTGTACGACTTCGGCCGCGAGCTGTGGTACCGCGACGCCCGGTTTACCCCGCCGGCCGGTATCACCTCGCCGAGCGGCAAGCCGGTCTTCTGGTCCCGGGGCGACGGCTGGGCGCTGGCGGCCCACGCGAAGGTCCTCCGCCGGCTGCCGACCACCGACTCCCATCGGCCCGAGTACATCCGCAACCTGCAGGCCGTGAGCAGGTCGCTGCGAGCCGTCCAGCGCAGCGACGGCTTCTGGAACGTCAACCTGGGCGACCCGGCACACCTGCCCGGTCCGGAGACCAGCGGCACCGCGCTGTTCGCCTTTGGCATGGCGTTCGGCATCCGTACCGGTCTGCTGGATCGCGCCACCTACCTACCGGTCGTGGCCCGGGCGTGGAACGGCATGGTGGCCACCGCCGTACACGCCGACGGCTTCCTCGGGTTCGTCCAGGGCGTGGGCTTCCAGCCCGAGTCGAGCCAACCGGTCACCACCAACACGACCTCGGACTTCGGCGTTGGCGCCTTCCTGCTCGCCGGTAGCGAGATCGCCAGGCTGACCGCCTGAGCCCGGCCGGTTCGCCACCGGCGCGGGCCCCGCGAAGGCCCCCGCGCCCCACCCGCTCGCGTGCTCCTGCCAGCCCGTACCGTCCTTCGGATACTGTATGCAGGCCGGCTGCGAAGCATGCGGGAGGACTGGTGGACCACACCGCGACCATCGGCGCGCGCCATCGCCCGCTGCGCGACAAGGTCGTCGGCGAGCTGCGCCGGCGCATCATCGACGGCGTGTACCGCCCGGGCGACCGGCTGACCGAGGAACGGCTGGCCGACGACTTCGGAGTCTCCCGCAACCCGGTACGCGAAGCGATCCGGGTGCTGGAAGCCGAGGGGTTCCTGATCGCCCAGCCGCGTCGCGGTGCGATGGTGGCCAGCATGTCGGTCCAGGACATCGAAGACCTGTTCGATGTGCGTCTCTCGCTGGAGGCTCTCGCGGCTGCCCTGGCGGCCGAGCGGGCCGGCGCGACCGGCTCCGCCGCGCTGGACAAGCTGCTCGCCAGGGCCCGGGCCACCAAACGGATGGCCGACCTCGCTGCGCTGAACACGCGGTTCCACGCCACGATCTGCGCGCTGTCCGGCAACGCCCTGCTGACCGGGCTCATGGAGTCGTTGCACGGCCGGCTGCAATGGGTGTACCGGCAAAGCGCCGAGACCCGCGCGGCGAGCTCCTGGGCCGAGCACGAGGAGCTGGCGGCCGCGATCCGGGCCGGTGACGCCGAGACGGCGGCGCGCGCCGCGCGTACTCATGTGTTGGCCGCCCGCGAGTCGGCGCTCAAGCTGGCCGCGGAAACCTAGACCAACCGCGGGCCGTCGCCGTCGTCGCCGACCAGATGGCAGGCGACCAGCGCGCGCGACGGGCCTACCGGCCGCAGCGGCGGCACGGTGACCGCGCACTCGGCAACGGCCACCGGGCAACGGGTGTGGAACCGGCAGCCCGGCGGCGGGTCGATGGGGCTTGGGATATCGCCGGTGAGCACGATGCGGCGCCGGGCCCGCTGCAGGGGCGGGTCCGGGATCGGTGCCGCCGACAGCAACGCCTGGGTGTACGGGTGGCGCGGCCTGGCGAACAGCTCCGCCCGGTCGGCGACCTCGACGAGCACGCCAAGGTACATGACGGCGACCCGTTGCGCGAGGAACTCCACCGACGCCAGGTCGTGCGTGATGTACAGGCACGCGAAGCCGAGGTCGGCCTGCAGCCGGCCGATGAGGTTGAGGACCGAGGCCTGCACCGAGACGTCCAGTGCCGAGGTGGGCTCGTCGGCGACGAGCAGCGACGGGCCGGCCGACAGGGCCCGGGCCAGGCTCACCCGCTGGCGCTGGCCGCCGGAGAGCTCGTGCGGGTACCGGCGACCCACCTCGGAGCGCAGGCCGACCTCGTCGAGCAGGTCGACCACGCGCCGCCGTCGGGTGGCCGGCGTGCCGATGCGGTGCAGCCGCAACGGTTCGCTCACGATCTCGGCGACCGTCATGCGCGGGTTCAACGACGAGGACGGGTCCTGGAAGACGATGTTGAAGTCGCGGCGCAGCGGCCGCAGGCGCCGCCGGGACAGCCGGGCGATGTCGGTGCCGTTGATCCGGATATCGCCGGCGGTCACCGGTACCAACCGGGTCACGCACCGGCCGAGGGTGCTCTTGCCGCTGCCCGACTCGCCGACCAGGCCGAGCACCTCGCCATCGCCGACGGTGAGGCTCACCCCGTCGACCGCGCGCACCGGGCCGAAGTGTTTGACGAGGTCGACGACCTCCAGGACGGGGCTCACGTCCGGCTCACCGCCTGAGGCGCCGGGACGGGCAGCGGGTGCCAGCACCGGACCAGGTGGCCGGCGGGGCCGGGCTCCATCTCTGGCCGGTGCCTGCGGCAGAGGTCGTCGGCGTACCTGCAGCGGTCGGCGAACGTGCACGCGTCCGGTGAGGACGGCAGGATCGGGACGCGACCGGGGATCTCCCGCAGGCCGCCGTCAGCGTGTCGCGCCGGGTTGGGCACCGCGTCCAGCAACCCACGGGTGTACGGGTGGCTCGGGCGCGCGAACAACGCGTCTGCGTTCGCGGACTCGATGGTGCGCCCGGCGTACATCACGACCACCCGGTCGGCGATCTCGGCGACCACGCCCAGATCGTGGGTGATGAGCAGCACCGCCATGCCGATCTCGGTACGCAGGCTGCGCAGCACGTCGAGGATGCCCGCCTGGATCGTCACGTCGAGCGCGGTGGTCGGCTCGTCGGCCACGAGCAGCCGGGGCCGGCAGGCGACCGCCATGGCGATCATCACCCGTTGCCGCATGCCACCGGAGAGCTGGTGCGGGTACTCCTTGACCCGCCGCGCCGCGAGCGGGATGCCGACCAGGTTGAGCAGCTCGACCGCGCGGCGCCGGGCGGCCTCGCCGCGCATGTGCTGGTGGCGCCGTAACACCTCGCCGATCTGGCGCCCCACGGTGAGGACCGGGTTCAGCGAGGTCATCGGCTCCTGGAAGATGTAGGCGATGTCGCGCCCGCGGATGTCGCGCAGCGACGCCTCGCCGAGGCCCAGCAACGAGGTGCCGTCCAGGGTGACCTCACCGGTGACCGTGGCGTTCGGTGGCAACAGGCCGGTGAGGGCCATGGCCGTCACGCTCTTGCCACATCCAGACTCGCCGACCAGTGCCAGCACCTCGCGCGGCGCGACGTCGAAGGACGCTTGGTCCACGGCGAGCACCGGACCGTCCTCGGTACGGAACCGGACGGTCAGCTCCCGCACCGACAGCAGCGCCGTCATCGGCGGCTTTCCTTCGGATCCAACGCATCGCGCATGCCGTCGCCCAGCAGGTTGAGCGCGAGCGTGAGCAGCACGATGGAGATGCCGGGAAACACGGCCATCCAGGGCCCGTCACGGAACAGCGGCTGGGCGCTGGCGAGCATGATGCCAAGCGACGGCGTCGGCGGCCTGGCGCCGAGTCCGAGGAAGGACAGCACCGCCTCGCCGATGATGGCCGCCGGTGCCGCCACGGTGCCCTGCACGATCAGCGTGCTGAAGGCGTTTGGCAGGATGTGCCGGCGCAGCACCACCCCGTCGCTCGCGCCGTCGGCGACCGCGGCGGCGACGTAGTCCATGCTGCGCAGGCGGAGCGTCTCGCCGCGCGTCACCCTGATCACCGCCGGAATCTGCGCGACGCCGAGCGCGATGATCGCTGTGGCGACGGCCAGCGTCTGGCCGAGCCTGCTGCGCTCGAGGATGGCGTACAGCCCGACCGCGAGCACCAGGAACGGGAAGGCCAACAACGTGTCGGTCAGCCGGGACACCAGCGGGTCGAGGATGCGGTAGAACCCCGCGAGCAGCCCGAGCGGCACGCCGACGACCATCGACAGCATCACCGACAGGCCGCCGACCAGGATCGACACGCGCAGCCCGTACAGCACGCGGGAGAACTGGTCGCGGCCGTGCTCATCGGTGCCGAACCAGTGGGCGCCCGACGGCGGCTGCAGCGTGGCGTTGTAGTCGACGTGCGCGTACGGATAGGGCGCGACCAGGTCGGCGAACAGCGCTCCGGCCACGGCCAGGACCACCACCACGAGGCCCGCCATCGCCAAGGGGTTGCGCAGCAGCCGGCGCAGGATGCGCCCGCGCGGCGCCGGCGCGGCCGCCGGCGCCGCAGTGTCCACTGTGGGCAGCTCGAGGACCGTCACAGCACCGCACCCCCTACCCGGATACGCGGGTCGATCACCGAGTACAGGAGGTCGACGAGCAGGTTGACGCCGATGTACGCGGTCGCGGTCACCAGGACCACGCCTTGGATCATCGGGTAGTCGCGGGTGAACACCGCGTCGATGGTGAGCTTGCCGAACCCGGGGAGCACGAAGATCTGCTCGGTCACCACCGCGCCTGAGATGAGCGTGCCGAGCTGCAGGCCGACGATCGTCACCACGACGATGAGGCTGTTGCGCAACGCGTGCCCGAACACCACCCGTGCGCCGTCCAGACCCTTGGCCCGCGCCGTACGCACGTAGTCGGCCGACAGCGCCTCCAGCATCGCCGAGCGGGTCTGGCGCATAATGATCGCGGCCAGGCCCGTGCCCAGCACCAGGGCCGGCATCAACAGGTGGCGGAAGCTCTCCACCGGGTTGTCGAAGAGCGAGACGAACCCGGACGCCGGCAGGATCGGGTACGCGATGGCGAACATGAGCACGGCCATCAGGCCGAGCCAGAAGTTCGGTACCGACAGGCCGAGCAGCGCCACGGAGTTGGCGGCCCACTCCGCGGCCGAACGGCGCCGGACGGAGGCGATCACCCCCGCCAGGATGCCGATGAGCACGGCGACGATGATCGCGAACGTGGCCAGCTGCAGGGTCACCGGCAGCGCGTGGCCGATGCTCTCGCGCACCGGCAACCCGGTCCGGGTGGACCGGCCCAGGTCGCCGGTGACCGCCTTCTCGACGTAGCGGGTGTACTGCACGTAGATCGGCCGGTCCAGCCCGTACTCGTGGCGGATCTGGGCGACCGTGGCCGGGTCGCTCTCCTCGCCGGCGAGCGTGCGGGCCGGATCGCCGGGCAGCGCGCGGATGCCGAGGAAGACCACGATCGTCACGAGGACGAACGTGATCGCCGACTCGACCAGCCGGCGCAGCACGTACCGGCCCATGGCGCGCTCAGGCGGCGAAGCCCGCGGTGCCGAAGCGCAGCAACCCGTCGCCGAACTGCTGCACGCCGACGACCTTGTTCGACGCGCCCGCGAGGTTCTTCGCCCGGTACAGGTAGGTCAGCGGCAGGTCCTCGTGCAGCTTGGTGATGACCTGGCCGTACAGGTCGCGACGCTTGGCCTGGTCGGTGGCCGCGCGCGCCTGGTCGATGAGGTCGTCCACCGCCTTGTTGGAGTACCCGCAGATGTTCTGGGAGCCTTCGGTACGCACGAAGTTGGCGATGTTGCCGTCCGGGTCGATCCGGCCCGACCAGCCGATGCGGAACAGCTGGTACTTGCCCGCGTCGGTCTGGTCCAGCGAGGCGGAGAACTCGGTGGGCACCAGCTCCAGATCGAAGCCGCCCTCCTTGACCTGGGCCTGGATGGCTTCGCCCAGGCGCCGCTCCTCGGGCGTGTTGGCCAGCACCATGCTCACCTTGACCGGCGTGACGGCTCCCGCCGAGGTCAGCAGGGCCTTGGCCGCCGCCGGGTCGTGCTTGGGGCAGGCCTGTGCCGCGTCGGACGACAGCGGGCTGGCCGCGCTGATCGGGCTGCAGGTCGGCGTGAACTGGCCACGGAAGACAACCTTGTTGATCGCCTCGCGGTCCAGGCTCATGTCGAACGCCCGGCGCACCCGAACATCGGCGGCGAGCGGACCGGCGTACGGCGAGGGCAGGATGCCGGCCGGCTTTCCCACGCCGGCGACGTTGCCGAGGTTGATGGTGATGCCCTGGTATCCCAGCGAGTCGGAGGTGAGCAACCGCAGGTTAGGGTCGGACTTCAGCGCGTCGACGTCGGTCGCGGCCACTGTGTCCTGCACCTCGACATCACCGGAGCGCAGGTTGTTCAGCCGGGTCGTGCCGTCCGCGATGATCTTGTACACCACCTTGTCCAGGTGGACCTTTGCCGCGTCGTAGTAGTTCGGGTCCTTGACCACCTCGATGCGGTCCTGCGCGACCCGGCTGGCGAACTTGAAGGGTCCGACGCAGACGGGGTTGGTGGCGAAGTTGTCGCCAGCGGTCTTGAGCGCCGCCGGAGACATGATCATGCCGGACCGGTCGGCGAGCACCGCGGTCAGCGGGACGAACGGCGCCTTGAGCTTGAGGGCCACGGTGGAGGCGTCGACCACGTCGACCGCGGTGACGCTGGACAGCTCGCTGCGGCGGGCCGACCCGCTCAGGGTCATATGCCGGTCGAGGCTGGTCTTGACCGCCGTGGCGTCCATGGCTGTACCGTCGGCGAACTTCACGCCGCTGCGGATCTTGATCGTCACCGTCTTGCCGTCGGCGGAGAACTCCGGCATCGCCGAGGCGAGCTGCGGCACGACGGCGAGCTTGCTGTCGATGTCGTAGAGCTTCTCGCACATCGCGGCGAAGACGATGCGCCCGACGAAGGTCCGGGCCAGGGTGGGATCGAGCTTGTCGGGCTCGGAGGCCAGCGCCACCCGGAGGGTGCCGCCGTTCTTCACCGGCCGGTTGTCGCCGCTCGCGGTCGGCGCGGGGGTGCCTGAGCTGATGGGACTACACGCCGCCAGGATGAGCGGGAGCGCGAGGAGGACGGCGGCGCGGCGGGTCATGGGGGTGTTCGGCATCGTGTGCCTCCCGGTCCGGTCCAGGTCCCGAACGTATCCTGTATACAAGATAGAGGTCAACGTCGCCCGGTAACGTATCCGCATATGTCGAAGCCTCACCCGGCTCCCCGGTGCTGGCCGATCATGGTCCCCACCAGTCGATGACCAAAACCGTGAAGCGGCTGGTGGCGCAGTCCAGCACACCCTTGCCGGTCATGGGTCCGGGCGGGGTAGCCACCGTGGACACGCGGCGTATACCGAAGACGAACCCGATGCCGTTGGTGCGATTGGGACTTCCGGAGAAGTTGGTGAGGGCGAGGCGGATGCCCTGATCGTGGAGGCTGCGCAGATGCGGCAGCAGGCTCGGATATCCGGCTTCCCCGCCCAGATCTTGTCCCGGCGGCAAGGTCGGATCCCACCAGCGTTCGAATCGGTCCGGCCCGGCGAAGTAGGTGCCGACAACGTCGCGGCCCGCGTTGTAGTCCTGGACGAACGCGCCCAGCAGACTCTCGGCCTGCTGCGGTGTGCACGTCGCGGCCATGGGGGAGGCTGTAACGGCAGGCGTGGCTGTGCGGGCCGGCTGATGGTCGGTACGGCCGGGCGTGCACGCCGCTGCCGCGAGCACGACAGCAGGCGCGAGAATCGCCGCACCCAGGGCCACGCAACGCGCGGTCCCCGGACTCAGTCTCATGCCGAGATTCTGCCGTCCGCCGCTGAGTAGGGCGTACCGCTCCGGTCGCACAGTCGGCCACGAGGTAGCGGCCGTACGTGGCCGCCGTCCGCGCCGTGGAGCGGCTTGGGCGCTGCGCGCGGCGGCGCTCGATGAAGGCGCGGTACCCGGCGGATCGCCGGTAGGGTGTCGGCGTGGCCGAGCAGTCGCACGCGGCCTACGGCTTTGACGCGCCGGCGGTCCCGGTCGGGCTCGCCGCGGCCGCGGTTGTGTTGCTCGGCCTCACCGTGGTTGTCGCCGTGGGCACGGCCGGCTGGTGGTGGCTGATACCGCTGGCCTACGGCCTGTTCTTCCTGCTCAGCTGCGCCAGCTTCGTGTACACGACCCGCCGCGGCAAGTTTGTCGTGTGGGCTGGGCTGCTGTCGGAGCTACATCTGACCGGCCGGGAGCGGGTGGTCGATCTTGGCTGCGGTCGGGGGGCGGTGCTGATCATGCTGGCCCGGCTGGTGCCGCGAGGGCGTGCGGTCGGCGTGGACCTGTGGCGGTCGTTGGACCAGTCGGGCAATGACCCGGCGGGCATACGCCGACCAGTTGGCCGGCGTGGGTCTGACCGAGGTGACGGTACGCGACCCGGGCTGGCGTTTCTGGTACGGCGGGCCGTGGGGACGCACCAGCGCGGCCACCGCGACCCGGTGACAGAGGCCACCTCCAGCCACACGCTGGCAGCTCGCATCCCAGGCGACGGAATCGTAGATCTCAATGACGGTCTCTATGAGGCCGCGGGGAGTCGGCCTTCCCACCAGTCGAGCACCCGGAGCGCTCGGAGGGTGTTCCAGCGGCTCGGCTCCCCCACGCCACCCTCGAGGGCGAAGTGGACGCGACCGGGATGGATGCGGTCGAGCAACCAGCGGCCGTCCGGCTGCCGCTTCGAGCGCACGACCTCCACGGCCTCCGCCGTCCGGGAATCCGGCTCGGCGCCCGAACGCCGGAAGTAGTCGAGCGCGCGAAGCACGTCGTAGCGCCAGTAGTACGGGAAGGCGAAGTCGAGATACGCCGGATTCGCGATCTCGCCGGTGCTCTTGCGGCGGAACAGGCCGCGCTCGAGCAGGTACTCCTCCCCGCTGCGCCGCGCCTCGCGCACCGCGGCGGACCCGCCAGTCGCGCGCTCGAACTCGAGCAGCCCGTCGAGCACGTTGATCGTCGTGTCGAACGAGGAGCGCACGGATCCGTTCTCGACCTCGCAGTTCCATCCGCCGTCAGCGAGCCGCTCCCCGAGGATCCGCTCCACGATCGGCGCGACGTCCACCGCGAAGTAGGCGCCAGTCTCGATCGTCCTGCCGTTGATGCACGGCTCGACCTCGCCGTCGAAGTACCGCTGCCCGGCGTGCTCCCATCGCCCGTGCTCGGCGATGAGCGCGATCGCGCGGCGCGCCGCCTCGGACGCCGGGTCGAGCCCGAAGATCTGCAAGGTCTGCAGGGTGTGCATCGTCGTCGTCCAGGGCTGCCCCGGTTCGCCGCCGGTGTAGGACGCCGGGAACAAGGCGCCGCCGTCCCACAACCCGTCGGCACCCTCGAGCGCCAGAAGACGGGCGCCCCAGCCCTCGCGCTCCACGCGCGCTCGTTCGGCGGCGACCTCGTCGAGCGAGGCGACCGTGAGATCGCGTAGCACCTGCCAGCGGATGGCTGGGTCGGCGTCGAGCAGCCAATCGACCACGCTCATCGCGGCAGCCTACCGATCCGCGCGGCGGGGTGCACGCGCTACCGGATGAAGGGCCCGCGACTCCGGTGCGACCGGTGGGACGATCGACCGTACCGTGGTCGCCGAAGCGGCTGCGCGAGCGAGCCGGGACCTTCGCGGCACTGCTCGGCGTCGTTGCGCTCGGCTGCGGCGTGACGATCCGGGCTGCTCACCCGTGGTCCACATCGCCGTTCACCCTGAGTCAACAGTCTGCCCGCCGGCCCGGAGCCGCCATGTCCGCCCACCGGATCGTGCCGTCACGGTGTCCAACGCGCGACTCGCGGTATGAGAGTGCACCGTGCAGCGGGCCTCGGTGTACCTCAGAGGCTTGGAGCTCAGTCCGGACTCTGTCTCGTGGTACGGCAGGCAGCGGGCTGCACTACCTGTGCAGACCAACTCGTGCCAGGTCGAACGCGAGTGTTGGACCTGCGGCAGTCAGGCGCGGGGAACCTCCGGAGGGGATCCAGGTGGAGCGGATCGTGTCGTACCCGAGCGACGCGGGCGGCGGGGTGGGGGATACGCCGGTGGGAGCCGACCGGGCTGGTGAGGCTAACGAGATTCTGAAGGCGGCGAGTCAGGCGGATGCTGGGAACAGGCAAAACGGGTGTCCGGCCGGGTCGATTATCACGCGAACGCGCTCCTGCGGCTGGTGCCCGGCGAGTGCCGCGCCGGCCTCCAGCGCCCACGCCACAGCGGCGTCGAGATCCTCGACCTCGATGTCGAGGTGCAGCATCATCGCCTGCTCGCCGGCGACGGGAGGCCAGACCGGTGGCACGTAGTCCGGCTCGTACTGGAAGGACAGCGCCAGCAGTCCGGTAGTGCCAGGGGGTGGGCGGAGCATCGCCCAGCCGTCCTCCTCGGGAAAACCGGGCCTCGCCGGCTCGCTGGCCAGCAGCGTCCAGCCGAGGAACCGCTCGTAGAAGGTCGCCAGCGCCCGGGGGTCGCCAGCTCCGAGCACCGCCGACGTCACCCGCATGCGTGGTCGCTCCATAGGCGCACGTTACTCAACGGCGGGTGCCGGCCAGCTCGGCGGGGACCGGGATGCCGGCCGCCGCGAGCCTCGGTACGACTTCGCGCGCCATCGCGGCCATGCTCTCGACCACCGAGTCGTTGTCGTGGTTGAAGAAGTCGAACCAGAGCATCAGCCGGTCGTCGGGGTGGAACCGCGCGAGGATCTGCTCCGCCACGTCGGCCGGGTTGCCGACCAGCGCGTTGTCCGCGGCGTCGGCCACCTTGGCCGGGTCGACCGTGCCGTCCATGGCCTGCCAGTACGCCGCCAGCACCCGCTCGGCCTCCTCGCGCGCGGCCGAGCGCTGCCGCTCCGGCGACAAGCCGGCTCGGGCGTTGAGGAACACGAACGTCGTGCGGGGCATGTACTCGCGACGCCACGGGCCGCCGGACGGGTGGTACGCCTGGCGCATCCGCTCGTGCGTCGCCTCGATCACGTGCGGCTGGGTGATGCTGAGGTTGAAGACCCGTACCGGCGCGAACCGGTTGAGGTGAACCTGCAGGGCCGGGTCGTGCGAGCCGAGCAGCAGCCGCAGCAGCTCCCGGCGGATGTCGGTCGGCACGATCTTGGTCACCTCGAACGGCCAGCGGCGCGGCACGGTCAGCTCGTCGCCATCGGCACCGGCGAGGTCGCGCACGCGCAGCCACAGCTGCGGGTCGCGGAAATGCTCGGCGCGCAGCCGGAGCTCCGGCACGTCGTCACTGGACAGGGCCTCGCCGGTCAGCAGGCGTACGAAGATCTCGCTTGCCTCCCACATCACGGCGCCGCGCGCCTGCGGCCACGCGGCGCGCTCCCACTCGGTTCGCGGGCCGATCCCGCTGAGGCGGTTGATGTAGTCGAACCGGCCGGCGGCGAACCCGATGCGGAGCCGGCGCAGCTCCTCCGGGTCGAGACCGTGCCAGGCGACCGCCATGGCGACCCGCTCGGCGGCGGCCAGCGGGCCGCCGTTGCAGACGATGTTCAGGATCGCCGAACCGACGTCGAGCCGCCGGGTGCGGGCGAAGACCCGGGGCGCGAGCTGACAGATGTCGGTGTTGAGGCCGATCTCGCCCTGCCAGTGGGGCACCACCGGCTCGCGGTGGAGCTTCTGCATCTCGGTGCTGTAGTGGCTCTCGGCGACCCACACCGTGCCGTACCCGAGCTCGTCGGCCGCCTCGCACTGGGCGAGGAAGTTGCGCAGCATGGTCGCCTCGGTCGGCAAAACGCCGTCGACCGGCGTCTGCGCGATGCTGCAGAACAGATCGAATCTCAACCCCCGGCACCCCCCAAGGGCCAAGGCTAAGCGGGGGTACCATCGTCCGCTGACCCGTTTTCTGTGACATTCGGCGGCGAGCTCAGCCGTCGACCAGCCCCGTGCGTACCGCGTAGAGCGCGGCCTGGGTGCGGTCCTGCACGCCCAGCTTGGCCAGCACCGAGCTGACGTGGGTCTTGACGGTCTTCTCGGCGACTGCCAGGGACCGGGCGATCTCCCGGTTGGACTGGCCGCGCGCCATCGCGGCGAGCACCTGCCGCTCCCGCGCGGTGAGGCGGATCCCGCCCGGGTCCGGCTCACCGGCCGCCAGCAGCCCCGCGACGTCCGGGTGCAGCAGGACGTGCCCGGCGTGCACCGCCCGGATCGCGGCGGCAAGCGCCTGCGGATCGACGTTCTTGTAGACATAGCCGGCCGCGCCGGCGCGTACCGCCGGCAGCACCGCGGCGGGTTCGGTGAAGCTGGTGACGACCAGCACCCGCGCCGGGTTGGCGTGCTCCTGCAGCGCCCGTAGCGCGTCGAGCCCGTCGCTGCCGGGCATGCGTAGGTCCAGCAGGACGACGTCGGGGCGCAGCCGCTCGGCGGCGGCCACGCACTCCGCCCCGTCGGCCGCCTCGCCCACCACCTCGATGTCGTCCTGCGACTCCAGGAACGCACGCAGCCCTTGCCGTACGACCTGGTGGTCGTCGACGACGAGCACGCCGATTCGACTAGCCACTGTGCTCACCAGGATCCGGCCGCTTGACCGCGGACTCCTCCGACCGGTCCGGCCCGCGGGCCTCGCCTGGCGGCCCAGACCAGTCGCCGCTCCGTCCGCTGGCGGCCGAGCAAGGCACCTCGACCCGTACGCTGGTGCCGCCGCCGCGCCGGGACCGCACGGTCAGCCGCCCACCGGCGGCCCGGGCGCGGTCCCGCATCGAGGCCAGCCCGAGCCGGCGCGCGGCCCCGCCGGCCGTCTCCGGGTCGAAGCCGCTCCCGTCGTCGACAACCTCGAGCACCACGAGCCCGTTGCGGGTGGCCAGCCTCACGTCGACATGGGCCGGCGTCGCGTGGCGCAGCGCGTTGTGCAGCGCCTCCTGCGCGATGCGGTACAGGCTCTGCTCGCGTTCGGTGCGCAGCCGCGGGATGGCTGAGCCGGTGAACCGCACCCGCGCGGCGTGCACCCGGTCGAGCAGCTCGGTCTGCTTGCGCAGCGCCACGTCCAGGCCGTCGCCGGCGAGGTCGGCGGGCCGCAGGCCCACCACGATCGCGCTGACCTCCTCGGCGGCCTCGGCCGCGAGCCGGCGCACGGTCGCCAGGTCGGCGGCCGCCTTCGCCGGGTCGCGCGGCATGTTGGTCACCGCGGCCTCGGCGGTCAGCCTGATGCTGAACAGCTTCTGCGACACCGCGTCGTGCAGGTCGCGGGCGATCCGGTTGCGCTCCTCCACCACCGACAGCTCGCAGCTTCGTTCGAACAGCCGCGCGTTGACCAGTGCGAGAGCGGCATGGCCGGCCAGCAGCCGCAGCAGGTCCTCGTCCCGCTCGGTGAACCCGCCCGGCTTGTTGGCCAGGAACAGCGCGCCGAGGATCTCGCCACCATCGATGATGGGCATGCCGAGGAACTCCACGAGCGTCGGATGCGCCGCCGGCCAGCCCTCGAACCGGGGGTGCTGGCGGATGTCGGCCAGCCGCACTGGCCGGGGGTCGCGCATCAGCACCCCGAGCATGCCGTGCTGGCGGGGCACCGGTCCGATCGCCCGCCATTGCGCGTCGCTGATCCCGTCGACCACGAACTCGGCGAAGGTGCCGGCCTCGCCCGGCACGCCCAGCCCGGCGTACTCGCACTCCAGCAACCGCCGGGCCGAGGTGACGATGGTCTGCAGCACGTCGCGTACCGACAGATGCGCGGTGACGGCCAGCACCGCGGAGCTGACGGCGTGCAGCTCTGCGCGATCGCCGTCGTGGTCATGCTCCACGAGCAAACGGTACCCACGGATGCGCCGCACCGGATCGGTTGGTGGTCCTAGGACCAAGGTCCTAGTGCTGCCCGCGCCCGGGGTCCGATGGCGCGCGCCGGAGCCGGATCTAGCGTCGATCCCATGACTGTTGCAATCGTCACCGGCGCCTCACGTGGACTGGGTCATGCCCTCGCCGTCGGACTCGCCGGATCCGGTTGGCGGCTGGTCATCGACGGGCGCGACCCGCAGGCGCTGGCCGCGGCTGCGGACCGGCTCAGGCCGCACACCACGGTGGTCGCGCTGCCCGGCGACGTGACCGATCCAGAGCATCGTGACGCGCTGGTCGCCGCCGCGGATGATCTCGGTGGCCTGGATCTGCTGGTGAACAACGCGGGCATCCTCGGGCCGAGCCCGCAGCCGCCGCTGGCGGAGTATCCGCTCGAGGTGCTGCGCCAGGTGTACGAGGTGAACGTGGTCGCCCCGCTGGCGCTGACCCAGCGCGCCTTGCCGGCGCTGCGGGAGCGCCACGGGGCGATCGTCAACGTCACATCGGACGCGGCGGTCGAGCCGTACCCTGGCTGGGGCGGGTACGGCTCGGCCAAAGCCGCGCTGGAACAGGCCAGCCGGGTGCTGGCCGCCGAGGAGCCGGAGCTACGGGTCTGGTGGGTCGATCCGGGTGACCTGCGTACGCGGATGCACCAGGAGGCGTTCCCCGGCGAGGACATCAGCGACCGGCCGCTACCGGAGACCGTGGTACCGGCGTTCCTGCGGCTGCTCGCCGTCCGGCCACCTTCGGGCCGGATCCGGGCCGCCGACCTCGCCGAGGCGGCGGCGGCATGAGTCGCGGAGCGGAGCGGAGCGCGAATTTGCCGCCGGTTCTCGCGGGTAGGGTGGCGTGAGGCCTCGGGCGTTGTGGCTGCCGTACGAGGTGGCCGACCTGGACCGCGCACACCGGTTCTGGACCGTCCACCTCGGACTGTCGCAGGTGGACGGCTGGGAACGGGACGGTGAGCGCGGGGTGGTCCTGCGCGCCGCCGACGCGGCGTTCGTGGAGCTGGTGTCCGGTCCGGATCGCCCTGGGCCGCCGGCGTTCGAGATGGCGGGCGAGGCCGAGGTCGACGCCGTCGCGGCCGCCCTTGGCGGGCAGGCACACCGCTACCCGCGCGGCCACTACGGCTTCACAGTCCGCGGCCCGGCGGGCGCACCCGTGATGGTCTGGAGCGAGCGATGACCACGCTCGAGTTCGCGCTGCCGCCCGCCCTGGAGGCCGCGGAGCCGCCGGAGGCGCGGGGCCTGGGTCGTGACGGGGTACGGTTGCTGGTCGGGCGGCGCTCGACCGGCACCGGCCGCCAGCGGACGGAGCGCAGCGTAGTCCGCGGTCAAGCGGCCGGAACTCCGGGCTACACGGTGACGCACCACCGCTTCACCGAGCTGCCCGACCTCCTGGCAGCCGGCGACGTCCTCGTGGTGAACACCTCCGCGACGCTGCCGGCGGCGTTACCGGTTGCCGACGGTCGGGGGCTGGCGGTACACCTGTCGACCGAGCTGTCCCGTGGTCGCTGGCTCGTGGAGCTGCGCCGGGCGGCGGGCAAGGCCACGGCTCCCTACGCCGACGGCGCGGCCGGGCAGCGGTACCCGTTGCCCGGCGGGGCCGCGGTCACGCTCCTGGAACCCTACTCGGCCGGCCGCCTCTGGGTGGCCACCGTCGACGCCCCGGACGTCGTGGATCTCCTGCACCGGTACGGCCGGCCGATCCGCTACGGGTACGTCAGCCGGCCGTGGCCGCTGTCGTACTACCAGAGCGTCTTCGCCACGCACCCGGGCAGCGCCGAGATGCCCAGCGCCGCGCGCCCCTTCACCGACCGGATGGTCACCCGGCTGGTCAGCGCCGGCGTGCTCGTCGTGCCCGTGCTGCTGCACACCGGTGTCGCGTCACCGGAGGCGCACGAACGACCGTACCCGGAACGGTTTTCGGTCCCGGCCGCGACCGCGCGGGTCGTCACGGCGGCGCGTGCCGGCGGTGGTCGCGTGATCGCCGTGGGGACCACGACCGTCCGCGCGCTGGAGAGCGCGGCCCGCCCCGACGGGACGGTAGCCGCGAGGCATGGCTGGACCGACCTGGTCGTCACGCCCGAGCGCGGGGTACGGGTGGTCGACGGCGTCCTGACCGGCCTGCACGAGCCCCGGGCCTCGCACCTGGACATGCTGACCGCGATCGCCGGCGCCGAGCTGCTGGCCGCCTGCTACGCGGAGGCGCTCGCCAACGGCTACCTGTGGCACGAGTTCGGCGACGTGAACCTGTTACTGCCCTGAGCTACCGGAGGCTGACCGAGGTGCCGTCGCTCAGCGGCGTGTCGTGCACGATCAGCTTGGTCAGGCGCACCTGTTCCGGTACGTCGAAGACGAGCGTCCCCTCGGCGGTGGCGCCGGGCTCGATCGTCGAGGTGAACCGCCGCGAACCCGGGTAGTACGCCCAGGCCCAGTCGTCGGCGCTGTACTCCTTGCCGGCGGCGTCGACCAGCCGCTGGCTGCCCATGAAGACCCAGCCGGTGTGCTTGCCGGCGTTGGTGACGCTGAGGTCGACCAGGCAGAACCGCCCCTTCGCCTTCCGCACCACCGGCCAGTCACCGAGCTCGGTCTCGCCGCAGCGCAGGCCATTCACGGTGAAGGCCAGCGAGCCGTCGCGTCCGGTCCTGGGGGGCTTGGCCTGCGGCTTGCCGGTGGCCGGCGCGGCGGGCACGGTGCCGGTGCCGGCGCCGGCGTCGGTGTTCGTGTTCGGCAGCCGGCCCATCACCCAGAACCCGCCGAGGATCAGGGCGACCAGCAGGATGGCCGCCTTCCAGCCGGACCGGTGCCGGCGGCGCGGCGTGCGGACCGGCGCGCGGACCGGTTGCGCGACCGGGACCGCCCGGCCCCGACGCTGCTCCACCCGGGTGGCGACCAGGGTCGGCAACGGCAGGGGCCGGGTCCGGCGGCCGGCTTTGGCGTACGCGGCCGCGAGGTGATCCGAGCCCTTCGGCGGAAGGGCCGGGGGCGGCGCCGCGCCCGGCTGGCGCAGCGGCCAGGTGATGGGCGTGGTGGCCGCCTGCACCTTGGCCGGCCGGTCCGAGCCGCACAGGCTGAGCAGCAGCTGCCGGGCGCTGGGCCGGCGGGCCGGATCGACCGACAGCGCCGCGCGCACGAGCGGCTGCAGCCATTGCGGCACGCGCGAGACGTCCGGCGTGGTGGTCGCGGTCGGGAGCTGGCCGCTGGCCGCCCACGCGATGAGCAGGCCCCAGGCGTAGACGTCGGTGGCGGGGGTACCCGGCTGGCCGGCCAGCTGTTCCGGGGCGAGCCACCCCGGGGTGCCGAACCGGATGCCCGTGGTGATGTGGTCGGCCGCGCCGGCGATGCCGAAGTCGATGACCTTGGGCCCGAGCGGCGAGAGCATCACGTTGCCGGGCTTGAGGTCGCGGTGGACCAACCCGACGGCGTGGATCGCGGTCAGCGCCGCGGCGACGCCGACGGCCAGCGCCTCGGTGCTGGCGGCCGACAAGGGGCCACGGTCGGTCACCCAGTCATGCAGGGACATCCCGTCGACGTACTCGGTGACGAGGAACGGGGTGGGCCCGCGCACATGGGCGTCGAGCACGCGCGCGGTGCAGAAGCTGGCCACCCGCCGGGCCGCGGTCACCTCCTGGGCGAAGCGGCCCCGGAACACCGGGTCGTCACGCAGGTGCTCGTGGAGCACCTTCACCGCTACGGTCCGGCCACGCTTGTCGTTGGCCAGGTAAACGGTCGCCATGCCGCCGGCACCGAGGCGCCGGACGATCCGGTAACGGCCGACCCACACGGGACTTCGTTGCCGTAGCTCGCCCCCCGCACGCACGCTTCCACGATGCGCCGTCCACGCAACTAAATACCATCAACATCAGTAACGTTTCGGACGCACTGCGCCTTTTACCGCACGCGGCCGCCATCAGCGCAGGCGGCCGGCGAAGGCCAGTACCAGGGTCTGCACGGCCGAGGCCGCATCGCGGGCCACGAACGTCCGGCCGGCGGTGAGCCGCGACATCTCCTGCAGCGCCTCGGCGTCGGCCTCTGGGCCCACGGCGATGCCGATGATCGCGGTCGGCTTGTCCGGTTGGGCCTCCTTGGTCAGCTTCGCGGCGAGCTGTTCGCGGGTCAGCCCGACGTCCGCCTCGTTCTTCCCGTCGGTGATCAGCAGGACCGCGTTGGTGGCGTTGGGCTGCCACTGGCTCTGCATCAGCTTCCACGCGGCGTACGCGGTGTCGTACAGCGCGGTGCCGCCGCTGGCCTTCAGGCTCTGCACCGCGCCCATGAGCGCCTGCAGCCGGGGTACCCCGCCCACGGGTACGGCGATGGGGCCGAACGGCACGAGCTCACGGTAGTCACTGGTCGGCGTGAGCTGGGTGGAGAACTGCCACAGCCCAGCCTTGGTCTGGTTGGTCAACAACCCGAACCCGGCCAGCGCGGTCTGTTGCAACAGCTGCAGGCGGGTCAGCGGCGTGCCGGGCACCGGCTGGTTCATCGAACCCGAGGTGTCGAGCACCACGAGGATGTTCACCGCGCGCTGCAGTGCGGTCCACTGACCGATGATCTGGTTGATCGCCGCCACGGAGGGTTCCTTGCGTGGCGTCGGTATCGCGGCCTGGAAGCCGCGCTCGCCGGTGAGCTGGGGAGCGTAGGTGGTGGCGCGGCTGGGGTCCCGGAAGCTGTCGGCGCCCATGGCCTTCTGGCCGGTCGGGCTCAGCACGTACTGCAGGAACTGGTCGGCCACGGCGCGGCGGCTGGCGTCGACCCAGCCGGCGGTCAGCACCGCATACGGGTAGTCGGCGACGATCGGGTTCTGCTTCGGGTAAACAGGCAGCATCTGTACGGTCGGGTTGGCCCCGCCGTACACCGCGACGTCACGCTCGATAGCCGGGAACGCCGCGATGGAGACCGGCCCGGTCGGTTGCGCGTTGCGCTGCTCGTTGAAGAACGTGGTGGTGTCCGGCGCCATCGCCCCCAGCGACTGGGTGAAGGCGAGGCTCGTGGTGATCTCGATGTCGCTGAGCTGGTTGTCGCCGTCCTGGTCGAGCAGCGCCAGCGCCGACGCGAGGCCCGCGGTGGAGACCGTCGGGTCCGTCATGCCGAGGCGGAGCGTGGCCCACTCCGGGTGGCCTACCTTCGCCCAGGTGTCGGGGCGGACGAACGCGCCCAGAACGTCCTCCCAGCCGAGCGGGCGCTGGGGCCAGCCGAGCGCCTCGGCGACCGGCCGCCGCAGCGCCAGCACGACCGGCGACGACGCGGTGCTGGGTGCGTGGTCGGGCAGGATCGGCTGCGCAGTGGGGTGGCTCCCGGCAACCAGCAGCCAGAGGGAGGACTCGGGGACCCACACGTCCGGGCGCGGGCCGTCACGCGTCTCGTCCCAGCTCGGCCCCAACGCCGAGGCGACCGCGCTGGACTCCTTGCGCGCCACGGTGACCGCGACACAGTGCCCGGCGATCGTGGGCTTGTCCGCGCTCCAGCGGCGCGCCAGGCCGTCGAGCACCGAGAACTGGCTGGTCGAGGCGACCACGGTGAGGGTGGTCGGCGCGCCGGTGCAGGCGGTTGGTGGCGACGCGGTGACGGTGAGCGCCACCCCGACCAGGACTGCCGCGCCGGCCACGACGGCGGTCGCCCAGATGACCGGTCGTAGCCATCGGCGGCGTGCGGTTGCCCGGCCGAAGAGCCCGTCCGGGCGGTGCGACTGCACCATGGCGCTCGGCCTGTTGTCTGCCATCGCCGGCCTCCTGCAACCCACCTGGTGTCGACCAGCACCCACCGCGTGCGCCTACCGGGGTGCCGACCGCGTTCAGCCGATGACCGGATCGGTCTGGAACCGACGGCGATTCGGACGGACAATTCAACCGCGGCGGCGCCCCGCTCGTAAACCCCCGGGCGCGCGCCCTTTCACGGCGTCGTCCGGGCATCGAGCGCGGGATATGTCCGACGCCGCGGACACGGCGTAAGCGAGGTCCGCGCTAGGCGGCCGGCACCCGGAAGGCATAGAGTGCTGCGACGCCGTGAGGATGGTGAGGATGGCGCATCTGCTGGCGGAGCGGTATGAGCTGACCGCGTTGATCGGCAGCGGCCCCACCGGTGAGGTGTGGCGCGCCCGCGAACGCGGTACCCGCGAGTGGCTCGCCGTCAAGCTGCTCGATCCGACCCTGACTGCCGACCCCCATACCGTTGACCGGTTCCAACGCGAGCGTCACGTGCTCACCGCGTTCCTGCACCTGGCGTACGTGCGGGTGCGCGACCTGATCGCGGAGAACCGGGTGGTCGCCCTGGTCATGGAGCTCGTCGACGGGATCGACCTGCGCACCCGGCTGAACCGGTCCGGCCCGCTGCCGCCGGCGGAGGCGACCGAGCTCGCGGCCACCGTGGCCGAGGCGCTGGCCGCCGCGCACGACTCCGGTGTGGTCCACTGCGACCTCAAGCCATCCAACGTCATCCTGGAGTACGACGGGGGACAGGTACGGCTGACCGACTGCCGGGTGGGGCGGTTAGCGCGCGGGTTCCGCGACGGTACGGTGCGCTACGCGTACGCGGAGTACGCGGCACCCGAGGTGGTCCGTGGTGGCCCGCCGGTACCGGCCACCGACGTGTACGCCCTGGGCATGCTCCTGTACGAGATGCTCACCGGCACGACACCGTACCGGCTCGATGACCCGGATGCGATGGTCGAATGGCACGAGCGGGGCGAGCCTTTCTCGTCCGGCGACGTGCCACCGGCGCTCCGGCCACTGCTGCGGGAGTGCCTGCGGGCCGAGCCGACGATCCGCCCGAGCGCCCGCGAGGTGGCGGCCGAGCTGCGCCGGGTGCTGCCGGTGATCCGGTCGAACCCGAACGCCGAGCCGGTGCCGCCGGTACCGGTACCCCCGCCCATCGAGCGTCGCGAGCGCGCCCTCGCGGCATCAGCCCCACCGGAGGCGGATCTCCTCGGACCGCACACCGGACCGCGCCGCGATCGGTCCCGCAGCCCCCGCCCTCGAAACATGCGGATCGTGGTGGCCGCCGGGGCCGCTGCGTTGGTCGCCGGCGCGGTCCTGCTCGTCGCGATCGGCATGACGGCAGCGGGGGACGGCGGGTCGTCCGGTGCCAAGGGCGGCGCGGGCAACGGGCCGGCGAGCGGCTCCCGGCGTACGCCGCCCGCCGGGCCGGCCGCCACCCCGACCGCGCCGCTGCTGCCACCGAACGCGGTGCCCGCGACCCGGGAAGGCACGATCGCGTTCGTCACGTACTGGTTCGACGCGCTCAACTATGCGGTCAGCACCGGCAACACCGCCGCGCTGCAGGCCGTCAGCAGCCCGACCTGCCAGCCGTGCGCCACCGCGATCGCGTTCGTTCAGGCCAGCTACCAGGGGGGCGGCTCGTTGCGCGGCGGTACGTACGCGCTGCGCAACGTGACCACGGACAGCTTCTTCAACCTGGACAAGCCGAAGGTCGTGGCGATCTTCGACCGCAGCCCTCGTTCCAAGCTGGGTCCGGGCGGCCAGATGATCGAGGTCCTCTCGCCGGGCACCTTCGTGGCCTGCCAGATCCTCTTGGAGCGGGTCGACGACCGCTGGCGCGTGCTCGACGTGCAGTGCAACTCGCCGATCATCTGAGTCGCTACCGCTCCGGCGGGAACGCGCAGAACTCGTTACCCTCGGGGTCGGCCAGCACCCACCAACTGATGTCGCCCCCGGGCTCGCGAAGCACGGCGGCGCCCGCCTCGACCAGCTCGCCCGGATCGGGTCCGGTCAGGTCGACGTCCCAATGCACCCGGTTCTTGGCCGCCTTCGGCTCGGGTACCTGGGTAAAGACCCAGTACTGCCAAGGGAACCCGGCCGCGCCCTCGACCCAGGCGAACGTACCCTCGTCCGGGCGTTGCGCGTTTCCGCCAGTGACGCCGGCCCACCAGCTCACCTGCGCCCACGGGTCGTGGGAGTCCACGACCAGCTCGAAGATGCCGGGTGGCGTGGGGTTGTCGGGTCGCTGCGGGAACGCACAGAACTCATTGCCTTCCGGGTCGGCCAGCACCCACCACGGATCCTCACCAGGCTCGCGGACCACGGTCGCCCGCTTGCAGGATCGCGGCGGGGTCGGCGCCGGGCAGGCGAAGATCAACGTGTACCCGGGTCTTGACGGTACGCGGTTCCGGCACCGGGTCGATCCAGATCGTCTCGCGGTTGGGTCGCCCGGGCGCCGGGTCCAGTCGCGCCGAGCCGTCGCCCAGGTCCACTAACCGCGAGCCGAGCACGCTCGCCCAGAAGCGCGCCTGGGCGAGCGCGTCACCAGCGTCCATGCACAGGTCCTTGAAGCTGGCTGCGTTCATGAGATCAACCGGGCAGCGTGAGGTCGAGTTCGAGCCAGCGAGCCAGATCCTTGATCTCGCGATCCACCGCGGCGGTCATGGTCTTGGTGAAGGGCACGTCCTGATGGATCGCGTCGACCCGGAGCACTCCGGCTTTGCGGTCGACGGTGGCGTCGAGCTTGCCCACCAGCCGGTCGCCGTACAGGATCGGTAGCGCGAAGTACCCCCAACGGCGCTTGGCAGCCGGCTTGTACATCTCCAGCTGGTAGTCGAACGCAAAGAGTTCGACGGTGCGCTTGCGGTCGTGGATGAGCCGGTCGAAGGGTGACAGCAACGCCGCGCGCCCCGAGAACGGTTGGCCCAGCTGGGATGGATCGACTCGCCACGTGCCCTTGACCCCCTCGACCACGGCCGGCTCACCGACTTCGCCCACGTCCATCGGCTCGACCGGGCATTCCGGCCCTCGGGCGCGGGCGATGCCCAAGGCGCGTAGCCGCCGCTCGTTGCGGATCCGCAGCGCCTCGCCGGCGGGGACCACCGGGTCATCGGGGTAGACCCGGGTCGCCAGGTCCCACAGCCGGTCGCCGTTGCTGCGTCCCGCGACGGCGACCTCGCCTCGCAGCACCATGAGCTCCAGGAGTTGGCTGACGTTGCGGTTGTTGGTCCACCCGGACGACTTCCACGGCACCTTGCAGGTGTCGGGAAGGTCGCGTGAGCGCAGCGGCCCCGAGGAGGCGAGCCGGTCGAGGATGTCCAGACGGCACGCGTCGTTGGCACGTACCCAGTCGCGCAGGGACGCCCGCCAGCCGGGCAGCTCCCCGCGCTCGGCCCACTCCCAGCGGGCCATGTCCGCGCGGTACAGCGCGAGGTCTTCGCTGGGCCGGATCATCGACCGCAGCTCCACCAGCATCCGGTTCTCCAGCGCGGCGTCCAGGTCGGCTGGTGAGTACGACGACCCGAGGCGACTCCACGCCACGAGGTCCGCACTCGGCGCGATTGCGGCGACGGGGTCGATCTGGAGCAGCGTCAGCTGGCGCACCACGTCAAGCAGCCCGGTCGGCCGCGCACTGTCTAACAGCTGCGCGCGTACGGCGATGCGGCGCGCGTCGATGCGAGAAAGCTCGTGGACGGTCACGACTCGAGGTTAGGCGACGGGGCGTCGCTGGGTCAGCCGCGTTCCTGCCAGACCGCCGGCGCACGGCGGTTGGGCAGCGGCCGGGTCGACTGCCAGATCCGGCGCCACTCGGCCGCCTGCGGCCCCACCGGCGCGCCCAGCTCACCCTGCGCGGACGCCCGCAGGGACCGGTACCAGCCCAGCTCCTCCTCGGCCCACAGCCGCGAGACCGTGGCGACCATCCGGTCATGGAACGACCGCGCGCTCTCGCCCTCGGCCGGGATCAGCGGCTTGCTGTAGCGGACCACGATGCGCGGCCGGCCGGGCATCGGCCAGTTGCGGCCGCGCGGCATCGCGGCGAAGGTGCCGCGCAGCACCACGGGTACGGCGGGGACCCGCTTCATCACGCACAGCTGGGCGGCGCCCAGCCGCAGCGTGGACATCCAGCCGTCCTCGCTGCGGGTGCCCTCGGGGAAGAGCAGCAGGTTCCAGCCGTCGTCCAGCAGCTGCGGTGCCACGCTGGAGCGGCGCCGCGAGCCGTACCGCTCGATCGGGAACGCGTTGAACACCAGCGCCGTGACGGCGGCGCGCCAGCGGGCGTCGAAGAAGTAGTCGGCCGCGGCGCCGACCGCGAGGCGGCGCGCCAGCGGGGTCGGCAGCGAGCCCAGGATCAGCGGGGCGTCGAGGTGGCTGGCGTGGTTGGCGACCACGATCACCGGTCCGTCGAGGCCGTCGATGTACTCCCGACCCTGCACCTCGGGCCGGGTCTGGCTCCAGGTCAGCGGGGTCAGCACGCCGCGCTGCAGCCCCCGCCGGGCGATCCGGGCGACCGCCGTCCGGGCCCATGCGGTGGCGAAGTCGTCCGGCTCCGCCGGCAGTACGTGCGGCTGGGCGGAGCGGGGGATCCGGGAGCGCCCCCGCCAGTCCCGCCCGGCGAACAGCAGCCGCGCCTCGTTCAGCAACCCCCTCATCGCACGTCCGCCATGGTCAGCGGGGGCGTGTGCAGGTAGCTGATCGAAGGGCTGCGGCCGACCCGGTCCTTGGCCATCTCCAGTGCATCGTCCAATGTGGACGCCACCCGGAAGCCGAGCCGCGCCGCGGTCGATCGGTGCGCCCCGACGAAGATGACGTCGCCCAGGTGCTCCAGCGCGTGGGCTCCCCAGTACCACATGTACAGCGGGTGTACGCCGTGGTAGGCATAGCTGTTGCGGTACAGGTGGATGTACCACGGGTCGGTGGCGAACTGCTCCTCGTACTTGGTCTCGATCGCCAGCGGGTCGGTCGTCTCGGCCAGCACCTCTTCGTAGAAGTCGATGTAGCTCGGGTGGTGCAGCGGGTGGAACTCGTTGCGCATCGGGTGGTAGTAGATGGCCACCCCGCCCGGCCGCACGATCGGCTGACCACGGTACAGGTTGAAGAAGTACCCGAGCCCTAACGACATCACCAGGATCGGGTTCATGATGGAGTTGACGTTGTACGGGCAGATGTAGGGCAGCCCCCACACGCCGATGTCGCTGGGACCGTCCACTTCGGTCAGCTGCTGGCGTAACACGTTCTTCAGTGTGATCGCGTGCACCTCGGCGGGTGCGCCTGCCGTGACGGACGTGATGCCGTACGGCGCCTCGGTCTTCTGCCAGATCTGGCGGCGCCGCCGCGGCGGGGCGAGGTCGTTGGCGCGCTTGACCGCCAGGTACGCCGCCTGGTCGCGCAGGTTCCACTCCCACTCGCGCTTGTTCAGGAAGCCCACGTAGGACGGGAACGTGTCGTTGTTGACGGTCGCCTCGATCTGGAAGATCTTCACGTGCTCGTCGAGCACGGCGGCCATCCGGTCGTACGAATGGTGCATCGCCGAGCTCGGCGGGTCGTTGAACGAGCGCGAGTTGCGCAGGGTGTGCACGTTGTGGTGGTGCTTGAGGCTGCGGTAGGAGGCCAGCCCCACCGACACCGACTTGGGGCCGCCGCTCATGGCGGTGAGCGTGACGTTGACGTACACGACCAGGTCGCTCTCTGCCGCCCGCCGGTTGATCTCGACGACCTCGCCGTGCCGGGTCTGGCCCACCTCGGTGAGGTTGGCGCGGTCCTCGGCGTCGTGGTTGCGCAGGTGCCTCGGGAAGAACGAGCGGAACACCCGCTCGCCGACCGTCCGCTTGAGCTCGGCGGGCGTCATCCGCCGGTGCAGCGAGTTGCCCGCGATCAGCTCGACGTCGTCCACGCCGTGCTGCGCAGCGAGCTCCAGGACATGCTCGATGACCCGCTGGCGGATGTCGGGCGTACGCATGGGCGGGAGCGGGATCGACAGGTCGTCGAAGACGATGGTCAACCGCATGCCAGGGCGCAGCAGCTGGGCGAGCGGCTCGCTGCCCACGGGATAGGCCAGCGCGCGGGCGATGGTCGCGTCCACGTCGGGTAACGCCGGCAGCGACTCCGGTGGATAGATCACGCGCGTGCCGAGCGGGAACTTCTCCAGGCGGAACCCTTCGCCCTCGTGCACCAGCAGTGCGGGGGTGCGCTCGTCGACCTCCAACACGAAGCCCGGCCTGCTCATGGGTTTACTCCTTCGTCGGGTCGAACGCGACCTTGACCGTGCCGAGCTTGCCCGCCGCGCTGGCATGGCCGACCGCATCCCGCCAGTCCGTCAACGGGTACACCGCGTCGACGAACCCGTCCAGCGGCGCGGAGGCGGCCAGGGCCATCGCCTCGGGAAAGTCGCGCTGGCCCGAGGCGTACGCCCCCACCAGGTTCAGCTCGCGGAACCACAGCGGGGTGAGGTCGGCACCGTCGTTGGGCATGCCCGACAGCAATACCGTGCCGCCGGCACGGACCAGCCGCAGCGCGGTGGACAGGCCGCTGCCGCCGCCGGTGCACTCGAACGCGAGGTCGGCGCCGCCGAGCAGGAACTCGGCGCCGCGCACCGGCTGGTAGAGGAAACCCCCGGTGGTACGCCGCAGCGCCCGCGCCGCCCGGTCCGGGGTGAACACCTCGGTGGCACCGAGCTGGCGCGCCCGGTCGCGCTGGTGCCCGTGCTTGGCGATGACGTAGAGAGCGCCCGCTTGGGTGTACTCGCGTAAGGCCAGCGTGATCAGCAAACCGACCGTGCCAGCACCCACCACGAGCACGGTCGCACCCTGCGGGACCGGCACCCGGCGTACCGAGTGGATGGCGCAGGCGAGGGGTTCGACCAGGACCGCCCGCCGGTCGTCCAGCTCGGCCGGCACCTGGTGGAGCTGGCTGCGGTGCGCCACGAGCATCCGGCTCCAGCCGCCGCCGGTGTCGGCGCAGAAGCCGGTCTGTAACCCGGCGGAGACCACCCCGGCCGTGATGTGGTTGCAGCGGCTGTGTTCCTGCGCCTCGCACCACTGGCAGCGCTCGACGCTGCGCGGTGCGCAGCCGAGCACCGGGTCGAGCACGACGCGGCTGCCGCGCGGCAGCTCCGGCAGGTCGTCGAGGGTCTCGCCGACCACCTCGTGGCCCGGCGTGAACGGCATCGACACCAGCTCGGACAGGTACGGCGAGTTGCGCCCGGTCAGCAGCCCCAGGTCCGAGCCGCAGATGCCGGACAGCAACGGGCGCACCCGTGTCCACAGTGGACCGGGCGGCCTCGGCTCCGGCCGGTTCAGCAACCGTAACGGGGCCACGTTGGCCGCGAGCATGCCGGCGGCGCGGGCGCCCAGCTTGGTCCCGGTAGCGCTCCGGGTGGCCAGGTACCGGGTGGGGGAGCGGTGGTACTCCAGGGTCAGGATCATCGGACCGTCTTTCGTTCGCGACTGCGGGGCTCGCTCCGCTCACTCCTCGCGCTCACTGGACCGTCTCCGCGAGCGCGTCCGTGGCCGCCAGCGCGTGGTGCCCCCATTGGGCGATCGGCCAGCTGCGCGAGCGGGCATGCCGGTGCAGCCGCAGGTCCGGGTTGACCGCGACCGGGTTGCCGACGGCTTCCAGCAGCGGGCGGTCGGAGTACGAGTCGCCGTAGGCGTACGAGCGGCTCAGGTCCACGCCCGTCTCCCCGGCGTACCGGCGCAGCCAGGCCGCCCGCGCCTCGCCCACGAGCGGCGGGCTGTCGAGGAAGCCGGAGTACACGCCGTCGCGTACGTGCAGCCGGCTGGCCACGACCTCGTCGAACAGCACCGCGAGCGGCTGTACCAGCACGTCGATGGCTCCCGTGATGAGCACCGTGCGGTGGCCCGCCGCCCGGTGCTTGCGGACCTGGCGGATCGCCTCGGGCCGGGACCGGCGCAGCAGCGCGTCACCGAGCCGCTCGTGCACCAGCCGGGCGAGCTGGGCCTCGTTGGCGCCGGCGTAACGGCGGACGAACGTACGCAGGAACTCGCCCCGGTCGCGGCGCTCGGCGGCGAGGTAGCCCGGCAGCTTGCGGGCCAGGTGAGCCAGCTCGCCGAGCCAGTCCTCGCGGGGCAGGTCGGCCAGGCGCGCCCACAGGTAGGCCTCGACGACGTTGGAGGCGATCAGCGTGCCCTCCATGTCGAACACCGCCACGATGTCCCGGTCGGCGCTGTCGCGTACCGGCGGCAGCCCGGTGGCGCTCGACCGCTTCTCGGCGGTCGCCCGACGTATCGTGGCGGTGATTGTCGGGCAGTGCACCTCCTGCAGGTAGTGCGTCCAGTCGATCGCGGCGGCGTCGAAGCCGTGCGCCTTGCGGCGCTCCGGCGGCAGGGACCGGTGCAGGGCGAGCAGCTTGACGTCGGTGTAGATGACCTCGGCCTCGGTGTAGACGCCGTAGAGGTCGGCGTACTTGCGGAGGAACTCGACCTTGCCCTGCTCCTTGTGCAGGTCGCTCTGCCAGCGCCGGGTCCGCTTGCTGGCCGGCGCGGCGAGCAGCGCCCGCTGCGCGGCGCCGATGACCCGCTCGCCCGTGCGCAGCCGGCGCTCGACGCCGCGCGCGCCCGGGAACTTCCACGTCGGTACCTTGATCTGCCCGCGCCCGCCGTCGGGCATGGGGTGGTCGGTGAAGTACTCCCGGACGTGCTCGTACATGGCGCGGAACGTCAACGGGTTCCGGGCACCCGAGCCCACGTGGTAGTACGCCGGCTGGCCGACCGGCGGGGGAGCGGCCGCAGCGGCGAGCACCGCGTTGACGACGATGTCGACCGGGATCACGTCGAGGACGCCGTCGGGCAGGCCGGGGAACTCCGGCAGGATGCCGCGCCCGAAGGCCAGGATCAGCGGGTCGGCCATCTTGAACCCGTCGATCCACCCCGGGTACGGGTGAGCCAGCGCGCTCTCCACGATGGCCGGTCGCACGATGCTCAACGGGTGGTTGCCGCCCAGGACCTCCTCGGCCACCCGCTCGCCGAGCGCCTTGGTGAAGGTGTAGACATCGGGCCAGCCGAGGCTCTGTGCGCGCAACCGTCCATAGTCGACAAGCCGGCTCTCGACCCAGTCCAGCCGTGCCCGCTCAGCCGCCATGGCCGCCGACTGCGGCCCGGACTTGGCGTGCTCGCGGCGCGCCTCGGCCAGCGCCTTGCGCAACGCCTCGGGGCGGCGCGAGTCGCGCTCGACCTCGTCGCGGGCCAGCTGGGCGGCGGCGAGCTCGGCGCGCCAGTCCGCGCTGTGGTCCAGCGAGGCCTCCGGCACGACGCCCTTGCGGGCACCGGCCACGTACGCCGTTGACACGTGCACCGCATGTGCGGTGGGGCTGGCTGCCCGTACCGCCTGGTACAGGTCGACCACGCCCTGGACGTTGGTCCGGAACGCCGCGTCGATCGGTGGGTCGAACGAGACAGTCGACGCGGCATGGATCACCACGGTGATGTCGGAGGGCAGGACCACGGACCCGGCGCCCAGGTCGGCGTCGACCACCCGGACCCGTTCCTCGAAGGCCGCCTTCGCGGCGTCCTCGCCAACCTCCTTGCGCCACCGGGAGAAGACCGGCTTGCGCAGCAAGCCGGCCACCCGCGCGGCGCCTGACGAGCTGCCGCGACCGCGGACCAGCAGCGACACCGTCGTGTCGGGATAGCTGGAGAGGAGCTTCTCCAACAGCGCCTGGCCGAGGAAGCCGGTCGCGCCGGTGAGCAGGACATGGGCCCCGCCCAGTGGGTCGGCCCGGTTCTCCTCCGCCACAGCACCCCCTTCGGCTGGTGGGTTTGCGTACATACCCAGGTCGCACCACCGTAACCGGTGCGCCGCTCGGCCGGACAGGGCGGCCGGTTACGGCCCATCCGATTACACATCGTAGCCGGTCACCCGCGGCTGGTGAGCCGCGTCTCGCCGCGTTCCGGCTGGCAGAAGCGGTGTGGACAAAGAATCGGCGATGGTTGATGGTTACTTCACGGTGAAACCGCCCGCATCAGTCGCGAGGCGCGGCAACCTGGTCGACCCGCCCGACCCCGGTTTCGGCCGTCTGCTCACCGCCGGTAGGCGGTGTCCTCGACAGCGCCGGGAGACGGTGGCCGTGGCGGGCGGCGGTTGCACACGCCAGCGGAGGTTGCAGTGGCACATCCATCCCCGGCTCATCCATTCCCTCGCCGCCGATGGCGGCGGAAGTTATCGGTCATGGGCGTCGCGCTCGCCGCCGCGGGCGCCACGATTGCCCTGGCCTTACCCAGCCTGGCCGCCCCGTCCGGCGGCGCTCCGCGCGCGACGCGGGTGATTACGGTTACGTCCATCGGGGCCCTGCAACGCGCCGTCGCGGCGGCGCTGCCCGGTGACCGGATCGAGCTCGCCGATGGCACGTACTCCACGAGCGGCTCCATCCGGCTCAGCCGCTCGGGTACGGCCACCGCGCCGATCACGGTCGCGGCGGCGCACGTCGGCAGGGCCGAGATCCGGGGCGCCGCCGGCTTCAGCTTCGGCACGATCGCCAACGTCGTCGTCGAGGGGTTCCGGTTCACCCATCGAGCCGCCGTCTCGGTGCCGACCTCGGCCAACCACATCCGGTTGACCCGCAACGTCTTCCAGCTCTCCGGCGGCACCAACTGGCTCACGATCGCCGGTAACGACTGCGAGGTCGACCACAACACGTTCCAGAACAAGAGCACCCAGGGCGTGTTCCTGCAGATCTCCGGCCCCGGCGACCATGACATGGCCAAGCGCACCTGGATCCACCACAACTACTTCTTCAACCACACGTTCGACGGCTCCAACGGCGGCGAGTCCATCCGCCTGGGCCTGTCCAGCCGACAGCACGGCATGGCCTTCGCGATCGTCGAGTACAACCTGTTCGAGCGGGCCAACGGCGACAGCGAGGCCATCTCGGTCAAGTCCTCGGACAACATCATCCGGTTCAACACGTTGCGCAACAGCCGGGGCCAGATCACGCTGCGGCACGGCTGGCGCAACCGGGTCGAAGGCAACATCCTCCTGGGTGGCTCGACGGGTATCCGGTTCTACGGCAACGACCACGTGGTCGTCAACAACGTCGTGCAGAACACCGCCGGCCAGGCGATCGAGGTGGGCGGCGGCGAGATCAGGGACGACACCAGCAACACCACCGCACACGAGGCCGCCGACCGGGTGCTGGTGGGGTTCAACACGCTGGTCGGCAACCGCGCCCCGGCCATCCAGGTGGGTAGCAGCAAGCGGTTCGCCCCGGACAGCATCACCTTCGCCAACAACATCGTCGTGGGTACGGGCTCCGGCTCGGCGGCGCGGATCAGCCAGGGTACGCACCTGGTCTGGCAGGGCAACATCGCCTGGCGGGCCTCGGGCGGTACCGGCTGGCGCGTGGTGAACCCGGCGCTGTTGGCCGACTCCAGCGGCCTGTTCCGGCTCACCGCCACGAGCCCGGCGATCAACACGGCCCTCGGCACCTACCCGCAGGTGACCATCGACATGGACCTGCAGACGAGGGTCGGCGCCAAGGACGTCGGCGCCGACGAGTTCGTGCTGGGCTCGGCTCCGCGCAAGCCGCTGCTGCCCGCGAACGTCGGGCCACTGGCCACGCGGCGCAGCGGGGCCAGTGCCGGCAGTGATCTGTGATATGGGCGTACGTCCGCCCTGCGGCTGGTTGATACGGCATGCTCCCGGACAGCCGCCGCTGCACCGGGACGATAACGGGCCGGCTGCGCTCTGGGTTGTGCGCGCCCGTTCTGGACATCAACAAGGTGTTTGTCCAGACCACTGGTCTCATCGAAGGTGTTTTGCGCAGCGGGCACACGGTTGGCGACGCCACCAAAGGCTTCCGTACGCGGCGTGTCGGACCATACGTGTCGGCGCAGATGCCTAGACTCGCGCGGGTGGCGCGACCCGCACACGTTCCCTTTCCGCAGTTCAGGTCAACGTCCGGGGCAACTGTCGCAGCGCTAGGAGCTGGTTCGATGAGTCAAGTCAAGCTGGTCCGAGACAAGATCCCGCAGCTTATCCGCGACACGGGTGGCGAGCCGGTTGTCCGAATCGCCGATGCCGAAGAATACCGGGGTCTCCTACGGGCTAAGTTGGTTGAGGAGGTCGAAGAGTTCCTCGCCTCAGACGACCCGAACGAGTTGGCTGACGTTCTGGAAGTGCTGCTGGCCCTGGCCGGCGATCTCGGTGTTGACCAGGACCAACTGGAGAAGCTGCGCAGAGCCAAGGCGTTCGAGCGGGGTGGGTTCTCCAACCGGATCGTGTGGTCGGGCAATACATCGGCAGGTGGCTGCGTGTGGGCTAAGCGGGCTTGACTAGTAGTGCCTGACCGGCGGTTGACGAGCGGGCCAGCGTTTGTACGGCGGCGGGTCGCAGCCCGGCCTGCCGGCCGAGTGCGATGATCTCCTCGGTTGGTATGCCCTTCTGAAACGTTCCCTTGGCCTCGCTGGACCAGTAGCCGTCGTGGTGAGCGCGCCAATTCGCTGAGATCGCTCGCGCATCGATGTCGGCGGGCGAGCGGGTGACGATGAATAGGTAACCACCAGGGCGCGTGAACCTGGCGGCGTGCTGGAGGGCCTGGATGCGCTGCCATGGATCGGGCAGGACATTGAGCACGAAGACATTTGCTACCAGGTCGTATTGTCGATCGGGCTCCGTGGTCCAACCGAAGCCGGGGTAAGGGTCCCAGCCGTTGGCGTCCAACCCCGCCGCCCGGTAGTGATCGACGTCGCTGCCACGCCCGCAGCCGTGGTCAAGGACGCTGGTGATGCCCAGCCTAGGAACGAGCACGTCGACCACCGTGCGGGCGAACGGGGACGAACGGGCGCGGCTCATCGCGGTCTTGTGCGGCCGGTACGCGACATGGGTGGACGCGTCCTGGTCGATTTGTTCGGGCAGTAGCGCGAACAGGCTGTCCTGCTCGTCGGCAGTGACCGGCGCCATGGTGACTGGGACGTCGATGAGCATGCCGGAGTGATCGGTGAATGCCTGCTCGCTGGTGCGGGTGGCGTGGTCGTAGCTCACGTTGACCGCAGCGAGCAGGTGGTCGGGAACCAGCGCCAGGTCGCAGCGAAACTGGCTGGTCAGGCCTGACCGGCGACGTTCGATCGTGAACTGCGGCGGCCGAGTCGCGGTGGCATCGACTAGTCCCGCCTCGGCCATGAGTTCGGTGAGCGGCACGCGGTCTGTGGCGCTGTTGAAGGTGCTTGGCCGGCCGCTGTTGAGCCCGTCGGCCGGGCGAGGAGCGATGTTGAAGTCGCCACACGCGACTGCGGGCCGCCCGTGTTCGGACGTGATGATCTTCCGCAGCCGGTTGAGCTGGCTGCTGCGAGCCGTAGTTGACGCGCAGTCGAGGTACGTGTTGTAGACCACGAGCCACGCCAGTTCCAGGCGCTGCACAAACCTGTCCGGCCGGGAAATCGGCGGGGCGGCAAAGCGGTCGGCGATCCAACAGAACACATTTCCATCTCCGCCAACCGGTCTGAAGCCGGCTGCATCGACCGGAGGGCGGTCGACCGGCTTCCAAGGCTCCTGGGCCACCAGCACGTCTACTCGGTGGCGATGCAGCCAGACCGCGAGTCTGGCACTGGCGGAAGGATTGCCGAGACGCTTGTTGAGGTTGATCGATGCCAAGCGCAGCACGGGTCTCCTACACGGTCGCGGGGGCTCCTGATCGGGTTTCTTCGTCGAACGCCTGCCACAGCACGTTGAGCGGATGCATGGCTTCATACTGCTCTCGTTCGCCCTTGCGAGCGAACACGCCGGTGACCAGTTCGAGTATCGGGTCGAAGTCCTTCGCGAATGCGATGAGTCGGAAGTCCGGGCTGCCGGGTAGACGCCCTTCGACGGCCGCCTGCCCGATCGTATTCGAAACGATCATGCAACCGTGCGCCATGCCGGAGCGCAGTAGCGCCAAGCCATAGTAGATGTCGTCGATAGTCGCCACGATGTGCAACCGGTTGCGGAAATCGATGCCGTACCAGCGTTTGAGGAAGTCTACGATCAGGCCGCCGGATGGGATCACCAGTGGCACCAACGGTAACCGATCCGCTCCTACCGTCTTCACCGGCAGCTCGCGGCGGGGCAGGTTGGTCAGCAGCACCAGCCCCTCACGGTGCCATTCAAGGAAGTCGTACTGATCCGGCACCTCAGCGCGTCCCGCCGCAGAGGCCAGGCCACCGCACATTAGGTCTACTTCCTTGGCGTCCAGCCGGGTGAAGGCATCCTTCGTACGCACGTGCAGGACCTTAAGTTCGATCTCTCGCGAGGCGAGCTCGTCACCGACGCGCTGCCAGACGCGGCTCAGCAAGGGCAGGGTGAACTCCGTTGTGCCGACCGCGATTGTCTGGCCCAGCCGGCGGCGGGCGTCGTTGACCGATGCTCGCCAGGTGTCCAGCGTGGAGCGGGCCAGGTCGACAAACTGCCGTCCGGACGGCGTGAACAGAAACGGTTGACCTCGACCTTGTTTGATCACCAACAGCTCCCCGCACATCTGCTGGAAGTTGCGGTTGAGCGTGTCCAACTGCTTCTGCACACTCGACTGCTCGCGCCCAAGCACCCGGGCTGCGCTTAGCGCCGATCCTGTCTCGGCTACTAGCAGCAAGGTACGCAGCTGGTCGAACGTGGTTTCCAACAGGCCAGGCCCAGCCCTCATGAACCCATCGGGATCCGGCACGGTCACAGCGCCGGTCTTATCCTCCACGTCTCACCACCGTCATAGATCCGTGAACTGTCCTGCGGCGCAGTTGAAGTGCACCACATCCCAGTTACCGTTGAAACTATCCCTAGATGTTCGCTAGTACATCTAGACGCTGCGAAACGAACCGGGGAACATCTTATTCATCGGCGACGCATCCGATGGCACGTGTGGGGATGGCTGGATGTTGACGGCGGGTGAGATCACGAAACTGGTCGCGGCGGACGAGGTCGGCTGGCGGGGTGAGCTACGCGGGGACGGACTGCTGCTACGGCTCGGCGCGCCCCTGCAGTTGCTGGTCGGAGCGATCGCGGCCGGCACTGTGGACCTGGCGGACCAGGAGAGCATCAATCATCTCTACCAGCCGCCCCGCCAGCAGTGGGATACCTTCGATCTACGGCCCGGCCGGATGGTGCTCTGCCAGGTCGACCAACCGCTGCGGCTCGGCCCTGGCCAAGCAGGCTCAATGGGCACGCTGTCGCATCTGGCCCGTGTGGGCCTGGCCACGCACGTCACCAGCCCCTGGGTGCTGCCCGGCTGGGATGGCTACCTCACCCTCGAACTGCTCAACGTTGGCCCCGCTCCGCTCCGCCTGTATCGCGGCATGGCGGTGGCCCGGCTGGTGCTGTTCAACTTGGAGGGACCCGTCGCGCACGGCAGCGCACACCCCTTCTATGGTGCCGGCGGCCATCTCGGCAGCCGCTATGCCGACGAGTTTCCCGCCGACGAGTACCCGAGGTAATCGCGATGGATTGTGCATTCTGCGCTGAGTTCGCCGGCGTCGGCGGCGACATCCGGATCATCGCCGAGGATTTCGGCTGGGTGCTGCTGCCCACTGTTGGTTGCTTCACTCCGGGTTACTGCCTGTTCATGCCTCTTGACCACGTCGACGCCGCTGCCGATCTGCGGCCGGCCGAGCTACGGAGCGTCGAGGCAGCCGTAGAGACCATGCGGGCCCGCATCGAGTCGGCTTTCGGGCCGACGATCCTTGCCGAGCACGGCTCCCGAGGCTGCCAGCTCGGAGCCGCCTGTTGCACCCACTGCCACTTGCACCTCATCCCGGTTCCTGAGCCGGACGCGGTAACCGAGGCGTACCAGGTCACGGGCGGAAACGGGAATGCCCTGGGTGGACTGGCAGACCTGCCCATCGTCGTCGACGGCCCATACCTCTATCTGTCGCCCAGACCCGGCGAACACCTGCTCTGGCCCGCCGACACTCGCTTCGCCCGCCAATATGTGCGGCGTGTCTGCGCCAGTCTGCACGGCGTCACCGGCCAGTACGACTGGCGTGACCATCCGTTCGACCACAACCAGCGTTTCACCGCCGACATCCTGCGCGGCACCTTCGACGATCGGGCGGCCTGATCGGAAGGAGGCTGCGATGCGTTCTGGCCCGCCTAGGCTGCTGCATTCACTGGGCCGCGACGCACTCGCCGCCGCAGCGGCAGACCGGCGCTGGCCGAAATGGTCTTCCATGTGCCAGCTACGCCTGCTGGGCAACCCGGTCCTCAACGGCGTTTGCGTTCCTCCCAACGCCGACGCCACCGTCCTGCGCACGTCGATCGTGGCTCTTGCTGAGGCGACCGGCGCGCGAAAGTTGATGCTCCGCTCCGACGGCGGCTTGGAGACCTCCGCCTACTACCGCGGCGGCAACAGCTTCCCCATCCACGAAGTCGAGCCTCACGCCACTGAGCTGCTGGCCGCCGGGCGGGCGGTCATCCTGCTCGAACCCACCAACCGGTTCACCAACCAACTCTCTGCCTTGATGCGGATGGACCGGCCCGGACCCGAACAGCCCGGAACCTTCACCGTCGAGGCCCTCGGCCCCGGCTACGATGTCGGCGATCTCACGCGCGGTGGTATTCGACCTCAGATCACCGTGTCGATCGCTGGCGTCACCTGGCACCGCTACGAAAGACCATGGTGGGCGGACATGAACGTCACTCGCGATCTCTCGTCGGAGGCCGAACATACCCGCCGGCAAGCCCGGCTGTACCGCCTCATTCCCCACATCCGCACCGTCGCCGATGTAACGTCGCTCAACGAGCAGGACCAGACGTCTGTCGCTGCCGCGTGGTTACGTGCACAAGGGCATCTCGATCTCTGGCGCGGCGTCGATGCCACCCTTCGGGCCGTTCGGTCAGTGCCGTCCTGGTTCGACGTCGCGTTCCTCATCGCCGCCGCCCATCCCAACCGCAACTGGAGATGCCTGGCCACATCCCTGTCTGACCTTGGCGCAGGACGGGTCGTTTACTGGGACATCGTCGACGCCGCCCACAAGTTCGCCGCGGCTGCATTGCCGGAACGGAGAATCGCATGAGCCGTGATGTTGTGTACCTCGACCATCAGGCCACCACCCCGGTCGACCAGCGGGTCCTCGACGCGATGTTGCCGTTCCTAGCCCACAACCACGCGAACCCGTCCAGCCCGCATCAGCTCGGCCGCCTAGCCGCCGAGGCTTTGCGCGCCGCTCGCGGACAGATTCAGGCATCCTTGAGCGCCCGCCACGATACCGAGATCGTGTTCACCTCAGGCGCTACCGAGGCCAACCACCTCGCCATCGTCGGTGCCGCCACTGGCAGCCGGCGGTTTTACGCCGATCACATCATCACCACTGCTATCGAGCACAAGTCGGTGCTGGCCGCCTGCGACCAACTCGCCGCCGCCGGGTACTCCTTCACCACCGTCCCGGTGGATCGCGCCGGGCGTGTGGACCCAGCCGACATCGCCGACGCCATCACCCCGCGCACGGTGCTGGTGTCAGTCATGTACGCCAACAACGAAGTCGGCACTGTTCAGCCTATCGCCGACATCGCCGCCGTCACCCGCCACCGCGGTGTGCTGCTGCACGTTGATGCTGTCCAAGCCATCGGCGCCATCGACATCAATGTCGACAACCTCGATGTCGACCTACTCACCATCTCCGCCCACAAGATCTACGGTCCAAAGGGAATCGGCGTCCTCTACATCCGCCGAGGCACGCCCCTGCGTCCCCAATACACGGGCAGCCAGGAACACGGCATGCGGGCGGGCACCGTTAATCTCGCTGGCGCCGTCGGGTTCGCCGAAGCCCTACGTATCCTCACCATTGAGCGTGAGTGCGACGCCAAACGCGTTGCGAGGCTGCGCGACAACCTCGCCGACCGACTACTGGCTGCCCTCCCCCAGGCCTACATCAATGGCAGCCGTGAACATCGGCTACCAGGGAACCTGAGCCTCACCGTTCCCGGCATTGACGCTGGCGACCTCATCGACGCTCTACCGGACATTGCCATATCCATGGGCTCGGCGTGCACTAGCGGACAAGGCGAGCCCTCACACGTCCTGACTGCCATTGGTCTCGACCGCGCCGACGCACGAGCCACCATTCGGCTCAGCCTCGGCCGCCGCACCGGCGACAGCGAGATCGAATATGCCGCCCACCGGATCGCCGCGGTGGCCGCTCGCCTTTCGGTCGGCCCATGGAACGCCGCCGCAACTGGTCGGACGCGCGGACTTGATAGTTCCTCACTCGACAACACGCGCCGCTATTGAGCGGGTCCGGCCGTACTGCCGCGAAACCCCTACCTCCATGTATCGCGGAAACCGACCTGGCCACCGTCTTGCCTCAAAGGTCAGGTGGCGTCGGTATCTGCCTCACGGCCGGCCAACGAGGAGACGCGGTTCATCGCCACCCTCCGCGTACTTTGATGGCAACCGGCCACATGCCGCCACGATCGTCGATCATGCGATGGTGGCGAACCAATGGCGAGCCCTCCTCGCTACCGCCCACAGATCATCGTCGCGTAGCATCCCGACGTCATGGTCCGGCTCGCGATCGACCTCGGAACGTCCCACACCGTCGCCGTGGTACGCCGGGACGACCAGCCGCCGCGCACGCTGCTCTTCGACGGATCCCCGGTCCTGCCCTCGGGCGTGTTCGCCGCCAGCGACGGTGCGCTGCCACCCCAAGCGACGGGTCGACGAGGCGGCGGTGCTGCTCGGCGGATCCGAGGTACCCACGCCGGCGCTGCTCGCCGTGGTGCTTCGCCGGGTGGCGCAGGAGGCATGGCAGGCCGGCGTCGACGCGGCCGGCGCAACCGTGCTGACCTACCCGGCCGACTGGGGACAGCAGCGGCGCGGCGTGCTCATCGAGGCCGCGCGGCTCGCGGGCATCGGTCAGGTCACGCTGGTCGATGAGCCGGTGGCCGCCGCGACGTACTGCGTGGACGTGCTGCGCCAGCAGGTACCGGTCGGCCGGTCCCTGGCCGTCTTCGACTTCGGTGGCGGCACGCTGGACCTCGCGGTGGTCCGCCGCGAACCGCAGGGTTTGCGGGTCCTGTCCACCGGTGGGCTCGACGACCTCGGCGGGCTCGACATCGACGCCGCGCTGGTCGGCCATCTCGGCCAGCTGGTCGCACTGCGCGACCCGGCGACCTGGCACCGGCTCACCAACCCGCGCGACACCGTCGACATCCGGGAACGGCGCGCCTTCTGGGCCGACGTACGGGCGGCCAAGGAGATGCTCTCGCGGACCGCCTCGGCGCCGGTACACCTGCCGCGCAGCCCCGAGGCCATCCACCTGACCCGCGAGGAGCTGGAACGCGTCGCCGGGCCGCTGATCGACCGGGCCGTCGACGAGACCCGGCGCCTGCTGCAGCGCTCCAGCATCGGCCGCGCCGAGCTGGCCGGGGTGTTCCTCGTCGGTGGGTCCAGCCGCATCCCGCTGGTCGCCAGCCGGCTGCACACCCGGCTCGGCGTGGCGCCGACGGTACCCGAGCAGCCCGAGCTGCCGGTGGCCCATGGCGCGTTGCTGACGACCGGCCGCATCGCGCCCGTGCCGCCCGCGCCGGATTCGCCCCGGGAGGAGTGGGGCGTCGCGCACGACGGATCTCCCACGTGGCCGCCCGTGTCGACGCCGGCGCCGGAAAGAGCGACGCGCGGTCGGCGGCGCCCGCTCGCCGGGGTTGTCGCTGGCCTGCTGGCGCTCTCCCTTGCCGGCCTGGGGCTCTGGTGGATGTTACACAAGCCCGCCGGTTCGACGGCGTCGAACGGGGCCGGTCCGACCGCGAACGGCAGCGCTGGCAGCATCGTGGCGCAGTCCCCGGGTGGGAAGGCGAAGGCGCCTGAGGGTCTGGTGTCCTGCGGGAGCAACCTGTTCTGTCCCGCCGCGCCGACCTGCTGGGGCGGCCTGGTCTTCATCAGCGGCGTGGCCCAGCCGCAGGCCCGGCCGGAGTGCTCCGAGCCTCATTACTGGGAGACCTTCGTCGCCGGCCTCCTGCCCGCCGATGCGGTGAACAAGCGCCAGGACAGCCTCATGGGGCGAGCGGACATCGCGGCGATGTGCTCCGCTGATGCCGTGGCGCGACGCAGTATCGATCCAGCCAGCACCACGGGCTGGGAGCGAGAGGCGTGGCCGGTCAAGCTCGGCGACGGGACCTGGGTGCTGCACTGTGTGGCCCGGCCGCCCGAGGGTGGCGAGTGGACCGGGTCGAAGTTCCGCAGCGGCCCCTGACCGCGGGACCGGCTCAGCGCATCGACTCGCCCAACGGGGCGATACAGAACACCCCACCGACGAAGTCGTTCACCGGATCGTTGCCGTTGGCGTCGGCGATCCGCTCGGCGAACTCCTCGGCGTCGTCCTGCGGCTCGTACCCGAGGGCCCGCGCACCAGCCAGCGACCACCACCGGCGTGTGTTGTCCGACACCGCCCACAGCACCTGGAAACCAGGCCCGGGCGCGGCAAGGCAGGCCTCGATGAACCGCGCCGCGTCGGCCGGCGAGAGCCAGGTGGACAGGATCCGGCTGGCCCGCGGCGGCTCGGGGAAGCAGGTGCCGATGCGAAGCGCGATGATGTCCATGCCGAAGCGGTAGTGGTACAGCGCGCCCAGCGACTCGATGGCCGCCTTGCTCCAGCCGTAGAACGTGTCCGGCCGCGGTGGCAGGTTGTCCGGCAGGCCGTCGGAGCCCGGCGGTACGTCGTCGCGGTGGTAGAAACCGGCCGCATGGTTGCTTGAGGCGAGGATCACCCGGCCCACACCGGCGGCGCGGGCACCCTCCAGCAGGTTGGCGGTGCCCCGGACGTTGGCCTCAAGCAGATCGTCGAACGGCGCCTCGACGCTGATCCCGCCCAGATGCAGGATGGCGTCCACGCCGTCGCACGCGGCCGCCACGGCACCCGCGTCGGTGAGGTCGGCCGCGACGATCTCGTCCTTGCCCTGGTCGACCTCGATCCCGTTGGGGATGGGCGCGATGTCGAGCAGACGGAGTATCCGCCCGTCGCGGCGGAGCAGGGGACGCAGTAACCGGCCCATGTTGCCCGCCGCACCGGTAATCAGAAGCCGGCTCATCGGATCCCTTCCCGGCGTAGCGTCGAAGCCAGCCGCTGGGTATGTGAGACCACCGCGGCGACTACTCGCTCAAGTTCGTCGCCGGCTGCGAGATGGGCGGGCATCGAGCAGCTGATGGCATCGGTTGCAGGAATACGGTAGTCCACGGCGGCCGCGACACACGCTACCCCCGGCGTACCTTGTTCTCGTTCGAAGGCCCAACCCCGTCCACGCACGGCATCCAGCTCGGCGTGCAACGCGGCGCGGTCGGTGATCGTGTTTTCGGTGAACGGTTCCAGCGCCGGCGGCAGGGCGGCGTCGACCTCCTCGTCGGTCAGCGCCGCGAGCAGCGCTTGACCCAGCGCGGTCAGGTACGCGGGCAGACGCCGGCCGACCCGCGAGACGATGCGCACCGCGTCGCGGGGCTCGCGACTGGCCAGATACAGCACGTGGGCCTCGTCGCGGCGCGCGAAGTGGATCGTGTACCCGAGCTCGGCGCGCAGGTCCTCCAGCGTGTCGTAGGCGAAGGGCAGCGCGGGGTCCTTGTCCAGATACGCGGTTCCCGACAGGAGGGCGTGCGGACCCACGCTGAACGCCAGTCCCGCCTCGTCGGCCTCCACCCACTTCAGGTCCCGCAGCGTGCGCACCAGCGCGTGCAGGCTGGAACGCGGATAGCCGACCCGTTCCTGAAGCTCCGAGATGGTCAGCCGGCGCGAGGAGGCGGCGAGCGTCTCGAGGATCCGGACCGTGCGCTCCGCGGACTTCACCAGGGGGATCTGGTCCTGGTTCGGACGCGGCGGCCTGGTCGTGGGTACGTGTCGGACCATCGCGCACCTAACTGGTCGTCACCGGGGTAGGGCGGCATATTGACCGCCATCGTAGACGGACGATACCTTGGCCGCTACGAGGCTCCCACATTACCAGATCCCATCCACATATGTAGACAGGAGCAGCGTCATGCCGACCCGTCGAGCCACGGTCGCGTTAGTCGCGATCGTGGGCCTCGCTCTTGCCGGCTGCGGGGGCAACACCTCGCCGTCGAAGAACACCGACCAGAACGACAAGTCGCCGCTGGAGATCTGGGTCCGCAAGCCGCCCGGCGGCGCTGCCGAGAAGACGGCCAAAGACCTCGCCGCAAAGTTCACGGCCAACAGCGGCATCCCGACCAACGTCACCGCACTCTTTGACGACTTCGAAACCAAGCTGCAGCAGGCGGCCACGAACAAGAAGCTGCCGGACATCGTCATCAACGACACCGCGCAGCTGGGCAACATGAAGAAACAGGGCATCATCCGCGAGGTCGACAAGGACAAGCTCGCCAGCGGCGACAAGCTCACCACGGTGTCCTGGGATGCCGCCAAGGGCTCCGACGGCAAGTACTGGGCCGTACCCTTCTCGGCCCAGTCCTTCGCGCTGTTCATCCGCAAGGACTGGCGCGAGAAGCTCGGTCTGCAGCAGCCGAAGACCTGGGACGACCTGGTCAACCTGTCGATCGCGTTCACCACGAAGGACCCTGACGGCAACAGCAAGGCCGACACCTACGGCATGGACGTGCCCGGCTCCATCAAGCGCGGGTACATGTCGTGGTTCTTCTCGACCTTCCTCTGGTCCGGCGGCGGGGACTACTTCGACGGTACGGTCGGCAAGTTCACCCCGGCCATCAACAACGAGAAGTCCGTCGCGGCGGTGAGCTGGTTCAAGGACATGTTCTGCAAGTCGAAGGTCGTCCAGCCAGGCGCGATCACCATGGAGACGACTCCGGCGCACCAGGTCTTCGAGACCGGCAAGGCCGGCATCTACCTCACCGGCCCGTACAACATGGCGCGCTTCGACAAGAGCCTGGGCAAGGACAAGTACGAGGTGGTCGCCTCCCCACCCGGACCGAGCGGCAAGGGCACGACGCTCGCCGAAGGCGAGAACGTCTACCTGATGGAAGGATCGAAGAACAAGTCCGGACAGCTGAAGTTCGGTGAGTTCGCGGTCTCCGTGGAGGGCCAGACGATCGCGATGGCCGGCGACACCGAGGGCAACATCGTGCGGCTGCCGGTCAACTCCGACCCCGCGCTGAACAGCGTGCGCAAGGACACCCGCTGGCAGGTCTTCGCCGACGTGTTCACAAAGGACGGTCGCTACGTGCCGGCGGTGCCGGACTTCACGCCGTTCCGGCAGACCTCGGCTGAGACGATCAACGCGATCGTGGCCAACTGTGCCTCGGACACCAAGGCCGAGCTGGACAAGCTGGCCAGCAAGTTTACCGACGAGCTGAAGAAGCAGGGAGTAGCCGGCTGATGCCGAGCACCGGTCTGCGGACGGCGCCACCGGGGCCACCGGGCACGCGTGACGTGCCGGCCCGGGGGCGCCGCCCGCACCGGATGTGGTTGCGCTGGTGGCATCCGGTCCGGATGTACCGCGTCCGGGGTTACGCCGTGGCGTGGCTGTTCCTGCTGCCCGCGCTGCTGCTGTTCACGTACTTCAAGTTCATCCCGATGGCGCGTGCCGTCCAGCTGAGCTTCTACGAGGTGCTCTACAAGGGCGACGTGTGGGTCGGCAACGCCAACTACCGCGAGGTCGTCACCGACTCCAGCTTCCTGTCGGCGATCTGGCACACGGTGGAGCTCGCCGTGGGCCAGACGGCCGGCTCGATCGTGCTCGGCTTGTTCCTGGCGCTGCTGCTGGAGGGGCAGGCCCGGTACCTGTGGCTCATCCGCTCCGCGGTGTTCCTGCCCACGGTCGCCGCCATGGCGGTGGTGGCCGAGGTCTGGCGGGTCCTGTACTACCCCGCGTCGGACGGCTTCCTCAACTCCATCCTCGGCTGGTTCGGCCTCGGCCCGAGCCAGTTCCTCAACTCCGAGCACACCTCGCTGGTGTCGGTCATGGCGGTCGGCATCTGGCGCGGCGCGCCGTACGACATGATGATCTTCCTCGCCGGTCTCGCCGGCGTCGACCGTACGCTCTACGAGGCCGCCGCCGTCGACGGCGCCAACGTCCTGCGCCGGATCTGGCACGTGACGTTTCCCGCGTTGCGCCCGGTGTTCGCCATCCTGATGACGCTGGCCGCCATCCGCGGGCTGCGCGTGTTCACCGAGGTGTACCTGCTCACCGGGGGCGCGCCGAACGGCTCGACCGAGGTGCTCATGACGCTCATCTTCAAGCTTGGTCTGGAGCGCGGGGAGCTCGGCGTGGCCGCGGCCGGTTCCATGGTGCTGCTCGGGGCCACCGTCGTGCTCACCGTCGCGGTGCAGGCCGCGCGCCGGCGAGGGCTGCCGAAATGAGTACGCCGCGCAGCGCGAGGACCGCAGCTGGCGAGGACCGCAGTCGCAGGCCAGCTACACCGATGAAAGCGCCGCCGACCAGACGGGCGCCGTGGAAGCGGAAGGCCGGGTTCGACACCGCGCTCGGGCTCGACCGGTTCCCCGGCCCGCTGGCGGTCGCCGCCCGCGTGGCGCTCTACGCCGTGGCGGTCGCGATTTTCGCCGGGCCGCTGCTCGCCCTGCTGGTCAGCTCCCTGCGCCGGGTGCCCAACCCGAGCCAGTTCTCGATCTGGCCCGACAACCTGACCCTGGACAACTACCGGGTCGCCGCCAGCCGGGGCGTCTACAAGTACCTGGTGAACTCGCTCCTGGTGGTCGGCGGCGGGCTGCTGCTGCAGATCGCGGTCAGCGTCTCGGCGGCGTACGCCTTGGCGCGCAAGCGTTTCCCGGGGATGCGGCTGGTGCTGCTGCTGATCCTGAGCACGATGATGCTGCCCGAGGAGGTGCTGGCGATCCCGCTGTCGATCGTGCTCAACGACCTGCCGGTGGTGCACTGGCGGCTGCTCGGCTCGCTCTGGGGGATGATCATCCCGGTCGGCGCGTGGGGGATGTCGATCCTCGTGATGAGCGAGTTCATGAAGGAGATCCCGATCGAGCTCGACGAGGCCGCGCGCATCGACGGAGCCGGCGAGCTGCGCCTGTTCTGGTCGGTCATCCTGCCGCTGTGCCGGCCGGCGCTGGGGGTCATCGGCATCTTCGGCTTCAGCATGATCTGGGACCAGTACATCCTGCCGCTGATCGTGGCCGAGCACTCAAGCCAGTTCACCTTGCCGCTAGCCCTGCGCACGCTGCGCAGTGACGAACAGGTCGGGGTCGGCGCGCTGCTGGCCGGTGCGGTGCTGGCCCTGCTGCCCACGGTCGTCGTGTTCCTGTTCTTCCAACGCCAGTTCATGAAGGGGTTGACCGCCGGTGCTGTGAAAGGCTGACCGCCATCTGTCGCTGGAACCCGCCGCTAGAGACAAGGAATCCGATGCACGTCAAGGGCCTGCTGTCGTTCCCGCTCACCCCGTTCACCCCGGATGACAAGATCGACCTCGACGTCTTCGCCGAGCACGTGACGCGGCAGGTGGCGGCCGGGCCGGCCGGCCTGTTCGTCGCCTGCGGCACGGGGGAGTTCACGGCGCTTTCCCTCGCGGAGTATCGCGACGTGGTCACGGCGGCGGTCGCCGTCGCCGCCGGGCGGCTGCCGGTGTTCGCCGGGGCCGGTGGCGGCCCGCAGGCGGCCCGCGAGTTCGCGGTCGCCGCCAGCGAGTGCGGCGCCGACGGCCTGCTGCTGTTGCCGCCCTACCTGGTCGCCGCGCCGCCGCGCGGGATCGTCCGCCACGTCCGCTACGTCGCCGAGGCGACCCCGTTGCCGCTTGTGGTCTACCAGCGGGCCAACGCGATCCTCTCCCCGGCCGCCGCGGTCGACCTGCTCGACATCGAGACTGTGGTGGGCATCAAGGACGGTCACGGCGATGTCGACGGGATGCTGCGGCTGGTCACCGCGGTACGCACCAGCGGCCACCCGCGCGCCGCCGCCTTCGGCTTCCTCAACGGGCTTCCCACGGCGGAGCTTTCCGTGCAGGCGTACCGGGCGATCGGCGTGGACAGCTACTCCTCGGCCGTGCTGTGCTTCGTCCCCGACATCGCCACGGCCTTCTTCCGGGCCGTGACCACCGGCAACCAGGCGGCGGTGGCGACCCTGCTGGCCGAGTTCTACCTGCCGTTCGTGGCACTGCGCGACGCGGTGCCCGGCTACGCGGTGGCGTTGGTGAAGGCCGGCGCCCGCCTAACAGGCCTGCCGATGGGCGGGGTACGCCCGCCGCTGGTCGACCCGACACCCGAGCACGAGGCCGTGCTGGCCCGGATCATCGACCGGGGCCGCCTGGCACTGTCCACCTTGGACGGTCTGGCGTGACCGGTCTGCTCGTGGACGGGGTCGAGCTGACCCCGGTCGCCTTTCCCGACCCGCCGCTGCTGAACTCAGTGGGCGTGCACCAGCCGTGGGCGCTGCGCACCATCGTGCAGCTGCGCGTGGGCGACCTGGTGGGCCTGGGCGAGACCTACGGCGACGCGGACCACCTCGCCCTGCTGCGCCGCGCCGCGCCGGCCGTGCCCGGGATCGACCCGTTCGACCTCAACGGGCTGCAGGCCCGCATCCGCGCGGCGCTCGGTACGGTGGACACGCCCGACCTGCACGGCCTGACCGGCGGGTCCAGTGTGGACAAGACGCTGCTGCGGGTGCTGTCAGCATTCGAGGTGGCATGCCTGGACCTGCAAGGGCAGGCGATCGGCCGGCCGGTACACGCCCTGCTCGGCGGCAAGGTCCGTGACGCCGTGCCGTTCTCGGCGTACCTGTTCTACAAGTGGGGCGCGCACCCGGGTGCCGAGCCGGACGAGTGGGGCGAGGCGCTGGACCCTGACGGGATCGTGGCCCAGGCCAAGAACATGGTCGGGCGGTACGGTTTCCGCTCCATCAAGCTCAAGGGCGGCGTCTTCGCGCCGGAGGAGGAGATCGCCGCCATCCGGGCGTTGCGGTCGGCCTTCCCGGACCACCCGCTGCGCCTGGACCCCAACGCGGCCTGGTCGGTGCCGACGTCGCGGGCGGTGGCCGAGCGGACCGCGGGCCTGCTGGAGTACCTGGAGGACCCGACGCCCGGGATCGCCGGCATGGCAGAGGTCGCCGCTGGCGCGCCCATGCCGCTGGCCACCAACATGTGCGTCATCACGTTCGCCGACATCCCGGAAGCGTTCGCCAAGCGGGCGGTCGGGGTGGTGCTCGGCGACCACCACTTCTGGGGCGGCCTGCGGCTGACCCAGCGCCTGGCCGGCATCTGCGAGACCTACGGCGTTGGGCTGTCCATGCACTCCAACAGCCACCTGGGGATCAGCCTGGCCGCGATGGTGCACCTGGCCGCGGCGACGACGAACCTGTCGTACGCCGCGGACACCCACACGCCGTGGCAGTGCGGGGTGGACGTGCTGGCCGAGCCACTGTCGTTCGTGGACGGTTCGGTACCGGTGCCGGACGCGCCAGGGCTGGGCGTGCGCCTGGACCCCGACGCGCTGGCGCGCATGCACGCCGACTACGAGCGCTGCGGCATCCGCAGCCGCGACGACACCGGCTACCTGAAGTCGATCGACCCTACGTACGAAAGACGCCAGCCACGATGGTAAAGACTTCCGGCTACGCCTACCCGTGGGACGTGATCGGTGACCCGGACTTCGTCGGGCGGGTCCGCGACATCGGGGTCGACTCGGTGACGGTCGCCGCCGTGTACCACGCCGCCCGGGCCGCGACCCCGCTGCACCCGCAGCACCAGCTCGTCGAGGCGCCGAACACCGCGCTGTACCGCCCGTTGCGCCCGCAGGTGTGGCAGGGCCGCCGGCTGGCCCCGCTGGCCGCGCCTTCCTGGATGGCCGAACCCGACTCGTTCGGCATCGCCGCCGGGATCCTGGACCGGGCCGGGCTGCCGGTGAACGCGTGGCTCGTGCTCGCGCACGACAGCCGGATCGGCACCACGGCTCCGGAGCTGGCCGTGGTGAACTGCTTCGGCCAGCGGTACCGGTACGCGCTGTGCGTCCAGCACGCCGAGGTCCGCGACTACCTCGCGCTGCTCGCCGCCGAGGCGGTGCTCGACGTTCCGCTCTCCGGTCTGTCGATCGAGGCGTGCGGGCAGCTGGGCCTGACCCACCAGTGCGTGCACGAGAAGACCGACGACGCCTGGACGCCCGCCGCCAACCGGCTGCTGTCCATCTGCTGCTGCACCGCGTGCCGGGCGGCCTGGACCGAAGCCGGGCTCGACGCGGACCGGACGGTCGGCGCGCTGCGGGCAGCGGTACGGGCCGAAGCCGTGGGTGCCCAGGAGCCGGTCGCCGACCTCGACGCCGTGCTCGCGGCGCGCCACGCCGCCACCGACGCGCTGCGCGGACAGGTGCTCGCCGCGCTGCGCGACGTCCAGCCCGACGCCGAGCTCGCGCTGCACGCCCATCCCGACCCGTGGGTGACCGGCGCCTCACCGGGCCTCCCGCCCAGCGCCGCCGACGACGTCGACGTGCTGCTCGTGCCCTGCTGGCCGACGACGGAGGCGTCCGTCGAGGTCGTCGCCGCGGCGGCGCGCACCGGCCGTACCGTCGACGCCTACGTCACGGTGCTCCCACCGGCCGACGCCACGGCCCTGGTCTACCACGCCCGCCGGCTGATGTTCGCCGGCGCCAGCCGGTTGAGCCTCTACCACCTGGGTCTCGCACCGCATTGGCGCCAGCGCTACCTCGCCGAGCTGGTCCGCGCCGCCGCCGAGTCGACCACCGCGGTCAGCCAGTCGCCAGCGTGACCGGTGCCGCCTGCTGCGGGGCGTGCGGGCGGTACTCCAGCTCGTCGCTCCGCGGCTGCGCGAGCACGGCGTCCACCAGGGATCGGTGGGGGGAGTAGCGGCACGCCGGGTCGGTCACCGTCGCGTCGCCGGTCAGCTGGTACGCCTGGCAGCGGCATCCGCCGAAGTCGATGTCGCGGCGTGCGCAGCTCAGGCACGGCTCCGACATCCAGCCGGTACCCCGGAAGCGGTTGAACGACGGGGAGGAGTACCAGATCCAGGACAGCGGCCGGTCGCGCACGTTCTCCACGGGCATGTCCGGCAGCTGCGCGGCGACCGGGCAGGGCAGCACGTCGCCGTTCGGCGCCACGGTCAGCTGCTGCTGGCCCCAGCCGCCCATGCACGGCTTGGGCACCCCGGCCAGCAGATCCGGTGTCACGTAGCTGATGTCGACCCGCCCGGCCAGCCGTTCGGCGGCCTCCCGAGCCACGAGCGAGGCGGCCGCCACCTGGTCGGCGGTCGGCAGCAGCCAGGCGCGGTTGCGCTGCGCCCAGCCGTAGTACTGGGTGTGCGCCAGCTCCAGCCGGTCGGCGCCGAGCTGTTCGGCCAGCCCGATCGCCGCCTCGATGCGATCGAGGTTGTAGCGGTGCAGCACCACGTTGATGGTCAGCGGCAGGCCGTGCTCCTTCACCAGCCGCGCCGCGTCGATCTTGTGCTGCCAGGTGCGGGTACCGGCGATGCGCGCCGCGCCCTCCGGCGTCACGTCCTGCACGCTGATCTGGACGTGGTCGACGGCCAGCGACATGAGCCGCTCGGCGGTCAGGCCGACGCCGCTGGTGATGAGGTTGGTGTAGAGCCCGGTGGCGCGGCAGGCCGCCGCAAGCTCCGCTAGGTCCTTGCGCAGCAACGGTTCGCCACCGGACAGGTGCACCTGCGCCACGCCCAGCTCGGCCGCCTCGCCGAGAACCCTGATCCACTCCACAGTGGACAGCTCGCTCTCGCGCGCGACCAGCTCGATGGGGTTCGAGCAGTACGCGCAATGCAGCGGGCAGGCGTGCGTCAGCTCAGCCAGCATCCCGAGAGGCGCACTCATGTCAGCTCCACCACCCGCTTGTTCGCGAGGTCCTGTAACAGGTCCGCCACGTCGCCGGCGTCGACGTCGTCGTACTCCTCCTTGAGCGACGCCACGATATCGTCGACGTCGCGCACGCCATCGCAGCGCCGCAGCACCGCGGCCGCGGTCTGGTTGAGCACCACCACGGCCTCCGGCATGACCAGCAGCCACTCCTCGCGGGCTGCCTGCCAGCGCAGCCCGACGTGCGGCGCGAGCCGTGGCGTCACGAGCGCGGCTCCCGGTACGCGTAGTCGATCGCGTCGAGCATCGACCACAGCACGTCGCACTTGAGCGTCAACGCGTTGGCGGCGGAGGCCTGCTGCGCCGGGGTGACGCAGTGCTCGACGACCACGTCAAGCGCGTACGACGCCTCGCGCGGCGCCTGGACGCAACGCTTCTCGAAGTAGGCCAGCCCATCGCTGTCGATCCACGGGTAGTGCTCGCGGAACGCCTTGATGCGCTGGGTCATCAGGTCCGGTGCGAACAGCTCGGTCAGCGACGACGCGACACCCTCCACCCACGGCGCGGTACAGGCGAAGCTCACGTAGCAGTCGACCGCGAACCGGACACCCGGGATCACGTGGCGCTCGTCGAGCACCTCGGCCCGGTTCAGGCCGACCGCGTCGCACAGGCGCAGCCAGTCGGCGAGCCCGCCGGCGCCCTCGTGTGGCCCGTCGTGGTACTCGATGCGCTCGCGCCACCGCCGGCGTACCTCCGGCAACGGGCAGTTGGCGATGATGGCGGCGTCCTTCTGCGGCAACGACTTCTGGTAGTACCAGCGGTTGGCTACGAAACCGCGGATCTGGTCGGGACGCAGCTGGCCCGCGAGCATCGCCTGCTGGAACGGGTGCTTCTCCCAGTACAGGGAGCCGCGGCTGCGCAGGTCATCGACAAAGGTCATTGTAGTTTGATCTCCATGCCGTCGTAGGCGACCTCAACGCCGGCCGCCTCGACCGTCAGCCGCTCGGGGGACCTGTCCACCAGCAGCGGGTTGGTGTTGTTCAGGTGGGTGTAGATGCGCCGCGGTACGGCCAGCTCGCGCAGCCGCTCCAGGGTGCCGCCGGGACCGGTGACCGGAGCGTGCCCCATCGAGCGCGAGGTCTTGCTGGCCAGGCCGACCCGGGCCATCTCGTCGTCGGTCCAGCAGGTGCCGTCGACCAGGACGCAGTCGGTGCCGGACAGCTCCGCCACCAGCGCGTCGGTGAGCTCGGGCACGCAGGGCAGGTACACCAGGATCGGCGAGCCGGGTGGGCCGCTGAACCGGTAGCCGACCACGGCGGTCGGGTCCGGCGACATGTGCCGGGCGTACCGCGGGCGCTTGGTGGAGCCGGTCGGGATCGCCTGGCAGGTCAAGCCGGTCTCCTCGTCGAGGCACACCGGCGCGCCGACCGCGACCTCGCGCCATTCGACCTCGGTGTACGCCGAAAGGATGTCGAGGATGGGCGTGGCGGCCCGGTGCACCCAGGCCGAGGCGTACACCACGAGCCGCTTGCCCTCGCGCAGCGAGAGCAGCCCGGCGATGTGGTCGAGCTCGGCGTCGGTGAGCAGCACCGCGTCGACCGGGCTGCGCCGGACCGGACCGGTCTCGCGACCGGACAGCTGATCGAGAGCCGTCGATGACGTCTCGACGGCGAGCGCGGCCAGCTGGCCGTTGATGTCCGGGGTGGCGTTGACCAGGAACCACCGCCGGCGGTCACCGCTGACCGCGATGGACGCCTGCGTGCGGATACGGGCCGGCAGTGTGCCGGCCCGTACTCCCGCGCAGTTGTCACATGCGCAGTCCCACTGCGGAAACCCGCCGCCCGCAGCCGATCCGAGGACTCGCGCCCACACGGTCTACGGACGCAACGGGTCCATGCCGGCGTACGAGGTGACCTCGGCGCCGAGCCGTACCTGCGTGGCCTCCGGCTTCACCCATGCGCGACGCGTCTTGGTTGTGGCCATGCGACCTCCTAGGTGCAAGCGCGGCGTCTCATCGAGGCGCCGCATCCAGTGACAGCCTTCACTATGGGTCTCCGCCGAGGAAGGTGCTGCAAAGCTTTTCGTAGGACGGAAAGGGGTCACGAACCAGTACGCGCGGTGCCGCCGCGAGCGCGCAGAGAGACATCGGATGACTCGCTTGACGGCCTTCACCCTGTCGTGTACATCTGGTCCACAGGCCGATCCCGTCCCGCCGGCGGGTCCATCCAGCACGCCATGAGGAGTCACCATGGCAAGACGTATTACCCGCCGGCAAGCGCTCATCACGGGCCTGACCGTCGCCGGTGGCGCGGTGGCCATCCCGGTCCTTTCCCGCTCTGCGCTCGGCGCCGAGGCGGACCTCACGGGCATCGGCGCTTTGGTCGAACCGGGCGAGCTTCCGTGGGACGCGGCCAAGACGATCGTCGCCGAGACCGCGTTGCCGATGATCCCCGCCGCGACGTTCGACGCGCGCAGCTTCGGCGCGAATGGCAACGGTTCCACCGACAACACCTCCGCGTTCAGGCGGGCGATCGACGCGTGCAGCGCCGCCGGCGGCGGGCATGTCATCGTCCCGTCGGGCACCTATGTGACGGGCGCGATCCGTCTCAAGAACAACGTGGACCTCCATCTCAACAGCGGTGCCGTGCTGAAGTTCAGCGGCGACGCGAGCAAGTTCCCCACGGTGCTGACCCGCTACGAGGGCATCGAGTGCGTGAACCGATCGCCGATGATCTATGCGCTCGGCCAGCACGACATCTCGGTCACCGGCAGCGGCACGCTGGACGCCGCCAACACCTCGTCCTGGAACAAGGGCAACGACCGGTCGTTCCTGGAAGCCTGGGTCGCCGAAGGCCGGCCGGTGTCCGAGCGCATCGTGCCCGGTTCCGGCCACTCGCTGCGCTCGTCGTTCGTCGAGCCGTACAACTGCGACCGCGTGCTGATCCAGGGGGTGCGGGTTCGCAACTCGATGTTCTGGCAGCTGCACCCGACGCTGTGCCGGAGCGTCACGGTCGACGGGGTGTCCACCGATCCCAGCACCGCGCACTCCAACACCGATGGGTGCGACCCGGAGTGCTGCGACCACGTGGTCATCAAGAACTGCGACCTGGGCGCGCACGACGACAACATCGCCATCAAGTCCGGGCGGGACGCCGACGGCCGGCGGGTCAACGTACCGTGCCAGAACATCGTGGTCTTCGGCTGCCGGATGAACGGCAACTGGGGTGCCATCACCTGTGGCAGCGAGCTGACCGGCGGCATCCGCAATGTATACGCCTACAAGTGCACCCTGGTCGGGGTCACGAAGTTCGCGCTCTACGTGAAGTCGAACACCCGGCGGGGCGGCTTCGCGGAGAACGTCAACCTGGACAGCTTCTCCGGCACACTCGACCGGTCGGTGGCGTTCGTGACGAGCACGTACAACAGCCAGACCGGTAACTTCCCGCCGCGGTTCGGCCCGATCGCGATCACGAACTCCTCGTGCACGCACGCCGGGCGCCAGGCGTTCAACGTCAGCGGCCTCAGCATCAGCCACATCCGGGGCTTCGCGGTGCGCAACGGTACGTTCGACGGCGTGGTCGACACGACCAACACGTTCAACTTCGTCGACAACCTGAGCCTGGTCAACGTTACGATCAACGGCAAGCAGATCGGCGATCCGCCCCCGGCGGGCAGGCGGTTCGAGGCGGAGAACGCGCGGATCTCGCAGGGCATCGTCGAGTCCAACCACGCCGGGTTCAGCGGTACCGGGTTCGTCAACTACGACAACGTCACGGGCAGCTTTGTGGAGTGGACCGTCGACGCAGCCCAGGCGGGCGCGGCGACCCTGGGGATCCGGTTTGCCAACGGCAGCACCGCCAGCCGCCCGATGGATATCGCAATCAACGGCGCCGTGGTCGCGGCCGGCCTGTCGTTCCCGGTCACCGGGGCGTGGACCACCTGGCAGACCAGGACCTTGATGGCGACGCTCGCGGCCGGCGTCAACACGATCCGGGCCACCGCGACGACCGCCAGCGGCGGACCCAACGTCGACTACCTCGAGGTGTCGCCGTAGCGGCGGCGGCTCATTGTTTGCGGTACGCGCGCATCCGGGTGAGCAGCAGGTAGCAGTCCTGCAGCGAGCCTGAGGTGTCGCCCAGGGACCGGTAGATGCCCCACTTCGGGCGTACCCGGTCGTCGAGCCAGGTGTCCACGTTGGACTGTGCCGCGTCGACCACCGTGCTCGACCCGGCGGTCAGCTTCCACCGCACGTACCCGTCCGGGGCGTTGCCGATGCGGACCTCCAGCTCGGTGTCGATCCACCGGTCCTGCAACGGTGCCAGCGCGGCCCTGCCGACCAGGGTGTTGGAGCCGAACACCTTCACCTCGATCGTCGGCACCCCGCCGCTGCGGCGCAACGACATCACCAGGATCGGCGCGCTGCCGCTGCCCGGCATCTTCAGCTGCATGATGTGGGTGAAGGTCGTCGTGGCCTGTAGCGAGCGGGGGATGAACATGGAGTACGCGAACCGCCACGTCTCGCCGAGGCTCATCGTGAGAACCTTCCCGCCGGAGCGCATCCCCTTGACCTCGTTGCGCTGCCGGTCCGGCGAGGTGTCGCGCTGGACCATGTGCATGTCGAACCGGAAGTCGTCGCCCTGTACGTAGATGTGCTTCACGCCCGGCTCGGAGCCCGCCCGGTCGTCCTCGACACCCTCGAACGCGCCGAGCCCGTCGCGGGCCGCCTCCGGGCTCCACACGAGCGTCCAGCCGGCCGGCGGCGCGGCCGGCCCCGGCTTCGGTGAGGCGCCGGGCGATCCGGAGCCCGTCGGCGCCGGGCCGGACGGTGGGGCCGACGGTTCGGCCCCGCCGGGCACCTCGACGAGACCGGGTGCCGTGCTCGGGCCGGGTTCGCTCGTGCCCGCCGCACCGCCGGTCTCGCGGTGGCCGGTGCTCGCGAGGTAGGCGTACCCGCCCGCGGCGACCAGGACGACGGCGACGAGCGCGGCGACGACCATGGCGCGGCGGGGCAGGCGCGTATGCACGGCGGTGAATCTACCCGGTGCTGTTGCCGGCCAGGGCGGCGCCGGCGCCCAGGCCGAGGAAGACCGCACCGCTGGCCCGATCCAGCCGCCGCCGCGCCCGTACCGTACGGCGCAGGCGCCCGGCCAGCGAGCCGGCCAGCATCGCGTACGCGCCGTCGCTGGC